>Ga0114945_10001498_pt1 | contig 14444 bp, 14 predicted proteins | sample OV2TP3_FD_87194 | JGI IMG/M metagenome (GOLD analysis project Ga0114945, IMG submission 87194) | Hot spring microbial communities from Beatty, Nevada to study Microbial Dark Matter (Phase II) - OV2 TP3 | ecosystem: Environmental > Aquatic > Thermal springs > Hot (42-90C) | place: USA: Beatty... | reverse complement strand
GCAGATGAGTGCAGGTACATAAACCAGAATGACTTTGGAGGAAGCAATTTCTTCAGTCCTTATGAGGCTTTCTCTGCAACAAAACAATGGAACTTAAGCGATGGAGTAGGCTATCATACTGGATTCAGAACTGTAGCTTATGAGTGTAGAAATAGTGTAGGAAGCTCATCTGACTTTGACCAGATTGTTCTGGAATGAGTTGCAAAACTTCTTTTTAGGCCCTGATTATCTGTAAAATGCCGCTTAAATCTGTGACAGTGTAATGCGGTTGTTGCGCTTGGGTTGCGGGCATTATGGCGGAATATTCGCCAGTAGCAACCCTTACTGTTGTCATGCCCAAACTGTTTGCAAAATGAAAATCCGCCAATGGGTTGTCGCCTACCATCATGGCATTTTCTCCATCATCAATGCCGGTGCTGTTCAGGGCTGCCAGATAAGGAAGATTGCTGGTGCCCTTGCTGACAGTGCTGTCCGCTGAATAGATTATTGCATCAAATAGCCAGGCAATTCCCAATGCCTCGATTTTTCTTTTTTGGGTAGAGACATTGCCATCGGTAATTATGCCTAGCTTAAGCCCCCTCCTCTTCAGCTCCTTTAGTGTAGCCATCGCACCATCATAAAGTGTTAAAGTAGTTGGCTTAAATCCATGGTATCCATCTCTAGCTAAATGCATAGCATATTCCCCTTCTGACCTAAACTCTGCTGGTATTTCAATGCCTAATTCGCTTACCAATTCATTGAGATTTCTTTTTCCACTCATGGTATTTCTTTTGTATATTTCTCTCAATTTCTCAAAAACTCTTTCTTGGTCAATGCCAGCTTCGCTATGCACCAATCTGCTTATTAATTCAAATGCTCCAAGATTATATTGGGTTTGGTCATATAGTGTATCATCTAGATCAAATAAAATTGCTCTTATTTTTAATAATTTATGCAAATGCATCTTTAATTACCAATTTTCTTGGTTATTCTTTCTTTTATTAAAAAGAAACTACTTTTCATTTTGTTAAGTTAAACTTTACACCCACGCATCTTTCTGAAGATATACCCTATACGCGCCTAAGCTAATAACCATCTCAGCCATTTTGTAAAGAGGGTAAGTGGTGATATAATGGATATTTTTAAAAAATTCCCTATGCGGTAGGCAATTCATAAAGATAAATCCGCTTATTGCGACGCTTGTGCCAGCAAAAAAAGTTAGAGGTTCAGGGTCTATAGAGCTATAGTAAGCCAATAATGGGATAGTAGCTACTTTTACTGGGTTGCCATATTTGTTAAAAACAGTGTTAAATCGAACCTCATTGGCTAATCTGTCAAAAATTTTCCCTTTTGTTAAAGCTCTGTAGTATTTTGAAAAGTAAATTAATTCCCCTTCTGTCCATCTAACCCTTTGCTTTATGAATTCTTTCCAGTTCTTTGGTGCTTCTGCAACAACCCTAAAACCCCCATAAAAGCCGATTTGGCCTCCTCTGGCAATAATCTCAAGGTTTCTTTCCAAGTCTTCTCCAACAAAAGAGCTTCTTTCTCGGTTCATCTGGTATTGGGTTATCTCCTTCAAAACATCTGTCCTGTATATTCCAAAACCGCCTGAGACTAAAACACGCTTTTTCTTTCCGGTCCCGTGAAACCTCTTTCCGAATCGCATGCCATTTTTGTGGTCAAGCCACTGAAGTACAAGCAAATAGTGCAATCCTTCCTGATTAACATTTGATATAATTTCGCATGTACCGCCCTCAATACCATCACGGTCTATTTCACCCACTATCTGATCTAAAGTTTTCTCGGAACTTTTATCAGGCACTACGTCTGCATCTACAATCAATGAGTATTTAGTGCCAACTTGTTTTAGCCCTTCCCAAACAGCCCCTACCTTTCTGCCATTCCTCTCACATCTAAGCAAATTAAAACCCATCTCTTCAACAATCCTAGGCCCATTGTCTTGAGAAAAATCGTCCACGACAAGTAATCTATCCTTATAATCTCTCCAACTTTCCAGAACATCTCTTACTATGCCTTCTTTGTTATATAGTGGCATAATTATGGTGTAATCACTATTTGGCTCACCATTACTCTTGGCTTCCTCTTCCGGCCTTTTCCTTCCTTTAACTAATCTCGTTACTATGTTTACTAGTCCAGTGATTGGTATTAATGAGGGGCTCTTAAACATTTTTTACAAAAATCTAAAACCTAAAATTGAGGTACAAGCCAATTATGTTAAAAGTAGCATTATTCATTCTGTCATCAATGTAATTTCCTCTTAAATTTAGCTCAAGGTCCTTTAATGCCCTTTTATTTGAAGGTGTAATTGGTTTAATGCCAATCCCGCCATAAACAGAATTTTGATCGCCTCCAGTACCTCCAATCTCAATAAAGAATTTAGAGTCCTTGTTATCTTTTGTAGAATAAAGCCTCAGCCTTCCTTCACCCATGTCCCACTTCTTACTGCTGAATGTATCTTCAGCATGAATATACCTTCCAAGAACGAAACCCACTGGGAAATGCAGCGCCGCTCCCGCGGAAAATGCGTGGTAAGTCTCGCCATCCCTGGCAAAATCAGCATCCACAGTGCCAAGAAATTCCGTGTGGGGCAAAGCGCCTGACTTGGCATATGCTTCCAGGCTCAAACCATGCGATTCAACGCCTGCCCTTTTGCCAACGCTTTCCAGGTCAAGATGATCGACATCGGAAATAAACCTGTATCTCGGAATGACAGTGAGGTTTTCGCCGAATTTTATCAAAGGGCCTGCGGTAAACTTCAAGAAAGTGTAGTCCCTGCTTAGGTCGGGATTGGTCTTCACCCTTTTCAATGTGTCGTAAATTGAGCTGTCAACCAGCAAAGCCAGGCTGGGATTTATATCCCATCTCAGATTAAGGCCGTATTGCCTTAATTTTGTAGCTACATTCTCGCTTTCAATATCAGTGTAGAAGAATCCCGGCTGTAGGCCGATTGTAATGTTTTCCAGGACACTTCCTTTTTTGGCATTTTCATCCTGTGCAATAATGCCCTGGCCTGCATAAATTGCTCCGGGCGCTTCTGTTCCGGCACCGGATTGGTTGTCTTGCAGCGCGGCTTCTTGGCTGGCCTGCGCAGGGATTTGATTCCCTGAATTTCCATGCCTGCCCTGTGCGTAAATATTGCCGGGCGACAGCAAAGCTGCGATGGCGCCTGCAATTGCAATTTTTCTTAGCTTTCCCATATGTTTTTTTTCCATCATTGTTCCCCCCTCAAATTAATTTATAGATCATTTTGTCTCAGCATGAGATGATTCAGTTCGAATGCTTCCACATACCTTGTATTTTGCCTGTGTCCCCAGTATTCAGCCATGGACCTGACGTGATCAACAATAAAACTCTTGCCTTCCTGCGATTTATGGAACAGCAAAGCGGCAATCTTTTTTTCAAGCGCCGACTTGGTAAGCTCGATATAAACATGGGGGGTAAATTCAGATTGGGTTCTGACATCCTCAAATAAAAGAATCCTGGCGACACCCCTGGCAGCACTTCTCACAGCCCTGGAGCTGTTCCTATGGTCCTGGTGAGAATCCTTCTCAGTATGGGTATAAATGGTATCAGGCCGAACCCTGTAAATCCGGTCTCTGATCTTTGTTACGGTATCCAGGTCGTCTGTTACCCTTGCGTCGCTTAAATGCAGGAAACACAGGCCATCAAGGCCAAGGGCTTCCGCTGATCTTTCAGCTTCTCCCAGCCTTGTTTTTCTGTTTCCCCCCATCTCGCCATCAGTTAGAACTAACCCATAAACTTTATGGCCATTATCTTTATGAGTTATTAAAGCGCCGCCGCATCCTATTTCTATATCGTCTGGGTGCGCTCCAATAGCCAATACAACCCTTGGCTGGTAAATTCGATCTGAGGAATCAGAAGGAAAGGATACACGCCCATCAGATATGTATATATCGGTAAAATGCCTTGTCATCTGAACGCCTTCGTTGTATATAAGACGCTCAAATGTTTCTCCTTCAAGCATTCTTAACGCAACATCCGGTATATTTATCCCAGAAGCTTCTATGCTTAATGATAAGCCGCCAGAAAATCTCGGGTTTATCTCAACAACTTTTGGAGTTCCGTCATTGCCAACGATGTATTGAATGCATGCGGCATATTGCAGCTTGAACTCTTTTCCAATTCTGGCAGAAACCTTTTCCATAGCACTGTTTTTTACTGTAACACCCTTGACTGAGTAACCAGCCTTTACCTCAATTCTTTCTCTTGGGACATGGGCAATCAGACTTGAGTTTTCATCATATAAGCAATCAACTGTGTATTCTGTGCCATCTAAAAATTCCTGAGCAATAAGGCCAGAAGCTCTTTTCAATACAAACTCTAAATCTTCTCTATCCATAACTTTTGATGTTCCCCTGCTTCCACTTCCACGTATAGGCTTTAGGAACATTGGAAATCCAACTCTATCAACTAAGCTGTCTATACTTTCTGTGGAAGGGTCGCCAAACTTAGGCGCAGGAATATTAGCCCTTGCTAATTCCTTTGATGTTAATAATTTATTATACGTTTTTTCAACAGACTCCGTATTAGACATTAATATTTTAACGCCTAATTCATGAAACTCATTAGCATGCTCAGCAATAGGGAAAAATTCAGGCGTTACTGTTGGAACCAAATAATCAACTTTTTCTTTTTTGCATAAACCCATCAAAACTTGAGGAAATTGAGGGTAATCAGCTAGAGGAATTACATGCCTTCTTTGAGTAAGATAAAGTCCAGAAGCAAGTCCATCAGCATCAACAGCCACGACATCATAACCTTGATTAATTAAAGCTTTAATTACATTTATTCCTGCCTGCCCGCCTGCTCCAGTAACAAGGACAATTTTTTTCATTAATAACCATCCCCCTATGTTACAACTCTGAAATAATAACTAATATTTAAACGTTTCTACCAGTACATCGGATTGAATGCTCAATTTTCTTCCCTTTTTTCACAATAAGCAAGAAATAACAACAACAAAGGCAGGCAAACACGGATTTTCTTTGGGAAAATCCTACTCACAAAGGTAAAATCCACACTTCGTATGGATTTTCCCTCTGCATTCGATTTGCCGCCATTGTTGTTTTTGGTCAAAAATTTCCTGCGTCATAACTTCTCACATTTCAAGGAAATGCTTGACCCTACAGCCAGAATTTTCCAACTCTCACTCGCTCTCGCTCGTGGAGGGAAAATTCGGGTAGGGGGATTTAACATAAGTTATACAAAAAGAAAAAATGACAAGGAGGCAATGAAAAATTATACAAACAAATTCCTAAAATACTAAAAGAATCCTCTGCCCATGCTACAGAACATATTTCTGTAAGAAAACACAAACTTCTGAAAAGAGCAATTCATAAAGCTTTTAGGGAGGTATGTGAAGTACCTCCACCAAAATCATAGATTTTGGAAGAGGCTTCCGATGACAACAGGAAGACAACAGTTCACTAGCATAAGTTGAGGCAATAAAATGCAGACAACTACGAGAACAGAACTACAAGAACTTCAGGACGCAGGAGATAGCAATATCTCCGGACCACTAATCCTGAACCCTTCGGCAGAATTGTTGAATGCCATGATTAGCGATGAATCCGGCAAGGAGGATGCGAAGTCTAAGTTTTGTTTTCATTTGCGAAGTGGGTGTAACTCTGAGAACAGAGCCAGCATGTCTGGACGAGTTTTCGTGTTGGATAAAGATGGAAAGCCGCTGACACCATGTAGAATGTCAAAAGCAAGGAAGCTATTAGAAGGCAAACAGGCAGAGCCTGTCTGGAACAAGTTCGGAGAGTTTGGAATACAGATGTTAGTGACTACAAGAAAAGAAACACCAAAGACAGTATTAGGATGTGACTTTGGAACAAAGTTCGAGGAATATTCCGTCATATCCGGAAAAGAGAATACCATGAATGTTATGTGGAAGCTGCCGGATAAGAAGAAGCTTGAAGAAAGAAGAACCTTAAGAAGAGCAAGAAGATTCAGGAACTGCAGGAGAAGAGAATGCAGGTTTGACAACAGGGAAAAGAAAGGATTTATTGCATTCATATTTGCATTAGGGTTTTACTTATTGTTCTTCGATAAAGGAGAGCAGGCAATATTGAAAAGATTGGAAGAAGACAAGAATACAAACATTGAGAATAACAGGTTTGAGGCAATGCTCAGGTCAATGGATGAGCACGAAAAAGCAATTATAAAGGCAATCAAGAATCAGGAAGGAATTACACAATCAACATTGAAATACAGGGTTAATTTATCAAAGGCTAAAATCAGCCAGGTATTAACTCATTTTGAAAAGAATAATATGATAGTAAGGGACGCAAAAGGGAAAACATATGAGATATTTTTAAGAGATGGAATATAAAAGAATGGACAAGAGTGGTAATATAGCAAAAGGAAACAATAAATGGATGTTAGTTATCATAGTCTTAACAATATTAATCATAATTTATAATCCATCCACAAAGAAAACAATTATTTCAAGGGATATAGAACATGCAATATTCCTGCCTGCATATGAGGCAATAATAATTAATGGAACATTTGACCATTGGGAATTTCATTCAGAAAGATTGAAGCCTGAAGCTGTTGACTATCTAAAATCGCATAATTTCACCGCAATTTATTTGACTGGAACAGACTTATCATTAATATTAGGAACAGACCAGGCTATATTCAAGGAATTTGTGGATTACGCCAGGCAACAAGGTTTTTATGTTATTGGTACTGGAATGGGGGATTCAAGTTTTCTCACAAAAAGCCAGGAACAATTAACAACTTATTTTGATTTTTGGATAAACGGCGTTGGAAATATATACGATGCTTACCTTACAGAGATAGAAATAGCATCAATTCCAGGATTTAGCGAAAATGAATTATACTGGTTTAACCAAAGCATAAGGGTAAATAATCTAATTGCTGAAAGGGCACATCAATCAAACCTGACTATAAGCCACATAATTGCCTGGTGGTATGATGGCCAAATGAAATTAGCGGGAATTTCAGATGGAATTAATTCGTATCAGCATGATTTCGCAACCTTAATAGATTATGGTTTTACTGCAAATTCCAGTCTTAATCGTGCTGAAGATAATTTGCTAATTAGCAATATTACAATGATTGTAACAATCAGCATAATGGAGGATGTGCCTCTAGGAGAACCTCATTTGTCACAAGATGAATTTGAATTATTCCTAATTCAAATGGACGGGTTAAACCAATATGAAAAATACGGTGGATTTGCAGTATGGCGGTATAATGAATATAGGAAATGGTATAATCTAACACTTGAATCGCCTCAAATTACAATTATTCCTACTGAAAGCAAGGGGGAGGCGGAAGATTAAGATTTACCCGTCTCTGCGAATCTCAGTGGAAATGCTCAGAATGGTCAGTATGCATAAATGGAACACTAACAAGGCAATGCAATGATATTAGGAAATGCAATATTCCCGCTAATAAGCCAAATTTGAGCAGTAATTGTGAAATAGAAGAACAATCCCAGAAAAAAGATTCAGCTATACCAGCTATACTAATAACCATAGGATTAATATTATTATTATTATACGCAATTCTCAAGTCGGCTATTTTCAGAAAGGGGCTTAGGCCCTATAAGATTGTCATGTCGGCTTATAATTATGGTGGTCGTTTGCCTGAATTCTATGAAAGTTGGATGAGGGACTATGCAGACAGGATTTTAATGATAGACGATTCATCTCCAGACAACACAGTAGAAGTTGCAAGATCATTGGGCTTGGAAATTTGGGAAAAGGCAGTTAATTTAAGGAAGCCAGCTACTTTAAGACATGCTATAAGACATTTAGAGCAATCAATAGATACAATTGTCCTAATGGATCCTGACACTAAAATAATTGATAGAGAAAGTTTTGAGAGAGCATTGTATCAATTCCAGCAAAGTGGGGCAGATGCCTCATCAGTTCAGCTAATGCCATCCAATACTGATAATTTAGTTTCAAGATGCACGCCTAACGGAGGTGCAGAAAAATTAGACCATTCCAAATCCTTCCATTCAAATGGACCGAAAAACAAAAATTTTGAACTCATTTTAAAGTCCGTTATATTTCATCTCTGCACTCAGTTTTCACCCAACAACAATGGCGGCAAATCGAATGCAGAGGATTTTTCAGTTACGAAGTTCTGAAAAATCCTTTGTGAGTAGGGCTTTCGCCAAGAAAGCCCGTGTTTGCCTGCCATTATTGTAGTTGGGTGTATACTTTACAAGTTTACTTTACATTATTTGTAGGGTTACCTTGCAGCAGAAATAATTGTTCGGTCGCTTCTTATAGCAAATTTACTTTCTTAATTAAGGGTTTACCTTACTCTAAAACTGCTGCAGAAATTTGTCCTGCTTTGATAAAGCATTGTTTGGTTTGATCATTCACTTTTATGCCTGTCCTATGGTTTGCTGCCTTTGTCTTCTCGCTATGGCCTCTAAATCGCAAGCGATAATTTTAGCCGAATCTATCTCATGATGAATCAGAATTGGAATTTTTTTTGCTGACCCTTCATCTTTCAGACATTTTATTGCAGCCGCGTGCAATTCTTTATCACATACTAACACGCCATTATTAGCCAGCCATGCTACTACATCATGCGATTTCAGAACTCTATGTGCATCCGTTTTTAGCCCTACCAAAAGTCCATGGGCATGTTCTGGATTTGTATATTTTCTGGGATGACTCATCATCGCACTATAATCTAATTGCAGAGAATAATGATAGCTGTCACTCATACTCTATTTCACCCTAACAGTCTCCAGATTCCTAGGTGCAACTGTCTCTATCCTGAACTGCTTGTGCATGGAGCTTGCTAAATCCAGGCATCTTGAGTTTTCACCGTGATTTACTATAACTTTCTTTGGCCTTGGCTCGCATTTTGCGACAAAATTCATAAGCTGGTTTCTTGAGGAATGTCCTGAAAATCCTTCTACTGTATAAACCTGCATCTTGATCTGAAGCATTTCCTGCTTACCTCCATCAGAAAAAGTAAATTCTCTTTCCCCCTGCTGGATTCTCTTTCCCATTGAGCCTTCGCCTTGATAGTTTACAAACCCTATGGCATTTTTAGGGTTATCGCAAAGATGCTTAAGGTATTCAACAGAAGGACCACCAGTTAACATTCCAGAAGTTGCTAATATAACACAATGCCCCGTGTCTTCTATCAACTCCATTCTTTCTTTTTGCGAGCCGATTCTCTTGAATATCCCATGCAAAAAAGGGTTTTGGTCTTTGTGAAATATCAGTTTTCTTACAGAATTATTTAGGTATTCCGGATAGGCAGTATGAATTGCAGTTACGTCCCACACCATCCCGTCGATATAAACAGGAATAGACTCCATTTTTCCTTCCCTTACCATTGCTTCGATTGCAAGCATGACTTCTTGGGCTCTTCCAACACCTAGTGTAGGTATTAAGACTTTTCCTCCTTTTTCTGTAGTATCTTTGATGATCTTAATCAATTCTTCATCTGTTTCCTGCCTGTGTGGCATAATATTGTCCTTGCCACCATAAGTTGCCTCAAGCATTAGCGTTTCTAACCTTGGAAATTGAGTTACAGCTGGCTCCAAAAGCAAAGTCCTGCCATATTTTTGGTCGCCACTGTAGAGGATATTGTGTAGACCATTGCCAATGTGCAAATGCACCATGGCGCTTCCTAGGATGTGGCCTGCGTTGTACAATGTAATTCGTACATCTGGAGTAACATCGCTGACTTCATCATATTCAAGAGTAATAGTATGCTTCATCATTTCCTTAATTTCTTCTGCTGTAAATATAGGCTCATCACCTTCGCCTCTTTGTATCTTTATGTAATCGAGCAATATTAAAGCAGCAACATCTCTTGTCGGCTCAGTGCAATAAACAGGTCCTCTGTAGCCATACTTATACAGATATGGGATAAAACCGCAGTGATCTATATGAGCATGGCTTAATATAACAGCATCTAACTCATTAATGTCAAATTCTGGCGCATCAAGATAAGGATAGGGTTTTTCATTGGAAGCAACATTTATGCCACAATCAAGTAATACCCTTGATTCAGGAGTTTGCAGGAAAATACAGCTTCTGCCGACCTGCCTTCCGCTTCCCAAATATGTCAGCCTGACCCACTCATTTTTCTTTTCCCGTCTCCAGCCATCATAAATTCTATGGCCTATCTTGTCTAGAAATTTCCTCCGGTAATCGCTGTGCTGGTACAAAACAGCCCTGATGTTTTCTATTAATTTTGACCTTATCGCTGGCTTTCTCCTAATTAATGGAACCCACAATGTCTGTACTCTAATCTCCCTCAACAGAGCGCCTTGCTTTCCAATTGCAAGGCCTGGCTTTTCAGCCTCAATTATCACCCTGCTTCTTTGCGGATCAAAAATAACTTGGTCAACACCTGCTTCTTCAGGAATTATTGACCTTATTATCTTCTCAGCTTCTTCCAAGTCCATGGTAATGCTTGGGTCTGGCCTTAACTCAACCCTTTTCTTGATGTCATCAACTATTTTCTTAATAATTCCATTATTATTTAAGAAGAAATCCTTATCTTTTGTGTATAACACTATATTGGCACCTTCAAAGTTTACATCACTTATCTTGTTTTCTGGTATATTTTTCAGGATTTCTTTTGTAATATCTGCCATTTTCAGAAGATTGATTTAGTTATTATGATTTATCACGTTAAAATTTAATCAATAAAAGCCATCTGTATTGAAAACTAATTTTTGCTCTTGGAAGATATTCTTAAACTAAACGTTGTACTTTTAATTATGCTTTTAGAAAAGTTACATCTCAATTTTCAGCTCGAGTTCCTTTGAATAAACTTTTTTTATCCCGTCCTTGGTAATGGTTACAATATCAATGCCATTGCCTGAGGCAATATCTCTCTGCACAGCAGCATTGATTCCCTTAGCTGCCAACTTGACTCCTTCCTCAACACTTAACCCTTTTTTGTACAAAGTTTCAAAAACTCCAAACGCCATAACAGAACCTGAACCAGAAGAAATATAATCATCAGCTTCTACTATAGAACCATCTGGACTCAGATCAAATAGATGAAATCCTGAAGAGTCTCTGCCTCCAACAATGAAATGCGATATACCAGGAATCATGCTCAGAGCCCTTACATTGTTATAAACAAAATTAGCTAATAGACTCGCAGCCTCTTTAACAGTTGTTTCTCTTCCTGTTCTGATATCTTTCAATCTCAGCTCAGCTTTAAGATATTTTGTAAGCAGCTGAACATCAGAGACAGAGCCTGCAACAGTGACAGCGACATTATCTGTTATCTGCATAATTTTGTCAAACTTCTTCCACGCTATTAAATAGCCAGATGTGGCTCTTCTGTCTGCAGCCAGTACTATGCCGTCTTTACAGACCAAGCCCATAGTTGTCGTACCTGTTTTCAATTCAGTATTTTCCATGTCTGAAACCTATTTAGAATTACTTATGATTTTGTAAATATTCAAGTAGTATTTAAATGTTGTGGTAGCCCATCATCAAATATCATTTTTTTACTTTAAGCTCTCTTCAAATAGAACGTTTACAGCATTAACGAAGAATGGGCTGTTTATCCAGATTGCAACCTCGTAATCAGGAGCTACACTATCATTTGAAACAATAAAAAACATCTCTCTGTTGTCAATGGTAAGAAAGCTGGTGTGCGGCGAATACTCTATATATTCAACATTTTGTAATTTCTTTGAAATATTTTTGTTGTACGGTGAATACAATCTTGCTTTTATGCCTTTCTTGGCAAAATTTGGCATAAAATTTTTCATAAGCCTAGACATTCTTTCAGTGTGCTGCTGCGTTGCAACAAAGACAATTTGCGACTTTGCTTTGGATAGCATGTCTTTGAAATATCTGTTAATATCTGTCCTTCCGACTATAGATTTTGAAATTGAAGATATATCAACATGCTGCACGCCAGATTTATGAAGCATTTCAAGCTCTTTAAATTCTTTAGTCTCCTTAATATTTTCCATCTGCATAGTCAGTTCGTCTGCTTCGTCTTTGATATTTTTCTTTACTCGTTCTACAATGACATCTGGTCTGACAGCAAGATATTTTATTGGCTTTCCAATTTTCATGATAACAAAGGCTTTCTTCTCAAGTGATTCGAGAACATCATAGCATCTGCTTCGTGGCACTCCAGATATGTCAGCAAGCTCTCCTGCTGACGCTATACCCCTGCTGAGCATTGCAGCCCATATTTTGGCTTCGTAAATATTAAGCCTGAAGTGTTTCTTCAAATCCAATAAAAACTGTTTATCTTGAAGCATTTGCTTTAAAAAGTAATGATAACCTATATTTAAAGGTTTCTATCTTGTAACTACTTTAAAGGGGTTATATCTAAAATGACAACATCTATTTAAATCGGATAAAACAAAAAAAGAAATATAACTTTTATTCCCTTCTTGCGAACAAAACAACGATTAATACTATTCCAACAATCACTGCGATTATCTCTGCAATTATAACTCCAACAACAATTGCATTGCCACTAAGAAATCCTTCCTCTGAAACTGTGGTGCCTGAAGGCACAGCTTGAACAACAACTGTGGTCGTTTCGTCTTTAGTGGATGGAGGGCTTACAACCTCTACTTCGTCTTCTTCTGTCTTTTCAGATACTTCTTTTGTTCCGCAGTCATTAACAGTCAGAGTCAAAAGTTCCTCGGCTTTTTTTCTGTCGTTATCGTACAAAGCCCTCACAGCTATTGGGTAGCTATCTGCTCTCGCGGCATTCGGAACATTGAGAGTATAAGTTTTTGAAAATCTGCTTTCGTCTTCATTTGGCTCAGCAGTCAGCTCATCTATATCATCTCTAAAATCAACGCCCAAATCCTCATTAAATACTTGAACTTTAACATCCTCTTCATCCTCGCTTCCTAAATTTAAAACTGTAACCCCTACTTGCACATTTCTCCTATTGCATGAAATTTCACCTGGATTCAGTGTTCTTCTGGTTATTTTAAGCAAATGGTTCTCTTTCTCGACATCGAGCCTTAAGCGCATTGTTGCCCTATGGTCTGTGCCATTCTCATCTTCACCTTCTGCTTCTATAGTTACGTCAAAGGTGTCCTCATCAACTTCAAGAGGAACTTCAAATTTTAAGGTTACCCTTTTATCCCTTCCTGCCTTCAGATTAAAATCCGAAGATTCTTCATCAAGATCATCGCCATCATCTATTTCCTCAATTGTAGTTGTAACAGTTATATCTTCTATTTCAAGGTCTTCGGCATTGGTAAAGTTATTTTTCACTTCTATCCTGAACTCTACAGTATCACCTGGCTCTGCCTCGTCATCAATCGAATCGCCATCATCAAGATTTTTGGAAGTCTTGCTGCCTACCTTTACATCAACATCAGAAAAAATAAGCTTTGATCCCGCAGCGTAAGCTACATTCGTGAATAATATAAACACAATTAAGCCTATTAGCAATGATTTAATTCTTATTTTAACCACCTACATGAGGGAGAAAACTGCTACTATTTAAATATTTTGCTATTTTACGATAGTAACAAATTAGACATTATAACACTAGTAAGTTCGCCAGTAAAGTCAATTAACAAAGTATCCAGTTAAAAAAAATTAAACTATTTGAGACTCGTGCACTGTCCAAAGTCAAATGAGTACCCTCATAATTCTGCCAAAGGCTAATGCAAGCGGGTTACCTTCCTAACGTTTGCGTATAAAGGTCGCTTAAGGAATGTAGAAATTAGAACTAATTGAGATTTATACTTAACAGATTTACTTGACATCTGCAGAAGTTTTATAAATATTCTTTAAATTATTGATTTATGGTCGGCAACATCCCAAACTTTACTAAAATTGATGTTCTAAGGTGCTTTTTGAGGCTTGATAATAATAGAAGCAGACAGCGCCTTGCGAAGGAGCTTGAGCTTGGGGAAGGCACAGTTCGAACCATATTAAAAGCATTAAAATCCAAGAAGCTTCTGAATTCAACTAAAAGGGGCCATTTTCTCAGTAAAAAGGGATATGAGTTAATGGCTATAATTTGTAAAGTTATAGATGCTCCTAAAATTGTGACATTGCAAGACATATATCCGGAATTCAAAAAAACTGGTGTTTTAGTGAAAGACGCATCAAGCCTAAAAGAAATTTACAGATTTAGGGATATTGCAGTCAAGAATGGCGCAGAAGGGGCATTAATACTAAGATTTACTTCCAGATTATTTGCTCCTGAATCTGATTATGAATATGATTATAAAGAGATTGAAAAACAGTTCAGGCTGCATGAAAATGATGTTTTAATACTGTCTTTTTCTAAAAACAATAGGTCAGCAGAGAATGGCGCGCTTGCAGCAGCCATCGAGTTAAGCAATTCATTAAAAAAATTTATAAACGAATTCTAAAACTGAAACCTTAAAAGAGGATTTATGCTAATAGTCAGCTGTTCACATGGTGGCAATTTAAGCAAAT
>Ga0114945_10001496_pt1 | contig 14463 bp, 12 predicted proteins | sample OV2TP3_FD_87194 | JGI IMG/M metagenome (GOLD analysis project Ga0114945, IMG submission 87194) | Hot spring microbial communities from Beatty, Nevada to study Microbial Dark Matter (Phase II) - OV2 TP3 | ecosystem: Environmental > Aquatic > Thermal springs > Hot (42-90C) | place: USA: Beatty... | reverse complement strand
GGCCGCGCCGTCGCCGGAAGTTCTGTGCGGCCCGCACACGCTGGAAATCGCTCATGCACGTCAACGGTGGTCCGACCCTCATCCGACAATCTGTGCTCGACGGTTAACTTCATGGCTATGACGCTTAGGGTCCATTCCAAACATCCAGGCGGGCGGGTGACGCGGCGCAGGGCCCCTGGCCGCCTGCCTGCGCCGAGCCGGACGCGGCAGGCAGGCCCGCAGCCGACGACGCCGAGCGTGCGGCGCGGCGAGGACGGACGGGGTGCGCCGCGGCAGGACCCGCCTCGAGGTGTTGAAGCGATCCCCAGAATTGATGCAGGTCTGCTCAAGCGCGTCGCACGATCGCACAATCTGACCGATGAGCAGTATGCGCGCATCGTGCGGGTGCTCGGTCGGCAGCCGACGGTGACGGAGGTCGGCATTTTCGGCGTCATGTATTCCGAGCATTGCAGTTACTGCAGCTCGCGGATGTACCTCAAACAATTTCCGACGAAGGGACCGCGAATTCTGGTGCCTGCGGGGAAGGAAAACGCCGGGCTCGTTGACATCGGCGACGGGTTGGCCGTCGCCTTCAAGATCGAATCGCACAATCATCCATCCGCCGTCGAGCCGCATGCGGGCGCGGCCACCGGCGTCGGCGGCATCCTTCGCGACATTTTCACGATGGGGGCGCGGCCGATCGCGCTGCTCGATTCGCTGCGCTTCGGTCCGCTGACGAATGCGCGCACGCGGTTTCTCATGGACGGGGTCGTCAGAGGCATTGCGGATTATGGGAATTGCTTAGCAGGTGATGAGCAAGTCATCATCAGAAACTCCGGCAAAGTCAAGAGTGTGCCCATCGGCAGTTATGTTGACTTCCACTTTGACCGGCAGAGTGACAAAGAACAGTGTCAACCAGCGCATCCCATCGAAGTACTATCATTCGACGCCACAACACAGCAGTCCCGCTGGTGTCAGGTCACTCGTCTTTGGCGCCGCAGGGCCACACAGATGTTGAAGATCAAGACAACCATGGGTCGTTCATGGTTGGTCACTCCTGAGCATCCTTCGATTGTCTGCGAACGTGGTGAATTGGTTGCGAAACCGGCCAGCACACTGAAGCCGGGTGATGAGATTCCGATTGTGATGGAGCTTCCCCAAGACCGTATTCCGGCTCACGTGGATCTCATTCCACTGTGCGCTGGTTCTGGGGCCAATATCTACGTCAGACTGCGCAAGCCGTTCCATGCAGGTCGAAAACAAATCCAGGCCGTACTGCATGGCGTTGAGCCATCTGCGTCTAATCGGTGTCGCTATTTGGGACGGCGCCGGATGCCGCTGCAAGTCTACCTCGCCCTCGAACAGGCATTTGGCTATGATCGAGTGCATGTTGAGCTCTTCATACCAAGCGGCAAGTCGAACTACATCGGATGCCAAATTCCGCTGAGCAAGGATTTTGCCAGGCTCGTAGGCTACTATCTGGCGGAAGGATGCCTATCGAGGAATGGAACGACCTATAAGTTGATATGGGTCTTTGGACGGTCGCGCGCGGATGCGTATTACATAGCTGATCTCCGCCGAATCTTGCGGCGGTTGCGATGGCGCCATAGCGTTGAGCAGCGGGCTAGTACCGTCGCTATTACCGTGTCATCGTGGTTTCTTGGCACGCTACTGAAAGACATTTGGCATTGCGGAGATCGCGCCCATACCAAATCTATCCCGGACCTCTTTTTCAAGGCTCCGCGGCCAGTGCGATTGGAACTCTTGAAAGGGCTTTGGCGTGGGGATGGCTCCGTCTCAATTCGGAAGGCGGGGTCCCGAGTCAAGCTCTCGCTTGGCACCGCCAGTTCAGTGCTCGCGAATCAAGTGACCCTGCTGCTCCAAGATCTCGGCATCGTTCCGCTCTACTACTCATATAATCGCAGGCCAAGCATGATCCGAGGGAGATTCCTTAAGAGCCGTGTTCTACACCATGTTGAACTCAACGGATATCAACCCGTTCACCTCATGAGAACGTGGTTTGCTCCTCTCACGAATGCACGCATCAGAAGGGCTTTGAGATCGTATCAGTTCCCAGACCTTCGGTGGAGTTTCCCAAGGTATCGAAGAGATGGTTCGCTTGGATTTCTGCGTGTTACCAGCGTGGCGCCCGAACCCTACAACAGCACTGTGTACGATTTCGAGGTCGAGAAGACCCATCTCTTTGTAGCTACGGGTGGACTGCTCACGCACAACTGCGTCGGGGTGCCCACCGTCGGTGGCGAGATTGTGTTCGATCCGTGCTATCAGGACAATCCGCTCGTGAATGTCATGTGCATCGGGGTGGTGCCGGCGCATCAGATCGCCCGCTCGGCCGCGCGCGGGCCCGGCAACCCGGTCATCTATGTCGGCTCCTCGACGGGACGCGATGGGCTCGGCGGGGCGAGCTTCGCTTCCCGCGAGCTGAGCGATGCCTCGGAGGAGGACCGGCCGGCGGTGCAAATCGGCGATCCGTTCGCTGAGAAATGTTTGATCGAAGCGACGCTGGAGGCGTTAGCGACCGGCGGCATCGTCGGCATCCAGGATATGGGAGCCGCCGGGCTGACCTGCTCCTCCGCCGAGATGCCGGCTCGAGGCCGCACCGGGATGGAGATCGAGCTGGCGCGCGTGCCGCGCCGAGAAACCGGCATGACGCCGCACGACATCATGCTCTCGGAATCGCAGGAGCGGATGCTCCTCGTCGCGCGGCGGGGGGGGGTACCGCGGATCACGCGGATCTTCGATCGCTGGGGGCTCAACGCCGTCGAGATCGGCCGCGTGACGAGCGGCGAACGGTTGCGCGTGTTGGACCAGGGAGAGGTGGTGGCTGAAATTCCGGTGAGGGCGCTGACCGAGGAGGCGCCGGTCTACCGGCGTCCGATCAAGCGGCCGCGGTATCTGGCCCACGCACAGCGGCTCTCGCTGAGTTCGGTGCGGCAGCCGACGGATCACGCAGGGGTCCTCCTGAAACTGCTTGCTTCGCCGACGATTGCGAGCAAAGCCGCCGTCTACGAGCAGTATGATCATATGGTCCAAACGAATACGGTCGCGCTGCCGGGCCTTGCCGACGCCGCGGTGCTGCGCCTCAAGGGGACATCCCGGTTGCTCGCGGCAACCACCGACGGCAACGGCCGCTACTGTTACCTCGATCCGCAGGAAGGCGGCAAGCTGGCGGTGACCGAGGCCGCGCGCAATCTCGTTTGCGTCGGGGCGCAGCCGCTGGCGATCACCAACTGCTTGAACTTCGGCAATCCGCAAGATCCGGAAATCATGTGGCAGTTCAAGGAATGCGTGCGCGGGATCAGCGAAGCGTGCCGGGCCTTCGGCACGCCGGTGACCGGCGGCAACGTGAGCTTCTATAACGAAGGGCCTCGCGGCGCCATTGACCCGACTCCCGTCATCGGCATGATCGGCGTGTCAGACGCTCGAGCGCCCATCACGGCGAATTTTAAAGACGAGGGCGATGTGATCGTGCTCCTCGGAGACGTCAAGGAAGAGTTGGGCGGCAGCGCATATCTCGCGGTGATTCATGGGCGCAAGGCGGGGCGGCCGCCTCGCGTGAACCTCGCGCAGGAACGCGCGCTGCAGCGCGTCATGCTGGAAGCCGCTCAACACGGATGGCTGAAGTCCGCGCACGATTGCTCCGATGGCGGTTTCGCCGTCGCGCTCGCCGAGTGCTGCATCGTGCACGCCGATCGCCTCCTCGGTGCAGTTCTGAAACTCGAAACTCGAAACTCGAAACTCCGTCCGGATGTCTTGTTGTTCGGCGAATCGGCCGGGCGCATCGTGCTGACGTGCGAACGCTTCTACCTTGAGGCCGTCTCGGCGTTGGCGAAACGCCACGACGTCACGACGACGGTGCTTGGCACCGTGGGCGGCCGCCATCTGCGCATCGCTCCCTGGATCGATCTTCCGGTAGAGGAGCTCAGCGCGGCCTGGCGCACGGGGCTGCCATGCGCGCTCGAGAGGTGACGATGGACGACGCGGTCAAACATTGGTGCGGGCTCTTCGGCATCTACGGGCATCGGGATGCGGCGCGGCTGACGTATCTTGGGCTCTACTCCCTGCAGCACCGAGGGGAAGAGGCGGCCGGCATCGTCACCTACAACGGGAAGATGATGCAGGCCCACAAGGGCATGGGGTTGGTCTCGGAAGTGTTCGATGAGGCGATCCTGCACGGGCTGCCTGGTCGCATGGCCGTCGGCCATACCCGCTACTCGACGACGGGGTCGAGCACGCTGAAGAATTCGCAGCCGCTCGTGGTGACGTGCGCGAAAGGCTCGATCGCCGTGGCGCATAACGGCAACCTCGTCAACGCCTGCGAGCTGCGCCAGCAACTCGAAGCCAACGGCTCCATTTTTCAGACGACGGTGGACAGCGAGATCATCCTGCATCTGTTGGCGCGCGCGACGAACAAGCAGTTTGACGACGATCTCGTCGAATGCCTGCGCTTGCTCAAAGGGGCCTTCACCCTGCTGTTTCTCACTGAGCGCGAGCTGATCGGCGCGCGCGATCCCCATGGCTTTCGGCCGCTGTGCGTCGGCCGCTTGAATAAGAGCGCCGTCCTGGCCTCCGAGACGTGCGCGCTGGATATCATCGGAGCGAAATTCGTGCGCGAGGTGGAGCCGGGCGAGATCGTGATCATCGATGCCGCCGGCCTGCGCTCCCTGCATCCGTTCAAGGACGCCTCGCCGCTGCGATCCCATTGCTTGTTTGAGCACGTGTACTTCGCGCGGCCCGATTCGATCGTCTTCGGCGAGAGCGTGCAGGAGGTTCGCGTGAAGCTGGGGCGCCAGCTCGCCCGCGAATTTCCGGTGAAGGCGGATCTGGTCATGCCGATTCCCGACTCGGGCAACTTCGCGGCGCTGGGCTACAGCCTGGAATCCGGCATCCCGTTGACGATCGGCATGATTCGGAATCACTATGTCGGCCGCACGTTTATCCAGCCGGCGCAAGAGATCCGCGACCTGAAGGTGCGCGTGAAATTTAATCCGGTGAAGGAGATCATCCGCGGCAAGCGGCTGGTCATCGTCGATGACTCGATCGTCCGCGGGACGACGACGAAGGCGCGCGTGAAGAGCTTGCGCGAGGCGGGGGCGAAGGAGATTCATTTGCGCGTGAGCTGCCCGCCCACGAAATTTTCCTGCTTCTACGGGATCGATTTCCCGACGAGAAAAGAGCTGATCGCCAATCGGCTCTCGCTGGAAGAGATCCGCTCGTACATTGGGGTGGACAGCCTCGGGTATCTCTCGCTCGAGGGCGTGCTGAAAGCGGTCGGCCGGCCGGACCATTACTGCACCGCCTGTTGGAGCGGGAATTACCCGATCCCCTTCGGCGGGGAGGGCGATAAGTACGCGCTCGAGAAGCACGCCGGGCAAGGCTGCGGCTAATGCTCGCCACCTCGGCGTATCAGCGCGCAGGCGTCGATATCGCGGCGGCGGACGATTGGCTCAAGCGGATGCATCCGCTCATTCGCTCGACGCATCGCGCGGGCGTGTTGCCGGATCGCGGCCAGTTTGCCGGGCTGTTTCGGCTGGCGAGCCTGCGGATGCGGGATCCGGTATTGGTCGCCTCGACGGATGGCGTCGGGACGAAGCTGAAAGTGGCTCAGCTCGTGGGGGCGCATGAGGGGATTGGGATCGATGTCGTGGCCATGAACGTCAACGATGTCGTGACCTACGGTGCGGCTCCGCTGCTGTTCCTCGACTATTTGGCCGTGGGACGCATGCAACCGGCTCTCATGAGCGCGTTGGTGCGCGGCATCGTCGCCGGATGCCGCCAGAGCGATTGCGCATTGCTGGGCGGTGAAACGGCGGAGATGCCCGGCGCGTACCGCGCAGGCGACTATGATATCGCCGGATTCTGCGTCGGGATCGTGGAGCGCCGCAAGCTGCTCGACGGGTCGCGGGTGCAAGCCGGCGATCAGATCGTCGGGCTCGCCTCATCGGGCGTGCATGCCAACGGATTTTCGCTCGTGCGGCGCGTGTTGACGACGGCGCAACTGAAGCGCTTCGGCCGGGCGTTGCTGGCACCCACGCGCATTTACGTGCGGCCGGTGTTGCAGGCGCTGCGTTCCGTGCCGATCCACGCAATCACGCACGTCACCGGCGGAGGACTTTCCCGCCGCCTGCCCAGCCTCGTCGGCGGCGCCTCCGGCCTGCGCGCGCGCCTGTGGGAGCGATCGTGGCCGGTGCCGAGGATTTTCCAAGAGATTCAGCAGGCGGGAGCCATTACAATGGAGGAGATGTTGGCGACGTTCAACATGGGCGTCGGCATGGCGCTCGTGTGTCCGGCCCGGCACGCCGCGCGCCTGATTCGTCTGATGCGCCGCGCTAAGATCGCCTCGTGGGTGATCGGCACGATCGAGCGAGCCTGAGGGAGGGTAACGAATCATGAGGGTATTGGTCGTCGGATCGGGTGGGCGAGAGCACGCGTTGGTGTGGAAGCTGAGCCAATCCCCGGAGGTGACGAAGCTGTTCTGTTCGCCGGGCAACGGCGGCATCGGGGAGCTTGCCGAGCTCGTCGACATTGGCGCGGAGGACGTGGAGGCGCTCGCGGAATTCGCCGAGAGCAAAGATGTTGATTTGACCGTCGTCGGCCCCGAAGGCGTCCTCGCCAAAGGCATCGTCGATCTCTTTGAGAAGCGCGGGCTGCGCATCTTCGGACCGACCAAGGCCGCGGCGCGCTTGGAGTCGAGCAAGGCCTTCGCCAAGAATCTGATGAAAAAATATCAGATTCCGACCGGCCAATTCGCGGTGTTCGATGACGCGCAGGCGGCGCGCGCCTACGTGCGGCAGCTCGGGGTGCCCATCGTCGTCAAAGCGGACGGGCTCTGCGGCGGCAAGGGCACGATCGTCGCGAATACGCTCAGCGAAGCGCTCGGCGCCATCGATTTGCTCATGGAGGATCGCATCTTCAAGCAAGCCGGGGAGCGCATCGTCATCGAGGAGCGGCTCGTGGGCGAAGAGGTGTCCATCCTCGTCGTCACCGATGGAGTCACGGCCCTGCCCCTGTTGCCGGCGCAGGATCATAAGCGGCTCCATGACGGCGACAAAGGCCCGAATACCGGCGGCATGGGGGCGTACGCGCCGGCCCCCATGATGGATGCGGCGCTGTCGCAGCAGGTCATGACGCAGATTATTTTGCCCACGATTCGGGCGATGGCAAGCGAAGGGGTCGTGCTCAAGGGCGTCCTCTACGCGGGGCTTATGCTGACGAATGAAGGGCCGAAAGTGCTCGAATATAACGTGCGCTTCGGAGATCCGGAGATCCAAGCGATCCTGCCGCTTCTGAAAAGCGACCTCATGCCGATTCTGGATGACGCGGTGGAGGGACGGTTATCGACGACGCAGTGCCAGTGGGAAGCGGGAAGTTGCGCCTGCGTCGTGGCGGCTTCCGGCGGCTATCCGGGCGATTTTCAAATCGGGAAGGAAATCCGCGGCCTTGCGCAATTCAAAGATCGTCACGACGTGCTCGTCTTCCACGCCGGCACCAAGAAGGACCGCGAGCGTTTCGTGAGCTGGGGCGGGCGGGTGCTGAACGTCATCGGCCTGGGCCCTGACTTGGAGATGGCGGTCAAGCACGTCTACGACGCCGCCGGCGCGATCAGTTTCGACGGCATGTACCTGCGCAAAGACATCGGCTTTCGCGCCCTGAAAAAGCCGGTGACTCGCTGAGCCTCGAGCGGACCATGAAGAACAGGGCGCGGCCATGGGTGGGGATCGTGATGGGATCGGATTCGGACTGGGCGGTGATGGAGAAGGCGGCGAAGACGCTCAAGACCTTCGGAATCGCGTGCGAGTGCCGCGTCCTCTCGGCCCATCGCAGTCCGGACTTGGTGCGGCGCTATGTGGCCAGCGCTGCCTCGCGGGGCTTGCGCGTCATCATCGCCGGAGCGGGAGGGGCGGCGCATCTTGCCGGCGCCGTCGCGGCGCACACGATCCTTCCGGTGATCGGCGTGCCGATTGAGAGCAAAAGCTTGAAGGGGTTGGATAGCTTGCTTTCAACGGCGCAGATGCCCAGCGGCGTGCCGGTGGCGACGGTGGCGATTGATAACGCGACCAACGCCGCGATTCTGGCGGTGCAGTGTTTGGCGCTGAGCGATCGACGTCTTCAACGCGCCCTCACGGCTCATAAACGGCGTCTGGCCGTTGGGGTGCAGCAGGTGGATCGCAAGCTGCAGGCCGCCTCCGGTCGATGAGTTCGGCGCCGCGCGTGATCGGCTTGGCCGGCAACACGCCGGATCCCGCCGCGTTGGCCGATGCGGCTGAGGTCTTGCGCCGCGGCGGATTGGTGGCGTTTCCGACGGAAACCGTGTACGGGTTGGGCGCCGACGCGACGAATCCCAAGGCGCTGGCGCGGCTGAACCAGGTCAAAGGGCGACCTCCGGACAAGCCGTACTCCTGGCACGTGCATTCCATGGATCAGGTGCGAGCCCTTGTGCCGTCGATTCCGCCGTTGGCTGAGCGGCTCATGGAGCGATTTTGGCCGGGGCCGCTGACGATTGTGATACCTGCCGGCGTCGTGCCCGGCACGGCAGGCAGGCCGGGGGGTCGGGGCGAGATGTTGGGATTTCGATGGCCGGATCATCCGATCGCTCAGGCGTTTTTGAAAGCGTGCGCCGTGCCGGTGGCGGCTCCCAGCGCGAATCGCTCGGGCCATCCGCCGCCGACCGATGCCAGGGAAGTTTTGGAAGCGCTGAATGGCGATCTCGATTGCATCCTGGATGGCGGGCCCACGCGCCTGGGGCGGGAGTCCACGGTCGTCGAGGTGATTAAGGGTCGCCTGGAGATCCGGCGCGAAGGGGCGATTGCGAAAGAGGCGATTTTGGCGGTGGTCTAATTCATGCCGGTGAAACGAATCCTGTTTGTGTGCACGGGCAACAGCTGCCGCAGCGTCATGGCGGAAGGGCTCATGCGACGGCTCCTCAGGCAAGCGGGGGTCGAGTCGGTGATCGTCGAATCCGCCGGCGTGTTTGCGATCGACGGGATGCAGCCCACGCGCGAGACGCACCGGGTTCTGCAAGCGGTCGGCGTCGAATGCTCCGGCCATCGGGCGCGTTTGCTGACGACGCAGATGATCGAGGACGCGGACATCATCTTCGTCATGGAGCGCCTCCACGTCGACCAAATCCTGCGGCGGTCCCCAAGCGCGAAAGGCAAGATTTTCCTGCTCAAAACATACGGCATCGGAGAGACGAGCGAGGTTCCTGACATTCCCGATCCGATCGGCAAGCCGATGGAGATCTATGAAGTGTGCCTTGGCGACATCAGCGAAGCGGTGGAGCGGGTGGCGAAATCGCTCGGGGTCGGCAAGGTATGAGGGTGAGCCTTCGTCGAGTGGCGATCGGCGCGGATCACGGCGGCTATGAACTGAAAGCGCGGCTCATCCCGGTGCTGCAGGCGCAAGGGCTGGAGGTGGCGGATTTGGGCGCGCATTCCGCCCAACCCTGCGATTATCCCAAGATCGGCTACCGGGTCGCCGCGGCGGTGTCTGAGGGAGCGTTTGATCGCGGCATCCTCTTATGCAAGTCGGGGATCGGGATCGCGATCGTCGCGAATAAGCTATGCGGCATTCGCGCGGCCGTCTGCGCAGACCGGTTCGACGCGCAGCGCAGCCGGGCCCATAACGACGCCAACATTCTCGTGCTCGCCGCGGAGAAATTGACGGTCGCGCAAGCCAAGCGCATCGTCGCGACATGGCTGGCGACGCCGTTTGAGTCCGGCGGGCGCCATGAGCGCCGCGTGCGCCAGATCGCGTCCATTGAACGCCTGCGTTGCCGTCCGCCGCAGGCAGCCCAACCCAAACGCTGACGCGTCCCATGGATGATCTGCGACGCGTCGATCCGGAGATCTACGAAGCGATTCAAGGGGAGCGGCAGCGGCAGCACGAACACCTGGAGCTGATCGCCTCAGAGAATTTCACCAGCCTCGCGGTCCTCGAAGCCCAGGGCTCCGTGCTCACCAATAAATACGCGGAAGGATACCCGGGGGCGCGCTGGTACGGCGGCTGCGAATTTGTCGACGTGGCGGAGCGGCTCGCCATCGAGCGCGTCAAAACGCTGTTTGGCGCCGAGCACGCCAATGTGCAGCCTCACTCCGGGACGCAGGCGAACATCGTCGTCTTCTACGCGCTCCTGCAGCCGGGCGATGCCATCCTCGCCATGAGCCTGGCGCATGGAGGCCATCTCTCGCACGGCCATCCGAAGAATTTTTCCGGCCGGTTTTTTACGATTGTGCCGTACGGGGTCGATCAGCGAACGGAGCGCATCGATTATGAGGCCCTGGAAGGCTTAGCCAAGGAGCGGCGTCCCAAGCTCATCCTCGCGGGATATTCCGCCTATCCGAGGGTGCTGGATTTCCCGCGGCTGCGACGGATCGCCGACGCCGTCGGCGCGCTGCTCCTCGTCGACATGGCGCATTTTGCCGGGCTCGTGGCCGGCGGGGTGTATCCGAATCCGGTGCCGCACGCCGACCTGGTGACCTCGACGACGCACAAGACGCTGCGGGGGCCTCGCGGCGGGTTCATTTTGTGCAAGCATCAATATGCCAAAGTGATCGATAGCGCCCTCTTCCCGGGCAACCAAGGCGGGCCGCTCATGCACGTCATCGCCGCGAAGGCGGTGTGTTTCCATGAAGCGATGAGCGAATCGTTTCGAGCCTATCAGCGCCAGGTCGTCGCCAACGCGAAAGCCCTCGCCGGCACCCTGGCCGGCTGCGGCTACCGCATCGTCTCCGGCGGCACGGATAACCATTTGCTGCTCGTCGATCTAACCCCGAAGGGCGTGACCGGCAAAGAGGCCCAAGAGGCGCTGGATCAGGCGAAGATCACCGTCAATAAAAACGCGATTCCCTTCGATCCGCTGCCGCCGGGGAAGGCCAGCGGCATCCGCCTGGGCAGCCCCACCGTCACCACGCGCGGCATGCGCGAACCCCAGATGGAAGACATCGCTCGCCTGATCGATGAGGCGCTGACGCATCGCCAGGAGCCCTCCGTCCTTGCAGCCGTCGCGCACAAAGTGCGCGCGCTCGCCGATCGCTTTCCGTTGTATCCAGAACTCCAGAGTGCCGGCAAGTGAAGTGTCCCTTCTGCGGTCATCAAGAGGATAAGGTCGTGGATTCTCGCGTCAGCTCCGACGGGGCGTCCATCCGACGGCGCCGCGAGTGCTTAGGCTGCGGGAAGCGCTTCACGACCTACGAGCAGGTGGAGGCGCAGCCACTGATGGTCATCAAGAAGGATGGCCGGCGGGAGCCGTTCGACCGTCAGAAGCTGCTGGCTGGGTTGGTCAAGGCGTGCGAAAAGCGTCCGGTGAGCATGGAACATCTGGAGCGATTGGTCGACGAGCTGGAACGCGAGCTGTCGCAGCAGTTTGAGCGGGAAGTGCCGTCGCGCGATGTCGGCGAGCGCGTCATGAAACGGCTCCACACGCTCGATCCGGTCGCCTACGTCCGCTTCGCCTCCGTGTACCGGGAGTTCAAGGATGTCGAGCAGTTCATGCGCGAGCTCAAAGACCTCCTGGCGCTGAAAACCATCCCGCCAGGGAAGCGGTGAAGGCCGAGCGTTCCGCGTTCCTAATGACCTGGAGCAGCCAGCGGCGTTGGGGGAGCGGTCGTTGGGCTCTCAAGAAAGCTGCGGAGCTTGGCGCGATCGCGCAACTGCTGCATCCACGTGTCGAGCGTTTCGGATTGCTTCTTTTTTACCGTCTCTTCGCGCAGCGTCTCCTGCTCCTGCGCGAAGCCCGCCTCATCCGCCGGGATCCGCTCTTCCGGTCGAACCACGACGAAGCCGCTCGGCGTGTCGATGATCTCCGTGAGGGATCCGAGGGACACGGCAAACGCCGCTTGGTTCACGGCCGGCACGGATCCCAGCTCGCCGATGGCCTCCGTCCGAGTGAACGTGGCAGCACGTGAAGAAATAGCACCCCCGACCACGGCCGCCTCTTCAAATCGCCATCCCGCCGCTTGGCGCTCCCGGATGCGGGTCAGCCACGCCTTCGCCGCGTCTTGCGCGGCGCTCCGCGCGCGTTCCTCCGTGAGCCGCGTTTTCACCTGCTCCTTCACGTCTTCCAGCGGGGGCACCCTCGAAGGCGTCTGCTGCACGATCCGCGCGAGATAGACCCCGCGCTCCGTTTGGATCACGTCGCTGAACCGTCCTTCCGGAAGATCCTTCACGGCTTGCACGATGGCGAAGTCCGGCAGGCCGGCCGCCCAGAACGCATTGCGCGCGATGGGTCCCGCGGTCTTCGGGGTCAGGGCGCGCGCGCCGGCGATTTCCTCGAAGCGGAGCTTCGATTCGAGATCCTCGCGCAGATCCAAGGCGAGCGCGGTGAGCTGCTTGCGCACGCGCTCATCCGTGAGCCGCTGGCGCACCGTCTCTCGAACCTCCGCCAAGGGCTTCGCCTCGCCTTTCTCCGTCGAGAACTCCTCCGGATGATCCTGGTAATAGGCGTTGAGCTCCTCGTCGCGCAGCGAGAGGCGGGAAACGAGTTCCTCTTGTGAGGCGCCGAGATACTCGATGACCATCTGCTCCGGGATCCGCACGCGCTCCGGATGGGCCGTGTAGGAGGTCTGGAGATCCTCCTCCGTGATCGTGGACGCAGCCTGTTGCGAAAACGCGGAAGGATCAAACAGAATCACGGTGGCGTTCAAACGTTCATGCGCCGCCGTGTACGCGGCTTTCACATCCGCGTCCGTCACGACCGCGGTCGCTTTGACCCCATCGAGCAATTTGCCGATGAGCGCATCCTCGCGCAACAGCGCTTCGAAGGCCTCTGGGCTCATGCCGATGGCGCGCACGTACCGGCGGTAGCGCTCCGGGAGAAATCGGCCGCCCTCTTGGAAGACCTCTTGGCGCTCGAGCAGCGCGACCAGCTCGGCGTCGTCGACGCGCAGCCGGCGGCGCTTGGCTTCTTCGAGGAGCATGAGGCGCTCCCACGCAGACCGCGTGAGCAGCTCTTCGACCAATTCCGGCGCTTGGCGTACTTGCTCCGCGAACTGGCGCGCCAGCCATTGACGCTGTATCGCGAACTCATCCCACGAGATCGATTTGCCGAACACCGTGCCTGCCGCCCCGCCGGGACCCTTGGGGGATTGGCCGGTGGCATGGAAGAAGAGGATGAAGGGGAGAATCAGGACAGCGGCGATGATCCAACTGACGCGCCGGCGAAGCGCGTGGGAGAGAATCAAGCGTCGAAACATGACGCCATTGTACGCCAGGCCCGCCGCGTCGTCTATCCTCGCTGCGCTTGCCCTGATGTTCATTCGGAGGAGGCGGCCGGCATATACTGCCGCAGATACGCGGCCATCGGCGGGTCGGGGTGGTGTTGGACGAGCGCTCGGCTCTGGGCGCTCAGCTCGCCGGCGGCCCATGTCGCAAGCTGATCGATATAGGCGCGATCGCTCGGGGAAAGACGGCGATAGGGAGTTCGAGGGGCGGCGTCGTCGTAAAGCTGTTGGGCGCGAAAGGAATAATACTCATGGAGCAGGTGATACTGAAAGGTGGGCGTGCGGCCGTACTTGAGATTGAACCAGAGGCTGTACCATCCGGGGAGGGGTTGCGTCGGGCGACTGTCGGGGAAGGCGGAGGGGCGCTCGACGTCCGCGAAGATCGGCGCTTTATAGAGGAGCACGTGGTTGATCTCATGGATCAAGATGGAGCGCAGAAACGCCAGCGAGGAGAAAGCCGCGGGGCTGACGTTGATCACAAACGGCATCTGGCTGCGGTCGGCGAAGACGGTGTGCGTGCTGAGCGGCAGGGTGGACGCCGACTCGCCCGCAAAGAGGTCCCACACGGCGCGCGTGAAGAGCAGCCCGTGGCGGCGCTGATACTCGGATGATCGGAAAAAGTGCGAGAAGAGCGGATCGCGGTCGATCAAGACATCGAGGATGTCCTCATAAGCCTGCAGGCACCGCGCGCGCAACAGATGATCCCGCTCGAGCGTTTGATCCAACAGGATGCGGGCCTCCGCATAGCGACGGTAGTCGGGGCTATTGACCATGTCGCCTGGCGGCGGCGAAGGAGGAGAGGAGTCGGCGAGGCGGTCGGTTTGCTCGCGGAGGATTTGCTGGTCGCGATAGAGGCGGTCCTGCGCCTCAAAGCGATCCGCGAGAGCGGCGTAATCGATGTGCAGGGATTGGTTGACGCGGCGGATCGCGAGCTGCCGGCCTGCGTCGTAGTCCGCCTGGACGTGACGGATCCGTTCGGCCAGTTGCCGATCAATGTCAGCCGCGTGAGCGACTGCCGCGTGGAGGACAAGGAGCAACCCGCTACACAGCAGGAGCCGTGCGCGGCGCATGGCGGAGCGCGTCCTTCAATTGACATCGCTGCATGGAAGAGAGCGATGTGAACTTCAGGCCCACTCCGTGATGATACGGGCTGCCCGGCTCGGCTATCCACACGACCTTTGCCGCGAGGGTCAGTCGCGGGGCGGGGTCCTTGAGGGTTATGCCGTAGCCGAGTCGCATCGTC
>Ga0114945_10001492_pt1 | contig 14484 bp, 15 predicted proteins | sample OV2TP3_FD_87194 | JGI IMG/M metagenome (GOLD analysis project Ga0114945, IMG submission 87194) | Hot spring microbial communities from Beatty, Nevada to study Microbial Dark Matter (Phase II) - OV2 TP3 | ecosystem: Environmental > Aquatic > Thermal springs > Hot (42-90C) | place: USA: Beatty... | reverse complement strand
TGTGACCAGGGACGCGGGGATCTTCCGCAAGTATAATCTCGACCCCCAAATTATCTACATTGTGGGCGGGCCGACCAACACCGCCGCGCTCATATCGGGGAGCGTCGATTTCTCCATCTTTGCGGGCCCCGCTTCGGTCTCCGCCAACCTAGGAGGGGCCGATACCGCCATCCTGATGAGTTTCGTCAATACCCTGGAGCATTCCGTCTTCGCTCACGCCTCGATCAAAAAGCCGGACGATCTTAGGGGAAAGCGGATCGGCATCGCCAGGCCGGGATCTTCGGATCACTACGGTGCGACGGTAGCTCTCAAGAAATGGGGGCTAGAACCCGATAAGGAGGTGAGTCTCATCAGCATCGGCGGCCCTCCGGACCGCTATCTTGCCTTGCAGGCCGGGCGGGTGGACGCGATTTTGCTCCAACCGCCGTTGACCGTCAGAGCCCAGAAGGCGGGCTTTAACAGGCTGGCCGCCCTTGTAGATCTGGGGCTAGACTATGTAGGGACCTCCTTCGGGACCACCCGTTCTGTCATCAGCCAAAAGGAAGAACTGGTGCGGCGGGTGGTCAGGGCCTTTGTGGAAGGAATCCATTTTTACAAAACCAACAAGCAGGCGAGCCTCAAGACCATTGCCAAGCTCATGAAGACCGACGACTCGGAGGCTTTGGAGGAGGCCTACAACGCTTACGCGGTGAAATTCATGGCCCGGGTTCCCTATCCCGCGCTCAAGGGCGTGGAGGCCATACTGGAGGATCTCGCCAAGACGAATCCCAAGGCTCGGGGCGCCGATCCCAAAAGGTTCGTTGAGTCTCGCTTCTTGAAGGAACTGGAAGAGAGCGGCTTTGTCAGCCAACTCTATGGAAAATAGATACCCGCTCCCCCCCAAGGAATTTTGCCAGCTTCTCATGGATGAGGTGAGGGATCGTCACGCGAGGCTGCACCATCCGTTCTATCTTGCCCTTTACGACGGAAAGCTCACCATGGACGAAATCCGGATCTGGGCGCGAGAGGCGTGGGGAATTTTTTGCCTCAACGTGGCGATCAATACGGCGAAGCTGGTGCGCTGCCAGCTATCGGGCATCCATGATCCTGAGATCCACAAGGAGTTTGTGGATATCATCATGTCGGAGGTGGGCTACGAGCACTTCCAGGGAAGCCCTCGACCCGTGCCGGGACACCGCTCGCTCTTTCTCCGGTTTGGTGAGAGCGTCGGCATCTCGAGGGAGGAGCTGGAACGTTGCGAGCGGGAAGACGATTTTCTACCTACCACGGTCGTCGCGCGCATCGCCTGGCTCGATATCGCGCTCCGAAGCGGCAGCATCCTTGAGCAGGTAGCAGCGACCAACTGCTGTAATGAATATTCCAACCAGCTTACCGGAGGGCGCTTTTTTCGGACCTTCAGGGACCGTTACGGGCTCAAGGAGCACGACATCGAGTTTTTCGCCGAGCACGGCGTTGCGGATACCGAGCATAGCAATATCGGTTACGAGCTGGTCGAGCGGTTCGCGACTACGAAGGATGTGCAGATGAAAGTGTTGAAGGCCTTGAGAAAAGGCCTTGGGATTTGGTGGGCGCTCACCGACGGTGTCGCGCGCGCGTGCCAGAGATTAAAGTAGGGGCGAGGGGTTTTATGGATCTCCTTTCTACTTTTCACCTCAAGCGCTGGATAGAAGAAAACAAGAATCTCTTCTCGCCCCCCCACAAGACCAATCGCCTTCTCATCCATCACAGAGATTTTCTCGTGATGATCCTGCGGGGACCCAATGTCCGCCTCGATTTCCACGTCGAGCCAGGGGATGAGTTTTTCTACCAGATCGAGGGCGATATCGAGCTTCACCTTAAGCCTCCCGGCGAGAGAAGGCAGGTCGTAGGGATCCGGCAGGGGGAGATTTTTCTCTGCCCCGGCGGCGTTCCCCACTCGCCGAGACGCGGGGAGGACACCTGGGGTCTCGTGATCGAGCGCAAACGCAGGCCCGGGGAGGACGAAGAGTTCGTCTGGTTCTGCGAGAAATGTGATGCGGAGGTGCTGTCCCGGACCGTTGTCCAGGGGGACATCGCGCAGCAGGTAACGAAGATCTACAAGGCCTTCAACGCCGACTCAAGCATGCGCACCTGCAAAAGCTGCGGCTACGTATTTCCGACCACCCCGATGGCGGAGCGTCTGGGCTTTCTCGAAGCCGGGCGCTGACGGGAAGCCTGAACCGGTTTGATTGGGCGAGTATTGTCAAAAATTGCATGAAAACCATATGAAGACATGAAATGAGGGCTACCTCCCCCTGACCCCCTCCTTTGAAAGGAGGGGGAGTGAAAACAGCCTTTCTTGTGTTTACTGTTCCCCTCCTTGCCAAGGAGGGGCTAGGGGAGGTTGATTATGACCTGGACTGCCAAGGAGGGTGAATGGCGCGCGAGGAGGTCCGAGAATGAAAATCTGCCATTACGATTCGAATCAGGCGGGAGGCGTGGTGGGGGACCGGGTCCATCCGATCGGGCAGGCCCTGGTCAGAGCCGGCCATTTGAAGAGCGATTACACGATGGTCGAGGTGATCGACGTGCTGGCCAATCAGCCTGCCGCGATGCAGTGCGCGCGCGATTCGCTGCGCTCGGGCTCGTCCGTACCTTTAAGCTCCGTCAAGCTCCTGGCGCCGGTCTTGAATCCGCCCTCGTTGTGGGCTGCGGCGGCGAATTATAAGGCGCATCAACAAGAGATGCGAGGCAGGATGGGAAGCTCTGATCGCTCCGCGCTCAGCAAAGACGAGCTGATGGCCGAGTTCTTTCTCAAGCCGACCTCGTCCATCATCGGCCCGGGAGGAACCGTCATTCTTCCCCGGATCTCGCAGGACGTCGACTTTGAGTGCGAGCTCTGCGCGGTGATCGGGAGAAGGGCGAGGCATGTGACCGAGGATAGGGCGTTGGACTGCGTATTCGGCTATACGATTTGCTGGGACATCAGCCAGCGAGACCCATGGGGACGCGGCAGGCACAATACCCGCAACATCCGCAAGGGCTTTGACACCTTCACGGGCCTTGGCCCCTGGATCGTGACCAAAGACGAGATTGATGAGCCGCAGAACCTTTCCATCATGGTGGAGCAGAACGGGAAGCCCGCCATGAGCGCGCACACCAGCGACATGATCTGCGGGCTGAGAGAGCACATGCGGTTCCTTACCAGCGTGCTGACGCTGCGGCCGGGCGATCTCATCACTACCGGTACGCCCGCGGGGGTGCGCAAGCTGAGCGACGGCGACCGCCTCAAGGGGAGCATAGAGAAGATCGGCAAGATGGAGCTCGACGTTCGGGCGGAGGCCTAGAGGCTTCGTCGTAAACCTTGGGCGACTTCGACGACGAAGCGGGCCTTCACCCTGGCCAGCTCAGGGCTGATGGTCATGAGCCCGCAATCCGGAGCCAAAAGAAGCCTCGCCGGCTCCACATAGCTGAGCGCCGCGCGCACCCGACCCACGACGGCCCCCAGCGGCGGTAGAGGCGAATCCCCCGGATCGACACATCCGAACATCACGAGCCGGCCCTGACAGATGCTCAGCAGGGCGGGATCATAGTTGCTTCTGGCAAATTCCAGCGCGAATCCTCCGATCCTCGTTTTCATCAGCCGCTCCAGCAGCTCCGGGTATTCGTATTCGTGCTGATGCCCGGCGCTGCCCGGGTAGCCATAGCAGAGGTGAACGATGGTTGGAACGCGGACTTCCTCGAGGCAGCGTTCGAGCGCCGCGGCCCCATAGGCCGCGACCTTCTCGTGATAGCGCGTCATGGCGGGTTCGTCGATCTGCAGTACGTCGCACCCTGCCGCCTGAAGATCCAGCAGCTCCGCATTGATGGCCGAAGCGACATCCATGGCGAGAGACCCTTCATCGCCATAAGCTTCATCCAGTGTGCTGTCCACGACTGTCAGAGGTCCAGGCACGGCCATCTTGAGGGGATGGAGCGTGTGCGCTTTGACGAAGCGCAGATCTTCCACAACGGCGGCAGTCCGGCGCCTCACTTTTCCCACGATTCTGGGGACCAGGCGCTGCTGGACTCGCCGACGATAGAGCGGCTTGATACCCTGGTTGGCGACATCGACACCGTCCCATGCGGCCAGGACATGGTTGATGAAGTGAGGCCGGCGCTGCTCGCCGTCGGTGAGCAAGTCGAGACCAATCTCTTCCTGCTGGCGCAGGCTGAGCAGCGTGGCGTTATCCAGGGCCTCGCGCAGCAGCGCTCCGTCCAGGCGGAATTTAACCTGGCCCCGCTCCGCCTCCGCTAGCCAGCCGGGCCGCGGAAAACTACCGACGGTGGTTGTCGCAACAGGCGGGAGCTGCATGGGCCTAATATACCAATGCGAAGGATAAAGGAGAAGGGATCAAGGATGGGCCCGAGCCACGATTTTTCATTTGATTCTTCAAATTCCTCTAGTAAGATAGCCGTTCAGCGTCGCATCTCAAGGAGGTATTATGAAACTTCCCAAGGGATCTTCGTTTTTCAGCGGACTGCTGGCGCTTTTTTATTGCCTTCTTTTGAGGGACACTTGGGGTCAGGAAAAGATCAAGGCCTCTTACAGCGCTCTGGAGAGCAACAACGCCGTCTGGTATCTGGCTCAAGAGCGCGGTTTCTATAAGAAGAACGGATTAAACGTAGACTTGGTCTTCATCCCCAGCACCACCACCAGCGTCACCAGTCTTTTGGCCGGGGACGTGCAATTGGGCAACGCATCGGGTGGAGGGGTAGCCAGCGCGGTAGTCGCAGGGGCTGATCTCGTGATGGTCGCATGCTATCTCAACTCCCTTCCCTATGAGTTGGTGGTGCACGAGTCCGTTAAATCAGCGGAGGATCTGAAAGGGAAAAGCATCGGCATAAGCCGGGTCGGCAGCGCGTCCGACGTGGCGGCTCGTGCCCTGATCAAAGGATTGGGGTTGGAACCCGATAAGCAAGTCCCCATCATCCAGGTCGGCGGGCCGTCGGAAAGGGCGGCGGCATTTCGCACCGGCAGAATCGCCGGCTTTCCGTCGCCTCCGGGGGTCGTTCACCTGACTAAAGGCATGCCCTTCAGAATCCTCATCAGCACGGCCGATTTTCAGCAACGGTTTGACTTTCCCTATATCTGCGCCACCACAACGCGGAGCTATCTCTCACGCCAGAGGGAGACGGTGAAAAGAGTTCTCATGGCGCACATCGAGGCCACCCATTTTTTCAAGACCCACAAGGAAGAGAGCATAAAAATCGTTTCCAAAAACAGCAGGCAAACCAATGGGGCCTATCTGGAAGCCGCCTACACTGCGACCGCGAAACTCTATGACCGGGTACCGCTGGTGACCAGACCCGGCGTTGAGACTCAAATCAAAGAAGCGGTGAGCCGCAGGCCCGGCGCGCGTCTGCGCTACGAAGATATGGTGGATGAAAGCATCGTGCGGGAGTTGGAAAAAAGCGGCTTCATCGACAAAGTCTATAAGCGGGAATGATGCTCCTGTTGCCTGCGCTAGTTTCCTAGCACCCTTTTCAAGCGATCGATGATCTCCGGCGGTTGGCTCGTGATTTCTCTGGCTATTCCCTCAAGCCCTTCACCGTTTACCGGATCGAACTCGTAGTTTCTCTTCTTCACTTCCTCCTGGAACTGCGGGTCGTTCATCGTCTTTGCGTAGGCCTCGCGGAGGATCTTTAGCCGGTCCACCGGAACGCCGGGAGGCCCGAGCATAGGTCGCCCCATATTGCCGGCCGCGAGCAGCACCGCGGCGAGGCGTCTGCCGGCCTCGGACGTTTTATACCGATCCATGAGCTCGGCAATGGTCGGAGTGTCGGGCAGTCGCGCGTCCCTCTTGGCACCGGTCTGGAAGAGGTGCCGAACAAATCCCTTCTTGCGCCAAGTGTGATAAGGCTCGCGTCCGAAAAAGGCCTCGATGGTGAAGGCGCGGCAGTGAATCTCGCCTCTCTCGACGGCGAGGTCGATATCCTGTCCTCCCGGATAGCCTGTGACGATGGTGAATTTTGCACCTACGGTCTCCTGCACCAGCTTGGGCAGAAAAGAATCAGGCCCGGTCACCCCCGTAGCGCCGCATTTGGGCGGCTCTTTGGCGGTCCGGACATCTTCGATCGTCTTATGCGGAGTGTCGGCGCGCATGTACATCTGGGAATCACCGCGGGCCGGGGAGCCGATCCAGCTAAATTTAGCCCAGTCAAACTGGATCTCTTTTCTTCCCACCAACTGGTTGAGGTAGAGAGACGGGATGATGGAGCCGATCAGAGTCAAGCCATCCGGTTTGGCGACCGAATAAAGGTGGTTCGCCGCGATCACGTGTCCCGCGCCGGGCATATTCTGGACGATGAAATCGGGGTTTCCTGGAATATGCCTTCCCATGTGGGCGACGACGAGGCGAGCCCATAGGTCATAGAGGTTTCCCGGAGGGGTCCCTACGATGACCCTGATCGTTTTCCCCTGATAGAAGGGGGCCTGGGCATGCGCATCGAAGCTCCACAACAGCAAGCAAAGCAAAGGAAACAGAGCTCTTTTCATGTTGCACCTCGCTGGCGGCCAGGCCGTCCGGTCGATGAAGAACAAACCAAGGGCACGACGCGGAAGGGCTCCGCCTTAAGTTGGGTCAAGGCTAATCGAAATCGCAAACAGGCGTCAAGGACAAAAATAGGCGCCGCAAGACGAGGTTGAGTGCTCATTGGAGAAGAAACTCGGTCACGACCCGGTTGAACTCCTCCGCCTCTTCGATCTGCGGCTCGTGCGCGGAATGCCTGAAGCGGTGAATCCGTGACCCGTGCAGTATCTTCTGCAGTCTTGCATCCCAGTCCTCTTGGTTTAAGGGATCGTGGTCGCAGGAGATGATGAGACAGGGAATTCGGACAGAGGAGAGTTTTCGGACAAACTCTTCGGTGTTGGCGCGACTTCGGTGGCCGGGCCTCCTGAGTCTGGCAGCGGCTATAGTCTCCCACGAGCCGGGTATCAGGGAATTTTCGTAGCGCTCACGGACATGTTCCTCGGCGAGCCACTTTTTATCGTGAAACAGTATTCCCATGATCTTCGCCATACCCTGCGTGCTCGGCGTGTAGGATTCGATCAGTTCCTGGGCATCGGTTTTGAAGAGGCTGGCGTTGCTGCAGACCGTCACCATCTTTTTCATCTCGAAGGGCGGCGGTTCGATCACCGCGGCGCGAAGCAGGGTCCCTCCGCCGGCCGAGCTTCCGATAAAACAAGCGCCCCGCAGCCCTAGGGCTTGCAGAAATCTTTTGAGGTGGTTGATCCGGAAACCGGCGGGATCTGAGAAGCTGTAGATCTTGTCCGTCCCTCCATAGCCCAGCATGTCCGGCGCTATCACACGGAAGGTGTGACTCAGACCGGCGATGTTCCATCTCCAGGTCGCCTCGGCGCAGGCGCCGTATTCGCCTCCGTGGAGGAGAATCAGGCACGGGCCTTCACCGGCCTCCAGGTAGTGGGTCTGAATGTCTCCGACATGGATCGTTCGGTGGCGGTACGGGCTCATTCAACACCGAGGATCGAAGATAGAGAATCGATGATCGATCCTCCATCCTCTATCTTCAATCTCCAGTTCAGATTTCCAGGTGATAGAAACGCCTGGGGTTATCATAAAGGATGAGTCGCTTCTCTTCGTCGCTTAAGTCCCGGCGTCCCAAGAATTCCGGAACATCCCGCTTAAACATCTCCGGAAGCCGCTCGTGGGGGTAATCGGACGGCCACATCACGCACCGAGGATTAAACTGCCTGAGCACTTGCGGTAGAGCCTGCTCCTCGACCTCACAAGTAGTCCAGATCTGGCCGGAGCGGATATACTCGCTGGGTTTTTTCTTTACGAGCGGGGCTTGCCTCCGCTGGGGCTTTTCAAACTCCTCGTCCATCCGATCCATCATGTAGGGGAGCCAGCCGGAGCCGGCTTCAAGAAAGGCGATCCGCAGCCGAGGGAAGCGCTCGAAGATTCCCTCGAAGACCATGTGCGTAAACTGGATGAGGATCGCGAAGGGATGCTCCAGGGTATGAACCTGGATGAATTTATCGAAGAAATCGAAGCCCATTCCACGGCTGGGCGCGCCGTGGACCGCCAGCGGCATATCCTGCTCTTCAGCCTCCTTATAGATGGGGTCAAAGTCGCCATGCCCGTAACCCTTGTGCAAGAAGGTCACTGCGGGCAGCAAGCCTGCAACTAAGCCCAGCTCCGTTTTGGCGCGGCGCAGCTCTTTGGCTGCTTCCTTGGGTTCCTGAACAGGCAAGAGCGCTACGGCTTTGAGGCGAGGGCTCACGCGTGTGAACTTCTCGCACACCCAGCTGTTGTAGGCGCGGGCGATGGCGCAGGCCCATTCAGGATCCTGGCAGAGGCCCAATGCCAGGCCCGCGGTGGGATAGAGAACGCTCATCTCAATGCCGAGCTCTTCTAAAAAGTCGAGCCAGCGGGATGCCGGAACGTCGGCCTCCTTGCCCGGAATGCTCGAGCCGCGGTGCCAGCCGTCGAGCGAAGGGAAGAAGCTGTAGGTCTCAAACCGGGGCATCCCGCGGTAACGTCCCTCGAGGAACTCGTGGAGCTCGGCGTCCTTCTCCATAACGTGCCCGTCAGCGTCGATGATCGGGTAGCCCGTATCCATTGTGCCTCCTTTCCAGTCCGTTGAAAAAAGGCTTCGGCCTGAGCTCGACTCGACTGAGCTCGCCGAAGCCAGCCGAAACGGGCCATCTGGCCCTCAGACGGAGGTCATGATGGCCGCGCTCTTAGAGAAAATTCTGACCGCCGTCCACGGAAACTGTCTGGCCGGTCATGAAATCGCTGAGCGGGGAAGCGAGGAACAGCATAGTGCCGACCAGGTCCTCGGGCTTCTGAATGCGCTTCAGCGCCCGCGCCTGAACCGCGGCCTGCCGCATGTGGATGACCGCCTCGGTCGGGTTCTCCTCCGAAAGAGTCGAGCCTGGCGCGATGCAGTTGACCTGGATGTTGTCGTCCCCAACCTCGCGTGCGAGCGTCCGGGTGAAGCCAATGACTCCCGCCTTTGACGTAACATAGTGAATCCGGCCGGCGCTCCCGTAGAGCACCGTGCCGGAAGCTATGTTGATGATCTTTCCGGACTTCTGCGCCCGCATGGTCGGCAGGACGGCGCGCGCACAAAAAAAGACGCCCTTCAGATTCACAGCCATCATGCGATCCCATTCGGCGGGATCGATGGTCTCGATGCCGCCGCGGTTCATCGGGATCGTGGCGAAGATGGCTGCGTTGTTGACCAGGACGTCGATCCGGCCGAAGTGCTCGAGGGTCACCGCCGCCATGCGGCGCGTGGACTCTTCATCGGCGACGTCCACTCGGAGGCCTAGCGCCTTGGCCCCCTCTCTATCCATCTGCGCGGCTACCTGCTGGGCCGCCGGGCCGTCGATGTCTGCGACGACGACCCTGGTGCCAGCCCGGCCGAAAGCCAGGCAATACGCCTTGCCGATCCCGTGTCCACCGCCGGTCACAATGGCCACTTTATCTTTCAGCCCTTCAACCATAGGATCTCTCCTCGCACCGGGCACAAGTTTGCCCCACCATAGAACTGCTCCCGCTGGCTGTCAAGCAGGCCTGGATCGCTTTGACGGTTGGGGAAGTTTATTGTAGAGGAGAGGTAGAGGCGCCGCAGCCCAATGATCGTTGCCATTGTCTTATCTGCCGGGGAATCGAGTCGGATGGGTCAGCCTAAGGCCCTTCTCCCCATACAAGGGAAGATCTTTCTAGAGAAGATCGTCTCGGCTCTAAAGGAGACGAAAGTAGGCGAGATCATTGTTGTCCTGGGTCACGATGCCGACGAGATAAAACCAAAGATCAGCCATCTCCCGGTCACCGTGGTCGTCAATAAGGACTATGCCCGGGGCCAGCTCTCCTCTCTGACCCTCGCGCTTGGGATTCTTGATCCGGAGAAGACTGAAGGCGCATTGGTTCATCTCGTGGATCATCCTTTCCTCAACCCGGCGCTGGTCGACGAAATGATTGATCGATTTTACGAGTCAAAGAAGCTGATCGTCGTTCCGCGCTACCGAGGTCGGCGGGGTCACCCGGTCATCTTCTCGAGCCGGCTCTTCGCAGAGCTTCTCGGCGCGCCTCCGGATCAAGGGGCCAAGGCGGTGGTCCGCGCCCATCGAGACGAGACATTGGAGATCGCGACAGAAGATCGGGGCGTCATTGTCGATATCGACACCCCCGAGGAGTACCGTCAACATGTAGGGAGGGAATGAATGTCAAGGCTCAAACTATGTTTGGCCTGTGGTTATTACGATCTTCTCAGGCCATTGATCGAAGGAGCGGTTGCGCCCGATGGCATCGACCTCAACATCCTCACGATGGCCTCCCCTGAAAGGCACGGGCGGATGCTCAGGTTTGAGGAGTTCGATGTCTGCGAGCTCTCGCTGGCTTCCTATCTGGTGGCGCGGGACCGGGGCAGATCATTCACAGCGATTCCAGCATTCCCCCACCGTCGCTTCCGCCACGGCTATATGGCCAAGCGAACCAATTGCGGTATCGAGAGACCCGCGGATCTGAACGGCAAGAGGGTGGGGTTGGACACCCTGCAGAACTCGGCCGGGCTATGGATGCGCGGCATCCTGCAAGACCACTACGGGGTGGACCTTAAGAGCATCGAGTGGTGGTGCCAGGAGGAGGAGGATGTCCCCTTTGAGCCGGCCCCATGGATGAGGGTCCGGCGCGTCCCAGAGGGAAAGGACATCGATCAGATGCTTCTGGATGGGGAGCTGGAAGGGGCGCTCTATCCCGAGACGCTGCCCTCGATAAGAAACCATTCTCCAAAGGTGGGCTTGCTGTTCCCTGATCCGAAGCAGGCCGAGATCGATTATTATAATCAGAGCGGCATCTTTCCGATCATGCATACCGTCGTCATCAAAAATGAGGTTTTGGAGGAGAACCCTTGGGCGGCCGTGAGCGTTTTGCAGGCCTTTCAGAGGGCCAAAGAGGTCTGCTATGAGCGGATGACGGACCCACGGACGTTCGCGTTAGTATGGGTTAAAGAGCTTATGAAAGAACAGGAGTCCATTTTCGGCGCCGACCCGTGGCCATATAATCTCAGAGACAACCGCAAGGCGCTGGAGGCAGTCGTCCGCTACGAATACGACCAGGGCATGATAAAAAAGAAGCCCGAGATCGAGGATCTCTTCTTCCCGGCGAGCCTGCAGGAGATACAGCGTTATCTGTAATAGGGCTCACGCTGAGCTGTTTCGATTCTTGTCGCTTCTCCTCCGGGTTCTAAAATCTCAGAAAATATTTGACCGAAAGACGGAGAGGGCTGTACAATTCTTCCTAGATTGTTCTCTTTCCTATCTACGTGGTGATAGCCTCGACGGAGGCAGCGCATGAGCCTGATTGTCGACGCCCTGCGGAGGGCCCAAAAAGAGGGACGGGTCTCTGACTCCAGCCCGCACGAGAGACTATTTCTTTTGTCGCAGGCGCCGCCTCTCTCGCGCCGCAGGAGGTGGGTGGCAAGCTTCGCGTGGGTCGGTGTGGGGTTCATGGGGGGTGTGGGAGCGGCCCTTGCTCTATTCGGCAGGGGAGGGGTGCGCGATCTCTTTGTCGAGGCGACGGGCTCAGTGAATCCTCGTGAGGTCTCTTCTCTTCTGCTCGGGACTGCCGTGATCGTTGTCCTGGAGGGAGTGATCTTCTGTCTGTTGCTCCTTAGGAGCAACAGACATTGGATGCACCAGCAGCAGAGGTTTCTGCATGAGTTCTTTCGCGCTCTGCATGATCTCGAGCAGCGCAACCAAAGGGCCCAGTGGGATTTGCTTCTTACCCTGAGGGGCCATGTCGGCGTCCGCAAAGGTCAAGCGGCGAGAGCCGGCTCTGAGGATGGTTCTGCGGCCGCCCGCCGTCAGGAATCGAAAGTCGGGGGAGAAGACCGGGGGCTGTCCCCTGATGAGATGGAATTGCTCGCTGCCCTCGCGGCGGGAGGCTCCAAGTCTCTCGCGGAGATCCACACGGGCGAGAATGCTGACAGCCTGGAATCGAGACTCCACTCGCTTCAAGCCAAAGGCTTTATCTTCTATTCCGATTACAGCGACAGGGTGGCGGTTTTGCCCCAGGCCCGCTCCTATATAAAAGAAGTCCCGCCGGGATCGTTCGTTATTATCACGCCGGAAACCTGAACTCTTCGATCTCTGCGTTCTCCACTCCAAGTCGAGTCAAGGCTACCAGGTCGAGCCGGGATTCCGCCTCTTCTACATCCGTGAGCCTGGCCTTCGTCGCAGGATGGCGCGGCACGAAGAGCTGGCAGCAGTCCTGATCGGGGATGGCGGAGGTGTCAAAGGTGCCTATCCTTCGCGCCTGATCTATGATCTCTTGTTTGTCCATGCCCACGAGTGGTCTTAGGATCGTCAAGGTAGTCGCTTTTTCGATCACCTCCAGGTTTTCCAGGGTTTGAGAGGCGACCTGGCCGAGACTCTCCCCGGTGACCAACGCGCGCGCCCTTTCCCTTGTCGCGATCGCCTCCGCGATGCGCATCATCGTCCTGCGGTAGAGGACGACTCTTAAGGGTCTCAAAACAGAGGCCACGATCTGGCGCTGGATCTCGCCGAAGGGAACTAAATAGAGCCGAGAGGAAAACTGATAACGGGTGAGCAATTTGACCAGTTCCCGGGCTTTTTCTTGCGACGTTTTATCTAAATACGGCGTGCTGTGGAAGTGGACAAACAGGAGCCGGCAGCCCCTTTGCATCATCCGGTACGCAGCCACCGGGGAATCGATCCCGCCGGAGATAAGAGAGACGATCCTGCCGCTGGCCCCTACGGGTAGACCCCCGGCTCCTGTGATTTTGTCGAAGGCAAAAAAGGCGTCGCGGGGCAGGATCTCGATGGAGATGGTGAGCTCGGCATTTTTGAGATCGACGCGACTGCCACATCTTGCTTTGACTATGGCGCCGATTTCACGGTTGACCTCGGGCGAGGTCAGTGGAAAATCTTTATCCGCTCTCTTGGTCTCGACGCGAAAGGAATGAAACTGCCTCCCGTCCAAAGACTCTACGATCCTGGACCCAAGCACTGGGAGATCCAGAGCGGTACGCTCCACAAAGGAGAAATTGGCGACTCCAAAGACCCACCCAACGCGCCGGCGGATCTCTTCTCGGGGCGCGTTCTCCCCGAAAAGGAGGAGCAGGCGTCCGGACAGTTTTTTTACTTCTTTAAGATCAAGGCCGCTTACAGAAGAGACCAGATTTCTTTTCAACAGTTCGATGAAGTAGGGACGGTTGCCCTTTTTGAGGGCGACCTCGTGGTAGCGGACGAGAACGCACGGCATACGGACAAGATATCAGATTCGCTCTTGTTTTGCATGGTCGCGTCCCTATAATAGAATTTGCTAAGGAATTCAAAGGAGCACGGTATGGAAAAGTTTAGGAAAGTTTCCGAGGCCGCTCAGTTTGCACTGGAAAAGATGAAAAAAAACGGTCTCTTTGAGACCGACAGGCTGTTTTGCGACCTTTATTGCTTTGAGCCGGGTCAGGCGCAGGCCCCCCATACCCATGAAGGTTCGGACAAGATCTACTTTGTCGTGCAGGGAACAGGCCGGTTCCAGATCGGGCAAGAGGAAAGGGAACTGCGGGAGGATGAGGTCGCCATGGCGCCATCCGGACTGAGACACGGAGTCGCCAATCCCGGGCCGGAGCGGCTGGTCTTGCTTGTCTTTATGGCGCCCAAGCCCTCGCATTGAGGTTTGTATGGTTAAAGAACAAGATAAAGTCTATAAAGCAAACGAGCTGTTCTATAATGCTTTTGAGAGCCTCGATATCAAGCAAATGGAAGCCATCTGGCTCAACGAGAGTTACGTCCAATGCTTTCATCCGGGGTGGGGCTGTCTTCGGGGTTGGAAGCCGGTCATGGCTAGCTGGCGGCGGATCTTTGAGAATACAGGGGAGATCCATTTTTTGCTCACGGAGGTGCGCATCGAAGTCCGCGACGCCCTGGCATGGGTCACTGTCTACGAGAATATCACCAGCCGGATTGGGGAGGAAGTGTCAAGCGGGATCGTGCTGGCCACCAATATCTTTTAGAGGCGGCCTGAGGGGTGGTTCATCGTCCATTATCATGGTTCCACGGTGGTCCAGCCCGCCGCCGAGGCGAATTTCACTACCTTCCACTGATTGTTTGTAAGGAGCTTCGAGCATCGAGTTTTGAGTTAAGCCAAAAACTCCTGAATAACGGCTATGAATAGCCAATTTTACAACGATAAATCGGCCTTCTCACAAAGCTACTTGTTAAGTAGGATTGTGAGGAATGCCCAAAGGTCTTCGAAAATTCCATTTTTCATTCGAGAGATCGGGTTTAACCCGCTTCGGCGGACTGAGCCTTTTTCAGTCATTTTGCAATTTCCAGAGACTCTTCGCTATCGCTCAGAGTGACACTTTCCTGTGTCATCCTGATTAACATGAAAGCGATGTATTCAGTAAGGGCCGTTGGTAGAATGACAGTTAAAGGAGGAGAAGAGTTATGGAATACATCGCACTGGACGTTCACAAGAGGTACACCTGGGC
>Ga0114945_10001491_pt1 | contig 14515 bp, 10 predicted proteins | sample OV2TP3_FD_87194 | JGI IMG/M metagenome (GOLD analysis project Ga0114945, IMG submission 87194) | Hot spring microbial communities from Beatty, Nevada to study Microbial Dark Matter (Phase II) - OV2 TP3 | ecosystem: Environmental > Aquatic > Thermal springs > Hot (42-90C) | place: USA: Beatty... | reverse complement strand
GATGAATCCCCGCGCTTTATCTCGTAATCGGCAGTCTGATCCTGAACGTCGTCCCTTTCCCAACGGCGCTGTCCACCTCGATCGTCCCCCCGTGCTTCTCCACGATCTGATGGCAGATATACAGCCCCAATCCCGTCCCCTTCCCCGGCGGCTTCGTCGTGAAAAACGGCTTGAAAATGTCCCGACGGACCTCTTCAGACATCCCAGGTCCCGTGTCTGCACACTCAAATACCACCCAGGCCACCCCTCCTCCCCCATCTCGTGATTCGTGATTCGTGATTCGTGATTCGTCAGAGGCTTTTTCACGATCCACGATCCACGATCCACGATCCACGCCATACGTCTTCAACACGATCTTCCCCTTCCCGTCCAGCGCATCTATGGCGTTCTGGATGATGTTCAGGCAGACCTGCCCCAACTGCGCGAAGTTCCCCGCAATCTGCGGCAACCCCTCCTGATACGCCTCCTCCACGTTCACCTCATACCGCTTATACTTGTTATACAAAACCCTCAGCGCGTCCCTGGCCACCACGTCCAGCTTGACCGGCTCCGTGTAATCATTGGTCTGTCTCGACAGGTCCAGCAGGCTGGCCACGATGTCCTTGATCCGGCCCATCTCCTTCCTCGAAAACGCCAGATGACCCAATATGGCCTCCCGATCCTGCTGGAACTCCTCGATGCTGTCCTCCTGGATCATCTCCTGCACGGACTGCACCAGGCTTGACGCCGCCCCCAGCGGGTTGTTCAACTCGTGCGCCACGCCGGCCACCAGCGTGCCGATGGCCGCCATGCTCTCCGAGCGCACCAGCATCTCCTGCGCCTGCTCCTTCTCCTCAAGGGTCTTCTCCAGCGCCCGGTTCTTCTCCTCCAGCCGCTGAAAGTCCAGATACCGCGCATATCCTAAAGCCATCACCCGCGCGAACTCCTCCACCAGGGCCACGTCCTCCTCCCGGAACCCCCCCGGCCTGCGCGTGCTCAGCGACAGGGTCCCGTAGGCAAACGGCGCGTCCACCAGCGCCGTCGGGCGTCCGGCCTCCCCCGCGATCCCCAGCAGCTTCCGCGTCTCGAAGTGCCTCGCCGCCACTCCGTCATCCACCTGCCTCACCACCGGCTTCCCCCCTTTCCAGATCGCCCGGAACGCCTCCGAAACCTTCGAGACAGGCTCCTCCGACTGACCTGACCACCCCTCCTTCGTGGCCCCGTACTGCCTCCTGACCCCGGCCTCCTCGTCCACGATGTTGATCACGCACAGGTCGAACTCCACCCCTGCCCCGGCCAGCTCCCTGAGCATCTCCGCCACCACGTCCTTCAGGTCCTCCGCCTGCTTCATGGCCGTGACCTCTGCCCGCACCCGCTCCACGGCCCGCTCCTGCATCAGCCCCCGGTTGAGCGCAAAGAGTTCCTTGTTTCCTGCCGACAGCGCGAGGTTCGACTCCCGCAGCCGCCGGTCTCGCCGGACCACACGGGCCGTCTGAAGGCCGACAGCGCTGAGCAACACGGCCATCAGGCCGATGAACCAGGGCTGCCTCCAGACCGGCGGGACCACGGTGAACCGGATCGCCGCTGGCGTAGGGTCCACATTGAAGTCCCGGTCCCTCGCCCGCACCTCGAAGGTATGCGCCCCGCTGCTCAGGGCCAGAAAGACCTTATTCTTCTCCGCTGAGAAGGGGGACCACTCCCCTCTGTCCATCCGGTAAGAATACTGGACCTCCTCATCCGGCGTAGCCTTCCAGGGAGAAGCGCCCTTCCAGGCCAGGACTGTGTTGCCGGGCTGGGAGACCTTATCCAGAGACGCAGTGATCTCCGTCTCCGGCGGCGACCGGTCCGGCTCGTAGCGGGTCGTCAACCATCGAAAGGACTTCCCCTCCGGTAAGGCGCGGTTGATCCAGAGCGCCCCGTCCCGCGACTGCCGGAGCGATCCGCCCCGGTCCAGGAGGCGCAGGTCTGGGGGGAGGGTGTGCGTCGTCCAGGTCCTCCCATCGAACCGGCTGATCCCCCTGTCTGTGCCAACCCAGACGCTGCCGTCGCTTATCTGAAGGATGCTCAGGATGCGATTGTCCGCCAGACCATCCTGAACGTCGTAGTGTGTCCACGATTTCCCGTCGTAGTGAAACGCGCCGTAAGTCCGGGTACCGACCCAGAGGTCCCCCTTTGGAGTGGCATACACCTCATCAATGACTGCGCTAAGTTCCTCCGGCTCTGTAACGGACGCCCAGATCCGTCCATCAAAACGGCGCAGGCCGAAAACGCCACCAAAATAGAGGACGCCGTCAGCGGTCTGACCGATGCCGTATAACAATTCGTACGCCTCCGGCGGCGTGTAGTGGAGCCACGTCTTTCCATCGAACCTGAGCACACCACCGCCCTGACCCCGCTGAGGATTCGGTCCTACCGCCGCCCCGAAATAGAGGCTTCCATCCAGGGACTCATAGACCGCCTTCAGGTCGATGCCCCAGGAGAGTCGAGGGTGCGTTTGAAAGGACCACTTCTTCCCATCAAACCGGGCCGTAGCTGCCGTACTGTTGTGGCTGCCCGCTGCCCACAGGTCTCCCTTCCGGGTTACGATCAGCCTGTAAGGGGCATCTACCAGCCCGTCCTCGACCCCGTAGCGCATCCAGCCTTGACCATCGTAACGCACGACACTGCTGTCCCGAGAGACAAACCATTGTGCCCCGTCGGGGGTCTCGCACTGGAAACTCAGGCCCTCGTAGGTCCTCCACCGGGCCGTCCCGAAGTCCAGCCGGAGAGCCTCCTGACCCAGCCCCCCCATCCAGAGCGCACCGTCGGACGCCTCTACAAGGCCGATGATCCTGACCTGCGGGATTGGCACGTCGGGCGTTGGCCGGTAGACCATCCAGCGGCCGTCTCGATAGGCGTGCAGGCAACCCAGGTGTCCTCCGACCCAGAGCGTCCCATCTGCTGTCTCCAGGATGGAAGTGTTGATGTCATTTCCTCCCAGATCGCTCAGACGAAAGTGGGTCCACCTCCTCCCATCGAACCGGTTCACGCCGTGATAAGCGTTCCCGGAGACCGTCCAGATAATCCCATCCCGGGTCTGGACGATACGCGGACCAAAGCCGATGTCCAGACCATCCTTCTCCGTGTAGAGCCGCCACTGGGAGTCCTGAGTTCCGAGTCCTGAGTCCTGTGTTAGAGGCGTATAGCGGACGACTTCGCCGCCGACCGATCCGAACCAGATCGCCCCATCCCGGTCTTCATACACGTCATAAACCAGGAAACTTCGGTAGGTCCCTTCCACTCGCCTTCGTGTGACGGTCACCTCGAAAGGCTCCGGCCGGCCCTCCCGCTGAATGGTCAGCCTCACAGACGTGCTCGCAGGCCCATTCAGTCGGCCCGGGGAGACATCAGGCTGTCCGTCCACCGCCACGATGCGGTCCCCCACCTTCAGTCCGGCAACCTCCCCGGGACCACCAGAAGCCAGCCTCCAGATAACCATGGGGGCGCTTCCACCGCCAAAGATTAAACTACTGGTTGCCATTGCCCCGATCCCTTCTCCCCAGAGACGGGCCGGCGCGGCCTCCTCCGGCACGATGGAGAGCCGCACATAGGGTGCAAGGGTACGCAGAGCAGCCCCCATCTGCTCCGTTGTGTAGAGCATCGGCCCTTCCTGAGCGAATCGCAGAGCACCCCATCCTGTCCCGGCCCACACGCTCCCATCCCTCGCCTCCATCAGCTTTGAGATAGGCCAGGGCATATCCCCCTCCGGCGGGAAGACCCGGCTCCATTTTCCTTCCCGAAACCGGCTGATGCCCTTCAGCGTGCCCGCGTAGACGCTCCCGTCCCGCGTCGCGCAAAGCGCAGTCACCGGCGCGCCGTAGAGGCCGTCCTTCTCCATGTAGGCCGTCCACTTCACCCCATCGTAGCGCCTTACGCCGTCGTCCACGCCAAACCACATGGCCTTGTCCTTCGCCTCTGCCATACGGCGCAGGCCCAGGCCGTTCAGTTCCGGGAAGGAGCGCCAGCGCCAGGATTCCAGGACGGGGTCGGGATAGACGGGAGTATAGGGCCTTATGGCCCAGGTGGGGGAGACAGTCAACAGAAAAAGGGCCAGCATTTGGCGGAGAATGCGGTCTAATGTCTTCATGGCTGTGGCTCCTGAATCGCGAAAGACGCGAAAAATGCGAAAAAAATGAAACCCTGCCACACGGCCCTAAATTAAACTTTCATAAATCTTGTGCATGGAACGACGTCGCATGGCGCACAGGCCCTCACCCCGCCTTCGACCACCCTCCGGTCGCTCCCATGAGGTCGCGACCCACCACCCTGCTCAGGCACCCCTCTCCCGTACGACGGGAGAGGGGAAGGGGGGTTCCCCCTCTCCTGTCCTGAGCAAAGCGAAGGAACGGGAGAGGGGGTCAGGGGGTGAGGGCCAGAGCCATAGCGACTTTTTAATCAGGCTCTCGATAATGACGGGGCGGTTTTGCGTCCTTCGCGATTCTCTTTCGCGCCTTTCGCGATTCCGATTCGCGTTACCCCACGCACCTCACCACCACCACCGTCATATCGTCCAGTTGCGGCACCTCGCCCCGGAACTCCTTCACGTCCCGCAGGAGGTGGTCCATCAGCGCCTGCGCGCTCGCCTGCCCGGCGCGCCCCCGAATGACCTCCGCCACGCGGGCGTCCTCGTAGAACTCCCCCTTCGCGTCCTGCGCCTCCGGGATGCCGTCCGAGTAGATCACCAGCAGGTCCCCGGCCTCCATCTGCGCCTCGGCCTCCGGGTAGTCCCCGCCCACGCCCGGCGGCAGGGCCATCCCCATCGGAAGGCCGGACGGCGCGACCTGCCGGACCGACCCGTCCCTGGCGGCATAGTGGCAGGCCATCGGATGCGCCGCGCTCGCGATGCGCACGATCCGCTTCGCCACGTCCAGAGCGCCGATACAGCCCGTCACGAACGTCAACTCCCCGATCCGCCCGCGCAGCGCCGCGTCCAGTCCGCGCAGGATGTCCTGCGGGGCAGACCGCCCCTGCGCCTCATACCGGAGCACCTCGTTGAACCGCATCGTCACCGTGGCCGCCCTCATCCCCTTCCCCGACACGTCCGCCACCAGGAACGCCAGCCGCGTCCGCCCCTCGTCCAGCCAGACATAGTTGAAATAGTCCCCCCCCACCTCGGCCGCCGGGATGCAGGTCCCCGCGACCTCGAACCCCTGGACCGACGGACTCTCCTGGGGCATCAGCCCAAGCTGGATGGCCCGCGCCGTGCGCAGCTCCTGCTCCATCCGCTCCCGCTCCAGGGCCCGCTCGTGCAACTGCGCGATCTCCAGCGCCAGGGCCACCTGGTCCGCGAACCGCGCCAGCGTCTCCCGGTCCGCCTCCGTGATCCTCCCCCCGGATCGGCTCCGGTCCGCGCCCATCACCCCGATGCCCCTCCCCTCCGCGTTCAGCGGCACGCAGACCAGGGACCTGACGCCCATCACCGCCGCCGCGTGCCGGTCCAGCGGCACCTGCGCCCGCTCCACATCCTCAATCAGGATGGGCTGGTTCGTCACCAGTGCCCGCACCATCGCGCTCGACAGGTCGTCCAGGGACCATTCCCTCTGCTGGATAAACGCGATCTCCTGCGCAGTACCCCCCACGCACCGGCCTCCTCCCAGCACCCGGCGCTTTTCGTCCGCCAGGGACAGCCACGCCCGGTCGAACCTTAGCAGCTCGACCACCGCGTTCAGGGCCATGTCCACCGCCCGGTCCACGTCCAGCGCCGAGGCCAGCGTCTCCCCGATCTCCTGCAAACGGGAAAGCTCCGCCATCCTCCGCTGCAGGTCCGCATTTAGCCTTAGGCTCTCCTCGTAGGCCCGTGCGTTCTCCACCGCCATGCCCACCTGGTCCGCGAACGCCTCGAACAGGGCCTCGTCCTCCCGGTCGAACGCCCCTCCGTCCCGCCGGTTGAGCGCCTCCAGCACGCCCACCACCCGGTCCTTCACCCGCAGGGGCACGGCCAGGAGCGACCGCGTCATGAACCCCGTCTTCTTGTCCACGCCCCCGAAGTGCCGGGGGTCCTGGGACACGTCCGGGATGTTCAGCGTCCTTCCGGTCGTCACGACCTCCCCGGCGATGCCCCGATCCTTCGGAAAGTGGGGCTTGTCCCGGTCCGGCATGCCGTCCAGCGGGATGTCCGTGGAGACCATGATGAACAGCTCGTCCGTCTCCTCGTCCAGCAGGATGATCGACGCGGCCTCGCTCGCCAGCAGGTCGGAGATCTGTCCCATCACCGTCCGGAGCACGGCCCGCCGGTCCAGGCTGGAGTTGATCGTGGCCCCGGCCTCCACCAGGCCGTTCAGCCGGGCGATGCGGCGCTCGAGAGATGCGGTGGAATCGGTCATAACGTAGTCTCCATAGCTCTGACCAGATGTTCTTTCGTCAGCAAAACTCTGTCGTCAGGGCGCTCCAGGAACGGCGCGACGTCGGCCCTCAGGGCATCCACATCCAGCGCATTTAGACGCCTCCGCAGGACCTCCCGCCACCCCTCCGCCGGCCACGCGCGCGCCCCTTCCGTCTGGTCCAGCGCGGCCTGGAGCAGGCGCAGATTGGGACTCACCGGAGGCGACTGGGCGCGGTACCAGAGCAGGTCGTACCAGTCCCTGCCCTTCGGGTATCTGCGGACGCAGAGCGCGTGGACCTTCCCGGCCATCAGCGAGGGCAGGTCGGGGTGCCGGAAGGCCACCAGGAAATAGCGGTTCACCACGCGGTTTTCCAGCGCAGCGCCGGGGGGCGGTCGCGTGTCGACCTTTAGCTTGACCGACAGCTTCTGCCCCGGCAGGCCTGCCAGACCGGCCTCCCGGAGCAGGCCGGCCACGCGCGCCCATCCCACCTGCACAGTCCTGCGATCGTTCCAGGTGACGGCAGGCTCAAACCCCGCGAACGTCAGGTCCCTCTTCAGCTTGCCCAGCCACTTTTGAGGGGCATAACCCTGCGCCTCCTCCAGCGAGAAGTCCAGGTCCTCAGAAAAACGGGGCAGGCCATACAGGAATCGAAGCGCCGTCCCCCCCACGAACGACAGACACCGGAACGCCTCGCTCTCGTGCAGGGAGCGCAGGGCAAAGGCCTGGAGATACTCCCGCAGGCGATTCAGCCGTTCGCCGGGGTCGGCCACGGACGCGGCAATTTCCAGGGCCTGGGCCTTCATAACGCCACAACTCCATCCTGTTCGGCCTCCGCCAGGTCCCTGAAACGGGACACGGCTCGCACAAGGCGGGGCGCTCCCCAGCGCCCGGCGTATGCGTTCAACCTGTCCATATCCACCCCGTCAAGGCCCTGAAAGCGCATCTCCCGGAGGCGGTCCGCCGTCCACTCCCCGGCGCTCAGGTGCCAGAAGTCCAGCAGCGCCTTCTCCGGCTCCGCCATCCAGACAGCGCTCCCCTGAATCTCCCTCGACCCGAACCCCCAGAAAAACGCCTGCTTGAGACTGGAGTAGCAAAAGGTCCCAAAGGGATTCCGGAAGGACCGGGTCACCCTGGGGGTCACACTGGTGAGGACAGCGGCCTTTTCGGGGATCAGGCCGTAAAAGCTCATGGCCCAGACCCCGCTGATATACGACGGCCTGTAGAGCGCATTCGCCAGCGTCAGGGGGGACAGGGAGGCGCGGCGGTAGGCCTCCGCAAGGGTGTAGAGCCCCCGGCGCAGCGAGATCACCTTTCCCGCCCTGACCCAGCGGTGCAGTTGCACGAGGAGATGCCCCTTCGATTCGCCGGAGACCTGGACGACCAGAGTCAGGTCGAAGAGGGGCAATGCGCCGACTTCTTTGATGAAACGGTCGAATTTCATTTACATAAATATACATAATTATAAATTTTTGTAAATAATAATATCCATTACGCGGCGATGAATCGCGCTACAGAAAAAATCCCCACACACGGCGATGAATACCCACCCACCTAACGCTCCCATGAGGTCGCGTTCCCGGCCCTGTGCTACAATAATTTCTTTTCCTCCTATCTCAGGGTCTACCTCACCCCCACCACATTGTACACCTGCACCGGCTCCGACACCCCCTTCACCGCCACCGGTTCCAGCTTCTCCACGCGCACGCTGTCGTGCACGGCCCGATACGTGGCCTCGTCGATCAAGATCTGGTCCGGCCCCGCCTGCTTCTCCAGCCGCGCCGCGATGTTCACCGTCAGCCCGAAGGCCGTGTACTCCCGCTTGTAGGAGGACCCCAGCATCCCCACCACCGCGTCCCCGGTCGCGATACTCACGGCCAGAGGTAGCGGAGGTTTTCCCTGGAACGAACGCCGCTCGTTAATCAGCCCCATCCGGTCCCGCATGTCCAGCGCCGTGAACACCGCCCGCCGCTCGTCGTCCCCGTGCGACACCGGCGCCCCGTAAATGATCATGATCCCGTCCCCGAAGTACTCGTCCAGCGTCCCGTTGTGCCGGAACGCGATCTCCGACAGCGGGTTGAAGTAGTGCTCCGACAACTGCCCGATCAGCTCCACCGGGTCCGTCTGCTCCGACATCGGCGTGAACCCCCGGATGTCCGTGAACAGCACGCTCACCCTCTGCCGCCGGGGGACGATCTGCTCCGGGTTCTCCCGGATCACCTTCAGAATCTGCGGGGACAGAAACCGCCTGAGCGACTTGTTGATGAAGTACTCCCTCACCTTGTGCCGCAGCTCGTTGTTCTCGAACGGCTTGGTCAGGAACCCGTCGATGCCGTCGTTGGTGGCCTGGATGGCGCTCTCCAGCGTGGCGTAGCCGGTGAGCATGATCCGGCAGATCTCCGGGTTGACGTTGCCGATGGCCGCGAGCGTCTCCAGCCCGTCCATCCCCGGCATTTTATAGTCCGAGATGACCACGGCCACGGCCGCCGGGTCCCCCTTGACGATCTCGACGGCGCTCCGCCCATCCTCGGCCATCAGGAACCGGTAGCCCTCCCGCCGCAGGGCCGTCTGCACCGATGAGCGGATGCCCTCCTCGTCGTCCACGATCAGCAGGCCGTTCATGACACCTCCTTCTGATGAAAAATAAAAAAGGGGGCATACTCCGACGGTCCGAAGTATGCCCCCAACCCAGGTCCTTCGATGATCCCCCTCCCTATCTCAGACCTTGATGCTCGCTATCGCGTTCCAATTTAAGGCGTGCATGGAGGAAAAGCAAGGGAAGAATCCAACGCTCGCCTACCCGACGCGAAAGCGGGCGATCAGGTCGTCCGGCAGCTCGACCCCGATGCCGGGGGCGGTCGGGAGCGGGAACGCGCCGTTGACCAGAGGCAGCCCGACCCCCTGCAGGGCCCTGCGCAACGGCGAATCGAAGACCTCGGCGGGCGCCAGCTCGAAGATCGGCGAGATGGGCGACCAGGCCGTCAGATGCGCGGTCGCGGCCCCCAGCACGTGCGTGGACCAGTTTCCCGGACAGACCAGCGCGCCCCGGGGCTGCGCCAGCTCGACGATGCGCCGGGCCTCGGTCAGCCCCCCGCAGGTCGTCATGTAGGGCTGCGCGACCAGGACCCCTCCCCGGTCCATCAGGTCGAGGAACTCCCACCTCGTGACCGTGTGCTCCCCCGCCGCGATCCTCACCGGGGACCGGGCCGTCAGCCGGGCGTAGGCCTCCATCGAATCGACCGGGAAAGGCGTCTCGAAGAAGAAAATGTCATAGTCCGCCAGCCGCTCGGCCACACAGAGCGCGGTCCCCACGTCGTTCCACAGATACCCCACGTCCACGCAGAGCGTCGCCTCGGGCCCCGCCGCCTCGCGCGCCAGCCGCGCCAGGTCCACGACCGTCTCAGGCGTGGAGTGCATCGGCTCCACCTTGAACGCCCTGTAGCCCAGGTCTCGCAGCCGGACCACCCGCTCCACCTGCTGTCGGAGGACGCTGTCGCGATCCCACCGGTCAGACACGATCGTGCAGTAAGGCGTCGCCTCCCGCCGCTGGGCCTCGCTGTGAATCTGGTAGTCCGACCGCTCTGCGCCGCCTAAGAGCTGGTACACAGGCCGGCCGAGGGCCTTCCCATAGATGTCCCAGAGGGCCACGTCCACGGCCCCCAGGCAGATGATGGCCCAGCCCCGGCGGTTGCTGTGAAGTCTGCTGTTGTAGAGCCTGGTCCAGAGACGCTCGGGGCAGCAGGGGTCTTCACCGACGAGCAGGTGGCCGAACAGGGAGTCGGGGCCGTCGAGCACGGCCCTGGCCACGCCGGGGGGCACGGCAAAGATCTCCGAGAGGCCCGTGATCCCCCCGTCCGTCTGGATGCGCAGGAAGGCCAGCGCCTGAATGTAGCCGAGGTCTGACTCCCCGGCATCCGGGTCGCCGAGCACAAAGATCTCGGTGTTCGTGATTTGCATGATTCGATCTCCTTATTTTGCTTGCCCCATCCGGCGCGATGACATATATTGCGGACGACAGACCACAAGACCACAAGACCACAAGACCACAAGACCACAAGACCACAAGACCACTGACCACTGACCGCCGACAGCCGACAGCCGACCGTTGACCCCCGTCGTCGGTCGTCGGTCGTCGGTCGTTTCGTGGTCCTGTAGTCCTGTGGTCCTTCTGTGCATAGAGGTCCTCATGTCCCCCCTGATCGGCAAGCGTAAGGAAGAGCTGGACACCCCCGTCCTCCTCGTCGACCTCGACGTCATGGAGGGCAACATCGCGGCCATGGCCGGCTACATGAAGCGCCACGGCGTGGCCTGGCGGCCCCACTCCAAGTGCCACAAGACCCCGGCCATCGTCCACCTCCAGATCGCCTCCGGGGCCATCGGCGTCACCTGCGCCAAGCTCAGCGAGGCGGAAATCATGGCCGCCTCCGGCGTCCGCGACATCCTCATCGCCAACATGCTCGTCACCCCGGAGAAGGCCCGGCGTCTGGCCGCCCTCCGCCGGCACGCCGACCCCATCGCGGCCGTCGACAGCCCGGAGGGCGCACAGGCCCTCGGCGCAGCCGCGGCCGGGGCGGGCGTCACCCTCCGCGCGGTCCCGGAGGTGGATATCGGCCTGGACCGCGTGGGCGTGGACCCCGGCCTGCCCGCCCTCCACCTCGCCCGCAGGATCGCGGACACGAAGGGCCTCGCCCTGGCCGGCGTGATGGGCTACGAGGGCCAGACCATGATGATCCCCGACCCTGCGGAGAAGGAGAGGGCCATCCGCGCCGCCGTCCGCCTCCTGACCGACACCGCCGACCTGATCCGCCGGGAGGGCCTCCCCGTGCCCATCGTCAGCGCGAGCGGCACCGGCACCTTCCAGGTCGCGGCGACCTGCCCCGGCGTCACCGAGATGCAGGCCGGCGGAGGTATTTTCATGGACCGGCTCTACGCAGACAAATCCCACGTGACCGACCTCGGCTACGCCCTCACCGTCCTGTCCACCGTCGTCAGCCGGCGCAGGCCCGGCCGGGCCGTGGTGGACGCGGGTTTCAAGACCCTGAGCAGCCAGCAGGGCCTGCCGACCCCCATCGGCGTCGAGGGGGCCGAGGTCGCCTACCTCTCCTCCGAGCACGGCGTCCTCAACCTGACCGGCGACGCCGAGCGCCTGAGGGTGGGCGACCGCGTCGAGTTCATCCCCGGCTACAGCGACACCACCATGTTCCTGCACGACGAGGTCGTGGGCACCCGGAACGGCCGCGTGGAGGTCGTGTGGGAACTCCAGGGCCGGGGGAAATTGCTGTAGGGGGATATGATGGCCTTTTCGCGTTCAGAATGTTTCAGCCGCCTGCGCGCCCAGGTCGCCGCCGGACGCCCGATCATCGGCGGGGGCGCGGGCACCGGCATCTCGGCCAAGTGCGCCGAGGCCGGCGGCATCGACCTGATCATCATCTACAACTCCGGCCGCTTCCGCATGGCCGGGCGCGGCTCCCTGTCCGGCATGATGCCCTACGGCGACGCCAACGAGATCGTCCTGGACATGGCCCGCGAGGTCCTCCCCATCGCCCGGAACACCCCCGTCCTGGCCGGCGTCTGCGGCACCGACCCCTTCCGCCTGATGGACGTCTTCCTCAGACAGGTCAAAGACGCAGGCTTCTCCGGCGTCCAGAACTTCCCCACCGTGGGCCTGATCGACGGCGCCTTCCGCGCCGGGCTGGAGGAGACCGGCATGGGCTACGGCCTGGAGGTCGAAATGGTCGCTCTTGCCCACCGGATGGACCTCCTCACCTGCCCCTACGTCTTCACCGAGGAGGAGGCCCGCGCGATGGCCCGCGCCGGGGCCGACGTCCTGGTCCCCCACATGGGCCTCACGACCAAGGGGAGCATCGGCGCGAAGACCGCCCTCACCCTGGACCAGGCCGTGCAGCGCGTCCAGGCCATGCGCGACGCCGCCGCCGCCGTCAACCCGGACATCCTGATCCTCTGCCACGGCGGCCCCATCGCCGAGCCGGAGGACGCGGCCTACGTCCTGGCCCGCACCAGGGGCGTGGTCGGCTTCTTCGGCGCGTCGAGCATGGAGCGCCTGCCCACCGAGCGGGCGATCACGGAGCAGGTGAGGCAGTTCAAGAAGATCGGGTTTAAATAAAGAACAGAACCGGGGAAACGGAGAAGGGGGAAACGGAGAGAAAACACTTCTTCGATTCCCCGTTTCCCCCATTCTCCGGCTCTCCGGTTCTTATTTTGCTTTTCGGAGGTTCCCCATGTCCGATCTGCCCGGCAAGCGTTTCGTCCGCCCCGACGACGTCGAGACCCAGGTCTTCGACTGGGGCACCATCAAGTGGTACAGCGAGCCGAACGTCACGGCCACGGACCGGTTCACGATGGGCGTGGTCATCCTGGAGTGCGGCAAGGGCCACGCCCGGCACAACCACCCCGGCTGCGAGGAGATCCTCTACATCGTCTCCGGCAAGGGGGATCAGATGATCGAGCTCGACGGCGAGGAGGTCTGGGAGCCGGTCCAGGCGGGCGACATGGTCCACATCCCCGCCGACGTCTACCACTCCACGATCAACACCGGCTGGGAGCCCCTCAAGCTGGTGGCCATCTACTGCCCCCCCGGCCCCGAGGCATTCCTCAAGACCCTGCCGGGCTGCCAGGTCATCCCGCCGGGGCGGCTGCCGGTGAGACAATAGCTTCACCACAGAGAACACAGAGAACACAGAGGGAAACAAACAGAAACGGGGAAGGGGGAAACGGGGAAACGGGGGAAAAACTTTCTCCGGTTCTCCGACTCTCCGGTTCTCCGGTTCTCCGGTTCGGCTCTTCTCCGTGCTCTCTGTGCCCTCTGTGGTGAGATTTCTGGGTTGCGAGGTGAGACATGGCTATCATCTGCATCCTCGGCACGCTCGACACCAAGGGGGAGGAGTTCCGCTTCGTCCGCGACCGCATCGCCGCCGCCGGCCTGGGGACCCTCGTGATCGACGCGGGCGTCCTGGGCCCCCCGGCCTTCGAGCCGGACATCCCCCGCGCCCGCGTGGCCGCCGCGGGCGGGCGCTCCCTGTCCGACCTCGTCGCCGAGAGGGACCGGGGGAAGGGCGTCGCGGCCATGGCCGCCGGGGCCGCCGCCGTCGTCCGGGAGCTGTTCGACCAGGGAAAGATTCACGGCATCCTCGCCCTGGGCGGGTCCGCCGGAACGACCATCGGGACCTCCGCCATGCGCGCCCTCCCCGTCGGCTTCCCGAAGGTGATGGTCTCCACCCTCGCCTCCGGCGACACCCGGCCCTACGTCGGCACGAAGGACATCGCGATGCTCTACTCCGTCGTGGACATCGCCGGCCTCAACCGCCTCTCCCGCCGCATCCTGTCCAACGCCGCCGCCGCCGTCTGCGGCATGGTCGGCGCCCCCCCGCCCGAGGCCGGGGCGGACAGACCCCTGATCACGGCCACCATGTTCGGCGTCACCACCCCCTGCGTGACGAAGGCCCGGCAGGCCCTGGAGCAGAGCGGCTACGAGGTCCTCGTCTTCCACGCCACCGGCTCCGGGGGCCGGGCGATGGAGGACCTGATCGCCGACGGGTTCATCGCGGGCGTCCTGGACATCACCACCACGGAGCTGGCCGACGAGCTCGTGGGCGGCGTCCTGAGCGCCGGCCCCCACCGCCTGGAGGCCGCCGGCGAGCGCGGCATCCCCCAGGTCGTCTGCCCCGGCGCCATCGACATGGTCAACTTCGGCCCGATGGACACCGTCCCTGACAAATTCCGAAGCCGAACCCTCTACGTCCACAACCCGACGATCACCCTGATGCGCACCACCGTCCAGGAGTGCGCGGCCCTGGGGCGCATCACCGCCGAAAAGCTGAACCGCGCGAAAGGCCCCGTGGCCGTCCTCCTCCCGCTGAAGGGCGTCTCCGCCATCGACGCGGAGGGCGGCCCATTTCACGCCCCCGACGCCGACGCCGCCTACCACCAGGCCCTCAAAGACGCCCTCGACCCGCGCATCCCGCTCGTCGAACTCGACGCCCACATCAACGACGACGCCTTCGCGCAGAAGGCCACTGATCTGTTGCTGGAGATGCTCAAAAAACAGTCCTGAGTCCTGAGTTCCAAGTCCTGAGTAAAGGCAAAAACTCTATTCCTTTGCTTTTACTCAGGACTCAGCACTCAGCACTCAGCACTTTCTTCTGGCACTCAGCACTCAG
>Ga0114945_10001489_pt1 | contig 14523 bp, 14 predicted proteins | sample OV2TP3_FD_87194 | JGI IMG/M metagenome (GOLD analysis project Ga0114945, IMG submission 87194) | Hot spring microbial communities from Beatty, Nevada to study Microbial Dark Matter (Phase II) - OV2 TP3 | ecosystem: Environmental > Aquatic > Thermal springs > Hot (42-90C) | place: USA: Beatty... | reverse complement strand
TAGCGGTAGGCGTCCAGCATGTCCGCCGTGCGGAGAGCGATGGGGGAGGAGCCCGCCACCAGGATGCGCCGCACGTCCACCCCCATGCGGCGGAGCCGGCGGATGAGGGACCACACCCCGCGGCGCACCAGAAAGAGCAGCACCGGGGCCAGGATCATGAAGTAGACGACCACCAGCCGGCTGTAGCTCACCTCCCGGTAGAAGAACGTGAGCGCGATCAAGATGAGGACGGTCCAGAGCATGGCTCCGGTCAGGCGCCCGATCTCCTCGGCGCTCTTCAGGCCCACCCGGTGCCGGTAGAGGCGGGTGATGCGGGCGGCCACGAGCCAGGCCGCCAAGACGAAGGGCAGGACGATGAGGTACGCCTCGACGGGCGGGTAGCCCCGCGTGACGGAGAGGATCTCGAGCTCGAAGCGCAAAAGATAGGCCAGAAGCCAGGCCGCGACGAGCACGAGGGCGTCCCCCGCGAAGAGGAGCACCACGTTGAGCTGGCCGTAGCGCCTCAGCATGGCCCGCCGCCTCCCCCCTGCCCCGCCAGGCGCCCGCGGTGGGCCATATAACCCGCGGCGAAGCGCCTCCGGGCCGCCTCCTTGAATCCCTCCCGGCCGAAGCGTACCGCCTGCCGGCGGGCCGCCTCGGGGCGGAACTCCTCCTCGGCGGCCTCGAAGCGCACCACCGCCTCCGCGAGCGCCTCGGGCTCCTGCCGGCGGAAAAACACCCCCGTCGGTTCGGCCCCCTCCTCTGGCGCGAAGCCCGGCGGATAGGGGAGCCCGTCGCGCTCCAGCCCCACCACCGTCTCCAGCGCCCCGCCCGCGCCAAAGGCGATGACGGGCCGGCCGCAGGCCTGCGCCTCGAGGGGCGTGATCCCCAAGTCCTCCACCCCCGGGAAGACGAAGGCCCGGCAGCCGGCGTAGAGCTCGGCGAGGGAGGCGTCGTCCCGCCACTCCAGGAACTCGACGTTCGATCTCCCCATCCCGCGCACCCGCTCGAAGTCCTGCCCCGTCCCCACCACCTTGAGGGGGCGCCCCAGCCGGTTGAAAGCCTCGACCGCCAGGTCCACCCGCTTGTAGGGGGCGAAGGCGGAGACCACGAGATAATACTCCCCCGGCGCCCCCCGCGGGCGGAAGCGCTCGGTGTCCACGGGCGGGTAGAGCACGTCCGCCTCCCGCCCGTAGAACCGCCGGATCCGGTCCGCCACGGTGTGGCTGATGGCCACGAACTCGTCCACCCCCTGGCTCGCCTCGGCGTCCCACCGGCGGAGGTAGGCCATCACGCGCGGCACGACCCACCGGGCGGGCCCCCAAAGGCGCTCCCCCCCAAAATACGCCTCATAGGCGCTCCAGGCGTACCGCATCGGGGTGTAGCAGTAGCACAGGTGGAAGGCCCGGTGGCTCCCCCGCGCCCCCTTGGCCACGCAGTGGCTGCTCGAGAGGACGAAGTCGTACCCGGCCAGGTCGAACATGCGCACCGCCGTCGGCATCAAGGGGAGCAGGTGGCGGTAGCGGCTGCCCGCCCCCGGGATCCACTGGAGGGGGCTCGTCGCGACGAGGCGGCGCTCGATGGCCGGGGAGACCGAGCCCGGCACGTGCACCAGGGTGAAGAGATCGGCCTCGGGGAAGATCTCGCAGAAGACCTCGAGGCACTTCTCCCCTCCCCGCATCCCCGTGAGCCAGTCGTGGACGATGGCCACCCGCATCAGGCGCCCCCCTTCCGGAGGACGATGACGGCGTAGCGGCAGTAGCGCCCGAGCCCCGGGAACCAGCGCAGGAGCGCCCGGTCGGCGCGCTCCAGGAGGGAGACGAGGGGGGGCCAGGGGAACTGGCGGCGTATCATCGAGATGAGCTGGTAGCCCCGCACCTCGACCGAGGGCAGGTGGGCGCGCAGCGCCGCCACGTCCTTCTCCCGCAGGGGCCGCTCATCCGGGGTTCGGTCCTTGCCGCGGTAGGGCACCCGGCGTCGGATGAACTCGAGGAGAGGGTTCTCCCCCCAGGGCTCGCTGAAGACCGCCACCCCGCCCGGCCGCAGCACCCGCGCCAGCTCGCGCGCCGCAGGCCCGAGATCCACATGGTGCAGGATGGCGTTGCCATAGACGGCGTCGAAGGCCCCGTCGCGGTAGGCAAGGGCCTCCCCCGCCATCTGCTGGAGATGCACCCGCGACTCCACGCCGTTCGCGCGCGCCCGGCGGCGGGCCAGCTCTACGTTCCCCCGGGCGATGTCGAAGGCGAAGACCTCCCCGCCGAGGCGGGCCAGGACGACGGCGCTCAGGCCCTCCCCGGTCCCGTAGTCCAGCAGCCGCCTGCCGCGCAGATCCCCCAGGAGGGCAAAAGTGTCGCGGACCCAGCTCTCGTGGTCGAGGTAGGCCCCGTCCTCGAAGCGCAACTCCCGATCGGAGAGGCGCTCGGACCAATCGCCGCTCCGGGACTCATGGAAGCGGCGCTCCCGGCGGAGGCGCTCTCGGCTCACGGCGCCCTCCCCGAGGCGGCGTCGCGGTAGGCCCTGAGCGTCTCCTCGGCCAGCGCCCGCCAGGAGAAGCGCCGGGCGCGCTCGCGGGCCTTCTCGGAGAGGCAGCGCCTCAGCGCATCGTCCCGGAGGAGCCTCAGCATCGCCTCGCGCAGGGGCGCCGCCTCGCCCTCGGGGACGATGAGCCCCCCCTCCCCCACCACCTCGGGGAGGGAGGCCGCGTCCGAGACGATGGGCGGCGTGCCGCACCCCATGGCCTCAAGCGGCGGGTAGCCGAACCCCTCGTAGCGCGAGGGGAAGACGAGGGCACGCGCCGAGCGGTAGACCCCGTCCAGGGCGGCGTGGGGAACCTCGCCCAGAAAGACGACCTCCGGCCCCAGCCCCAGGCGCCGCAGCTCTACCTCGAGATCCTCCCGCCCGCCGGTCAGGACGAGCCGCGCCTCCCTCGCCTGGACGCGCACCCCGGCGAAGGCCTCGAGGAGGAGGGGCAGGTTTTTGTGGCGCTTGTGGTTGCCGGCGTAGAAAAAAAAGGGCGCCTCCCCCACCTGGGCCATCCCCGGCGGAAGGGGCGGGGCCGGGCCCTCCCCCCAGCCGGGGGGGAGGGCGTTGTAGGTCACCCGCACCTTCTGGGGGGGGACCCCCAGGTGGGCGAGGATGTCCCTCCGGGTGTTCTCCGAGACGGCGAGGAGGAGCCGGGCCCGCCGCGCCGTGCGGCGCGCCATGACCCAGGAGGCCCGCCAGGCGAGCCGCGAGGGGCACAGTTCGGGGAAGAGCTGGTGGATGAGGTCGTGGATGGTCGCCACCATGGGGGTTCCCCCGAAGGCGGGGGCGGAATAATGGGGGTGGTGAATGAGGTCGAGCCGCTCGCGGCTGACGGCGCGCGCGAGGCGCACCTGCTCGGCCAGGGAGTAGGGCGCCGCCTCGGCCTCGGCGATCGAGAAGTTCTCCCCGGGCGGCGGGAGGCGCCCGCGGTCGGCCCGGCGCACGAAGAGGACATACTCGTTCTCCGCGTCGAGCCGCCGGAGGCCCTCCAGAAGGTTGCGCAGGTAGGTGCCGATGCCGCTCATGAAGATCATGCGGGCGTCGATGCCTATACGCATCTCCGCACCGCCTGGTAGACCGCCTCGACATCGAGCTGGGCCATGCACGAGTGGTGGTCGCAGGTGGCCAAGCCGCATCCTTCGCACTCGATGCGCTTGCGCATCACCAAGACCGCCGCGCCCCTCGGGCCCCACTCGGCCGGATCGTTCGTCCCGCTGAAGACGCAGATGACCGGCACCCCCAGCGCCGCCGCGATGTGGCCCGGGCCGGAGTCGTTCCCCACGAAGAGATGGCACGCCTTGGCCACCGACATGAAGGCGCGCAGATGGGGGAGCTTCCCGCAGAGATCCACCACGCGCCCGGCCGTCCGGGGCCCCCGAAGCCCGGCCAGGACGGCGTCGGCGACGGGGCGGTCGTCCGGCCCGCCCACCAGGAGAACCCGGGCCGGGAGCTCCGAGGCCACCCGATCGATCAGGCGGGAGAACTTCTCCGCCCTCCAGCGCTTGGTCGGAAGCCCCGCGCCGGGATGCACCCCCACGAGGAGCCTGGAGGGGTCCAGGCCATGGGCGCGCAGGAGGGCCCTGCCCTGGTCGACCTCGTCCTTCGAGAGGCGGATCTCGGGGTTGATCGTCTTCTGGGGGCCGAAGCCGGCCTCCTCGAGGAGGGCGAGGTTGCCCTCCACCTGGTGGCGGCCCCGGACCTCCCCCCCCTCGGCGTCCAGCCAAAACCCAAGGCCGGTGATGCCCCGCCCCACCAGGTAGCGCACCCCGGCCAGGCGCGCAGCCAGGATGAGCTGAAAGTCCCCCCTCAGGTCGACCGCCAGGTCGTAGGGGCCTCCGATCTCGCGCGCCCGCCGGCGCAGGAGGCCCGCCAGCGAGAGGACAGCCCCCACGCCCAGGCGCACCCGCTTCGGGCGCACGAGCCAAGGGGCGGAGAAGATCAGAAACTCGACGCCGGGCCAATCCTGGGGATCGGCGCTGAAGAGGGGGCGGGCCCATGGCCCGATGAGGAGGTCGATGCGGGCCTCGGGCAGGGCCTCGCGCAAGGCGCGCACCGCCGGCAGGGCGAAGACCACGTCTCCCAGATGGTCGGGGCGCATGAGGAGGACCCGCTCGATGGCGCGGGGGCGCTCCCGTGCGCTGCGCAGGAGCCGGTCGCCCAGGGCGTCGATCGAGCGGAAGGCGCGCCGCACCCAAGGCTCGCGGTAGGCGTAGGAGCGGAGGCGGGGGGACATGCCCGGAATCTCGGGCCTCAGGGGGGGAGCCATCCGGGCCGGGATCGCGAGCGCGCGCTCGGGGAGCGGGATCGGATGCGCCTCTGCGTTGGGTTCCCTCAACACCTCTTCCATGTTCTTTGGCCCTGGCCCGGGGCGCTCGGCCCATTCTCCATCAAAACACATCCCCAGCGGAAGACAAGCTCGCCCTCACATCATAGCCCACCCGATCCAGGATGGGCGCTCGGCGAGGAGCCCTCGCCGCGATCGGCCCCGTGCGATTGAGAGACGCCAGACGGCACGAACCTCATCAACAGGGAAAAAAGGAGCACGCCCGACGCAAGAACCAAGGAGGAGCGGTGCGTCAACATGATCTTCAAGTCATCTGGCCGCACGAGGGAAGCGAAAAGGAAGTTCCCGCTCTCCCAGAAGCACGCCTCGATATCCGGCGCGCGCAGGAAGCACTCCTTGAGATGAATGTCATTCACGGAGGCACCGATGTGATATCCGACCACGCTCATCGCGCCGACGAGCGCGAGCGCCGCCCGCGCCGGCGCCCCCGCCGAGCGCCAAGACGTCTTGACCCACAGAGCAAGGTAGACCGCTCCGAACACCGAGAGGGGGAGAAGAAACCGGGGCCCCCAGCCCCCGGCGCCGTGCCACGCGAACCACTTCGAGTAGACGAAGAGCAAGGCGACAGAATAGGCCAGAGAAAGGAGCACGAACCGCCGGGCCTCCTCGCTCAGCCCGCCTGGCCGCAGCCAGAGCCAGATCCCGAGAAAAAACGCGGGGACGAAGAAGAGGATCCCCCTCGCGGGGGAAAACAACTGCCCCGCCAGCCCGGCGAGCAGCGGCGCTGAGAACCAGCCAAGATGCGCAAAGCCCGCCGGCGCGTAGCCAAAATCGAGGGGATTCCCCCGCCTGAGGAAATTCTCCCCCAAGGAGAGGAGAGCCCCCAGGGCGACGGCGCCTCCCCCCAGGAGAAGCCAGCGGGCGAGGGGCTTCCCCGCACGGGCGAGAGGAGAGATGCCCTTCCTCCGCCCCCCTGCCGGGAGGGCGGCGCAGAGGGTCACCGCCGCGAACGCAACGCCCAGCACGGGGTTCAACAGGACCGACGCGGATATCGGCAAGACGAAGGCGACCAACGTCTTGAAATCCCAGGGAAGATCCTCCCCTCCCCCGCGCCCGCTGAGGTAGGAGAGGGGCAGGACGCTCGTCAGCGTCCAGAGGCACTCCGAATAGAAATCCTTCGATTGCGGAAGAAGCATGCTGCCGAAGAGCAAGAAGACGGAGGCGGCTGCCGCCTCCCGCTCCCCAAGGCCGAAGATCCGCCGCATCGCCAGGAAGTACCAGAGAACGATCAGGAAGACGATGAGCTTGTTGAAACGCTGGACGACCTTGCGGATCCGCTCCAGGCGCCCTTCCTGGTACGCCGGCGAGCCGGGCCCGAGGCGCGTGCTCCACCGGAACCAAAGATCCCCCGCCACATAGAGGGGGGCCGCCAGGAGCGGCTGGAGGAGGGTGAATCGCTCGGCCGTCAGCCGCCCCTCGTCCATCAGCGCCTGAAGCGCGTTCCAGCGGGGCACGCCGTCGCCGCCGATTGCGCCCCGGTCCGAAAAAATGACGAGGGCGAAAACCAAGACCAGAAAAAGACTCCGGAAACCCTTGTCCATCCTCGCTCCCGCCTCAGCGCCCCAGGGGTCCCATTATACCGGGCCCCCGCGGATCAGCCGGCCCACCCGCCCCTCCACCCGGCTCTGAGGAGGTGGCGAAGCGCCCCGGCGGCCTCGGGCGGCAGGGCCCGCCCCCAGTGGAGCAGGACGGGGTAGAGGACGGCCGCCGCCGCGAGCCGCAAGAGGAGGGGGGCCGGGAGCCAGAGGAGGATGGCTCCCGCGGCGGCGGCCGCGGCGCAGGCCCGGAGGAGCGGCCCTCCCTCCGGCGCGCCCGCGCTCGGCCGCAGCACCGCCACCCCCGCCCCGAGCATGATCCCCTCGGCGATGAAGGTCGCCCAGCTCGCCCCCACGATGCCGAACCGGGGGATGAGGAGGGCGTTCAGGAGGACGTTCAAGAGGGCGAGGAGGCCGGCATAGGCCGTGAACAGCCGCTCCCTCCCCGCGGCCAGCGCCGCCGTGGTCATCACGTAGAGGAGGAAGTGAAACAGCGCCGCCCAGGCGAGGATCCGCATCGCCCCGGCGGCCGGCGCGTAGCCCGCGCCGTAGACCAGGCCCACGATCCCAGGGGCCAGAAGCGACCCTCCCATCCCGACGGCCAGCCCGGCGGCGGCGGCGAGGGATAGGGCGCCACGGTAGAGGCGGCGCACCTGGGCCGCGTCTCCCTGGGCGAAGGCGGCCGACATCAGGGGAAGGAGCGAGGTGGTGAGGGCATGGGGAAAAACGTCCAGCGAGCCCACCAGCTTGTAGGCGGCGGCGTACATCCCCACCGAGGCCGAGCCGGCCATCCACTCCAGCATCAGGAGGTCGCTGCGCGAGTAGGCCATGATGAAGAGATTCGCCGCCCCGACCGGGAGCGCCATCCCCAGGAGGCGCCTCCACAGGGCGGGGTCGAACCCCATGACCGGCCGGATCTCGCGCGAGCAAGCCCGCCAGAGCAGGAGGCAGCCGGGGAGGAGGGCCGCCACCTGGACCCCGATCAGGGCCGGGATGGGCCAGCGCGCCCAGGCCGCGGCCAGGAGGCAGGCCGCCGAGAAGAGCTCGCTCGCGACCCCGATGGAGGCGGGGGCGGCCATCCTGAGGCCCGCCTCGAAGGGCGCCTCGAACACCCAGCGCAAGGAGGCGACCCGGAACGAGACAAAGAGGATGAGGGAGGCCGCCAGGGCGGACCAGCGGGGCTCCCCGGCCGGGACGGTCCAGACGGCCACCGCGCACGCGGCCAGCCAGCTGCCGGCGGCGAGGAAGGCCTTGAGGACGAGGGCGCCCCCGAGGAGGCGGGGCGCCCCCGCCCGGTCCCGCGCGATCTCGCGGACGAGGATGGGGTGGAGGCCCAGGTCGGTGAGGACGGCGAACATCTCAGCGAAGGCGAAGGCGAAGGAGTAGACGCCGAAGCCCCGCGCCTCGAGGAGGCGGGCGAGGACCACCACCACGGCGATCCGGAGGAGCCGCTCAATCCCCTTCCCGGCGAGCACCCAGCCGGAGGTCTCCGCCGCGGCGCCGAGGCGGCTCATCGGCCCTCCCCTCTCCCCCCCGCGCGCCGCGCCGCGAGGGCGCGCTCGTAGAGCGCCTGGGTCTTCTCGGCCAAAACCTCCCAGGTGAACTCACGCAGGATCCGCTCCCTTCCCGCCGCCGCGAGCCTCTCGCGCAGCCCCGGCTCATCGCGCAGGCGCCGCAGCGCCCCGGCCAGGGCGGCCGCGTCCCCCTCGGGCACGACCAAGCCCTCGCGCCCGATCACGTGGGGGATCTCGCCCGAGTCCGAGCCCACGGGGACCGTCCCGCAGCTCATGGCCTCGATGAGGGGATGTCCGAACTGCTCGGCCCAGCTGGGCGTCGTCCGCGAGGGGAAGGCCATGACGTGCATGCGGCGCAGGTAGTCGGGGACCTCGGGCTGATCCACCCAGCCGGCGAACTCGACCCGGTCCCGTATCTTGAAGGAGGCGGCGAGGGCCTCCAGCTCGGCCCGCTGCGCGCCGTCACCGACCAGGAGGGCCCGCCACTCCCCCTCCAGGGCCCCCAGGGCGCGGAGCAGCACGTCCACCCCCTTCTCCCGGACGAGCCGGCCCGCGAACCCCACGGTGAAGGCGCGGGGGCGCTCCCCCGGCGCAGGAGGGTGGAAGATCCCCGGGTCCAGCCCGAACTGGTGGAGCACGGCCACCCGCGCCGGATCCGCCCCCTGCCGCAGGAGGCGCTCGCGCGCCGTCCGGCCCCCGGCGATCAGGACCTCCGCCCGTTGGAGCACGGCCCGCTCGATGGCCCGGCGGGGCCAGGAGAAGGGAAGGTCGAGGTTCTCCCACGAAAACACCAGGAGGGCGGGCCGGGGCCGCCAGAACCTGGCCGCCATCATCGCCTGGCCCGCCGCGAGGCTCCAGGGCTCCTCCTCCAGGTGGACCACCTCGGGGCGCGCCTCGCGCAACGCCCTCCACAGGCCGTCCCGGTAGAAGTGCCCGCCGACCCTTCCCCGGAAAAAGATCGGGCCGGAGAAAATCCGGCAGCCGTCCTCCTCGCCCGAGCGGGTGGCGTACTCCTGCCCCCGCTCCCGCCAGCGCGCCGGCACCAGGACCGAGAGCTCCAGCCCCGGCCGGGCCGCGAGAGCCGCCAGCTTGCCCCGGTTGATGGGGACGGCGCAGGCGTGGGAGATCACGAGGACGCGCATGGACGGCGGCATCCTTTCGCGGGGGGCGGGGGGGCGAAACCATCCGCCACTCTAGCCCTTGGCGGCGCCCCCCGACAAACCGCCCCCCTCCCGCGCCCGGCTTGACAGGGGCGGGAGGGCTTTGCGAACGTCAGGGCGGCCCTCGGGCCCTCTCCTCTCGAACCCGATCGGAGGCCCCGCCGTGGAGGAGCGAAGGCTGCGCCTGCGCGCTCTCATCGAAGCCGGAGAGCCGATCCTGGCTCCCGCCTGCATCGACGCCTTCAGCGCCCGCATGGTGGAGCAGGCGGGCTTCGAGGTGAACTACCTGACCGGGAACGGCGCCTCGGCGGCCGCCCTGGGCCGGCCCGACGTGGGGCTCATGTCGTTCCGGGAGGTGGCCGACATCTGCCGCAACGTCGTCCAGGCCACCGCCATCCCCCTCATCGCGGACGCCGACACCGGCTACGGAAACGCCGTCAACGTCATCCGGACGGTGCGCGAGATGGAGGCGGCCGGCGTCTCCTGCATCCAGCTCGAGGACCAGATCACGCCCAAGCGCTGCGGCCACCTGCCGGGATCCCGGCCCGTCGTCTCATTAGAGGAGCAGCTCGGAAAGCTCCGCGCGGCCCTCGACGCCCGGCGCGACCCGGACTTCCTCATCCTGGCCCGGACGGACGCCGCGGCCGACCACGGGCTCGGGGAGGCCATCCGCCGCGCCAGCGCCTACCGGGAGGCCGGCGCGGACCTGACCTACATTTCGGTCGAGGGCGTCCGCGAGGAACTCCTCCAGATCAGCCGGGAAGTCCCCGGCCCCCTCGTCGCCCTGGTGGACGACACGCGCCGGGAGCCCGCCTTCTCGGTTGAGGAGCTGGGTGCCATGGGCTTCCGGATCATCATCCACCCCGGGGTCGTCCGCTGCACGTATCTCAAGGCCGTGGGCGAGGCGCTGCGGGCGCTCAAGCGGGAGGGCTCGACGCGCTCGGTGCGCGCCCGGATGGCCACCTTCGACGAGTACAACGCGGCGCTGGGGATCGGCGAAGTGAAGGGGTGGGAGAAGAAATACCTCGAGGTATAGTCCCCTCCGGATCCCAAGGATGCGACGATGATCACGGTCGGCATGTACTACGACGTTCGCCCCGGCAAGGAAGGAACCTTCGAGGAGAAGTTCGAGGCAGTCGCCAAGGTCCTCGAAGGCCAGCCCGGCCACGTGCAGAGCTTCCTCTACCGCCAGGCGAAGCAGCCCAACCCCTACGCCATCCTCTCCGAATGGGACTCCCAGGAGGCCTTCACCGCCTTCATCCGGAGCGACCTCTTCCGGCAGGTGACCGACTGGGGCAAGGCGGGAATCCTCGAGGCGCGGCCGCGCCACAAGGTCTACGGGCGCGAGGGCGAGATCTAGCCTCCCTCCCCCGCCCCGCGCCATCGGGCGCCCGGGCCGCTGCGGCGCGGCCGGGCGGCATTCGATTGGGGGAACGCGATGGCCAAGATCCAAAAAGCGGGAAAACGGGTCGCCGTCCTCGGCCTGGGGCGCATGGGGGGCTTGATGGCCAAGCACTTGGTGGCGGCGGGCTTCCTCGTGACGGGATACGACCCCGACAAGAAGGCCCTCTCGGCGGTCAAGCGCCACGGGGCCTCGGCCGCGCGCTCGGCCGCCGAGGCCGCCCGGGGCGCGGACGTGGTGTGCAGCTCCCTCCCCACCCCAGAGGTGGTGCGGGAGGTCTACCTGGGCCCGGGCGGCGTCCTCGCCGCCATGCGCCCGGGGACGGCCGCCTTCGAGCACTCGACGAGCTCGGTGGACCTCGCCCGGGAGATCGGGGCGGCCGCCAAGCGGCGGGGGATCTTCTTCCTGGATGCCCCCGTGAGCGGGAGCGTGCCCCACCTCGAGCGGCGGGAGGTGGCCACCATCGTCTCGGGCGACCGAAAGGCCCTCCAGAGGCACCGCGCCGTGCTGGACGCCTTCTCCAAGTCGGTCACCTACATGGGCAAGGTGGGGAACGCCCTCATCATGAAGCTCGTGACGAACCACATCCTGGGCATCCACCACGCGGGCCTGGCCGAGGGCCTGGCCTTCGGGATGAAGGCGGGCCTGAAGCCCGCGGAGATGGTGCGCTTCCTCCAGGGGAGCGCGCTGCCCAGCCTCTTCTTCTACAAGGGGCCCGCCATGGCGGCGCGCGACTACTCCCGGGTCATCGCCGACGTGAACATCAGCAAGAAGGACCTGGGCCTCAGCATCGATGAGGCGAACGGGCTCGCCGCGCCCGTACCCTTGGGGGTGGCGGCCCGCCAGCAGTACATCATGGCGGCCGCGCTCGGCCTCGCCCGGTCGGACTTCAACGCCGTCTTCGAGGCCTACATCCACGCCGCGGGGGGCAAGGCCAAGCGCGGCTAGCCGGGCGGCCCAACGAGGGAGGAGCGGGGATGGCCAAGCGGGTCGGGTTCCTGGGCATGGGGAAGATGGGCGGGGCCATGGCGGCGAACCTCGTGCGGGCGGGCTTCGAGGTGCGCGGCTTCGACCCCGCCCCCGCCGCGCGCGAGCGGGCCCAGGGCGCGGGGGTGGAGGCGGCCTCCTCGCCCGCCGATGCAGCCAAAGGCGCCGACGTCATCTGCAGCTCGGTGCCCGAGACCGAGCACGCCCTGGAGGCCTACCTGGGAGAGAAGGGGGCCCTCGCCGCCGCGCGCGAGGGGGCGGTGTGCTTCGACTTCTCGACCATCTCGGTCGAGGGCAGCCGGCGAATCGCGGCCGAGGCGGCGAGGCGGGGGGTGCGCTTCCTCGACACCCCGGTGAGCGGGAGCGTGCCCCAGGCCAAGACGGCGACCCTCGCCATCATGGCGGGGGGCGATAGCGCAGCCCTCGACGAGCACAAGGACGTCCTCGCGGCGATCGGGAAGTCGGTCCACCACTTCGGCCCAAACGGCGCCGGCCTCCAGATGAAGCTCGTGACCAACCACATCTTCGCGATCCACCTGACAGCCATCGCCGAGGGGCTCACCCTGGGCAAGAAGGGGGGGCTCGACCCCGCCCGGATGGTCGCCTTCCTCCAGGCGAGCGTCATCCCCCGCATCCTCGAGTACAAGGCGGGCCCCATGATCGAGAAGGACTACACCCCCACCTTCACGGTGAACCTCATGCTCAAGGACCTGCGCATGATCGCGGCCCTGGCCGAGGGGGCCAAGGCCCCCATCCCCCTCGGGAGCCTCGCCCGCCAGGCCTACATGGGGGCCGCCGCCCTTGGCCACGGGGAGCGCGACCAGAATGCCATCGTCGAGGTGTTCGAGCGGGGGGCGGGGATCTAGCCGCCCGGGGCGGATCGGGCGGCCTGGGCCGGCTTGCCAATCCTGAGCGGGCCAGTTTAGAATTGACCCCGAATTGCCGGGGCCCCCCTCCCTGGCCGTTCCGGGGGGGATGGGCGCTCCCCCTCGAGCGGGACCCCCCCGGAACCCGGGGTGGAAGACAGGAGACGATGATGGCCAAAAGTGGAGGCGACCTTCTCGCCGAAGCCCGGAGCGTCGTTCCCGAGGTGACGGCGGATGAGGTCAAAGCCCTCAAGGACAAAGGCGAGGCGTTTGCCTTGATCGACGTGCGCGAGCCGGACGAGTTCCGGGCCGGCTACATCCCCGGCGCGACGCACGTGAGCCGGGGCTTCCTCGAGCTCAAGATCGAGCAGACCGTCCCCGACCGCAAGACCCCCATCGTGGCCTACTGCGCGGGGGGCGTGCGCTCCCTCCTCGCGGCCCAGGCTCTCAAAACGATGGGCTACGAGAACGTCAAGTCCATGGCGGGGGGCTACGGGAAGTGGAAGGACCTGGGCTTCCCCGTCCAGGTGGACAAGCAGATGACGGCCGAGCAGCTCAACCGCTACAGCCGCCACTTCCTCCTCCCCCAGATCGGGGAGAAGGGCCAGGCCAAGCTCCTGGACGCCAAGGTGCTCCTGATCGGGGCGGGCGGCCTGGGGAGCCCGACCGGCCTCTACCTGGCCGCCATGGGGGTGGGCACCATCGGCGTCGTGGACCTGGACGTGGTGGACATGAGCAACCTCCAGCGCCAGATCATCCACTCGAACGAGCGCGTGGGCACCTCCAAGGTCGAGAGCGCGAGGGCCACCCTGACGGCCCTGAACCCGGACGTCAAAGTCGTGACCCACGAGGCGCGCCTCACGCGCGAGAACGCCTTGGACATCCTCAAGGCCTACGACGTCATCGTGAACGGGGCGGACAACTTCCCGACGCGCTACCTCGTGAACGACGCCGCGGTGTTCTTGGGCAAGCCCGTCGTGGACGCCTCGATCTTCAAGTTCGAGGGCCAGGCCACCGTCTACCACCCGGGGGCGGGCGGGCCCTGCTACCGCTGCCTCTACCCCGAGCCGCCCCCGCCCGGGATGGTCCCCTCCTGCCAGGACGCGGGGGTCCTGGGCTCCCTCTGCGGCACGATGGGGAGCATCCAGGCCACCGAGGCCGCCAAGCTCATCGTGGGCTTCGGGGAGCCCTTGGTCGGCAAGCTCATGCTCTACGACGCCTTGAAGAGCCAGTTCCGCGTCCTCAAGGTCAGGCGCGACCCCGCCTGCCCCGTCTGCGGGGACAGCCCCACCATCACCGAGCTCATCGACTACGAGTTCTTCTGCGGCCTCCGGGAGGAGCCCGTCGGGGCGGGGGACGGCCACGGGCACGGGCATTAACAGGAAGGCCAAGGCGAAAAGCCAAAACCCCCGGCCCGGGAGGGTCGGGGGTTTTTTGTGGAATCGCCCCGCTCGCGAGGGGATGGCACTTGCCCCTCTCTATTGACGTTCATCCCGCCGGTGGCTGATCCTGTGGGCGAAGTGAGCGCGCCCACGAAAGGACCGGCACGGGAGGCGGCTTCATGACCGTTCAAGAGCTCCTGAGCGAAAAGCGCGAGGCGATCCTCGAACTCGCCGCCCGGCACGGTGCCCGGAATGTGCGCGTCTTCGGCTCCGCCGCCCGCGGGGAGGCGGACTCGGCCAGCGACGTGGATTTCCTCGTGGACATGGAGCCGGGGAGGAGCCTGCTCGACATGGGGGGGCTCCTGATGGGTCTCCGCGAGCTCCTGGGCTGCGAGGTGGACGTGGTGTCGGATCGCGGCCTCAAGCCCCGCATCCGCGAGCGCGTCCTGCGCGAAGCCGTCCCTCTATGAGGGCCCCGCGCGAGCGACTGGAGGACATTCTCGAGGCCATCGACCGCATCGGGCGCTACGCCGCCCGGGGCCGGGATGCCTTCGAGAGGGACGAGCTCATCCAAAACTGGTTCGTCCGGCACCTACAAATCATCGGCGAGGCCGCGCGGGCGCTCCCGCAGGAGGCGCGGGACGCGGCGCCGGAGATCCCGTGGCCCCAGATCATCGGCATGCGCCACATCCTCGTGCACGACTACTTCAGCATCGACACCGAGACCGTCCGCTCATAGCTTACGGCTCCTTTCTTGAAGCCCTACTTCCTCGCGTTGGGTTTCCCCTTCGGCTTCCCACCGCGGTCCCCTCTCCCAAGGGGAGAGGGGGT
>Ga0114945_10001488_pt1 | contig 14525 bp, 9 predicted proteins | sample OV2TP3_FD_87194 | JGI IMG/M metagenome (GOLD analysis project Ga0114945, IMG submission 87194) | Hot spring microbial communities from Beatty, Nevada to study Microbial Dark Matter (Phase II) - OV2 TP3 | ecosystem: Environmental > Aquatic > Thermal springs > Hot (42-90C) | place: USA: Beatty... | reverse complement strand
TTGGCGAGCGGCTTCAACTCCCCGCGGTCCTTCACTGGCGCTTTGACCACTTCGTTGTCCTCTCCGGCTTCGACGGCAGGGAGGCGACAATCATTGACCCCGCCGTTGGAGCTCGGAAAGTTCCGCGGAAAGTGCTGTCGGACGCCTTCACAGGGGTGGCGCTGGAACTCGATCGCGCCCCCGAGTTCCGGCCCATCGATGCCCGTACGCCCCTGCGCCTTCGGGATCTGTTTCGCGGTCTGTCCGGACTGAATGCAGTCGCCGGCCAAGCCCTGATAGTGTCGCTGGCGCTCCAGGTGGTCCTCTTTGCGCTCCCGCTTCAAACCCAGCTGACCCTCGATCGCGCGATCAGTGGTGAGGACGCAGACATCCTGCTGCCGCTGGCCGTGGCCTTCGGGGTGATCGTTGTCACCCACGCCCTTCTCGACGGCCTCCGAGCTTGGACGCTCAACATCGTCGGAGCCGGCCTTAACTTCCGACTGCTCAGTAACGTCGTTCATCGGCTCATTCGCCTGCCGATGGCTTATTTTCAGGTCAGAGCCGTCGGGGATGTCCTGTCACGGGTGAACTCCGTTCGAAGCGTGCAGGAGGTTCTGACCAAGGGCGTGCTGACCGCAGGGCTGGATCTGCTGACGGCGCTCGGCGCGTTGGCAATAATGACGCTGTACTCGCCCCCGCTGGCTCTGATTGCGGCCCTGTTCGCCGCCGTCTCCGCTGGCGTCACGATGCTCATCTACCCCCGTCTGCGCAGGCAAATCGCCGAACAGGTCGTAGAGTCTGCTCAGGAGCAGAACCACCTCATAGAATCAGTGAGGGGAGCCACGCTCATCAAGGTCCTCGGACTGGAGACCACACGAGATTCTCAGTGGCAGAACCTCCTCATCCGAGCGCTCAACGCAGGTCTGCTTGCCTCCAAATGGCAGTCGATCAACGCGGCGGTGCAGGTCGGCCTGCAGGGGCTGCAGGGGGTGATCATCCTGTACCTGGGCGCGAGGTCGGTGCTGTCGGGATCCGGCCTCTCAATCGGGATGCTGGTCGCCTTTTTGGCGTATCGGCAGATATTCGCGGAGCGCGCAAACGCCCTCAACTTGCAACTGGTCCAGTTCCGGCTGCTGGACGTCCATCTCGAGCGTCTGAAGGACATTCTGTCGGAACCGCCGGAGACGGTAGCAGGCGCAAACATATGCGTACGTGGTGCGATCGAACTGCAGGGCGTGACCTATGCCTACGGCGCTGGACTTCCGTTGGTGCTTCGTGACCTAGACCTCGTCATATCGCAAGGCGAGTTCGTCGCGATCGTTGGAGCCTCCGGCGCAGGCAAGACGACGTTGGTCAAATTGCTGCTTGGTCTTCTGGAGCCGTCCAGCGGACGTATCCGGATCGACGGACGCGAATTGGCCCCAGACACTCGCTCCGCCGTCCGAAGGCACATCGGCTATGTGGCCCAGAATGATCAGCTGCTCGCCGGTCCCGTCGCCGAGAATATCGCGGGTTTTCCTCTTGAGCTTGATTTAGACCGTGTGAAGCGGGCTGCCGCGGCGGCCAAGATCGCCGACGAGATTGAGGAAATGCCGATGGGCTACTGGACTCGCGTTGGCGACATGGGCACCAGTCTATCGGGTGGACAGCTTCAGCGTGTGATCCTGGCTCGTGCCATATACCGCGATCCGGCCATCCTCGTCCTGGACGAAGGAACCGCGAACTTGGACAGCGAGAACGAGGCGCTGATCTGCGATTTCGTAAAGGGATTAAAAATTACGCGAATCGTCGTCGCCCATCGGCCTAGGTTGATTGAGGCTGCAGATCGAGTGCTTAAGCTGGAAGGAGGCAGATTGGTTGAGGTCGCCAAGGCCTCCTAGAAACCCCAAGTCGAGGGCCGCCGGCTACTTCCACTGTAGCTGCCCTTTTGCCCCATAGACGCGGGCTGCGAGGGCGGCGACTAGCTGTGAGCTCTCAATAGGTTGTCCATCCGGTCCAGGCCGAGGAAGCTGGAGTTGCAGACTTCAGGCCTTGCCTCGGAGGAGGACCGGATGAACGTGCATGAGAATGCCCGGCTGACCGCGCACAGTCGAGCCGAGCTGGTGCGAAGGGTGCTGGACGAGGGTCAGCCTCGCAAGGTCGTGGCCAAGGCCTTCGGCGTCGATCCCAAGACCGTCGGCAAGTGGGTCGACCGCTTCCGGGGCCAAGGCGCGGCGGGCCTGGCGGATCGGTCCTCGCGTCCACACAGGCTGCGAGAGCCGACCCCGCCCGAGACCCAGGAGCGGATCATCGCCCTGCGTCGCCAGCGCTTCACCGGCCAGCAGATCGCCCGCGAGGCCGGGGTGTCGCCGGCCACCGTCAGCCGGGTGCTGCGCCGCGCCCGCCTCAGCCGCATCCGCGACCTGGAGCCGCCCGAACCCGTCCGCCGCTACCAGCGCGACCATCCCGGCGACATGATCCACATCGACATCAAGAAGCTCGGCCGCTTCGATCAGCCCGGCCACCGCGTCACCGGCGACCGCACCGGCCATTCCAACGGGCGCGGCGTCGGCTGGGAGTTCGTCCACGTCTGCATCGACGACGCCTCGCGCATCGCCTTCAGCCAGATACTGCCCGACGAGAAGGCCGCCAGCGCGGTCGCCTTCCTGAAAGCGGCCATCGACTATTACGCCAGCCTCGGCGTCCGCGTGACTCGCGTCATGACCGACAACGGCCCCTGCTACAAAGCCTTCGCCTTCCGCGACGCCTGCAAGGCGCTCGGCCTCAGACACCTCCGCACAAGGCCCTATACGCCAAAGACCAACGGCAAGGCCGAGCGCTTCATCCAGACCGCCCTGCGCGAATGGGCCTACGCCCAGAAGTACCACAGCTCGGACCGACGCGCCGCCGAGCTTCCGTTCTGGCTACACCGATACAACTGGCATCGACCCCACGGCGGCATCAAACTACAAACACCTATCAGCAGACTCGCCCTCTCCGAGGACAACCTGTTGAGGCTCCACAACTAGCCACACCCTGCGAACGGCGTCCGCAGGCAAACGCCGAACTGATGCTGTTCTGGCCCCGCCCCCTTCTGAAGGGCTGCCGCGATCCGAAAAACAAAGTCGGCCGGCGTCGCACAAACGGTCGTTTCTGGCGCGGCGGTCCTGGCGACTCCCCAACTGCCGCAAACTCGACACCGCGCTTGTGTCAAAACCCTGTCGCTGATTCTATGTGCCGCAAATCGGCCCTTCGACGAGTTGTGCGACATGATGGTTGGCTACGCCCGCGTTTCGACAGCGGATCAGAACGTTGATCTGCAGACCGACGCTCTGAGGGCCGCCGGCTGCAGCCAGATCTTCGCCGATGCCACCTCGGGTGCGCAGGTCGAGCGCCCTGGCTTGAGGGAAGCCCTGAGCTACTTGCGTGAGGGCGATACGCTCACCGTATGGAAGCTGGACCGCCTCGGCCGAACCGTCCGCCAGCTGGTGGAGCTGGTCGCTGAACTGAGAGGTCGAGGGGTCGGCTTCCGCAGCCTCACGGACGGCATCGATACGACGACGCCCGCCGGCCGATTCTTCTTCCACATGATGGCAGCGCTTGCCGAGATGGAGCGGGATCTCATTCGGGAGCGGACCATGGCCGGCCTGGCGGCTGCACGGGCGCGCGGGAGAAGGGGTGGCCGCAAGCGGGCGCTCAGCGAGCGACAGATCGCACAGGCGCGGCTCCTCCTGAGCCACCCGGATCAGACGATGGAGGCAATCGCCTCGTCTTTGGGCGTCTCACGCAGCACCCTTTACCGGGCTTTGGCCCGGAACCGGGCGACGGCTGGCGCCAAGTAGAAGGAACCCTCCCCGCTTGAAGTATACAAGAGGGGCCGACAGTGGCACTTGCCTGCGCGGTCGGCCCGTCAAATGATCAACGCTTCGGAGACTTCAATGCCGCCGCTCGCGCCTCACCAAAAGTCCGCCCTCTTGATCATGCGTGCGCGACTGCTCGGCAATTTGGGTCTGGCTTCGTTCGCATTCGGCTTCGTCCCCATCCTCGGCTGGGGTCGGGTGATGGAGCATCAGATCCTCATAGGTCTCAGCGGCGCCGTCGTGCTCTTCTTCTTCAGCATCTGGATCCTCCGGTACCTGCCCGAACCGGACGCTGGCGCACGGGACGGAGAGGCGTCCAACTAAGGATTGCAGACAGCGCCGTCGCCTGAGCTGAGTGGCTGGCTGATGGTGCCTGGTTCAGGCGCCAGGGATCGTCATCATCTCGCCCGACCAAGCGTCCAGCCCACGGGAGGGGAAAAGGACTCAGCCCAACGAAATCTGTTTGTGCACAGGAGTGGCGAAGTGTCTGCGTTAGTGCGACAGAAGCAGGGGAACGCGGGGATCGTGCAGCATGTGCTCCGTCGCACCGCCGAGGATGAACTCCCTTGCCCGTGATCGGCCGTAGGCGCCCATTACGAAGAGATCGGCGTCACGTCCGGCCAGGTAGTCCTCGAACACCTGTCCTATGCGTCGTCCGCCCGCGTCGACTTCGTCGACCGCGGCGCTGACGCCGTGCGCCTCGAGATGACGTCGGACGTCCTGGCCCAAGCCTGCGCGCGCGGTGGGTTTCTCGTTGATCACCGTCAGAATCCGCACTTCGCGCGCCTTCCCAAGGATGGGCAGGGCATCCGCCAGGGCGCGGGCCGCTGTGCGCGATCCGTCCCAGGCGAGTACGATCGTGTTCAGCGCGGCGGCGAGGTCTGCCACGCCGGGGCGGAAGGTCAGGACCGGACGACCGGAGCCGAAGGCGACCGCCTCCAGAATGGCGCGCTGCCCGTCAAATCGGTCGGCGACAGGTACGATGCAGAGGTCACGGGTGCGCGACGCGTCGGCGACATAGGTCCCGACGCTGTAGAGATCCGCGCGGCCATGAATGGCTTGGCCGAGCACGCCTGCCGCCTCGGCCCTCGTGTTGAAGAGCTCAAGCGCCGCTGCGCAAAGGCGGCGGCTTTTCCGCTCCTCCTCGGCAGCAATGTGAGCGAGGCCGATCAGATAGTCGGCCAGCCGATTGCGGGGAGCCTGAATCTCGACCTCGACCGCCAATGCCGACAGCAATCCGTCCATGGCCACCGCGAACCGGATGGCCTGATCGAGGGCGTCATTCGATGTCGCTTCGGGATAGGTGTCGATCTGTAACAGTATATCGCGCATGGCCATTGCTGGGCCTCCCTTCGGCTTCTTGTTCCATGGGCAGGAGGGGTTCACGTTGACCTGCGTCAAGCCCTGGCGTCCTGCCACGCCGACGCGGGCCGCCCCAAGCCCACCTCGGCGTCAGGTCCTCTGATCAAGGACTATCGGAACGACGGCGGAATCAACAGCTTAGTTGATAAGCAAGGGTTGTTCCCCTAGCATCTGCCCACGCCGGTCAGGGCGAGACGACGTAAGAGAAGAAGCACGGTGCAGGGGGCTGCCGAAACGACCGTGGCGTCTCGACTCGCGCCCGAATGGGGCTGCGAGCGGACGATCGCGCTCTACCTCAACATTTGCCAGGTCGACACTCCTCCCAAGCTGGTGAGGGCGACCTGGGACCATGTGCACCAGCTGCGCGAACACGTCGGCATGGTGGTGGACTTCGGAGCCGGCGATGGACGTTTCGCCCGCTGCGGCCGGTACGATCAATACATCGGCTTCGAGGTGGACAAGACCCGGATCCGGGACGCTGACTTACCAGACAATGCAGACCTTCTGGACCAGTGCGCCTTTTCGGCCGACCGCATGCAGGCCGACGTGTGCATCGGTAACCCGCCGTTCGTGCGCAACCAGCACCTGCCCGACGGATGGCGGCGATCGGCCAGCAAGGTGATCGAGGAGCGCACGGGCGTGCGCCTGTCCGGGCTGGCGAACGCCTGGCAATATTTCTTCTTCCTGGCGTTGGCCAGCACCAAGCCGGACGGTCTGTGCGCGCTGGTGGTCCCGTTCGAATGGGTTTCTCGCCCCTCGGCGAAGGCGCTTCGGGACTACATCAAGGGCAAGGGTTGGCGCGTGGATGTCTACCGTCTGGTCGACAGCACCTTTGACGCGGTCCTGACTACGGCGAGCATCACCCTGATCGACAAGACCGGGACGGATGGGCGCTGGCGTTACTTCGAAGAGACCGCCGACGGCGCCTATACCCCCCTGCCCTCGCCTACCGGCGGAGAAGGCGGCGTGATCGGCTACCGGCGCCGCGCCGATGTAAAGGCCGGCGAAGCTCGCGCTGTGCGCGGTCTCAGTCCCGGCACGCAGAAAATCCTGACCCTGACCGAGGGGGAGCGGGTGCACGGGGGACTGCGGGTGGACCGCGACGTCGTTCCTTGCGTCACCACCCTCCGACACCTGCCGAACGATGTCGCCGTCCTCGATCGGCAGACCTTCAACGCCCACTATCGCGACCCCGGCCACAAGTGTTGGCTGATCCGGACGGATGTAGAGGCGAGCCGGGAGCTCCTCCTGTACCTGGAGAGCACCCCCATCGAAGAGCGAAAGACCGCAACCTGCAACGGCCGGGAGGTCTGGTGGCGGTTCGTCATGCCGCCGACGCCCGACATGCTGATGTCGCAGAGCTTCCGCGGGCGCTTTCCCAAGGCGGTGAACAACATCATCGGCGCCAAGGCCGTCGGCGGCGTCTGCGGCCTCTACAATATCGACGAGGCGAGCAAGGCGAGACTGGCCTCGACAGCGGCGACGATGGACCTGGCCGGGCGCATCGTCGCGCACAGCAACGGTCTGCGGAAGATCGAGATCAATCAGCTGAACATGCTGCTTCGCGAACTGTTCTCGCCGGCGGTTGCCTCGTGACCGAGCCCGCCCTTCCGCCGGACGTAGTCGGTAAAGGCGAGTTGGCCTTCACCATCGAGAGCCGCATCTTGCGCGAGCTCGGCGAGCGCCTCGTCAAACAGCCCGAAGTCGCGCTGATCGAGCTCATCAAGAACGCCTACGACGCAGACTCGCAAGATTGCGTCGTCACCCTGGCGGACGGGAAGCTGGTCGTCCAGGACACCGGTCTGGGCATGACGCTCGACCAGTTTATCAACGGGTGGATGAGAATCGGAACCAGCGCCAAGGAGGCTGAGGGCCGCAGCCCTCGCTATGGCCGCGCGATCACGGGGGAGAAGGGCATCGGCCGGTTCGCGGTGCGCTTCCTCGGCCGCCACCTGCATCTGGTCTCGGTCGCCCGTGACAGTAAAGGACTGACGCGACTCACAGCCACCTTTGATTGGCCAGAGATCGACCGGATCGAGGAGCTTGGAGACGTGCGCGTCCCCTACACCCTCGAGCGCCTGCACGAGGAAGCGCAGACCGGCGTCACCTTGACGGTCAGCAAGCTTCGGGCCGGCGTCGACCTCATCAACATGCAGCGGGTTCGCACTGGGTCGATCGGCGTGCTCACTCCCTTGCGAACCCTGCTGGACGGCGCGCCCCTGAGGGATGAAGAGCGCGACACGGGCGCCGAGCAGGATCCTGGTTTCGTTCTCAAGATTCGCCCGGCCGACAAGGACGATGCCGCCAAAGGGGATGTCGCCGCCGAAATCCTGGAGGCGTACGCGCTGAAGGCCGTGGTCGACCTCGCAGGCGACCGTCTTACGATTACTGTGTATCGCCAAGGCGATGAGGCGCCCTATCTCGAGGTCACGGACACCTACGCCAACGAGATCGGCCGGGCTTGGGCCGATCTGCGCTTTCTCCCTTACCGCAAGGGCGTCTTCAGGGGCCTCGGCGTCGACGGCCCGCGCGCGCGCCGCTGGATCGTCGACAACTCTGGCGTCGCGGTCTTCGATCGGGCTTTCCGGGTCTATCCTTATGGAGCGGCGGGTGACGACTGGCTCCGCCTGTCCGCTGACAGCGGGCGGAACTACCGGGATCCCCGTTCCACCATCGCGCTCAAGCACTACCCCATGGACGCGGCCGTTCGCAGCTCGACGTCCGAGAACTACATGCTGCGCCTGCCCCAGCAGACGCAGGTGGTGGGGGTCGTGCAGGTGGCGGGCCGGCGCAGCCTTGAGCAGGACGAGACGGAGGGCCTGGTCGCTTCGGCCGACCGGGAAGGCTTCGTCGAGAACCTCGCCTTCGCCCAGCTGCAGGACATCGTTCGCGGCGCCGCCGAGCTGATCGCCTATGCCGACCGCGCCATCCAGCGGGACGAAGAAGAGGCTGAGCGCAAGGAGAAGCTGAAGGCGCTTCGAACCGAGACCCGCGAGGCGATCGAGGCCATCGAGGCCAGTTCCACGATCCCGGAACACGAGAAGAATCGCATCGTTTCGGCGCTGGCGCAGACCGAACGCCGGGCGACGGAGCAGGATGAGAGCGCCCAGGAGCGCGTTCGTCAGCTTGAAGTGATGAGCCTCCTCGGCGTCGTCGCCGGGTTCATGACCCACGAGTTCGGCATTGCCTTGCATGAGCTGAAGGACACGCAGCGCAAACTGCTCGAGCTCGCGCGAAAGGATGAGACCTTCGCCGAGACGGCCGACGCCTTCGCTGGGCATATCGCCAAGCTCGAGGAGTTCGTCACCTACTCCCAAGGCTATATCCGGGGGTCGCGCGTCACGCCGAACAAGCCGTACAAGGTCCGGCCTCGTCTGCAGCAGGTCGCGCGTGTGTTTGGCAGCTATGCAGACACCCGGGGCATCTCGCTGGAGATCGAGGCCGACTCGGACCTTCTCTCGCCCCTGGTGCCCGCCTCGCTGTACAACGGGTTGGCGCTCAACCTGTACACTAACGCCCTGAAGGCCGTGACGGCGAAGTCGGGCGACGGCCCACGACGGATCACCTTCCGCGCCTGGAACGATGGCCGCCACCACGTGCTGGAAGTCGCGGACACCGGGATCGGCATTCCCAACCTGCTCAAGGAACGGGTGTTCGATCCCCTGTTCACCACCACGGACTCCAGTCAGGACCCGCTTGGATCGGGCATGGGGCTCGGCCTGGCGCTGGTTCGCCGCGGCGCGGCCGCGTTCGGAGGGACGGCCAACGTCGTGCCGCCGCCGCCCGAGTTCGCCACCTGCGTCCAGATTCGTCTCCCTCTACCGGCCGGAACCGACTGATGCCTGACGTGCGCCCCTCCCTTCTGCTGGTCGACGACGATCAGGTTCAGCTCGCCACGCTGACGGCCGACCTGGAGAGCCGGCTGGCCAACCTCAACGTCGACGTCCGTCCCTGGTCGCCCGAGGAGCATGACAAGCCGCTCCAGAAGCTGCAGGAACTGGTCGACGAAACCACGGTGCTGATCGTCACCGACTACGATCTGACCAGGCGAGGCCAGACCGGCTTCTTTGGGCCGACCGTCGTCGGATGGAGCCAGCAACGCGCGATTCCCGTCGGGGACTTCTCACGCAAGACGGTCGATGCGCTTCCGAAGGAGCCGAACTTCTTTGAACTGCGCGTGCCGGCCGACGGCACGGCCGCCGCCTTCATCGAACAGGCCTTCCGGGGGTTCCACGCCATCCGCACAGCGATCCTTGATGATCGCGACACGTATCTGCCCTTGCGCTCGCCCGCGTCGGTCCTGGCGACCCTGCTGGGCCGTCCCGAGATGGAAAGCCAGCTGGCGCTGTATTCGCCCGCCTTTGGCGCGACCAGCGGAGCCCTGCTGCAGCGCGTTCGAGCGACAGCGCCGGAGGAGCTCGAACCGACCGACAGCGAAAAGCTTGGCCTGATCGCCTATGTCGCCGGCCACCTGCTTCTCAACGCGGTGCTGAAGTATCCGGGACCGATCCTTCACGAGAAGGCGCTGTGCGCCTATTTCGCCTGTGACGCTGCGGGCTTCGATCGGCTTGCCGGCATCTTCGAGGATGCCCGCTACGAGGGCCCCTTCGCCGCCAGCGGATCGTTCTTCTGGCGGGATCGCATTGATGATCGGCTGGAAACCCTCGGCGAAGGTCTGGATGACGAGGCCGAAACGATCGGCGCCCTGAACCGGGCGATCGCCGAGCGGCAGCTCGGCGAAGCCCTCCCCCGACACGACTGCTCGCGCTGCAATGGCGACAACGGCGGCTTCTACTGCCCCTTCACCCACCGTCCGGTTTGCGTCCGATCGGACTGTTCGATCAGCTCAAGCAGCTGGGTTCCAGATGGAGCCCGCGCTTGCCGGGTCGAGAGCGGCTTCTACGAAGAGTGGGCGCCGCTCCTTGGCCTTTGACACCCACAAAATGGATACCGACGAAGGCCGCCTCGCCCGCCGCCTCGAAAGGGCGTGGACCGACGCCTGCGCGTCCGCACGCAAGATCCAGCAAGGCATCACGATCAGACCGGCGGCGTTTGACGACGTCTTTCACTTCATGGCCCCGGATCGCGCCGATCACATCGTTCTGGCGATGAAGCCCGTGGTCTTTCAGGTCCCGGAACGAGGTGATCGTCCCGGCAAGCAGATATACGTCGTGGTGGAAGGGCGACTGACGTTCGATCGCGCGGCTCTGCAGGCCGGCCAGTACCTGGCCACGCACTTCAAGACGCACGTCGGCTATTTCCGCTACAAGGATCGGGTGCTGACCCACATCTACGGCGCACACTACGACCTCGACGAGAGCAATCTCGGCCACCCCGTGTTTCACCACCAGATCCAGACAATGGCGGAGCTCGGCGACGCCCTGGTGGCGCAGTTCGCACTGCCGATCGACAAGCTCGAGGACCCCGTCCAGGACCTGTTTCGCCAAGCCCGGGTCCCGACGGCCCACATGGACGTCTTCTCCATCATCGCCCAGATCTGCGCCGACCATCTGCTGCACAAAGGGTCAGGCGCGGGCGAGCGAGGTTCCTTCAAGAAGGTCTTGCAGAGCTGCAACGTCTACAAGGGCGTCGGCCACCGCATCGGGCGGCTGAACTCCGGGGACGCCCCTACCTGCTACCGGTCACTGCATTGGTATCCGGAAAGCACCTGAGCGGCGCGCCTGCCGTCACCAGAATTTCCGGGATCGGAGTATCATGATCAAGATCGTCGAGCGGCTGCGCGCGGGGACTCCCGTCCGAACTTTCCGGATTGACTTGCCTCTGGGCGAGGACGGCCACGCGCAGCCGAACGCGTCCTACGTCGCCGCAGCGATGAGACGACCGTGCGCGAACTTCAAGTTCCCCGGCGACCGACGTCCCTACAGCTGGAGGGTGCGCGACATCGAGGCGTCTGGCGGCCCGGGCAAGTGAGGAGCAGGGTTCGCGTCGCGGCAATCGACTTTCGATCAAACGAGCGCCGCAGGACGACCCTGACAGTCGTGTGGACAGCACCTCACCTGGGACCGGCCCGGCCAAGCTTGGTCCAACCTTCCAGGCCAGGCGGCGAGGTCGCCTGCTGCGCCGTCGAAAGCCAGAACAGCTCGCCCTTCCGGATCCGACCCGCGTGACGCGCGAGCGATCGAAGGCGAGCCTCGGCTCCACTCCCCGCCATACCGCCATAACCGGTCCGGTCAGCAAACGCCAACGCCGACGATCCGGCCGCAATCGCGGCCGATCGTGTGTCGCCCGCGCCGGCCTCCAGGCCTCCCCTTGCCTTCTCGCTCCCACCCTTTAGGCAAGGCTCGGGTCATGAATGAGGTCCCCATGTCGCTGTTTGGCGCCGGTGAACCGGCAGGTCGCTCAAGAGTGGAACTGTGGGCGGCCGGAGGTCTGGCCGCCGTTCTGGGCTTCTTTGTCCTCAGCGGCGTCATCGCCTACGCGAATATCCAGGACCTGCGGGCCAACAGCCGGCGCGTCGTCCATACCCACTCTGTCCTGGTCGGCGCTGACGCGGTGCTCGCGGCCGCTCAAGACGCGGAGACCGGGCAGCGCGGCTACATTCTGACCGGGCGCGATCAGTATCTGGAGCCCTACGAGCGGGCGGAGGCTGATATGGAAGGCCATATCGACAACCTCCTCCAGCTGACGGCCGACAATCCGCGTCAGCAGTCGAGCATCGCCCAGCTGCGTCGCCACGTCGACGCCAAGATGGAGGAACTGCGCCGGACGGTCGAACTGCGCAGGACCGGCGGTCTTCAGCCCGCCCTCGCCGCTGTCAACACCAACCGCGGTCAGGTCGAGATGGAGGCGATCCGCGAACGCGTCGCCGCGATCAGCGCCGAAGGGCTTCGTGAGCGGCAGCAATGGCTGGCGCGGATGGAGGCCGCATATCGGACGGCGACGATCAGCGGGGTGCTGTCTGCACTCCTGGGCATTGTCCTCACTGTAACGGTCTTCCTTCTGATCCGCCGCAGCGCGCGGGCGCGCAGCCGTCAGGACTGGTTGCGCGCGGGTCAGGTCGGCCTGGCCGAAGCGATGAGCGGCGACCGCACGGTCACGGAACTGGGCGAACGGATTCTCGAATTTCTCTCCCGATATACGGATGCGCCGGCCGGCGCCCTGTTCAAGGGCGAGGGCGGTCAGTTTCGCCGGGCTGCGACGTTGGGCGTGCCCTCGGATGCGCCGGTGCCTCAAGCCTTCCATGTCCGGGAAGGCCTGCTCGGCCAGGTGGCTGCGGAAGGGGCGCCGCGCCTGTTGGCCGACGTGCCGGACGGCTACCTGACCTTCGGCTCAGCCCTCGGTCGCGACAAGCCGCGGCACCTGCTGATCGCCCCCGCCATAGCCGACGGCGTGGTCAACGCGGTTGTCGAACTGGGCTTCCTGCAGCCCCCGAACGACCTGGTCCGCGAACTCCTGTCGCAGGCGGCCCCGGCGATGGGCGTGGCGCTCCGGTCGGCCCGTTACCGCGCTGACCTCCAGGACGCCCTTGAGGAGACCCAGCGGCAAGCCGAAGAGCTCCAGGTGCAAAGCGAGGAGCTGCGGGTCTCCAATGAAGAACTGGAGGAACAGGGCCGCGCCCTTAAGGAGTCCCAGGTCCGGCTGGAGCAACAGCAGGTCGAGCTGGAGCAGACCAACAGTCAGCTCGAGGAACAGGCCCAGGTGCTGGAAGCCCAGCGCGACGACCTGGAGCGCGCCGGCGCGGAATTGACGGTGAAGGCGCAGGACCTTGAGCGGGCGAGTCAGTACAAGTCCGACTTCCTGGCGAACATGTCGCACGAGCTGCGCACGCCGCTGAACTCGCTGCTGATCCTTTCCAAGCTCCTGGGCGACAACGCCGAGGGCAATCTGACCGAGGAACAGGTGCGCTACGCCCGCACGATCCAGTCCTCGGGCGACGACCTCCTGACGTTGATCAACGACATCCTCGACCTTTCCAAGATCGAGGCCGGGCATATCGTGGTGAAGCCCGAGGGCGTTTCGCCTCAACGCCTGTCCGGGGACCTGCTCCAGACCTTCCAGCCGATCGCGGACGAGAAAGGCCTCTCGTTCGAGATCGACATCGCCAAGGCTGTCCCGGATCTGGTCGAGACCGACCGGCAGCGCCTGGAGCAGATTCTCAAGAACCTCTTGTCCAACGCCTTCAAGTTCACCGAGTCCGGCGGCGTCCGCCTCACCATCAAGAAGGCCGGCGAACACATCGCCTTCGCGGTGAAGGACACCGGCATCGGCATTTCGCCCGACCAGCGATCGGCGATCTTCGAGGCTTTCCAGCAGGCCGACGGCACCATCAGCCGCCGGTATGGCGGGACTGGCCTGGGCCTTTCGATCTCGCGCGAACTGGCCCGCCTGCTGGGAGGAACCATTACGCTGGAAAGCAAACCGGGCAGGGGCAGCACCTTCACCCTCACGCTCCCGGCCGTTTACGATCCAGAGCGGATCGAGCCGCGCGCCGCGCCGCCGGCGCCCTCCCAGTCCCCCACCCCCGCCGCGCCGCCCGCGCGCCCGATGCGGGCCCCGCGAGCGATCGAGGACGATCGCGACCACCTCGTCGAGGCACGCAGAGTGCTCCTTGTGATCGAGGACGACGACCGGTTCGCCGAAATCGTGCGGGACCTGTCTCGCGAGATGGAGTTTCAGTGCCTGGTGGCCAGCACCGCCGAGGAGGCGATCAGGATGGCCCGCCGGTATCGTCCGAGCGCCATCGTTCTGGACGTCGGCTTGCCGGACCAGTCCGGGCTCACCGTCCTCGACAGCCTCAAGCGCGACGACCAGACCCGGCATATCCCGATCCATGTCGTATCCGCCGCCGACCACAGCCAGACCGCCCTCGCTCTGGGCGCGGTCGGCTACCTGATGAAACCCGCTCGGCGCGAGGACCTCACCGCAGCCCTGAAACATCTGGAGGAGACCTTGGACCGGACCGTTCGCCGGGTGCTGGTCGTCGAGGACGATCCGGTCCAGCGCGACGCGGTCCGCGCTCTGCTCTCCTCCGGCCAGGTCGAGACCGTCGGGGTGGGGACCGCGGCCGAGTGCCTCGAGGAGTTGGCCCGGCAGACCTTCGACTGCATGGTGCTGGACCTCACTCTGCCGGACGCGGACGGTTTCGCGCTGTTGGAGACGCTTAGCCGCGATCCCGAGCAGCCTTTCCCGCCGGTGATCGTCTACACCGGCAAGGACCTCTCCCCGGAGCATGAACAGCAGCTCCGCCGCTACTCCAGCTCAATCATCATCAAGGGCGCAAAATCGCCCGAGCGGTTGCTCGATGAGGTTTCCCTCTTCCTGCATCAGGTGGTCTCGGACCTGCCGCCCGAACAGCAGCGAATGATCCGCCAGGCCCGCAACCGC
>Ga0114945_10001487_pt1 | contig 14538 bp, 16 predicted proteins | sample OV2TP3_FD_87194 | JGI IMG/M metagenome (GOLD analysis project Ga0114945, IMG submission 87194) | Hot spring microbial communities from Beatty, Nevada to study Microbial Dark Matter (Phase II) - OV2 TP3 | ecosystem: Environmental > Aquatic > Thermal springs > Hot (42-90C) | place: USA: Beatty... | reverse complement strand
CCCTGACTGGTCTGAGCCGACGCTGCTTGAAAAGGCCAAAAAGGTGGTCAAACCCCATCTGAATGCTGTCTGTCATCTCCGAATTCCCAAACTTCAAAACCGGAAGGCTGCGTAACTAGTGATTTAAGTAGGGGCGAGGCATGCCTCGCCCCTACAACCTCGCTCCAGGACGACTTATCGCCCTGACAAAGTCGTCCACATCGAACACGAACCCGAAGGCCAGCGCCACCCGCCAGAGCGCGATCTCCTTGCACAGCTCCTTCCTCGCGGTCTCCTTGTTCTCCACCGCCGTGGTCGCCTGCCGCAGCGCCGAGCACATGGCGCCGTGCCGCTGCATCTCCGCCATGCCCCCCGGCGACAGGAGGATGCACCAGTTGATCGCGAACCCCGCGTAGATCAGGTGATTCACCCCCGCCTCCCGGCACAGCGCGAAGAGCTGGCGTCCGTTCTCCGCGATCCCCTCTCCCTCCTTCGGCACGGCCTCCGGCGCAAAATTCAGGTTCCGGCACGCCCGCTCCGCGTCCTCCGCGTTGTGCGCCCCGACGTAGGAGCGCTCCCGCTTGAACCGCCTCAGGCGCTCCAGCGCGGGGTCCGGCTCCACCCGCTCCGGCGGCCCCGGCCCCGGCCCTGTCAGCGCCACGACCCTTTTGTACTCCGGATAGGACTTGTAATAGTCCCCTCCCCCCACTATGTGGAACAGCTTCAACCTTGAGGCCCGCACCGCCGACAGCAGCCCCGGAAAGACCGTCCGGCAGACCTCATTGGCCCTCGGGACCTCCTCCACCGCGTGGTACAGGCCGGGGTATTGCTCCCGCGTCCCGCAGTCCCACGCGTGCATGACCGCCACCGCCGTGTGCGCCTCGGAGAGCTCGACCTCCGCCTTCTTCCACCCCCCGAACCCCTCCGCCGGCACGTCCAGGCTGAAGTCCGCGTCAAAGTTTTGATAATAATTTGCCAGCACCTTCAGGGCCATCTCTGTCTCCTGACTACTGACTACTGACTACTGACTACTGAATCTCCCACCGCCCCCCCTCGTCCTGCCTCAGCTCCACCGCCCGGCGCTCCTCCACGGATCTGTAGGCCGCGTCGATCACGGCCAGGCTGGGGAGCACATCTCGCCCCGAGTTGCCCGGCTCGCGGGCCTCCAGAACGGCGCTCACGAACTCCCGCATCTGCTCTGCGAACGGGTCCGGCCCCCCCTCGGCCAGGACCTCCCCGTCCCGGCTGAGCGTCCGCAGCCCGTCCAAAAACAGCGTCCCCCTCTGGCAGACGACGACCATATCCCTCCTGCTGAACCGGGAGTTGATCGTCGTGTAGGTGACCGCGTGCGCCCCGTTGTCCAGCGTCAGATGCACGCAGAAGTCGTCCTCGCCCGGGAAATTCGGTTTGTTGGAGTGCGCCGTCGCGTAGACCCGCGCGGGCCTGGCGCCGGTCATCCAGAGGAAGAAGTCCAGCGGGTGGCTCCCCGAGTTGGCGATCAGGAACCGCTTGCAGTCCTTCCACCAGGAGGCCGGGCCTTCATACCACGCCGTCAGCGTGTACAGGAGGTGCAGAGGACGCCCGATCTCCCCCGAAAGCAGGACCTCCCGCGCCCGGCGCATCGCGGCCAGGTACCGGGAGTTCTGCGACGACATCAGCCTCAGGTCCCGCCGCTCCGCCTCCGCGACCAGCGCCGCCCCCTCCCCATAAGAGTCCGCGATGGGCTTCTCCGTCAGCACGTGCTTGCCCGCCCGGAGCGCCTGCATCGCACAGGGGAAGTGGAGGAAGTTGGGCGAGCAGATGACCACCGCGTCCACCCCGTCGTCCTTCAGGACCTCCTCGAAGTCCGCGTAGACCCGCCTCGCCCCGAACTCGGCAACGGCCTTCTGCCGGCGTCCCTCGTCCCGGCTGGCCACCGCGACCAGCTCCGCGTCCCGGCACGCCGCGATCCCCCGCAGGTGCGCCTGCGCAATCGCCCCGCAACTCACCACTGCCAGACGGAGAGGTTTCTTGGACACGACGAACTCCTTATGAGATGGCCGTATAGCTCACGCACCAGTAAAAGGTGGAGTCGAAGTAGTGGATGTCGCTCGCAAGACCGCTCAGGACCTCCCGGACCTCCGCCTCCGTCGGAAAGTTCTTGAGGACCTCATACTGCTGGCCGCTCTCCAGGGTCCTCCGGCTGTAGGTGTTGCCCTCCTCGTCCACGTGGTCCGACCTGGGATGCGTGATCCCCTCCACGTAGTTGTTGTCCGCGAACACGACCAGAGCACCCGGCTGCAGCCGCCCGTGAAACGCCCTCAGAAAATCCCTGAGCCGGGTTTTAGACACGTGCGACCACCAGAACCCGGCGAACCCCGCGTCAAAGTCCCCGGTCACGCCTTCCAGGCAAAACGCATCCGCGACCTGAAAACGGACGTTCCCTCGCGGATACGACTTCCCCCTCGCGATCTCCAGGACCGACTCGTTGAGGTCCGTCGCCAGGACGGACGCCGCGACCTCCGCGACGGCAGGCGTCCAGTAACCCGTGCCGCACGTGACCTCCAGCACGCGCCTGCCTGTCAGCAGCCTCTGCAGCAGAGCCCTCAACCACGCGATGTCCGCCTGCTTCGCCGGGTGCGCATAGATCCTCTCATACTCCTCGGCGCGGAGGGCGTAGTACTCCTGAATGTCTCGATTCATCCAACTTACATCTCCCCGAACAGATACGCCACCACCTGCTCCTGCTCCCGGTGGTCCGGCGCGATCAAATCCGCCCCGGCCCCGATCAGCCTTCCCCGCTTCCATTCGTCGATCCCGCGCCGGTTCGCCTCGTCGGACGCCACGCCCACCGCGAACCCGTCCACCTCCCGCGCGTTCTCGATCTCCACTGACCCGTCCCCGAACACCGCCAGCTCGTGCCCGCGCAGGCCGTGCCCCCGGAGCAGGTCCGCGATCAGCATCCGCTTCGAGAACTTCTCGTACTGGTCGAGCGCCCCGTAGATCCCCCCGTTGAAGTACCCCGCGACCCCCAGGGCCCCGGCCTCGTCCTTCACGTAGGCCTCGTCCGTGCCGCTGGCCAGGAAGAGCGTCACCCCCCGGCCCCGCAGGTTCTCCAGCAGATCGAAGGAGCCGGGCACGACCAGGTCCTCAGCCGGAATGGTCCCCCCCTTGAGGCCCTGGAGGCGGCCCGCGATGCGCGCCAGCAGCCGGTCGTGGTAGACCCGCTTGTAAGCCAGCGGCTCCAGCGGCGTCCCCCCCCGCTTCCGGACCTCCTCGGCGAGCTGGATCATCTGATAGATCGTCTGCTGGCCCGTCAGCCGGTCCACGAAGTCGGTGACCGTCGTCCGCAGCCCCTCCTCCGTCTCGCCGGTCCGCAGCGAGGCCAGGACCTCCACCATCATGGGGATCATGATCTGCTGCCACCCCTCGCGGATGAGGGAGATCGTGCCGTCGAAGTCGAACACCGCGAACCGGACGCCGCCCCGGTCGGGCCGCTCGCGGATGACCTCGACCTGCGTGCCGGGCAGAAACCATTCTGTCACGGGGCCTCCTCCTCGTCCACCGGCCCGATGTCGATCATGCGGGGCCCGGAGGCGATGTAGGCGTCCGTCTTCAGCTCCTCCATGTCCCTGAGCCGCTTCGTGACCGTGGCGATGCGCTTGACCTGCGTCTCGATCTGCCGCAGCCGCTTCGCGGTCTTCTCATCCACCAGGTCCTTGGACATCCGGAGGATCTGGGCGTTGGCGAGGATGCTGGTGAGGGGGTTGTTGATCTCGTGATTCACCGTGATCACGAGCTGCCGGATGGCCTCTAACTTCTCCGCCCGGATCTCCGCCGCCCGCAGTTCCTCCTCCAGGCGCGTCCGTTCGGTCACGTCCTCCGAGACCTGAATGGCCCCGATGATCTCCCCTTTCTGGCCCTTCAGCGGGGTGATCGCCACAGACAGGATCAGTTCGCCCTCCCCCTCCGCGTACGCCTGCCTGGAGTCCTCATAGGACTCCCCGCGCTGCAGCACCCGCTCGGTGATCTCCTCCCAGGTCGCGCCGGGAGGACGCGGGATCAGCTCGGAGATCGGGATGCCCACGGCCTCGACGATGCTCGTCCAGACGCCCAGACGCCGCAGGAACTCCTCCTGCTTCCGGTTCCAGGAGGTGATCCGCATCTCGCGCCCCATGACCACCACGCCGAGCTGAACATTGTCCAGGATGTCCTCCAGATAGCGGCGGGCGTTCTGGTGCGTCTCCTCCACCCGGGCCTGCTGCGTCACGTCGTGGAACAGGAGGGTGTATGCGGCAGGAGGCCCTTTGGCAAGCAGGGTGACGGCCACGTCATAGATGCGCCCAGCGCGCCCCCACCGGAACCGCTCCTCGTCGTCCGCCGTCCGGATGTGAGTCGTGGCAGAGACGAGCTGCTCCCGCAGCGCGGACTCCGCGGCCAGGGCGCGGGCCAGGTCCGACAGGGCGTCCGCCGTCCTGTCTGCCCGGGCGCGCACGCCGAAAACGGAAAACCCCTTCCGGCTTCCAGAGAGGGGGTTCAGGGCTTCGTCGACTGTCAGGACCGCGCCCGGAAAGTTGGGCTGGACGGCAGGATGCGCAGCGGATGGAGAGAAGGAAGGCTTGGGAGGCATCGAGAGGGTCTACATCCTCATGACATCGGACAGTTGATCGTTCACGGCATCCATGATCTCCCGGATATCCTCGACGGAAAGCTGCAGAAGCCCCAGGGCCTCCGGGGAGACCACGGGCACCTTCCGGTCCCCGCCGGACCCGAACCCCTCCGCCCGCACCAGGATGTCAGATAGGTGGACGACGGCGGTGCGGTCCGCATTCGACCGGACCGGATGGAACGTGTGGTGATGGGTGATCGGCTCCACGATCTGCGCCGGCAGTTGCCACTTGTCCAGCAGCCACCCCCCGATGTTCGCGTGGGTGACGCCCATGACCTGGTTCTCCGCCTCGTAGAACAGCGTATCCCTCTGCCGGACCAGAGACACGACCTTCTCGAACTCCTCCTTGAGGTTCTGTTGCAGGACCACCTTCCCCAGGTCGTGCAGCAGCCCCGCGACGCTGATCTCCTCCGGGTCGGGCAGGTCCAGGCGCTTGGCGATGATGCCGCACGTCCGGGCGCACGCCAGGGAGTGCTCCCACAGCCCGGCGATCGACTGCGACATCATGTCCAGGACGGAGGTCGTGAACACCAGCGTCTTCACGACATTGAACCCCAGCAGGACCATGGCGTGGGGGATCGTCGTGATGGGCTGGGAGAACCCGTAGAACCCGGAGTTGACCAGCTTGAGCACCTTGGCCGAAAGGACCTGGTCCTTCGCGATCTCCTTCCCCACCTCAGCGGCCGTGGTGTTCGGGTTCTCCAGCATGTGGGTGAGGCGGGTGATGATGCCGGGCAGCGTCGGGAGGGAGGTGATCTTCTCCACGATCCGGCGCATGTCGCTCCGTTCCGTCATGCGTTCGTCCTGTCCCTGGCCAGGATGTGTTCCCTGGCAAACGATTTGATGCTCATCATGACGGCGTTGGACTCCAGGCCCTCAAAGCGCGCGTCGAGGTCGGCCAGGAACTCCTCGGTCGTCTTGGGCGGGGGGGCGTTCGGGTCGTCCCGCTCCACCGTGACCTCCGTGACGCCGCGCCGCCTCAGGCTGTCCAGCATGCCCATCGTCAGCCTGGCCCCTTTGGGCAGGATGAGCATGCCCTTGTCGTTCGTCACGGGCGCGGCGAGCTGGTCGCCGGGTTTAACCTGATCCAGAAGAATGACACGCATAAAGTTATCCCGCCAGCTCCGCCCGCTTCCAGTAGTCCGCGAACCTCTCCCGGAACCACCCCTGCGAGGAGCGGAGGAGGGCGTTGAACCCCCCCCCAGGTCCACCGGGAGATGCGGTCCTGCCCCGTCAGGGCCTTTAGCAAACCCCGGCGGCGATCGTCTATGAGAGGAGCGGACTCGCTCAACTCCGCAAGCGCCCGGTCGTAGAGGCCCTGGACCATGCGGTCCGCGTGCCGGGCGACCTGCTCCGGGTCCAGGACGCGGGATTTGGCGCAGATCGTGTTCGACTCGATGGTCAGAAATCCGTTGATCCACCTCACCGGGATCAGGCCCGCGTTCCGGCGCGCCGCCTCGATCAGATGTTCGCCCCTCAGCACGCCATAGGTCCTGCAGGTGAGGGGGCGGGCGGGATGGATGGAGCACTGGCCCGACGCCGTCAAAAAGGGGCACCGGGTCGGGCGCTCCTCCGTCAGGCCCAGCACGCGGCCCTGCTCCTCCGGGGAGAAGTGGGCCTCCACGTACTCCACGATGTTCAGGTATTCGACGGCGTAGAGCGGATACATCGTGGCAAAGTCGGACCGCATCTCCTCCTCGGTCAGTTCGCAGCACTGCCCCGGGCGGTCGCACTCGCACGAGGTGCGCGGGATTTCGCTGTAGATCGCCTCGAGCGCAGCCCGACGCTGCTCGGCGGCAGGACCATTTTTTAAGGTAAGCACGTCGTCGGAGGTTGTCAACAGGTTTCGTCCAACATAACAGCTAACAGCTAACAGCTATCAGCTATCAGCAAAACCAACTTATGCTTTTGACCGCTGACCGCTGACCGCTGACGGCTGACCGCTTCGAATGTTATAGAACGCCTCGCGCCCCCGGTACACGGCGGACTCCCCCAGCGCCTCCTCGATGCGCAGGAGCTGGTTGTACTTCGCGATCCGGTCGGTCCGGGAGGCCGACCCGGTCTTGATCTGCCCGGCGTTCGTCCCCACCACGATGTCCGCGATGGTCGTGTCCTCGGTCTCCCCGGACCGGTGCGAGACCACGGCGGTGTAGCCCGCCCGCTTGGCCGTCTCGATGGCGTCCAGCGTCTCGGACAGCGTGCCGATCTGGTTGACCTTGATCAGGATCGAGTTGGCCACCCCCGAGGCGATCCCCCGCGCGAGCCGCTCCGTGCTGGTCACGAACAGATCGTCCCCCACGAGCTGCACCCGGTCCCCTAACTTCTCCGTCAGGACCTTCCAGCCGTCCCAGTCGTCCTCCGCCACCCCGTCCTCGATGGAGACGATGGGATACTGGGCCACCCACTTCGCGTAGAAATCGGCCATCTGCGCGGCGGTCCGCCGCGAGCCGTCGGACTTCTTGAACACGTAGTGGCCCGACTCGTAGAACTCGCTCGACGCCGGGTCCAGCGCCAGGCAGACATCCTCCCCCGCCCGGTAGCCCGCCTTCGCGATGGCCTCCAGGATGACCGTGATGGCCTCCTCGTTGGAGGTCAGGTTGGGGGCGAACCCCCCCTCGTCCCCCACGCCCGTGTTGTACCCCTTGCCCTTGAGCACGGCCTTCAGGCTGTGAAAAATCTCCGCGCCCATCCGGAGCCCCTCCCGGAAGCATTTTGCCCCCACCGGCATGACCATGAACTCCTGAAGGTCCACGTTGCTGTCCGCGTGAGACCCCCCGTTCAGGATGTTCATCATGGGGACCGGCAGCTCCCGCGCCGCAGGCCCCCCGATGTAGCGGTAGAGAGGCATGCCGAAGGCGGCCGCGGCGGCCTTCGCACACGCCAGGGAGACCCCCAGAATGGCGTTGGCCCCCAGCCTCCCCTTGTTCTCCGTCCCGTCCAGGTCGCTCATCAGCCCGTCGATCCGGGCCTGCTCCGACGGGTCGAGCCCGGCCAGGCGCGGCCCGATCTGCTCGTTGACATTCTGCACGGCCTTCAGGACGCCCTTCCCCAGGTAGCGCCCCTTGTCCCCGTCCCGGAGCTCCACGGCCTCGTGCTCCCCTGTGGAGGCCCCGGAGGGCACGGAGGCCCGTCCCACGACGCCCGTGGACAGGACGACCTCCACCTCCACCGTCGGGTTGCCCCGCGAGTCCAGGATCTCCCGTCCCCGCACCGCCTGAATCGTCGTCATCCCTTCCTCCTGTGAAAACGGCAAACGGCAGATGGCAAACGGCAAACGTAAAAGCACTCAATCTTTTTGTTTTTCACATCTGCCGTCTGCCGTCTGCCGTCTCCCTTGCTTTAGCATCTCAATCGCCTCCCGCAGACCCACCCGGCCCTCGTAGAGCGCCTTCCCGACGATCACCCCATCCACCCCCAGCGGCTCCAGCGCCGCCACCCGCCGGAGGTCGTCGAGCGAGGAGACCCCGCCCGAGGCGATCACCTTCAGGCCGGTGATTTTGGCCAGCGTCCCCGTGGCCTCCACATTCGGCCCGGCGAGCATCCCGTCCGTCGCGATGTCCGTGTAGACCGCGCGCCGGACGCCGAGGGCCTTCATCCGCAGCGCCAGGTCCACGGCCCCCACCTCTGTGGCCTCGACCCACCCCTGGACCGCCACGCGCCCCCCCTTTGCGTCGATGCCCACGACGACCCGCTCCGGGCCGAATCGCTCGATAGCCGCGCGCACGGTCTCAGGCTCGCGGACCGCGACCGTGCCCAGGATGACCCGGTCCGGCCCCAGCGCCAGCAGCCGGGAGACATCGTCGAGGGATCGTATCCCTCCTCCCAGCTCGACAGGAATGGCGACAGTCTCCAGAATGCGCGTGACGGCGGCCAGGTTCCTGGACGCCCCCTCGAAGGCCCCGTCCAGGTCCACGAGGTGAAGATAGGTCGCCCCTTCGTCCTGCCACCGCCGGGCCATTGCCGCCGGGTCGTTCGAGTAGACCGTCTCGTCCTCCTTGCGGCCCTGGAGCAGACGGACGCAGCGCCCCTCTCTCAAATCTATGGCCGGGATGATGGTCATCTACGCCATCTCAGCAAAGTTCTTCAAAATGCGCAACCCCAGGTCCTGGCTCTTCTCCGGGTGGAACTGGACGCCGAACAGCCGGTCCCGCCCGACGATGGAGGCGTAGTCGATCCCGTAGTCCGTGGTCGTCAGCGTGTCGGTCGGGTCCGCCGGGTCCACGTAATAGGAGTGGACAAAGTAGAAAAACGCCCTGTCCGGGATGCCCTCCAGGAGCGGCGAGGGCCTCTGGATGTGGGCCTGATTCCAGCCGATGTGCGGCACCCGCAGCGACGGCGGGAACCGGCGCACGCGGCCCGGCAGGAGGCCGAGCCCCTCGTGATCCCCCATCTCCTCGCTCCTGGAGAAGAGGAGCTGCTGGCCGAGGCAGATGCCCAGGAGAGGCGCTCCGCGCGCCACGGCGGACATGAGCGGAGCGATCAACCCCCCCTTCCGGAGGTTCTCCATCGCCTCGCCAAAGGCCCCCACGCCCGGCAGGACGAGCCGGGTGGCCTGCTCCACATCCCCTGCCCTGCTCGTGATCGTGGCCGGATGTCCGCCCCGCTCGAACGCCTTCTGGACGCTCCGGAGGTTGCCCATGCCATAGTCGACAATAGTGATCATAGTCACGACGCCTGTTCGACTTTCAGTTTTTATAGGCTTTTCACGATTCTTGTATAGGGGCTATGTCGAGAGCCTGATTAAAAAATCGCTGTGGTTCTGGCCCTCACCCCGTCAGGCTGCGCCTGCCACCCCTCTCCCACACGTGGGAGAGGGGAAGCCGAGCGCCAGCGAGGCGGGGAGAGGGCCTGTGCGCCAGGCGACATCATTCCATGCACAAGACTTAAAAAAAATTATTTAATTCCCCAACTCCTCAGACCTCCTTGTGGCCGCCTCCACCGCCGACATCAGGGCGTCCCGGAACCCCTTCTGCTCCAGCGCGTGAAGCCCGGCGATGGTCGTGCCGCCGGGGGAGGTGACCCGGTCCTTCAGCGCCGCCGGGTGCTCGTCGCTCTCCGCGACCATGCGGGCCGCGCCCAGGACCGTCTGCGCCGCCAGCTGAAGGGCGACCGGCTTCGGGAGGCCCATCTTGACCCCGCCGTCCGCCAGGGCGTCGATCAGGACAAAGATGTAAGCGGGGCCGCTCCCCGACAGGCCGGTCACGGCGTCCATCTGCTTCTCCTCGACCACGACCGTGGAGCCGACGGCCCCCATCACCTGCCGGGCGGTCTCTATGTGCTCCCCCGTGGCGTGGCGGCCGGGGCAGAGGGCCGAGGCCGCGGCCCGGACCTGCGCCATAAGGTTGGGCATGACCCTGACGACCGGGAACGGCTTGTCGAGCGCCGACTCGATCGCAGCGGTCCGGACGCCTGCCATGATCGAGATGAGGAGGCATCCGGGCCTCAGCGCCGGGGCGACCTCGGCCAGGATCGCAGGCGCGATCTGCGGCTTGACGGCCAGCAGGACGATGTCCCTCCCCTGGACAGCGGCCCGGTTGGCCGAAGTGGTCTCCACCCCCCACCGCTGCGCGACGGATTCGAGGGCCGCCGCGACGGCGTCCGAGGCGATGAGGTTCGCCGGCGGGACCCCCGATTCCACGAGGCCTCCGATCAGGGCCCCCCCCATGTTCCCGGCCCCGATCACGGCGATGCGGGCGCTCTGGAGCATAATCACCCTCTCACGATAAAGGCATCAGACGAACGTCAGCCAGCCGTGCCGGTCCTCGTGCTCCCCCGAGACGATCCCGAAGAACGCCTCCTGGACCCGCTTGGTGATCGGCCCGCAGGCCCCCTCTCCGATCTGGACGTGGTCGATGTCCACGATCGGCGTCACCTCGGCCGCGCTGCCGGTGAAGAAGACCTCGTCGGCGATGTAGAGCGCCTCCCTCGGGACGGACCGCTGTTCGATCCGCAGGCCCAGGTCCCGGATCAGCGTGATGACGGAGTGCCGCGTGATGCCGGGGAGGATCGAATGCCCGGTGGAGGGGGTGTAGAGGACGCCGTTCTTGACCAGGAAGATGTTCTCCCCGCTCCCCTCGCTCACGTATCCCTGCGGGTCCAGGGCGATCCCCTCAAAATAGCCGTCGGCCATGGCCTCCATGACGATGAGCTGGGCGTTCAGGTAGTTGCCGCCCGCCTTGGCTAAGGACGGGAGCGTGTTGGGGGCCATCCGGTTCCACGAGGAGGTGCAGACGGACACCCCCTTCTCTAAGGCCTCCGGGCCGAGGTACTGGCCCCACTCCCAGACGGCGACGGCCACCTCCACGGGCGAGTCCTTCGGGTTGACGCGCAGCTTCCCGTAGCCCCCGTACCCCCGGAAGGCCACGGGGCGCACGTAACACCCCCTCAGCCCGTTCGCCCGGATGGTCTCCAGAATGGCCGCAGAGACCTCGGCCTTCGAGTAGGGGATGGGCATCCGGTATATCTTGGCGGAGTCGAACAGGCGGTTGACGTGCTCTGCGAGGCGGAAGCACGCCGGACCGCGTTTGGTGTCGTAACAGCGCATACCCTCAAACACGCTGGAGCCGTAATGGATGACGTGAGAAAGCACGTGAATTTTGGCGTCGTCCCAGTTGATGAGCTTGCCGTTAAACCAGATTTTGAGCTTGGGAGATTCCATGTCAGGCTCCTTTATCTGAGGTCCTTGACCCTGAGTTGCACGGTCTTCTTGCCCCGCCATTCGTTCTCCTCGATGACGTAGGCCATGTCGAGGTTGGGTTCGCCCGGCGTGAGGCGGTAGAGGAGGTGCCCCATGTCAAACCCGATGCAGTCCAGAATCCTGCCGTCCTGCCGGGCCTTGAACCGGATGTGGTTCCGCCCCACCGTCGAAGGGGAGCCGACCACCTCGACCCCGCGAGACGCCAGCGTCGGGCGCATGTTCTGGGGGCCAAACGGGGCGAAATCCCGGAGGATATTGACCAGACGGTCGTCGATCTGCCCGAGCGACACCTCTTCATCCACGACGATCTGGGGCGTCAGGTCCTCGGGCGAGATCGTCGCCTTCACGGCCTGCTGAAAGGCGCTCCTGAAACCCTCGACCCGATCCCTCTCGATGGTGAGGCCTGCGGCGTACTTGTGCCCCCCGAACGCCGCGAGATGTCCCTGGCACGCGGAGAGCGCCCGATAGAGGTCAAAGCCCGGGATGCTCCGGGCGGAGCCCTTCCCTCGGGGGCCGTCCAGGGCGATCAGAACGGTCGGAAGGTAGACCTTTTCGACGATCCGGGAGGCCACGATGCCGATCACGCCGGGGTGCCACCTCTCGGACGCCAGAACGACGGCGCGGTCCCGGTCGAAGTCCACCTCCTTTTCGACCATGTCCAGGGCCTCCGAAAGCGTCCGATCGTCGGCCTCTCGCCGGAGCCGGTTCTGAACCTCCAGGCGCTCGGCGATCTGACGGGCCGCCCCCAGGTCGCCGGTCGTGAGCATCTCCACCGCCTCCGTGGCGCTCCCCATGCGCCCGACGGCGTTGATGCGAGGGGCGAGCATAAAGACCACCTGGCCGGTTCCGATGGGCTTTCCACCCAGGCCCACGCTCTCGATCAGCGCCCTCAGGCCCACGTTCTGGGTGTCCAGCATCCGCCCCAGCCCGTGTTTCACCAGCACGCGGTTTTCGTCCACGAGGGGCACGATGTCAGCGGCGCATCCGAGGGCCACCAGGTCCAGGTCCTCGTGGAGGAGCCCGGCGTCGCGCCCCTCGCTCCTGAACAGGGCGTCCGCCAGCTTGAAGGCCAGGGCCACCCCCGGCAGCTCCTTGAACGGATAGGGGCAGTCCTCCCGCTTGGGGTTGACCACGGCCACGGCCCTGGGAAGGATGCCCGGCTGGTGGTGGTCGGTGACGATGACGTCGATGCCCAGCTCGCGGGCGTACTCGACCTCCCGGTTGGCCGTGATGCCGCAGTCCACCGAGATGAGAAGCCCCACCTGCCGCCGAAAGGCCTCGTCGACCCCCGCCCGCGAGATCCCGTAGCCCTCTTCGATGCGATGGGGGATGTAAAAAGAGACATCGGCCCCCAGCCGCCGCAGGGCGCGCAGCGCGACCGAGGTGCCCGTGACCCCGTCCACGTCGTAGTCGCCGTAGACCATGACGCGCTCTCCGGCCTGAATCGCCCGGCGAATGCGGTCCACCGCCAACTGCATGTCGGTCAGCAGAAAGGGGTCGAACAGCTGATCCAGCGCGGGCCTCAAAAACCGGCGCGCCGATGCGCCGTCCGAGATGCCCCGGTTGACCAGGATACGGGCGACCACGGTGGGGACGGAGAGTTCCCGCTTCACCCGCTCCAGAACCCCTGAGTCGGGCTTTCCCGTCAGCACCCACCTCGGCTCAACCTTCCGACCCGGGGCCGCTCGCGCTTCCATAGGGGATGAATCCCTCCCAAGCCGTCAGCGATCAGCAGCCAGCAGTCAGCAAAAGGCAGAGGCATACCCGGTTTTGCTGATAGCTGATAGCTGATAGCTGATAGCTGATAGCTGCCTCATCCGATCTGCTGTATGACCTCGGCCAGCCTCTCGAATTCGCCGATGGTGAACGTCTCCGGCCTGCGCCGGAGGTCCAGGCCGCTCAGGGACGCGACCTCGTCCATCTGCGAGGCGCCCAGCGGACGCCCCGGCAGGCTCCTGAGGGTCCCCCGGAGCATCTTCCTGCGATGCCCGAACGTCCACCGGACGACCTCGAAAAACATCTGCCTCACGGTCTCGGCCACCGGAATGGCCGGGTGTCCCAGGTCGATCTCCAGGACGGTCGATTCGACGCGAGGGACCGGCCTGAAGGCGTCGCGCCCCACGTCGAACAGCCGGCGCGGCGTGGCCGCCACCTGCACGGCGATGGAGAGCGCGCCGTAGTTCTTGTTGCCGGGGTCCGCCACGATCCGGCGGGCCACCTCGCGCTGCACCGTTACCACGGCCCTTCGAAGCCCCCAGCTCCCTGACACGAGCCGCAGGATGAGCGGGGTGGCGATGCAGTAGGGGAGGTTGCCGACCACCACGGCGTCCCGGACCCCGTGACGCCGGATGAGGGCCCCGAAATCCACCTTCAGGGCGTCGGCGTGCACGAGGTGAAACCCGGCCTCGGACGCGAACCGGGACGAGAGCGCCTCGCACAACTCGCGATCCAGCTCGACGCCCACGACGGTCCCGACGCGCCGGAGCAGAAACGAGGTCAGCGCCCCCCTTCCGGGGCCGATCTCGACCGCCAGGTCGCCCCCCCCTGCGGCCTCCGCGATCCTCTGCGCCACGCGCAGATCGGCCAGAAAATGCTGGCCGAGGCCCTTTTTGGGGCGCATGCGACCGTTCTCTGAGATCACGACACCTTCGACCCCTGCTCCACCGCTCCGTCTACGGTGACGACCTTCAGGCCGTCCCTCCCGTGGGCCGCCAGGAGCATCCCCTGAGAGTCGATCCCCCGGATGCGGGCCGGCCTGAGGTTGGCCACGACGACGATCTGCTTGCCGACGATGGCCTCCGGGGCGTAGTGCTGCGCGATCCCCGCGACGATCTGCCGTCTCTCGTCGCCCAGGTCGATCTCAAGCTTGAGAAGTTTGTCCGCCCCGGCCACCCGCTCTGCGGCCACGACCGAGGCCACGCGGAGGCGCATCCGCTGGAATTCGGCGATGTCGATCAGACCGGTCTCTGCATCTGTCATGGCGCCTGACTCCTGAGTCTGGGTTTGAACTTTGAACCTTGAACTTTGAACTCGTGACTTTTCTTCTGTCTGTTGCCCTTCTCTGCGTTCTCTGTGCTCTCTGTGGTGAATGCCCTGGTTGATTGACAAAACTCTGTAGAGCAAGGGAAGTGCTTTTCTAAACAGCAAGATATGGTTATCCTATGAGGCCCAAACACTCATAGGAGGCCACAATGGAAAGCACCCCTCTGCTGCT
>Ga0114945_10001486_pt1 | contig 14541 bp, 8 predicted proteins | sample OV2TP3_FD_87194 | JGI IMG/M metagenome (GOLD analysis project Ga0114945, IMG submission 87194) | Hot spring microbial communities from Beatty, Nevada to study Microbial Dark Matter (Phase II) - OV2 TP3 | ecosystem: Environmental > Aquatic > Thermal springs > Hot (42-90C) | place: USA: Beatty... | reverse complement strand
TTTGAGAGCTAAATATGATCTCTGCGTTAACAAAGATGGTACCATAAGATATGATATGACACAGCTTGGCATAACTCATTTTAAGCCAAAAGAAATAGGCATATCTGTTGATAAGGCAAAAGATCTAGGCTATGTTAAAGACATCCATAATATGGATCTTATTTCAGAGGAGCAGATAGTTGAAATAAAACCACAAGACGTCATACTTCCTTCTGGCTATGAATCAACTAATGAAGGAGCTGGCAAAGTGCTAACGAGAATATCCAAATTTATCGATGATTTACTAGAAAATCTTTATAATTTAAAGAAATTTTACAACATTAAAAAGGAAGAGGATTTGATTGGTCATTTGGTTCTAGGTATAGCACCGCATACTTCAGCAGCAATAATTGGAAGGATAATAGGGTTTAGCAAAACGCAAGGATTCTATGCACACCCAATGTTTCACGCAGCTATGAGAAGAGATCTTGATGGGGATGAGAGTTCAATTATACTACTAATGGACGCCTTGCTTAATTTCTCCAGACAATTCTTACCAGATCATAGAGGAGCAGTACAGGATGCATGCCTTGTTATGACTTCTAGGCTTAACCCAGCAGAAGTAGACGATATGGTATTTGATTTGGATGTTGTATGGGGATATCCTCTTGAGTTTTATGATTCTTTTTTAAAAGGCAAAAAGAATTTTAGCATAGAAAAATTGGGAGATAGAATAAATACTTATCGACAATACGAAGAAATGGGGTACACCCACGAGACTACAAGCATAAACGCAGGGGTTCTATGCTCTGCATATAAGACCATACCCACAATGGAAGATAAACTTAAAGGCCAGATGGAGCTGGCAAGAAAGATAAGGGCAGTTGATGAATCTGATGTGGCAAGATTAGTTATAGAGAAACACTTTTTAAAGGATATAAAAGGAAATCTCAGGAAATTTTCAATGCAGGAATTTAGATGTTCAAAATGCAATGAAAAATTTAGAAGGCCAAGTTTGCATGGTAGATGTGATAAATGTAAAGGTAACCTTATCTTCACTGTTTCAGAAGGCTCAGTTACTAAATATCTTGAGCCATCTATTAGTCTAGCAAATAAATACGATGCCCCTTTGTATTTAAAGAGAAGCATGGAAGTTACAAAGAGAAGAATTGAAGGGGTATTTGGTAGAATGGATGATAAACAAGCAATTTTAAAAGCATGGTTTTAAGTCATTTTTACTTGTAAAGTAAAGTTCTTGAGGTGTATACTATTTTCTTTAACTTAATTGCAGGTATCAGCTCACCTGAAGGTGAGCTGGGTGCTAATAGTCCGCCATCCATCGCAGTAACATTAAAGTGGCTGACAAGTATAAGTCACTCACGTTCCTATATCCCATGGGGATATCCAAAATACACGATGAACGTCAAAAAATCCAGAATAATTGCTCACTATTTTAATATTGAATAAGGTATATGGAAAGTTGGTACACTATTATATTGCTTTTTTAATATGGTGTTTGGATCCACAAGCTAGACACTTTAAAAACACCACGTTGCCTTCTCTTACAATTCTGGTGTCAGGCTTACCACAATCATTACAAATTACGTAATTGCCGGCATACTCCTTGATCTTTTCGTTTATTCTTGAGGCACTTATTTTTGTACCTATTATTAGTAAATTGTTTGTAATCTCTCCAGGAGTTGCAAGTTCTTTTAAAATAAATTTTAGGAGATGCGAAATATCCCTATTCAACGCAGCAGATATCTGGTTGAAATTACTTATGATAGTTTTATTACCCTGGATGTGCCCTATTACTTTAGGTATTTCAAACCTATCCTTTGCCAAAACTCTCACAGGCAGCTGACTTTTTGCCAAATCTAGTAATTCTTGGTAATCCATGGCAAAGGAGAATAAATTACTATATTTAAACCTAATGAATAAACTTAGGGCACCAGTATTCTTCACCTAAATCAATAATTTTAGGCTCAGTAGAAATCCTAAAGGTAGTGCCAATATCGCGGAGGCTCTGCTAATTCAGCATTAAGCTGACAAGGGGGAAGTCCCTTATGGGAACGTCAGCCTTCGCATTATGCATATAAGCCGAGTCTGGCACTACCCGAGCGAATGCGAGAGGATTTCTACTGAGCCTAATTTTAACAAAGTATAAATATAAATTGAGATAGAATGTTGGATAATGGTAATTGAATCAATAATTGGTCCAGTTAAAGCAGAGAAAAGACCTTGGGTGCTTTTTATAATAGGGTTCTTCTACAGCTCTGTAGCTTTATTGCTTTCTTTATGGGTCTTTGAGAGGTACGCAAGCCTTGTAACAGTATTTCTAACAGCATTGGCAACCGCTCCTTTGTTTTATTTTACAATTCGGTATGAAGAAAAGAAAGATGTTAATATGGAAGGCGAAATAAGTCTGCTAGAGGAACATGGGAAAGCTATTACATTTCTTATGTTTCTTTTTATAGGAATAAGCCTATCAATTGCTTTTTGGTATATTATAATGCCAGAGGAGTATAACCAAAGTTTATTCGGGATACAACAGCAGACTATCTCTGACATAAATTCCCAAATTGTAGCCAAAACAACTACAAATGCAGTTTCACATTTTGGCATTACTATGAAAATCCTTTCTAATAATGTTAAAGTTCTTATTTTTACCCTGATATTTGCACTAATCTATGGGATAGGAGCTATTTTTATCCTAACTTGGAATGCTTCAGTTATAGGAGTAGCGATAGGCAATCTTATTAAAGGACAAGTGGCCCAAATTGCATCTAGTATTGGTCTGGTTTCAGTTTCAGCTTATATGCATACTACTTCTTTTGCCATAATGAGATATTTTACTCACGGCTTGTTAGAGATAGCAGCATATTTCATTGCAGGCTTAGCTGGAGGAATTATATCAACTGCTATAATTAGAAAAGACATCTACTCAAAAAATTTTGAGAAAATATTAGTGGACGCTTTAGACCTGCTAGTGATAGCCTTCGCCATTCTTGTATTTGCAGCTTTTGTAGAGGTTTATATTACACCAAGATTGTTTTAATTAAAAGCGAGTAGCTTTTATCTACAAATATCACAAAATCTTACTTTTTATTACTCATTATAATACCTTCAACTTTCCAGGCCTTATCTCAAATATCTCTCCATTTTCTAGTAGCCTAGAAATCACGTTCTCACTATTTTTTCCAAGCTTTTCAATCAAAAAGGAAAAATCTACACCATCACCTTTATCCAGTTTCTTAATCGTTTCACAAACATCATCACCAAGTCCTAAGTTGGAATATCTAGTAGAATTTTCCTCTTCAAAATTATGCTCGTTGTAACTCACAGCTTTATTCGAGTCTCTACTAAGTTCCAGATTCCTCAATTTCAGCCAGCTATAGCTATCTAATTTTTTAATAATCTCTGGGATTAAATACTTCTCCCCACTAATTTCTCTAGGTTTTCCAATAATCATAAGAATATTACCATTGCCTAAATCTTCTGGAATTTGATCAAAATATCTAAGTGCTATCCTTCCAGTTCCATCTTCTAAAAGCCATGTATTATCTGTTAATTTTTCTACAACTACAGCCACTAAATTTATTCTATAAACTTTCAACCCTTCTTTTGTAAGGAGAAAACTAGGATTCTGTTCAGGTCTAATATAAGGACTCTCAGTAATTTCTTTAACAGACAACTTATAAGCTGTTGCCCTTTTAAATCCTAAACCTTCTTCCGCCATTTCAACTTATTTTCTGTAGGTAACCTCTTTTTGGCTCAAATACATCTCCAGACCTCTTCAGTTTATCTATTACTTCCTCAGTCTTAGACTCTTCTATGCCTTTATCCTTAGCAGCGTCAAATATGTCTTGGATAGGAATCTGCTTGCCAACTCTCTCTTCTAGTTCACCCATAATCTCTTTAATAATCATTATATTACTTCTTTGGGAAGCAGCGACACCAGTAGCAATCCTATCTATGTCTATCTTTCCAGTCTCTTTATCAAAACCTACTTGCATCAGGCAGTATTCTAATAACTCTATTGCCTTTTTTGAATCTTTTCTTGTAACCCTGTCAGAAAGCCTTATCCTTGCAGAAGCTTCAGAAAGCCTTACTAACGCATCTAGTTGTCTTGCAGATATTGGTATTGTTCTAATACCCTCTTCACCGCCACTTAGGCGCATCTTTAGATAATAAGATTTAATTTCTTCAATAGCACCTTCTGTTAACTTTGGATTAAAATTCTGTTTTGCATATGCCATATACTTCTTTAAAAGTTTAGTTGGGATCTCTTGCTCAATTTTCTCAGGGGAGTGATGTAAATTCAGTATATGTGAAGCCATCATATTATCAGAGTCTTTGTTTGGTAAATCTTTAATTGGGAAAATTAAATCAAACCTATTAATGAGAGCAGGCGGAAGGTCAATTTGATCAGCTATAATCCCGTATTGGTCAAACCTTCCTAATTTAGGATTGGCAGCTGCCAAAACAGTTGTCCTTGCTATTAATGTTGCTTGGATATTAGCTTTACTAATACTAACGGTTTGGTTCTCGAGCGCCTCATGCATAGCACTTGTATCTTCTTTACTCATCTTATCTAATTCATCAATGCAGTTGTGCATGATAATATCATTGGCTATAAAGTTGTTCGTTCCCTCCATTGTGAAGTCGTAAACGTAACCTTCTTCCACTTCATCGATTGACACAATCTTATCCCATAGTATGTCGTCGTTTATTTTCTGGCTTAATTCATGGTCTCCTATAAGTTTGTTTAATTTACTTAATCTACTCTTAGAAGGAGAGACAGGGTTTTTTGAATAATTCCATATATACCTGAATGTATTTTTTCCTAATTGTCCTTTATTGTTGTATAAGAGATTTTTGAAAAATCCTTGATGGTTGGGTAGCACATCTATTCTGCTTTTCACCTCCTTGCGGGTGTCAGACACAGGATTTATCTTCTTAGGATGAAAGCACTGTATAGTTTTGAAAAATCTATCAACCTCGGTAGAGCCTCTCACGGTGCAGTGCCAACTGTTTGTTGACATCTCTATTGTTGAGATGATTCCCATCCTCATCAGAATCTGCTGAAACAGCCTTGCATTGGCTTTTATCCCTGTTGTTATGGTGGCTTCTACTGGATTTCTCCTTACGCTTCCATCTCCATCAAAAACTCCAGCCATGAATGAACAAAGGGTCTTCTTTGAGTAAGATAGAATTTTTCCATCTAGTGGATTTTCTTTTGATTTGTTTCCTGAAGGAATGCCGAAATTAATTATTCTGATTGCAAAGGCTTTTTCAGAATTATAAATCCTGCAGATATCTTTCTTGGTCTCTACGGTGGCACCTCTGATTATGCTCTGCCTGCCCTTTTTTTGAACGTAAATGTTATATTTGATTCCCAGTTTATTCATTATACTTGTTGTTTTTTCTATAAGAGCATGTTCGCTATTGTATATGCTTGTCTGGGCTTGTCTCACATCAATTTTGATGTGACCGTCAGTCGCTATCAGCCCGCATAAATATGCGAAGTCAGCATCGTATTCATCAATTCTGTCCACTTGGTATTGTCTTGGAACCGCAATGTAATGTCCTTTGCCAAGCTTTTCCAATGGAATCCAGATCAATTTAGAATTTTGAACAGCTAATACCTCATTATCTTCAGTGAGTTTTAGTTCCCTCCCTGTTCTGGTTTTTAACAGATAAACTTTCTTGTCGTTCTTTATTCTGATTGCTCTTTTTATGCTAAATGGCTCGATTTTTTTGCTGCTTAGATCGAGACTTAGTATCTTAAATTTTGGATGAATCAAATCATCTTTTGTATCCTTAAACAGTTCTTTAAATGTCATTTTTGTATAATCTTCTTTGATAAATTCGGCATCTTCTGTAGTACAACATAATCCGTTTGAAGCCAATACCATAGCACCAGCTTCCAGACTCCATCCTCGTAGGAATTCGTCCTTCACAACAGAGGCAGTTAAACCAGCAGCAGAAATTCCTTTTCCACTTATATATCTGCTTTTAGGGGCCACAATGTTAACCCTTTTCAATAGCATAGATTTTCCTGCCCCAGGATCTCCAACAAGAAGTACATGAATATCCCCTCTCTTAGCACTCCCGTCTTTGCTAACCTTATGTACCCCACCCATCATCTGTAACACAAGGGCCTCTTTTATTTTTTCATACCCAAAAACAGATGGGGCTATACTGGCAGAAAGTTTATTTAATATTCTTTGGTCTGTCCCCAATTCCTTAATGATATCTTCTTCCTCTTTTGTAATAATTAGGTCATAAAAAGTCTCGTCAATAGGCTCACAGTTATTTGCCTCCATTTGCAGATCAAACCTAACAGACTTTGTGCCAGAGTTATTAAGAGTAATAGGCACCTCCTTTATCAAACCGTTGATCCTAATTTTATTTCCAGGCGCACTTCGTTTTTCGCTTATAGGACTGACCAAGTCGTCTTTTAGGAATATGCTGATACGCTTTGGCTGTTCTCCTCCTTCCAAGTTCTCATGAACCTCTTCCAGTACAATCTTTTGTGCATCCACAAGCTCTTTGCCAAGAAGCACAAATTTACCCTTTCTGCCACAGCTACATTTTGAAGGCTCCCTGAAAGTACTTTCTATTTGAAGCATAGGTATTATGTTTCCGCATGCAGGACATTCAAATCGTGCAGAAACTACTTGAGGCCTTACATCAGATTTTTGTCTTACAATACCCTCTATAACCAAAAATTTTCCAATATGCTCGCTTCTTATATTGCTAATCATGATCCTTTGGCTTAAAGGCAAATTAAAGAAACGAAGCTTAAATTTTGATAAGTTTTTTAAATCAAATTCTCGTAAAGAAAGCTCTGCATCCTTTATTGCCTCTTCAGGATTTTCAAGAAGGTCCTCTGCAAGCTCTGGGTCAAAATTTAAAAGTTTTGTGAAATCCACAAGTAAGAAACTTTCTCCTTTCCTAGCTTTTTCCAGTATCTCCTCAAGATAATTCCCTTCAAAAAATTGATAAAAATGCCTTGAATATTGAATCTCTTCCAAATTAACCACCGCAATAAACCCCTTCTAAAAATGTCTTGCATGCATATTAATACATATAAAAATCTCACGCAGGCATGTCCAGTGTCCAGTGCTATGCTCCAACCTTTTTGAGATTAACTATTAGCTTGTCCAGTGCCATATTTACCTCTTTCTCACTCTTAGTTCCAGTGCAAACGACTTTACCATTACTAAATAGAAGAAATGTGGCCTTTGCCTCGTCAAGTTTGTAAACTAATCCTGGGAATTGTTCAGGCTCATACTCAGTATTATCAAGCTTCATTGCTAATGTGTTAAGGTTTAAATCCATTCCAACGCTTCCAGAGGCAACAATATTCTGGATCTTAACCTCAGGCTTAACAGTAATTTTAACTTTAATCTTTTCAAGGCTCTTTATTATTTTGTTTATAGATTCATGAACCTTGTCCATTGACCTTGCTCCAGTACAAACCACCTTGCCACTACTAAAAATTAAAGCAGAGGTTTTTGGGTCCTTTATTCTTATAACTAACCCAGGAAACTGCTCTGGATTGTATTCAGTGTTGGAAAGAGTAGCTGCCATCTTTTCTAATGGAATATCGTGCTCTAAAGAAGTAGATACTACTATATTAACCACTTTTATCTCTTTCTGAGATTTTTGTTGCTTTTTAACCATTTAATCGCCCCCAAACAACTTTTAATTTATATAGGTTTATAAATGATGACATTTATAAATACTTTTATTGTTAAATACCTATATTAAGATTCATATGCCCCCTTCTCTTCTTATGTACTAAGGCTTATAAATATACTTTAAAACATTAATAGACAATATAACATATGCAAGACTATTCTTTTCATTTCCAGATTATCAAAATTTCCATCATATTAAGAATTCTAGGGATTATTATAAAAGTTGACAGCCTTAACTTAAGCTATTTTAATTTAAATAAGATACTTTGCATACGAGTCACTTTGTGTATAATAATACTAATGATAATATAACTTGCAAACGTTTCTCATAGTGTCTACCATGTTCGCCTATCCATAAAAATAGAAGTAATAATATATTTTGCAAACGAGCCTCGAACTGCGAGGCTTTGCCAGAAGTCCGCCTATTGGTGATGTAACATTAATGAGGCGGACATGGAGACAAGGTAACCAAAAGTTTCAAAGAAAAATAATTAATAAAATATAGTAAAAACACCAATTTATTCTGTTGGTTGACTATAGTTTGCATATTAGAATACAGCAAAAAATATTTACTAAAATAATATTCTATTTATTCTGTATTTAAAAACCAAAACATTTTAATAGAAAGTACTCAAAAGTAGATATAAAAAAGAGGGAGTATGAAATCTATTAAACCAAAAAGTAATTCTGCTAAAAAGGAAATTATACTTTTACTAATTGTAGTTATACTCTTAGCAGGTTGTAGTTTATTTGATGAGCAAGCAAAAGTTGTAAAAAATTTAGAGATAGTAATAAATGATTTGGATACAAACAAATTTAAAGAGTTGTATGTAAATCCAAATAATATTACAGGAATTGACGAGTATAAGGATGGTACTTTCAGTACATTAAGAAAAGTCTGTGATGGTAGAGTATATTTTAAAATTTTAAATAAGATCATAATCAGCGATGATAAGTCAGAAATAACAGCTAATATGTATTGTGATGGAGCTGTTGACTTCAAGAAACTTGGACAACACTATGAAAACGCTGTAAGGCAAGAAGCTAAGAAAGATAATCTTATAGATCAAGTTAAAATCGTTTTTGTACAAAAAAGGGGTAAGTGGTTTATAGAGAATTTTGATTGGTAAAGATGAGAAACAACATAGGTAAAGAAAAATTCAAATACGTAATTTTAATTGCTTTATATTTTTTGATACTAGTTAATTTAACAACTGTAATGGCATCAACGTATAGTCTGCGTACGTGGTACGGTGGGAATGATCATGGCGATTGTGGAAAAATAATCGACGGTAAACTAGTATCTTGTGAAATAAGACGAAATGACATCTTGATATATTGTTTTCCTGGAGATACAAGAACAAGATGTCGAGATATAGGGACCGGAAATAGTCATGGATGCTTTGAAGTAGGGACAAATGCATGCAGTGCACAAGAATGGGGTAATAATCAGGGTACAAATGCATGCGAAATAACCTGCGAACTTCCACCAACTTGCCAACAATATTCCCCAGGCTGTTATAACCAAAGAGATGAGTTTGCACCTTTCGGAACTCTAGCTAATTGTGATGGTACCAGATGTATTGAAGATTTTAAGGTATACTATCCACAAACAGTTTGTAGAGAAGGAAATCCAGAAAACTGTAGGTGCTCAGTACAAGCAACAACAGCAATTGGTCAGAAAGATCCAGACGACTCGAGTTCGGCATGTTCTTGTATAGCAAACTCTTTCTGGGATCCTACTAAGAAATGTTGCGACAAGCAATCAGATAATTATTGTGTAGGTAACAGAGGATGTTTTAGTGGTTTAGATCAAGGAGACTGTGGTGTTGATAACTGCCTAGGTCCTACTGTGTTCAATGATTTTGGGCAGGTTACAGTGATAGATAATAATGGATGTATAAGCTCAGGTTTAGATATTGGAAAGTGTGTAATAGATAAATCATATACAAATTTTTGCTCTAACAGCACTCTAACAACTCATAGATGTAATGGCTTAGACGCAGAAATACGTACAATAGATTGTAATATTTACGATTCGACAAATCCTGAGAGACCTCATATAGAAACTCAGCCAAAATGTGATGGTCAGTGTGGAAACGGCGGTGTCTGTAGTGCTCGTGATTATGGATGCTCATCAGATCATTGTCTCTTCACTCCAGTTGATTTGGATATTGGGGAGAGTTGGTGTAATGTGTGCAATGGAACAGCATGGGCTATACGTGGCAATGAAAGTGAGGGATGTTGTGGAGATGATGCAAACGAGTTTATTACAGAGGGTAAAGGAGACTTGATAGACACTACAAGGTCATGCTGTCCTAGCAGTAGTCACTGCAACTTTAATAGCCAATGTTTTTCATCAGGGCAATGGTCAAATACTACTAACAATTTCTTTTGTGATACAGGGCAATGGAAAGAAGGGGATACAAGCGAGGAGACTTGTACAGCAAGCGTATCTGGATATACTTGGACAGGCTCTAGATGTTGCGGAGATGACATAGGAGAGTATTACAATGAGCCTAATAAAAGTATAGCCTGTTGGAATGGCATTCCAGTATTTGCAAGAAATTATGTCACAAGCAATAGTAACCCTATACACAAAGAAGTTATTAACTTAAATGGCTCTTTTGAAGGGTGCGATACAGATACTAACAACACCTTAGGATCTTTAACAGACTCTGTTACTGGTCTTCAATTGATTCACAGTAATCCTTTTTGTACAGTAGTGTTAGATAGTTTCCAGCAAGGACAGCACGCTTACTGCTCTCCAATACGATTATGGAACCAGTCCCCTGAGATTAGAGACTCATTAAAGAGTATAGCCTGGGCACAAGGTAATGAAAATAATACCCAACAATCAGGATGCTGTACTTCAACTCAGTGTTGGGATGGGGGAGGATGTATAAATGATCAATCAGATTCTGCTTCAAGTGGAGCTACAAATGGGTATAGATGTATTCAAGGAAATTGGTCAGAGTCTCCTTTAAAATTTAATTGGGATGATAGTGCCTCAGGTTACTGCCCTCAAAAGAGTCAATGTCTTGTCAATCCTGGCAGCTTAAACAGCAAAAATGGCCTGGTTGAAAACTTCAGTCTAGACTTTTCATCAGCTTTGAATAACAATATACAATGTATTAACGATACCCAGTATATAGGAGACAATTATTGTGAAGCTGGTAACTGGAGCTCAAGAACAAAACTCTTAGCATTAGCTTTGCTGGAAAACTCTAAAACCAGTAATCCACAAAATTATACGGTTTATTGTGATATTTTTTCTAATGTCCTTAATAATTTTGAGTATTCATTACCTAGCGGTTTTAATGTTAAGACAGATTTGATAACAAGTTGCACTATAGACGGTTCTCAGCAACCGTGCACTAATAACTTTTGTATTGTCAAAAAAGTAAGCGCGGTAATTATAGGTAGCACTCTTAATAAACCCATTGATAACCTACCTTCTATACTTGAAGCTTTTGAGCTGCCTGCAAATTTTTGTAATAACGCATTATCTAATGATGGGCAATTTCATATGTGCGGTAGTCCACTTGTATGGTATAATAATAAATTGAGAATATTTATGTTCAGCAAAACTCCTATAACCATTAATCAGATCAATTTCTCCTTAAGCTTTGTTCAACTTCTCAAAAATCCTTTCTCACAGATATTTAATAATATTATATCATCAAAACCTTCAATTAGCGGTCTAGAAGTGGATTTGTCTGAATTAATGTTAACAAAGAAATTTAGTACACTTTTTATATACAAGTCAGAGGGTAAGTCAGTTAATGGAGTATTAGAAATAGTTAAAGGAAATCCCTATTTAGGTATACAATATAATAACTTAGCGGTAGATGTTTGCTCTACAGCTGGCGAGATAAATAGTGAAAGATCCATGTCTGCATCAAATGTACTATTCTGCAACCAGTCTGGCTCAACAACATTAGTGTCCAGCAGGTATCAAATAGGAAAAGATGCATGGCAAGACCTAACCTCAAAATTAAGGTTTGCTTAAAATGATGATAAAAATAGACTGCAACTAAAAGGAATCAGATTTGATTTAAACTATAATACCTTGCAAACGAGTCATTAAATTCATTTTCATAATAAAAATTTTTGCATACGATTAACAAAGTGCACGCGGTTAGTCCACTAATCAAAACCTTAAATAAAACAATTTGTATGGTGGTCGCTCAGCTGAAGCTGAGCTCCATGAGTGCTAAAAGTCCGCTTACCACGAATAGTGGTTCCGAAACATTAGTTTCGATATCCTGAATGTAGTGATGGATTTAGGAACAGAGTTCCTATATCACCGAAGAAAACATTAATGAGGCGGACATGGTAGGCAAGTTTCACAAACCGTGCAAATTAGTAATCAAAAATGGCAAAAAGAGGCCCAAATGAAAGGTAGGATATATACTAAATCACAGCTGACTATATTGATAATAATTGGTATTCTTATTTTTTCTATGATTTTATTCCTGTCTTATTTATTGCTGTTCAAGACTGAAAAAAGGCTTGTCAGACAATCTATTGAAAGCAAGCAATTAAACTTAGGCATTACCTCAATTAAAGAGTTTGTAAATAAGTGTATAGAAGATACTGCTTCAAAAGCTTTGGAATTAATAGGAAAACAAGGCGGTTATATCTATAAATCAGAGACAGGATTTATAACTGACCCAAACGAAATGGGAGCAGATTATATAGACTATCTTGGGAATAAGGTTAGCTACGGTATGAAAAGACCTAATTCAGATGTTGCAAATCTCTATTTTTGGCGACCACCTAGATATCCATGGGACAAATTTCCCTATACAGACAACACATATACCACGCTAGAGCTAAATAAAGGGTATTATGGGCAGAACGTGCTCCCCGACCTTCTAGGAAGTAATCATTCTATTTTATCTCAAATAGAACATTATATTAATAATAATCTGAAATTTTGTCTTAACTTTGACTACTTCGAAAATTATAGAATAACTTATACAAATTTAACTACCTCGGCTATTATAGGTGATAATAGTTTAATCATTAATGCCAGAATTCCAATTGATATAAGTAAAATAACTGGCGAAGAAACCACTAAAATGGAAAAGTTTTCTGTGCCAATTAAAGTAAGACTTAAACTCATCTATAATTTGGCTAAAACTATTGTGGAAGGAGAATCAAATTCCTTAAGTTTTGATTCCAGTAAAGTAATCTTTGATGTAATGGAAATAAGCTTAGTAAGAAACGTTTTTGAAAAAGATTACATATTATCTATAAATGATGTGAAATCAAACATTTATGGAAAACATTTTACTTTCCAATCAGGGATCCAGAATAGATATCCAATGCTTCATTATATAGTTGAACAAAATCTTCCTACTCTTGTTCTAGGAGATAAAATTACTTTTGATACTGCATCCTCTTTAAAAATTATTAGAGGTGGGCAAATTATATTTAATCAAGAAGTTCCATATACTGCTTATGACCCAGATGGTGATATACTAAGTTACTCTTATAACCCAGAATTACCTTATATAATAGGCCCTCAAGACATACCCCCTTTCAATAATAAGTTCCTATTAACAATAAAAGTTAATGACGGACTACTTGAAGATTATCAAGACATAACATTTCAAACAAGTTAATCAAGTTAAAAATATTAGTTTGCTATGAAAATATGAGAATCCACAAAATATTCAATATTTTAATGAGTGGACATCCTATAACACATGTAGCTATTTTAATGATATTTCTGGCAATACTCACATCGATCTCTGATTCAGTTAATGCTGGCGATGCAGGGTGCTGCTGTAATGGAAATGTTGCAACTCCAAATACTTTTGTTGAAAGGGAAAGTTGCCAGTTTAGCTTTGGAATTCCGTTAACCATGCAGGACTGTCCTAGTTTTTGTGGAACTCCAAGTCCAACATTAAGCTTGGATACTATCTCATGTAGTGATTCATCATTTTCTCCACAAATTAGAAATCTAGAAAAAATAATAGTGCAGGGTAAAAGGCAGTTAACTTTAACATGGACACCAAACTGCGCAGCAGAACTATTTAATATTTCAAGATGCAATTCCCAAAATTGTAACTTCCAATTGATTGGAACTACAAAAGATAATTTCTTTACTGACCAATCAAGCGATCTATTGTTTGATACAGATTATACTTACAAAGTTTCTGGTTACTTTAGAGTGCAGGATAAGTCTTCTATAGTAAGTGCTAATTTTTCAATAGGTAACTTAGAGTGCTTTAATAGAAATACACAAGATAGATTCTGTATACAGAGTAATTATTATAATCAATATGCTTCATACCTTATCACAAACAAAGGATTTAGTTCTAGTAATTTTAATAACCAAGTGTTGAACACATTCTCTACAAAATTTAATAAAGCATTTTCATGCAGTGAGGAGAATATACTTAGCAGTCCTGTTGTGAATTGTAATCCTGGAAGTAGCGAATGTTTTACAGGGCAATCATGCGCTTGCATTTCAGATGGTGCTACAGCAAGGTGCGTTCTAAGAACTTCATGCAGTAATGTCACTAACAATCCATTTGAATTGTTCTCGGATAAACAAAAATGTGAGGGCACTCCACCAAATCAAGCATATTGCTTTTTTGACAGATCAACGACAGTGGTTAACACATGCTATAGCTGCGAGCCTAACATGGAATGCTATGACTATAGAACCAGGCTATCTTGCGAGACTGATAACTGCCAGATATCAGGCTGCCAATGGAGGGATACTATTCCTTCTCTTGGAGCAGGTGTTTGTATAAATATCAATAAGGAAAATTGTCAATGGTGCACTGGAAAAGGCAGCCAAAATTCTCCTACATTAGAGGCTTTTAATACTGTT
>Ga0114945_10001484_pt1 | contig 14560 bp, 15 predicted proteins | sample OV2TP3_FD_87194 | JGI IMG/M metagenome (GOLD analysis project Ga0114945, IMG submission 87194) | Hot spring microbial communities from Beatty, Nevada to study Microbial Dark Matter (Phase II) - OV2 TP3 | ecosystem: Environmental > Aquatic > Thermal springs > Hot (42-90C) | place: USA: Beatty... | reverse complement strand
CGACCGCCTCTCGGGCGACACGCTCCACCTCGAGCCGATCAAGCGCGGAGGCGCGGCGATCGTCTCTGCCGCGCGCTCGCGCGGCGCCTCGCGCATCGCGAGCCTGCAGCGTTCGGGCGAAAGCTACGCGCTGCTCTCCGATCCGCAACGCGAGATCTGGGTGAACGGCGAGCGCGTGCGCGAACGCCGTCTCCAGTCGGGCGACCTGATCGAGATCGCCGACGGCCCGGTGATGCGCTATCGCCTCTATACGCAGGGCGCGAGCATCTACAAATCGATCCGCCAGGTGCTCTCGGACTGCCGCGACTGCGCCGGGCAGGACGAACGGCCGCTGTGGGCGAAAACGCCGGCGATGCTGCGCGATCTGCTGAAGGGGCTCGCGACGCAGACTTCGCGGAGGTTCCGGTTGCTGGTCGTTGCAGGGTTCACGGCGCTCGCCGTCGTGATCGGCGTCCAGAGCGTGCAGACGCGCGACCTGGAGGAGCGGCTCGCGCGCGAGCAGCAACGCGTCGCGGGGCTCGCGGACCTGCTCGAGCGCGCCGAGAGCCGCGCGCTCACGCGCGCCGAGCTCTCCGGGCTGCGCGAAAACCTCGAGAAGGGACTCGCGGCCGCGGGAGAGCGGGTCGCGGCGCTCGAGGCGCGCTCGGCGGCAGCGCGGCGCATCATCGCCCGGCACTCGGCTTCGGTCGTCTTCGTCCAGGGAGGCTTCGGCTTCCAGGACCCGAAGACTCGGCGTCCGCTTCGCATGGTGGCCGGGCCGGGCGGACAGCCGATGCGCCTGCCGGGCGGCCAGCCGCTCGTCACCCTCGAGGGCGACGGGCCGCCGGTCGAGGTGAATTTCACCGGGACGGCTTTTGTCTTCGATGCGGAAGGCCTTCTTCTCACCAATCGCCATGTCGCGGTCCCCTGGGAAGACGAACGATCGCTGCCCGACATGCAGGCGCTGGGGCTGAAGCCCGTGATGCGAAGGCTGATCGGCTACGTGGCGGGCGCGGGCGAGCCGATCGAGCTGAAGCTGCTCGGCACGAGCAAGTCGTACGACCTGGCGGTGATGCGCGCGGCGGACGCGGCAAGGCTCGGCACGCCGCTGCGGCTCGCGGCCACGCCCCCGCAACCGGGCGACGAGGTCATTCTGCTCGGGTACCCGACCGGAATGCGCGCGCTGCTTGCGCGCGCGGGCGACAAGTTCGTCCAGGACCTGGGCAAGCGCCCGGGGATCGACTTCTGGAGCGTCGCGAAGGAGCTCGCGAAGGCCGGGCGCATCCAGCCGCTCGCGAGCCGCGGTATCGTAGGCCAGGTATCGGAGGAGGCGGTCGTCTACGACGCCGAGACGTCGCAAGGCGGCAGCGGCGGCCCGGTGCTTGCGCTTTCGGGCGAAGTGATCGCGGTGAACACCGCGATCCTCCCCGAGTTCGGCGGCTCCAACATGGGCGTGCCGGTGCGGCACGCCGCGGAGTTGATCGCAAAGTTCAAAGTGTCCGCCGGCAATTAACGCCCCGAGCGCACCAGCCGGAAACCGATGAGGATGTGTTTCAGGCCGACCGGGCGCGCGTGACGCGCCGCCGGCCGGCACACGCCGCAGCCCTTGTCGTCCCAGGAGCCGCCTTTGACGATCGCCCGTCCCGGCGCGGCGAGCGACGCGGTCCATTCGTACACCTGCCCGGCGGCGTCGAGCACGCCGTAAGGGCTCGCGCCGGCCGCGTAGGCGCCCACCGGCGCCGTGTCGAACGGGCCCGCGTCGTGGCTGTTCAGCCGCGTGGAATCGAACTCGTCGCCCCAGGGGAAGATGCGTCCGTCGCCGCCGCGCGCAGCCTTTTCCCACTCGAGCTCGGTCGGCAGGCGCCAGCGAACGCCGCTCTTGCGCGTGAGCCACTGCGCATAGGCGTGGGCATCTGCGCGGCTGACGAGCACCACGGGGTGATCCTCGCGCCCCGCCGGCGGCATGCCTTTGCTCCAGGCGTAGCGGCGCGTGCGCTCGTAGGGATGGACGAGTCCGTAGACCTGCCATGTGGCACGAGTCACGTCGGGCGCGCGGTGGCCGGTTGCGGCGATAAACGCCGCGTACTGGCGGTTGGTGATCGGCGTCGCGGTGATCGCGTAGGCGCTCGTGCGAGCGCGACCGCGCGCCCGCTCCATCTCGTACCAGCGCGCGCGACGCGTGATCGGCTCGCCGTAAGCGCGCTCATCGAGCCGATAGGCGAGCTCGCGCTCGGCCCGATCCGAGCCCGCGATGAACGGCCCGCCTGGAATCTCGACCGCGGCCGGCAGCGCGTTCTCCCCCGCTCGCGCCGGCGTGCTCCCGAGGGCAAACGGCGCCGTCACCGCCAACAGCGCGACAATCCACCGATGCCTCGGCGCCCGGCACCGCTGCGGTGGATTCTGTGCGCCGCGTGCGTCGGCCTCGCGATGCCCGCGGCGCGCACCTCCGATCTGGTTCCGATTCCAGGCGGCTCTTTCGCGATGGGCGACCCGGCGGGCGAGCCCGACGAAGCGCCGCGCGAAGTGACCGTGCGCAGCTTCCGCATCATGCAGCACGAAGTCACGAACCGCGAGTTCACTGCCTTCGTCGATGCGACCGGGCATCGCACCGACCCGGAACGCAGCGGCTTCGGCTACCTGTGGACCGATCGCTGGCGGCAGATGCGCGGCGCCGACTGGCGTCATCCGCAGGGCCGCGGCAGCAGCGTCGCGCGACTCGCGGACCATCCGGTCGTGCAGGTGAGCGCGCGCGACGCGGCGGCGTACTGCGCCTGGCGCGGGTGGCGCCTGCCCACCGAGGCGGAGTGGGAGTTCGCCGCGCGCGGCAGCGACGGCCGGCGTTATCCATGGGGCAGCGAGCCGCCGGTGCAGCAGGGCGAGCGCTACGCCAACTTCGGTACACCCGCCTGTTGCGCCCCCGACGCTTCCGATGGTTTTCTTCGCACGGCGCCGGTAGGCCGCTACCCGAGGGGCGCATCGCCGTTCGGACTGCTCGACATGGCCGGAAACGTCTGGGAGTGGACCTCGAGCCGGTACCTGACACGCGGCGGCGAAGTCGCGCTGCGCGGCGGCGGCTGGGGCAACGATCCGTACTGCCTGCGCGCCGGCTACCGCCACGGCAACCCGCCCGACATCGGGCTCGACATGGTGGGATTTCGCTGCGCGGCGGACTGAACCTACCGCAGCTCGCGCACGACTTCGCTCGCGGGATTGAACGCGAGCCAGGCGAAGGCGAAGTGCACGCCGCTCTCCAGCTGCGGCAGCCGTTTGCCCTTGAGCGGCCCCGCGACCGATTCGCCGAGCAGGTTCCATTCCGATCCGGTCGCGGTATCGACGAACTTGCCGCCGCGGAACTCGAATTCGAGCGTGCGCTCGCCGAGCCTGCGCGCGAACGCAGTCGCGGCCGGGATCGGCCGGCCCTCGGCGATGCGCGCCTGGTCGAGCGGCGAAGCCATGCCGTGCTTCGCGAACACCACGTAGGGCACGCCGGCGAGCTCGCGATTGGCCACGCGCCGCTTCTCCAGCAGCGGGAGCGGATAGACGCGGTGCCGGCCCGCCACCGATACCGAGAGCACGCGCTCCATCGGCGGCAGGCGCTTGTCGATGGTCGAGGAAAACAGGAACGGGCTCTGGTCGATGCGGTCGTAGCCGGCGTAGGGATTACGCCCGTACGGACGCGCGTGGCCCGTCTCGCGCGAGAGCACCAGCGCCGTGCGGTGGGCCGACTCGAAGTCTTCGAAGGCGATGATCTCCGAGGGCAGGCGCACGAGCTCGGTCCCCGCGTAATGCCCCACGATTCCCTTGCCGGTGAACTGCTGCCACCACGACTCGGTCTGGCGGTCGTACATGACGAGGTCCGAGTAGCGCAGCCGCCCGGTGGTGCCGAAGTCGAGCGCGCGGCCGCCGACGCGACGATCGAACACGATCGAGGCGTTGCACAGCGGGCAGAACGTCACCGCCACCGGAGTACCCTGGATCGAATCGTTCACGATCTCGTGGAACATGAGGATCTGCAGCGGGTAAGCCCTGGCTTCGCGCCCGAGCCGCACGACGATCACCGGCTCCCTCGGCCCGAGCCAGGCGCGCGCCGATCGCGTCGAGACGAAGCGCGGACGGTCGATCGCCGGGATGCCGTCCTTCGGCGGCCCGCCCGACTCGATCTCCGAGTACTCCACGGTGCGCTTCGAAAAATCGGTCTTCGGCCACTCGGCGCGATCGGCAGGGGATTGCGCGAGCGCCGCGGCGGCCAGGCCGAGGGCGGCCAATGCGCCGGCGAGGCCGCGCGCGATCATCGCGGCACCAGAAATCGAAGCACTCGCAGTCCCACCCAGCTTCCCGGCAGGGCCGCCGCGATCCACAGCCAGCCGTGCAGGCTGGTGCTGGCGACGCCGGAGAAGAACGCGCCGATGTTGCAGCCGTAGGCGATGCGCGCGCCGTAGCCCATCGCCAGCCCGCCGAGCGCCGCGGCGACGATGGCGCGCGGCGAGGGCCCGAAGCGCACACGAAATCCGCCCGCGATTCCCGCGGCCGCGAACGCGCCGAGCAGCAGGCCGAGATCCATCACCGAAGTGACATCGGCGAACACGCTCGCCTCGAGCGCGTCGCGCTGGAAATCGGCGCTCCAGAAACCGCTCGCCCCCGGCTCCCAGCCGAACGCGCGCGCCGCTTTCGCTCCCCAGAGCGCGAACGCCCAGGTGATCGACCACGGGTGTCCGGCGATGGCGAGCGTCAGCAGGTTGAGCGCCGCGAGGACGAGCGCGCCCGCCGCAAGCGCCCAGGGCAAACGCCAGACGCGCTGCGGCCCGCTGCCCTGCTCCGGGGGCGCATCGGCTCCCGCACCCGGGAGCTTGCCGAGCAGCACGTACAGCGCCGCCAGCGCAGCAAGCTGGATCGCCACGGCCGCCGGCCAGCCGAGCCGCTCCCCGAGCGCGATCGGCTCGGGCGCCGCAAACGTGCTCCAGGCGTCCATGTCGAGGCTCGCCCAGAACGAGCCGGCGACAAACGTCGCCAGCACGACCAGCATACGCATCTGCCCTGCGCCTGCCGTGTACAGGGCCCCGGACCCGCAGCCGCCCGCGAGTTGCATGCCGATGCCGAAGGCGAACGCGCCGGCCGCGACCTGAAGTCCCGCTGGCGCGACGGCCCCGACCACTTCGCGGCCGAACCACGACCCCTGCGCGAGGACCGGCGCGAAAAGCAAGGTCGCGGCGGCCAGCATGAGGAGCTGCGCCTGCACCGCGCGCACGCCGCGGCCCTCGAGCAGCCGCCGATACGCCGAGGCGAAGCCGAACGCCGAGAGGTAAAGCGTCGCACCCAACGCGACCCCGATCGCGAGCAGCGCGATCATGCGCGCACCTTGCGCGGCGACGGCCGCCGTGAGAGCCACCGCAAGCGCGCCCGCCGCCGCGAGCGCACCGGGTTGCGGCGCGAGCCGCGCGCTAGCCACCGACGGCATCCTTCACGATTTTCTCGAGCACGGAATCGAGCTCGCGCGCCATGCGGTCGAGCGCGTCGCTGCCATACGGCGCGAACACCGCGCTCGGCATGCGATAAGTCACGGTGGTGGTGCCGTCGGCGCTCTCGGCGACGTAGATCCGCAGCGGCGCCTCGATCCCCGCCGGGACGCTCGCCGCGAGCATGCGCACCGCATAATCGTTGCGGAACACCATCAGCACGGCGTTGCCGGGAATCTTGACGCCGCGCGCGGCGGCGCCCCGGCTCGCGCTCGCCTGCGCGACGAGACCCATCCCGTTCTCGGCGATCGCCCTTTCCAGGCGCGCGAGCGAGGCGTCGAAGCCGTGCGGCGCCTTCACCGACACGGTTCCCGGGAAGGAGGCGCCCTGGGCGAGCGCCGCCGTGATGCCCGCGCAGAGGAGGAGCGCGGGAACGACGAGCCGCGCCGCGAACCGGGGACAACGGCTCACGGAGCGTTCACTTCACCACGAGCTTGTAGTCCGGGGTCGGATTGAGCGGGCACGAATAGACGTAGTCCCCGGGCTTGAGCTCGATCGCGTAGTCCTGCGTCCTGCCGGTCGCGAGCCCGCCGCCCGAGACGCTCGGCAGGCGCGCCCGGTCGATGATCGACTCGCCGCGCAGCCAGAAACCGAGCTCGTAGGGCACGTTCCTGTTGCTCACCCGGAACACGTACTTGCCGGGCGCCAGCTCGATCGTCCTGGACTCGGCGACGCGCCGCTTGCCGGTCTTCGCGTTGATCGCCTCGCAGTCGGCGGCCTTGGTCGACTTGAAGCCGCGGTTCTTGCCGCCCTCGCTCTCGAGGAACTGGCACGGCACCTGGGTCAGCTCGATCACCTTCGGCGCCTGCGCGGCGGCGGTACCGGCGTGCGCGCCCAGCGCCAGCACGCCGATTGCAAGCATTGCCGCATTCATGGCATCTCCTCAGTGTTCGGAGTCGCAAAGCGCGGCGCTGAGCGCAGCCCGCGTTTCGTCGATCGATACGGGCAAGAAGGCGAGAACCTCCAGCTCGCGCCGCTCGAGCACGTCCTCACCGGGCAGATCCGCGCGCCACCGCGCGACGCTGCGGTCGCGCGCTCTGAGCAACGCCTCGATATGCGGCCGGTACAGCACGAACATCGCCCCGAGCCAGCGGTTGAGCGGCCAGGACGGCCAGGCATGGTCGATGCGGAATCCATCCAGCATCGCGATCAGGTGCTCGGCCGGGTACCAGGTGTCGCCGGCAACCCAGCGATTGGGTGCGAACAGGCCGATCAGTCTGCCGTAGCGATCCATCGAAAACGCGATCAGGTGCGCGAGCGCCTCCCCCTCCGAGGGCCAGGGCTCCTCGTGCGGCAGGTCGGCCGGCGCGACCCCGGAGGGCATCCCGGCGCGGCGCAGGAACGTGTGGAAGTGCCCGTGCTCGCCCGAGAGCCCGCGGTGCGAGTGGTAATAGTACTGGGCGTGCGACTTGTCGTCGTAGACATCGTTCTCGGGGTAATGGTTGTATTCGTAGAACGTACCCTGGCCGCGCAGCGCCTCGCCGACGAGGTTCAGCCCGCCTCGCTCCAGCACCCGCTGGCACTCGAGCGCCTGCGCACCCGCGGCCTGCATCGCGCGCAACTGCACGCGCGGCAGCCCGGCGAGCCGCGGCGGCGCGAGCGGCCGGACCTCGACCGGCGCCGCCGCTACGTCCGCCGCCGCACCGGTTACTTCCGGGCGGCGCAGGGGTTCTTCGCCGCACACGGGTTCTTCGCCGCGCAGGGATTCTTGGCGGCGCACGGGTTCGCCTTCTTCTTCTTCGCCGCGCACGGGTTCTTGGCCGCGCACGGGTTCTTGGCCGCGCACGGGTTCTTGGCGGCGCACGGGTTCTTCTGAGCGAGCTCCAGGCGCGAGCGCGGCGCACAGGGGTTGCAGGGACTCGCCGCAGCCATCGGCGCGGCGAGCACCAGCCCCGAGGACACCATGGACGCAACGACGCGGTGCATTCTCCGTTTCATGACCATTCCTCCTTTATCTACGATCGCGGCCGGGCTTGGATCCGGGCCGGCTCGACTCCCGGTACCTTGTTATTGCTGGCAAGACAGCGCGGTCGCCCGCCTCCGCAAGCGAGATCACTACCTCTTCGCGGCGCACGGATTCTTCGCGGCGCACGGATTCTTCGCCGCGCACGGATTCTTCGCGGCGCAGGGGTTCTTCGCCGCGCACGGATTCTTCGCGGCGCAGGGGTTCTTCGCCGCGCACGGGCTCGCGGCCATCTTGACGAAGGACTTCTGCACTTCGCCGGTGTAGGCAGTAAGCGCGGCGAGGTCCTTGGAGTCCCACGGCAGCGGCTTGGCGGCCATCGGCACGATCATGCAGAACTGGACCATTTGCTCCAGCGTGACCCGCTTCAGGCCCGATTGCGCCTGCGGCATCGCGACGAGATGCGGATAGGGCTTGGCGAAGGACGGCGCGAACGCGGCGTTCTGCTTGTGGCAGGTCATGCAGGCGACACCGTTGGTGCTGAGCTTGGTATCGCTCCAGAGCTTCTCGCCCGCGCTCACCAGCTCCGCCTTCGGCGCCCGGAACGCCCGGCTGCCTTTGGGTCGTGTCACCAGCTTGGGATCGACCTTGCCCGCGCCGCACGGACTCTTCGCCGCACACGGACTCTTCGCTGCACACGGACTCTTCGCTGCACAGGGATTCCTCGCCGCGCACGGGTTCTTCGCCGCGCAGGGATTCGCGGGACGGGCCGCGCACGGGCGCCGTTTCTTGGCCGAGCAGGGGTTCTTTGCCGCGCACGGATTCTGTGCGAGCGGCACCCGTTCTCTCGAGCGCGGCGCGCAGGGATTACAGGGGCCCGCGCCCGCCAGCGGCACGCCAAGCAGCAGCCCGGAAGACATCATCGACGCTACTACCGGTCGCAGGTTCAGGTTCATTTCGGATTCCTCCTCTTGGAAGTACGGCGGCGGCAACCCGCCGGATTCAGCCTGACTTGAGAAGCGCCTCGATGCGTGCGATTCCGCGCGCCGACGGCGACACGATCGCGACCGCCCCGCCACGCACCGGCACGATCGCCGCCCGCAGGCCGTTGGCCGAGGCGGCCAGGCGCGACGCGAGCGACCGCTCGGGCAGCAGCAGCAGCGTCGACTTGCCGAGCGGGGTCTTGACGACGACGTGATGCGCCGTCGCGCCCGCGAACGGGCAGGTGCCGATATAGCGGATTTCCCCGAGCTGCCCGGGGAGCGTGACGCCGAGCCCGGTGGCGACGCGGCGCAACACCGCCGCGTCGGCGGGCTTGGCGTCGATGATCGCCTGCGCTTCCTCGTAGAGCACGAAGTCGATTCCTGCGCGCGCCAGCGGGTCGTCGCGCAGGAGCGCCACCGACGCGGCCACCGCCACCGCGGCGAGCAGGCTCGCGGCAAGGGCATACCAGCGCACGGGTGACCGGCGCGGCGCGATGCGCTGCAGCATCCGAGTCACCAGCTCGGCTCCGACCGGAAAGCGCAGCTCGGTTTCCAGGCGGGCCTCGAGCTCAAGCGTGCGAGAAAGGACTTCGCGGCACGCGGCGCAGCTCTCCGCGTGGGCATGCGCCTCCCGCCCGAGCCTGCGCGGATCGGCCGTGACGGCCCTGCGAAATTCCAAGCAACTCATGCTTCCTTTGCCTCCTTGTTGAAATCCGCCGGTTCGAGTGCCCGCCGCAGCGCCTGGCGTGCTCGAGAGAGCCGCGTCATCACCGCGCCCTCCGTGGAGCCGAGCATCTGGGCGATTTCGGTGCAGCTGAATCCGCCCAGCACCTGGAGCAGCAGCGCGTGGCGCGATTCATCGTTCAAGTGCCCGAGCGCCCGCTTGACGTCGAGCCCCAGCGCGGGATCGCCGCTCGCATGCGGTTCCTCGGGCTCTTCCGGCACTCCCGGCTCCAGCTTCAGCTTCTCCGCGTCGCGCGCGAACTCGTGGTACAGGATCGTGTAAAGCCATGATTTCACGGCTCCCGCCTCGCGCAGGCCGGCCCAGCCGCGCCAGGCGCGCGCCAGCGTTTCCTGGACCAGGTCCTCCGCCCGCCAGCGGTCGCGGCACAGCCAGAAGGCGTAGCGGTACAGATCCTCGGCGTGAGCCCGTACCGAGCTTCCGAACACCGCCTGGCGCCGCTCGAGCAGCATGTGCATAAGACCGGGCAGGAGCGCGATTCCTTACATCGGCCCGAACGGGAGTACCCGGGCCCCCTCGTCGGGAGACGGCTCGGTAAGGACCCTGATCCGCAGCTGGACCGGGGGCAGCCGCTCGAAGATCGCGAGCGCGGCGCTGCGGCTGACCGTGCCCGGATCGCGGCCGGCGGCGACGCGCAGGCTCAACGTGACGCGCGGCGGCTGCCCGGCGGCGGTCTCGACCCGCAGCCCGTCGATCGTGCGGATGCCGGGAACGTCGTACAGCGCGCGGCGCGCCGAGGATTCGAGGGCGCGCGCCGGGGCCCAGCGCAGCAGCAGCCTCTGCAGGTATCTCATGGCGGTACGCGATAGCGCTTCGGCAGGAACCAGAGGTGGTCCTGGCGCTCGACCGCAAGGTGGCACCCGATGCAGTATTCGACCTTCTTCGATCCGGTACCGTGCGTCTCGCCGAACAGTGTGCCGTCGGCCTGGATGTAGGTGTATTTCCAGTCCCCGCTCACGTAGCTGAAGCCGGCGGGCATTTTCTGCATCACGAACAGGCCGCCCAGCACGATCTCGCCCGAGCGCGTCACGGAAAAGCTGTCCTTCGCGATGATCGTGCCCACCGGGAGCTTCCCGGCCATCTCGAAGCGACCGTAGGCGGCAGCGCCCAACTCGTTCACGTAGTTGTTGAGGTAATGGTTGCCGTGGGCGGCGGAGAGGTAGGGTGCCGTATTGAAGCGGCGCCACCGCTGATAGCCCGCTGCGGTCGCGTTGCCCGAGCGCGCGTAACCCGCCTGCAGCGCCTGGCGGACGAGGGCGTAAATCTCGGCTGCCCGCCGGGGGGAGAGCTTCGCCGGATACAGCAGCCTGAAATGCCTGCGAGGCGCCGCAGGATCGCCGCTGATCGGGCTCTCCTCCACGTCGGTGCCCTCTGCAGCCTGCGGCAAGGCCGGCGCAGGAACGATCAGCAGGAAGGCACCGAGGATCGGAAGCAGGATAATTTTTGGAGTGCTCATCCCATCGCCTCCTGCAATAGGACCCGCGGACCGCGCCAAACCTTACGGCGGCGTAAGATGCCGGACATGCGCCCGGCCCGAGCGATTGCCTTTTTCGTCGCGCTGTCGTGCGCTGGGCTCGCAGGCCGCGTGAGCGCGGGAGAGGCGGACGTGATCGATGTCAAGGTGCGCCGCAGCGCACCCGGGGTCTACGACTTCGACGTCACCGTAAGAAGTGTGGACAAGGGATGGGAATATTTTGCCGACGCGTTCGAGGTGCTCGCGCCGGACGGCAGGCTCCTCGGCCGCCGTGTGCTCTTGCACCCGCACGAGAGCGAGCAGCCGTTCACACGCGACCTGTACGGCGTGCGAATCGCGCCCGGCGTGGAGCGCGTCACGGTACGCGCGCGCCATAGACCAAAAGGCTACGGCGGCAGAACCTTCAGCGTAGAGCTGCCCCAATAGGCGGCGCCGGGCGTCGATGCGAGACAGCGCCATCACCCGCAGGCTGGCGGCCATTCTGTGCGCGGACGTGCAGGGCTACAGCCGACTGATGGGCGCCGACGAGGAAGGCACGCTGCGCGCCCTGAAGGCCTCCCGAGAGATCATGTCCGGCCTGATCGGCCGGCACCGCGGGCGGGTCGTCAACGCACCGGGCGACTCCCTGCTCGCGGAGTTCGCGAGCATCGTGGACGCGGTGTCCTGTGCGGTGGCGATCCAGGACGAGCTCGCGCGCCGCAGCGGCGAGCTGCCCCCCGAGGGCCGCATGGCGTTCCGCATCGGAATCAACCTCGGGGACGTGATGGTCGACGGCGAGGCCATCTACGGCGACGGCGTGAACGTGGCGGCCCGGCTCGAGTCGCTCGCACAGGGCAGCGGGATCTGCATTTCGGGAAGCGCCTACGAGCAGGTCGTCGGCAAGCTCGACCTCGGCTTCGAGGACCTCGGCGAGAAACCCGTGAAGAACATCGCCAGGCCGGTTCGCGTCTACCGCGTGCGGCGCGAATCGCAGCCGGGGGGCGGGGCTCGCTCAGCTCCGGTAGCAACAGGCACACAGCCGCGCGCAGCCCCCTCGATCGCGGTGCTCGCCTTCCAGAACATGAGCGGCGACCCGGGGCAGGAATATTTCAGCGACGGGGTCACCGAGGACATCATCACCGACCTGTCCAAGCTCTCGGGGCTGCTGGTCATCGCGCGCAATTCCACCTTCACCTACAAGGGCCACGCCGTGGACGTGCGGCAGCTCGGGCGCGAGCTCGGCGTGAGCCACGTGCTGGAAGGCAGCGTGCGCCGCGCGGGCGGGCGCGTGCGGATCACCGCGCAGCTCCTGGATGCCGCCACCGGGCACCACGTCTGGGCCGAGCGCTACGACCGCGACCTCAAGGACATCTTCGCGCTCCAGGACGAGATCACGCGGCAGATCGTCGCCGCGCTCGATGTCAAGCTGCTGCACGGCGAGCAGGCCGCGGTGTGGAGGCAATTGCTGCGCCGTCCGGAGGCGCTGGATGCGTACTATCGCGGCCTCGACCTCCTGAACCGCATTACGCGCGAGGCGAACGTGCAGGCCGCGCAGTGCTTCGGCGAGGTGCTGCGCCTGGAGCCCGACTCGCCTCTCGGGCACCTCGGCACGGCCTGGACGCAGCTCAGCGCCTACCGCTACGGCTGGAGCGCGTCGGCGCCCGAGGCGCTCGGCCAGGCCGCGGCGCTCGCGAAGAAGGCGCTCGAGCTCGACGAGGGCTGCGCCGACGCCCACGCGCTCCTCGGCTACTACTATCTGCTCGCCGGCAGGCACGATGAGGCGATCGCCGCCGGCGAGCGCTCGGTGGCGCTCGCCCCCAGCCACGCCGACAACGCCGCCAATCTCGGCTGCTCGTACGCGGTATCGGGTAAGCCCGCCGAGGCGGTGGAGGCCATGCGCAGCGCCATGCGCCTGAGCCCGATCTACCCGACCTGGTATCTGAACATCCTCGGCTTCGCGCAGTACCGGCTCGCGCGCTACGACGAATGCGAGAAGACGCTGCGGCTCGCGCTGGAGCGCGAGCCGGCGTCCTCCGAGTGCCGGGTGCTCCTTGCCGCCGCTCACCATGCGCGCGGCCGCGCCCAGGAGGCGCGCCGCGAGGCCCAGGAAGTGCTGCGCCACGACCCCGCGTTCCGCCTCGCGGCCTACCAGGCGCGCCTCGCCATCGTCAGGGACCGGGAGATGGTTTCCCGCTTCCTCGGCCTGCTGCGCGAGTTGGGCCTGGAATAGCCCGGGCTTCAGCCGCGCGCGCAGCCGCTCCTGCGCATCAGGTAATACGCCGCCGGGATCACGAACATCGAGAGCAGCGTCGCCGTGATCATGCCGCCGATCATCGGCGCGGCGATGCGCTGCATGACCTCGGCGCCGGTGCCCTCGCTCCACATGATGGGAACGAGGCCGGCGATGATCACCGCCACGGTCATCGCCACCGGCCGCACGCGCAACGCCGCGCCCTCGAACATCGCCTGCTCGAGCGCCGCGCGGGTGAGCGGCGCGCCCGAGGCGAGCCTGCGCTCGAGCGCCTGCTTGAGAAACAGCGTCATCACGACGCCGATCTCCGCGGCCACCCCCGCGAGCGCGATGAAGCCGACCACGCCGGCGACCGACAGGTTGTGGCCGAGCGCGTAGATGTACCAGAAGCCGCCGACCAGCGAGAGCGGCAGCGACACCATGATGAGCAGCGCCTCGTCCATGCGCCGGAACGCGAGGTAGAGCAGCACCAGGATGATGAGCAGCACGAACGGCACCACCAGCGCGAGCCGCGTCTTCGCCCGCTCGAGATACTCGAACTGTCCCGACCAGGCGAGCGAGACGCCCGCGGGGAGCTGCACCTGCTGCGCGACCACCCGTTGCGCATCGGCGACCACCGAGCCGAGGTCGCGGTCCCGGATGTCGACGTAGATCCACCCCGAGAGCCGCGCGTTCTCCGAGCGCAGCATCGGCGGGCCGTCGGAGATCGAAATCGCCGCGACGGTCGAGAGCGGGATCTGCGCCCCGCGCTCGGTGACGACCGGCAGTGCCCGCAGCTTTTCTACCGAATCGCGCGCCTCGCGCGGGTAGCGCACGTTGATCGGGAAGCGCTGCCTCCCCTCGATCGTCTCGCCGACGTTGTCGCCGCCGATTGCCGCCGCGACCACCGACTGCACGTCGGCGATGCTCAGCCCGTAGCGCGCGGCGCCCGCGCGGTCGATGACGATGTCGACATAGCGTCCGCCCCGGACGCGCTCGGCGAGCGCGGAGGACACCCCCGGCACGTCCTTCACGGCCCGCTCGATCGCCTCGGCCACGCGCTCGATCTCGGCGAGCTCGTTCCCCGACACCTTGATGCCGAGCGGGCTCTTGATGCCGGTCGCGAGCATGTCGATGCGATTGCGGATCGGCGGGATCCAGATGTTCGACAGCCCCGGCAGCCGCACTAGGCGATCCAGCTCCTCGACCAGCTTGTCGGGCGTCATGCCGGGACGCCATTCGCTGCGCGGCTTGAGTTGCACGACGGTTTCGACCATCTCGAGCGGCGCGGGGTCGGTCGCGGTCTCGGCGCGGCCGATCTTGCCGAACACGGATTTCACCTCGGGGACCGTGGCGATCAGCTTGTCGGTCTGCTGCAGGAGCTCGGCTGCCTTGCCCGGCGAGATTCCGGGCAGCGCGGAGGGCATGTAGAGCAGATCGCCCTCATAGAGCGGCGGCAGGAACTCCGTGCCGAGCCGGGCGATCGGGACCCACATCGAGAGCGCCAGCAGCGCGGCGAGCGCGAGGGTCGGCCACGGCGCGCGCAGCACCACCACGAGCAGCGGGCGGTACGCCGCGACCAGCAGGCGGTTGAGCGGGTTCCTGTGCTCGCGTGGGATGTGCCCGCGGATGAGGAATCCCATCAGCACGGGCACGAGGGTCACCGAAAGCCCGGCGGCGGCGGCCATGGCGTAGGTCTTGGTGTAGGCGAGCGGCGAAAAGAGCTTGCCCTCCTGCGCCTGCAGCGCGAACACCGG
>Ga0114945_10001483_pt1 | contig 14569 bp, 16 predicted proteins | sample OV2TP3_FD_87194 | JGI IMG/M metagenome (GOLD analysis project Ga0114945, IMG submission 87194) | Hot spring microbial communities from Beatty, Nevada to study Microbial Dark Matter (Phase II) - OV2 TP3 | ecosystem: Environmental > Aquatic > Thermal springs > Hot (42-90C) | place: USA: Beatty... | reverse complement strand
GGCAATCTTAGGCATCGGGCGATCCTCCAAATGATGTTTTGTGATTCCACTTCCCAAAATACATCATCCGGAGCAAATCGCCCCTTTTTTCTATACCACTCCTACGCTACTGCGTAACTCGTGTTAAAAGTCAGTGTCCGGGACCTGCCGCGGGAGTCCGGCGAGGCCGACCCCCGGTACAACATCGACTTCGCCTGGTTCACCCGGGACGAGGTGAGGTCTCTGATCCCCGTTGACCCGCAACCGGGTCGGTCCTGTCCCGCGCCGAGGTTTTTCGGGAGGCGCATCGCCAGGTGTCACCTCATCGACACGGTTCGGGGCCAGTCCCCCCGCTGGCGCGAGGAGGACATTCAGAAGGCGGACGTGGCGCTCGTCGTCGAACGGGTCACCTCCGGGCATATCCATCTCCGCCTGGAGGGGGAGGTCAGAAACGAGGCCGCGCCCACCTTTGACGTCAACCCCTTCAATGAGCGGGTGGTGGACAGGCCCCGGGGGGTGGACCTGAGGATGCTCGGGCGCCTGCGCTTCAACCGGGAGCAGGAGGCCTTCGAGGCCTTCGACGCGGTCGCCGCTGGCCCCCGGTGGGGCGCAACCACCTACAACGCCCGGTTCGACGACCTAGGCCCTGCACCCATCGGGTTTGCCTTCGAGGTCGCCTCTGAGGACCCCATTGAGCGCGTCCCCCCGGCGGCGATCGGGTCCAGCTATTTCGGGTGATCTTCCGAACAGCCCCGGAATCACAAGGAAATTCACGGAAGGGTTAAATTCTTCAGTGTCCTTCTGTGTGCTTCTGTGGCCGATATTCCCCTCCGGGAGTAGATTCCCGTGAATGATTCCATTGGATACGAAACTTACCGCCGTTATCTCGGTCTTCTCATCGACCGGATGCGGGAGCGGCTTGCCAAGGAGGAGGCGCTCGCGTGCGCCCTGTTCGGGTCCGTGGCCAGGGGGCAGGCGAGGCCCGACAGCGACATCGACCTGCTGGTGGTCGTGGCCCGCACCGGCGCTGACACGATGCGTCGTTTTGTCCAGCTGCTCCGGGAGCTGGAAAGTGAACCTCTTGTCGTCGATCTCATGGCAAAAGGGTTGCGCCCCGACCCCTATCCCATTTTTATGACCCCGAAGGATATGGAGGATCGGCCGTTGATCCTCCTGGATATCCTGGATCACGGCGTTTTGCTCTATGACACGGGAGTCCTGCGCGACCGGCTGGACCGGCTGCGCGACCGGCTGCGCGAACTGGGGGCGAAGAAGGTCCTGCATACGGACGGCTCCTGGCACTGGGATCTGAAGCCGGACTGGAAGCCGGGCGAGGTGATCGAGCTTTGAACAATCACGAGACGGCTGAAAAGCTGATTTCGGAGGCTCACATCCTTCAGGAAGAACTGGACAGGGCCTACGAGCGCCGGCACTGGAACCTCGTCGTGCGCCGGGCGCAGGAGGTCGTGGAGCTTTGCCTGAAGGGGCTTCTGAAAGCCCTCGGCGCAGAATATCCCAGGCGTCACGACGTGGGGGACGCCTTTGCGGAGGCCGTCGCAGCCAAGCGTCTGGAACTCGATGCCGACCGCGTTGAGCGGATCAAGGCGATCTCGTCCTACCTGGCGCGGGACCGGGCGCCGGCCTTCTACATGGAACAGGACTTCACTCAGGAGCAAGCAGAGCAGGCGAAGGCGGATGCGCGCTTTGTGCTGACCTTTACGGATGACCTGGCGAAGCGACTCAGGTCGGGAACGCAGGAATAGAGAGGAGGACTTTCATGTCCCTGATTCGGAACTGGCGGGACGAGGAGCCAAAGGTGAATCACATGAGCGCCATCGTGTGGGGTGGCCTGCGTCTCAGGAAGGGCGGAGAACCGAATCCTCTGTTCTGTCTGGAGAGGCTGAGGGGGTTCGCCCGGCACGCCCTGCAGGGGCGGAAGACCTCGGACCACCATCAGCACCACCACCAGGAGCAGGTCTATTATATCATCTCCGGCAGGGGAGAGGCGCTCTGCGGGGAGCGGCGGTATCCTGTGGAGGAGGGGGATGCGGTCTACCTGCCGACGGACGTGCCGCACCAGATGTTCAACACCGGGGAGGCGTGGGTGGAGCACCACGTCATCAGCGCGGGGGTGGAGGGGACAGGGGGGGCGTGCGCCGTCCGGAACTGGCGGGGTGTGGCCCCGGAGGGGGACGGGGCCGGGGCGGTCCGGTGGCGGCTGCTGGGCCGGGAAGGGGAGGGCGGGGCGCTAAGGGGCATGGCGTTCGTGGACCGGGAGGCCGTGCAGCCCCGGGGCCGGTCGGCGGAGCGCGCCTGCAAGGACCTTGAACAGGTCTATTACGTCCTGGAGGGGGAGGGGACGCTGGTCGCGAAGGGAGACGAGCAGCGCGTCGCGGAGGGGGACATGATTCACCTCCCGGCGGGGACGGCGTACCACTTCCGGAATCCGACCGAGGGGTGGCTGACTTACTATATTGTGGGGGTGTGAGTGCAGGGGCGCGGCTATGCCGCGCCCCTGCACTTAAAACATCTCTCTCTGCCCGCTCTCCAGGCTGAGCAGGGCGCGCTTCCACTCCAGGCCGCCACCAAAGCCGGTGAGAGAGCCGTCCGAGCCGACGGCGCGGTGGCAGGGGATGAGGATGGGGAAGGGGTTCTGGCCGAGGGCCGCGCCCACGGCCCGCGCGGCGTTGCGGTCGCCCAGGTCGGCGGCGAGCTGGCCGTAGGTGGTCGTGCGACCGTAGGGGATGGCCTGGATCGCTTTCCAGACGGCCCGCTGAAAGTCGGTGTGGCGGCTCAGGTCGAGGGGGGTGGAGAAGTCGGTGGGGATGCCGGAGAAGTAGCGGGTCAGGTCGTCGATGAGGGCGCGGGCGGCTCGCGTCGGCGGGGCTCCGCGCTCGACCCGGATTCCCTGCACGGCGCGGTCGCGGCGGTACGGGCCGAACTGGATGGCCGTCAGGGTCTCCTGCTCACAGAAGAGGGTCAGGTCGCCGAAGGGCGTGCGAAGGACCGTCTGGATTGAGGTGGAAGATGGCATGAGCATTTTCTCGGGATCAAGGGGGTTGAGGCATTCGACGAGGCCATTCGCCGCTTTTTTTCTGGCTGTTCTGGCCTTTGCAATGCCCTGGTGGGGCTGCGCCTCCACGAAATCCGGCGCGAAGGAGCAGGAGATGGAGACCGCTCAGCCCCCGTCGAAGAGCGCCCCTGTGGACACGGCGACCTTCGAGGAGAAGGTGGTCTACGCCTATCCGGCGGTGGTGGTCAACCGAAGGATCAACCTCCGGAAAGGGCCGGGGACCAACTACGGGGTGATCGCGAAGCTCTCCGGAGGACAGACCGTCACGGTCGTGGCCACGTCGGGGGAATGGGTGAAGGTGCTGGTGGACCAGGACAACGCGATGGGATGGCTGCACACGAGCCTGATCCGGAGGAAAAAGTAAAGACCTCACCCTCCCCCAACCTAAGAGGACAGGCGCTTGGTTCCCCCTCCCTCTCCCGCGGGAGAGGGAGGGGGTCAGGGGGTGGGTGAGGTCTCACGCCGCCACCACCAGCTCGACCTTCTCCTGGGCCGTCTCCGGGCGCAGGGCCTCGTTCAGCACCCGGTCCATGTGATCGGCAAACACGAACCGCAGGTCGTTCCGGACGTGTTCGGGGATATCCTCGATGTCCTTCTCGTTCTCCGCGGGCAGGATGACCGTCCGGATGCCCGCCCGGTGGGCGGCCAGGACCTTGTCGCGCACCCCGCCGATGGGGAGGACCTTTCCGCGCAGGGTCACCTCGCCGGTCATGGCCACGTCCCGGCGCGCGGGGCGCTTGGTCAGGGCGGACGCCAGGGCCGTGGTCATCGTGACTCCGGCTGAGGGGCCGTCCTTGGGCACGGCCCCGGCCGGGATGTGGATGTGGATGTCGAGCTTTTGCAGGGCCGAAGGGGTCAGGCCGAGGGGTCTGGCGCGGCTCCGGATGTAGGTGAGGGCCGCCTGCGCGGACTCCCGCATGACGTCGCCGAGCTGGCCGGTGAGGATCAGCCCCCCTCTCCCTGGCACGGTCACCACCTCCACGAAGAGCACCTCCCCCCCCGCGCCGGTGACGGCCAGGCCCGTCACGACGCCGATCTCGTCGGAGGTCTCGGCGACCTCCGAGCGGAAACGGACCGGGCCCAGGTAGGCGTGGAGGTCCTTCCCGGAGACGCGGAGGGTCTCGGTCTTTCCCTGCGCGATCTCCCTCGCGACCTTCCGGCAGACCGTTCCGATCTCCCGCTCCAGGTTGCGGAGGCCGGCCTCCCGCGTGTAGTTCCGGATGATGCCCGTGAGGGCGTCGTCGGCGATGACGAGCGTCTCTGCGGAGAGGCCGTGCTCGGCGAACTGCCTGGGGAGGAGGTAGCGACGGGCGATCTCCAGCTTCTCCGGCTCGGTGTAGCCCGAAAGCTCCAGCACCTCCATCCGGTCGAGCAGGGCCGGGGGGATGGTGTGGAGGACGTTGGCCGTGGTGATGAACATGACCTTCGACAGGTCGAAGGGCACGTCGAGGTAGTGGTCCAGAAAGGCGCTGTTCTGCTGGGGGTCGAGCACCTCGAGCAGGGCGGCGGCGGGGTCGCCCCGGAAGTCCTGCCCCATCTTGTCGATCTCGTCGAGCATGAAGACCGGGTTGTGGGACTCTGCCCGGCGGAGGCCCTGGATGATGCGCCCCGGCATCGCGCCGATGTAGGTCCGGCGGTGGCCCCGGATGTCCGCCTCGTCGTGGACGCCGCCCAGGGAGACGCGGACGAATTTTCGGCCCAGGGCGCGCGCGATGGACTGGCCGAGGGAGGTCTTGCCGGTGCCGGGAGGGCCGGCGAAGCAGAGGATGGGGCCCTTCATGTCGGGCTTGAGCCTCCGGACGGCGAGGTATTCGAGGATGCGGTCCTTGGGCCTCCGGAGGCCGTAGTGATCCTCATCCAGGGTCTTCTTCGCCTCCGCGACGTTCAGGTGGTCCTGGGTGCTGGCCGTCCAGGGCACGGTGATCAGCCACTCGAGGTAGGACCGGATGACGGAGTACTCCGCCGCCGCCGGGGGCATCCTGGACATGCGCTCCAGCTCCCGGTCGGCCTCTTTCCGGGCCTCCGGGGGCATGCCTGCCTTTTCGATCCGCTCGCGCAGTTCGCTGGCCTCAGCGGCCTGCTCGTCCACCTCCCCCAGTTCCTTCTGGATGGCCCTGAGCTGCTGGCGGAGGTAGTAGTCCCGCTGGGTCTTGTCCATCTCCCCCTTCACCTCGGACTGGATCTTGCTCCCCAGCTCCAGGATCTCCAGCTCGCGGTTCAGGAAGCCGGTGAGCAGCCGGAGGCGCTCCGCGACGTTCAGGGCCTCCAGGATGGCCTGGCGCTCGGCGAGGCTCAGGTTGATGTGAGAGGCGATGAAGTCGGCCTGCGCGCCCGCGCCGGGCAGCGAGGCCACGGCCGCCCCCAGCTCTTCGGAGAGGTTGGGGGCCAGGGAGACGGCCTTCTGGAACAGCCCCACGGCGTTGCGCGCCAGGGCCTCCAGCTCGACGGTCTGCTCCTCCTGCTCTTCGGCCCGCTCCACGCGGCCCCTGAGGTAGGGGTCCCGGTCCGTCACCTCGATCAGCCGGATGCGAGAGACGCCCTGGATCAGGAGCTGGACCGCGTTGTTGGGCAGACGGAGCATCCGGGCGATGACGGCGACGGTCCCGATGGGGCGGAGGTTCTCCGGGGCCGGCGGCTGCTCCGGGTCTTTCAGGGCGAACAGCCCCACCATCTTGTTCTCCGCCGTCACCGCCGCGTCCACGGCCCGCACCCACTCCGGGGATGCGACGACGAACGGGAAGAGCATGTAGGGGTAGATCACGGCGTCGCCGGACGGCAGGAGGGGGAGCGCCTCGGGGATGGGGATGCGCTCCTCGCTTCCTCCGTTCTTTTCGGTGGGCATGGGTATACCTCGTTCTCGGATCAGATGGGCGCGATAAATCGCGCCCCTATTCTTCCGTCACGATGATCGTGCGAGGCGACCGGTCTGCGCGGACCTTGCGAAAGGCGACGTGGAGAAAACCGTCCCGGTAGGCCGCCCTGGCAGAGGCGGCATCCACATCGGCCGGGAGGTCGATCATCCGCTCAAACCCCCCGAAGCAGACCTCCATCCGATGGTAGCGCCGTTCCGACCCGGTCGTGGCCCTGCGCCGCTCCCCCCGGATGGTCAGCGTCTGTCCCTCGGCGATGAGTTCGACCCGGTCCCGGTCGATGCCCGGCAGCTCACACAGCACGACGAGGTCATCATCGGTCTCGTAGACGTCGATGGGGGGCTCCCAGAGGCAGGCGGAGAACCGGGACCCTGCCCCGCCGGACCGGCTGATGTGGGACAGGAACTGTTCCATCTTGCGGTGGACCTCTTCGAGGTTCACCGGGCGCGTGCGTCGTTCGTCTTCCATAAGGAATTTCGCGGCGGGGACTGTCGCGTTTACGCGACAGAGGAAGCCGCGCCCTCCTTTCTCTTGACCTACTGATGAAGCGAACCTACAAATACAGACTCTACCCCAATCGCGCACAGGAAAAGACCCTGGACTTTCTGCTCTGGCAGGGGCGCAACCTCTACAACGCGGCCCTGGAACAGAGGATCAAGACGTATCAGGACACCGGCAAGGGCATCAGCTATGAAAAGCAGTGGGCGCATTTCCGGGATGAGCGCAACGCCAATCCTGAGACGTTGGGCAAACTCAATGCGACCAGCGTACAGCAGATGCTTCGTCGCCTGGACAAGAGTTTCTCCGCCTTCTTCCGCCGCCTGAAAGTGGGGGAGAAGCCCGGCTTTCCCCGTTTCAAGGGCCGTAACCGGTTTCACAGCCTGGAGTACCGGCACGGCGACGGCTGCAAGCTGAAGACGGACGGCAAGGGCCGAACCTGGTTCTACGTGCAGAACGTGGGCGAGATCAAGGTCAAGTATCATCGTCCGATCCCCGATCCTTCCGAGATCAAGCACGTCATCCTCAAGCGGTCTCTCGATGCCTGGTACATCTGCCTGTCGCTGGATATGCCCGACCCTGAGCCGGTTATCCATGACGGCCTGGCGGTCGGCGTGGACGTGGGCCTCAAAAGCCTTCTGGCCCTGTCCGACGGCACGACGGTCGATAACCCGCGTTGGATGCGGGGCAATCTCCGCAAGCTGCGGATTGTCCAACGTCGGCTGTCCCGGCGCAAGAAGGGGAGCAATCGGCGACGGAAGGCCGCCCGGCAGGTCGCAAGGCTGTATGAGCGGATCGCCAACCAGCGTTCCGATTTCTGGCACAAGGCTACCCGGCACATGGCCGACACGTACAGCCTGATTGCGGTCGAAGGTTTGACCCTGAACTTCCTCACGCAGAACCGTCACCTTTCCCTGAGCGCGCACGATGCGGGCCTGGGCGAGTTCCGACAACTGCTTGACTACAAAGCTGAAAATGCTGGTAGCCAGGTTGTGACTGTGAACCCGCGCAACACCTCGCAGATGTGCAGCGGATGCGGTGAGGTTGTGCCGAAGGTGTTGAGGGTGAGGATTCATGCCTGTCCTGCCTGTGGGCTGATAGAAGATCGAGACGTCAACGCAGCCCGGAATATTCTCAGATTAGCTTTGATCCCGCTTGGACGGAGCGGTCAGGCGCTAACGCGGACGCAGCAAGGTCTACGTTGCCTGAGAAGCCGACGCCTTTAGGCGTCGGAGTCGTCACAACGGTTCACCCTGCATGACGGAGTTTGAGCAGCCCTTTCTTGTGGACATGTTCTAAAATTTACGGGTATTGACTCTCTTTTTCAAGGGCAAAAAAGGATCGCATACACGGAGTGATCCACGCCCTTGAAAAAGGCCCGCAGATAACCCGGCGATTCTGCTTGACAATGCCCTTATGGGCGCTTATGATGTAACTCTTCGAGATCGTCATTTACTTGAACGTCGAGGCTCAGGGGGTCGGTCTTATGGCGGGCGTTTTATGGGGATCTGGCTCATCTGGTTTCTGGTCATTCTGGCCGTCATCGCGTCGAAGTATTACACGGCGAGGGCCGTCACGGAGATGAACCTGAGGCTGTCCGAGCGGGAGAAGCATCTCACCGCTCTGAGGTCCGAGAACAAGGTCATCCAGAACAGCCTGGCCATCGCGACCCGAAACCTGGCGGGGGCCCGTCGGCGGCTGGAGGAGACCCGGGGGCTGATCGAAAGGCTGAAGCCGGAACTCAAGGAGCTGGAGGAGCTGGAGGAGCGCGAGATGCAGATCGCGAAGGACCTGATCTCCAGGACCAAGGACGCTCAAGCGTGAGCGAAAGGCGTTATGGACTGGGTATCCATCGTTGTCACGCTCGCGACGGGGATGTTCCTCGTCCCCATCATCAACGACTTTCAGAAGAGGTCGCTCGCGCTGTCCCGCAGGATCTCGGACATCGAGGCCCAGGTCCAGAGGATGATGGCGTCCAACGAGAAGGAGAGGGAGGAGGAGCGCTCCGTGGCCGCTGAGCTGGCGGAGGCCGAGAGGGAGCTGGCGGAGGCCGAAAAGGAGAGGGATGCCCTGCAGAGGGCCATCCAGGCCAAAACGAAGAAGAAACGGTAGCCCACAGGATCGTTCAAACAGAGGAGCGCCGCCCGTGAAAATCGTGGACATCGAGGTCATTCCGATCTTCCCGCGCATCGCCGAGCGCAACGCGGACCAGAAGGCCCGCTTCCGGGACATCAACCGCCGGACGATCTTCAAGGTGAAGGCCGACAACGGCGTCGTCGGGTACGGCGACGCCCGGTGCGAGGCCCCGCCCCGGTCGAGCGTGGAGTCTCTCATCGGCCGGAGCCCCTTCGATTTCCTGAACGCCAACCTGAACACCGGCCTGATGGGGGCCCTCTACGACGCCATGGGCAAGCACCTGGAGGCGCCGGCCTACAGGCTGATGGGCCAGAAGGTGCGCGACCGCGTGCCCGTGGCGGCCTGGACCCGCCCGGCCTCGCCGGAGGACCTGGGCCGGGAGGTCCAGCGGGCCGCGGCTCAGGGCTACAAGATCTTCAAGATGCACACCTGCGAGTACTACGACGTGCTGGAGCAGAACCGGGCCGTCGAGGCGGTGGCGCCGGAGGGGTTCTGGATGCACTACGACTTCAACCACAACCGGGGGCTGACGGCCGTGCTGCGCCTCGTCCACGAGCTGGAGAAGTCGCGCGTGGTGGGCATGATCGAGGACCCTCTGAAGCTGAACGACATCGACGGCTGGCGCCGGCTGCGCGAGAAGACCCGGCTGCCCATCCTGATGCACGTCCCGCAACTGGGGGGCGGGCAGGAGATGATGCGGGGCTGCGCCGACGCCTACATGGTCGGGGAGGTGGGCATCGGGGTCTCGATGGCGCGGGGGTTCGCCTGCGCGGAGGCCAATGTCTCCACGGTGGTTCAGCTCACGGGGGGGACGCTCACCAAGGCGATGGCCATGCACCTGGCCGCGGTGCTGCCCACGGTGTCGCATTCGATCAATCTGGACGATCAGTACGAAGAGGATGTCACGAAGGCGCGCCTTCCGGTGGTCGAGGGGTGCTCGCCCGTGCCGGAGGCGCCGGGATTAGGCGTGGAGGTGGACGAGGCGGCCCTGGCCAGGGCCGCGGCCAACAGGCCCACGGCCATCCCGCGCCACCTGGGGGTGCTGCACCTGGCGGGCGGGCACAAGCTCTACACCCCCTCCTTCCCCGGCGTCAGCCGGCTGCTGGGCTTTCCCGAGGGCAACATCCGGGGGCTCAGGCTGGAGGTCTGGGAAGACGACGGATCGAAGGAGTTCGCGCAGGTCTACGCCAGGGTGGAGAAAGAGGGGTCTGTGCTGGAGTGACAGGGCCCCTTGCCGGGACCGACGAACAGGGGGCGCTCCCCGGAGGGCAGCAGGGCGGTTCGGAGGAGAGCCGTCCGCACCCTTCGGGCGCAGCGCCTCCTTTTTTGTTCGGTTCATCTGAGGGATGGGAACGGTGCTTTTATAATACAGCACTGCTGCACATATTAATCAAACTTGCCTTTAAGAACCATGCTTTTGAAAATAAATATAAATAAAAATTCAGTTTATTGAAGTTTTTCAGTCCTGAATCCACAGGCTGCCTGAACCTGTTTTAGCCTCTCTCCCTGCCCAAATCGCTGCATTTTTACAACACTCTCCCCCCTTTTCCCACGTCTCTCTTCTATTCCGTATAAAAATTTGAACCTCTCTAAGTCGCAGGCGAATTTCATATAAGTATTCGAATTCGTTGCAGATATACCCATGACGTGTTTTGGCGAGAGGCCGGTCTCAGGGTTGTTCCCCCCTTCCGGCTGGCATACGCTTTGATCATGGGTGGAAGGACGTGTCGCAACGGTCGCCAAAGTCGAAATCAGAGGCCGGAAGATTCCCTCGGTTCGTTCCTCTCTGTTCAGGAGGTCTGCGTGTTTAAGCGATCCATCATCCAGACGGTCTGCACGGCGCTGGCGCTGGGCGGGGTGCTGGTCGGGTGCGGAGGGGTGAGCCAGCAGCCCCTTGCCCCTGGGCGTGCGGCCCCCCCGACGCTGTCGCCGTCGAAGGCGCTGCCCCGGGCGGCCAAGGCGGGCGTCTATATCCGTACGGACAGGGGATGGTTCTACCCGGATCAGGACGGCTCGCTGGCGCTCAGCTTTCCGCCGCCTCCCGATAATCGAACGGTTCGCGTGGAGCAGGCGACCTTCACGGTGGCGAAGGGGATGGTCAATCAGGAGGTTTATATCACGATGAAGGCCTCCACCGGCTCGCTCCTGAGCGACGTGGTGTTCGACTTCAGCCCCGACGGCCTGGCCTTTAACCCGCCGCTGGCCACGCTGACGGTTATCTTATCTGGACCTGTGAACTCGCAGCACCTGAAGGCCTACCATACCGATTCGACAGGTAAGAAGACGGTGGTTCCGCTCACCGTTACCCCCCTCGGTAAAAATCGGTGGCAGGTCGTCATCCAGGTCCCCGGCTTCTCCATCTATTCGTTGGGGGATGAGTTGATCCCGGAAGTTCTGGAGCCTTAAGTCTCGGACGGCAATATTGCAGGGTCTGAGATTGCGATTTGCGTCTTTGCATCTGTATCACCCCCATCAGCGTCACAGGGAGAGAAGCTGGTGTTAACGCATGGATCGAATTTAGATGCTCTGGTCCGGGACCTGACCGACTTCCAGAAGGAGATGGAGGTTGGGGACCTGCTCAAGACGGATGCCGTCCAGCCTCCCCCGATGGAGGAGAGGCTCAGGCAGATCGAGCAGGCCCTGGAGACCCTCAAGGGGCTCAGTCTGTCCAGCAAGGACGACGCACGGGACCTTCAACAACTCCTGAACATCGGGCACACCTACGAGCGGCTGTCGCACTTAGAGAAGGCCTGCGAGACCTACGAGGCGGCCCTGGGCATGGCCGAGCGGCTCGGAGACACAGGGACCCGCGCCACGCTGCTGCAGCGAATGGGGCGGGTGCTGTCGCGGTGGAACCGCTGGGCAGAGGCGCTGGACCACCTGGACCGCAGCCGGGAGGTCTACCGCGCCCTGGGCGACGCGCAGGGGCAGGCGCGCGTGCTGCTGAGCCGGGGCATCGCGCTGCACGAGCAGGGGGACTACGAGGCGGCGGCGACGGCCTACCGGGAGGCGCTGGACCTGGCGCAGGCGGCCGGGGACCAGAAGATCGTGGCCAACACGATCAACGGCCTGGCGGTCCTGGCCACCGTGCGGGGGGACTTCGACGAGGCCGTGAGCCGGTATCAGACCTGCCTGGGGATGTTTGAGGAGGCCGGGAACCAGGTGGGGCTGGCCAGGGCGTATCACAACCTGGGCATGACCCACGCAGACCGGCGGGACTGGAACGCCGCGATGGAGTGCTACGAGCAGGGATTCGAGATCGCCCGGGAGCACGGGATCTGGGATGTGATGGCCAACATCTACCTGAGCCGGGCGGAGCTGCTGCTGGAGCTGGGGGACAGCTCGATGGTGGCGCTCTGCTGCGCGCGGGCGCTGGACATCTACCGGAAGACGGAGAACCGGCTGGGGGAGGCCGACGCCTACCGGCTGATGGGGAGGCTGTTCACGCTGCGCAAACGGTGGTCCACGGCGCTAAGTCTGTTCCAGGACAGCATTCGCCTGAACGGGGAGTACGGCAGCCCCCTGAACCTGGCCGAGGCGCACCGGGACCTGGGGAAGATGCACGCGGTCAGGGGGCAGGCGGCGGAGGCGCGGGCGTCGTTCGAGGCGGCCCTGGCCGGGTTCCGGAAGCTGGGGGCGAGGGCGGACGCGGTCGAGGTGGAGCGTCTCGTCGCTGCCCAGAACGACTCCTGATACCCGCTCCGGCCTGAAGGTCTATGGCAAATGAGGAACATCTCAGGCTCCTCAAGCAGGGGACAGTGACCTGGAACGCGTGGCGAGCGGACAGCCCCCACCTGTGGCCGGACCTGCGCGAGGCGAACCTTGTGGGGATGGGTCTGCACGGGGCGGACCTTCGCACGACCAACCTGCGCGGGGCAGACCTCATCGGAGTGGACCTCTGCGAGGCGGACTTCAGGGGGGCGAACCTGCGCGGGGCGCACCTGAGCGGGGCGGACCTGCGCGAGGCGAATCTGATCGGGGTGATCCTCATCGAGGCGGATTTGAACCGGGCGGACCTGGGCCGGGCGCATCTGAGCGCCTCGAACCTGAGCCGGGCGAATCTCGTGGAGGCGGACCTGAGCCGGGCGAATCTGATCGGGGCGGATTTGCGCGAGGCGGATCTGAGGGGGACGAATCTGAGGGGGGCGAATCTGATCGGGGCAGACCTGAGTCGGGCGAATCTCGCGGGGACGGACCTGAGCCGGGCGGTCCTGTGGGGGGCTAAAGGGCTCTCCCGGGAACAGATGGACCAGACGTTCACGAATGGGAGAACCGTGCTCCCGATGCCCTCTTAAACAAAGGATGGTCGCCGTGCCCCTGCGTGTTCTGATCCTTGAAGACGATCCCGCAGACGCCGAGATGATGGCGCGTGAGCTGCGACGCGCCCAGTTCGACCCTGACTGGCGGCGGGTGGAGCGGGAGGAGGACTATCTGGCCCATCTAAGCCCGGCGCTGGACGTCATTCTGGCGGACTATCACCTGCCGGCGTTCGACGCGCTGGAGGCGCTGCGCCTGTTGCAGGAGCGAGGGCTGGACATTCCGTTCATCGTCGTCACCGGCGCCCTGGGCGATGAGGCGGCGGTGAGGTGCATCCAGCAGGGCGCGGCCGACTACCTGCTCAAGGACCGGATGGCTCGCCTGGGGCCGGCGGTGGCGCAGGCGCTGGGACAGAAGCGGCTTCGCGACGCCCGCAGGCGGATGGAGGAGGCGCAGCGGGAGGCGGAGCGGATACGGGTGCTCCTCGAGATGGCGGGCGCAGCCGCGCACGAGATCAACCAGCCCCTGACCGTGATCGTGGCGCGCGCGGAACTTCTTTTGAATGGGATGCCGCCCGGCGCCCCCCTGCGGCGAGAGGTGGAGTCCATCTACGAGGCGAGCGAGAGGATCGGTGAGATTGTGCGCAAGATGCAGGGTATCCAGCAGTATATCACCAAACCCTACGCCCTGGGGGGGCAGATCATCGACTTTGAGGCGGCGTCGAAGGGGAGGTCCATCCCGGCCTGAATCGCACGGCAACGTCGGAGACCTTTCAACACACCCCGGCCCGGCGTCTCTCCCTGTAGCTGTCCCGGACCAGCTACAGGTGAGGGCACCGGGCCTCTTTTTGCTTGACGCCGCCCCTTTTCGTGCGTACACTGCCTTCTGAAAGGGATTCAGATGCGTCTCTGAACGCGCAACGGATAGACGATCCGACGCACAGGATCGGAGGGTATGCTGACCCGTTTCGACTATGCGGTGGTCTTTCTCTACTTCGTCCTGGTGGCGGGCATCGGGTGGGTCGCCCGCGGGCGGGTGAAGGGGCTGGACGACTACTTCGCCGGGGGGCACGGGGTTTCGTGGTGGATGGCCGGGATCTCCCATCACGTCTCGGGCTACAGCGCCTTCGCCTTCGTGGGCTACGCGGGCCTGGCCTACCGCGTGGGGTTCAACGTCTGGACGGTGTTCGCGCTGCCCTGCTTTTTCGCGATGGTGGCGGGGGCCTACGTCTGGGCGCCGCGCTGGGTGAGGCTGAGGGTGATCACGCCGGTGGAGTACCTGGAGGAAAGGTTCAACAACCTGGTGCGGCAGGTCATCGCGTGGAGCGGGATCGCGGTGAAGTTCGTGGACGAGGGGACGAAGCTCTACTCGCTGGCCAAGGTGATCCGGGCCTGCACCGGCCTCCCGCTGAAGGGGACGATCGTGGGGTCCGGCGTGGTGACGGTGCTCTATCTGCTGCTGGGCGGGCTCTGGGCGGAGGTCATGACGGACTTCGCGCAGTTCGTCGTGCAGTACTCGATCACGCTCCTCCTGGCCCCTGCCGCGCTGGCGGCGGTGGGGGGATGGGGCCGGCTCTGGACGGGGCCGAAGGCCACACCGTTCCAGTTTTTCAGCCCGGCGTTCCCGCCCTCCCGGCTGTCGGTGTTCTTCTTCGTGGTGCTGCTGAGCTACAACGGCGGCACGTGGGGGCTGGCGCAGCGGTTCTACTCGATGGGGAAACCCGCCGAGGCGAAGCGGGCCGCGCTCCTGTCGGCGG
>Ga0114945_10001481_pt1 | contig 14575 bp, 14 predicted proteins | sample OV2TP3_FD_87194 | JGI IMG/M metagenome (GOLD analysis project Ga0114945, IMG submission 87194) | Hot spring microbial communities from Beatty, Nevada to study Microbial Dark Matter (Phase II) - OV2 TP3 | ecosystem: Environmental > Aquatic > Thermal springs > Hot (42-90C) | place: USA: Beatty... | reverse complement strand
CTGTGTCGTTGTGGCGGTACTGCGACGTCGGATCCCAGGGGACCAGCTTTTCCAGGAAGGCCTGGAAGTCTCGATGAAGACCGCGCTCGTCGTCGTTGATGAAAACGCTCGCGCTGATGTGCATCGCATTGGCGAGGACGAGACCCTCACGCACTCCGCTCCGGTGGACGATTTCTTCCACCTGCGGCGTGATGTTGACAAACTCCGTGCGGTCCTTCGTCTCGAACCAGAGATAGTCCGTGAGCGATTTCAGCGGATCACCCCGAGGTTCCGTCCCACCTTTTCGAAGGCCCCGAGCGCGATGTCGATGTCCGAGTCTTCGTGAGCGGCGCTGATCTGGACGCGGATTCGCGCTTGCCCTTGGGGGACGACCGGATAGCTGAAGCCGATGACGTAGATGCCTTCGTCCAGCATTGTTCGAGCGAATTCCTGGGCGAGTTTGGCCTCGTGGAGCATGATGGGGACGATGGGCGTCTGGCCCGGCTTGACGGAGAACCCGCGCCCGACGATCCCCTCGCGAAACCGTTTCGTGTTCCGCTCCAGCTTGTCGCGAAGTTCCGTAGACCGTCCGAGGAGTTCGAGGGCCCGGGTCGCCGCTCCGACGATCGGAGGCGGCAGGGTATTGGAGAACAGGTAGGGTCGCGAGCGCTGCCGTAGGATTTCCACGATCTCGCGCCGCGCGGCCGTGAATCCGCCCGCCGCGCCGCCCAGGGCCTTTCCCAAGGTGCTCGTGACGACGTCGATCTTCCCCTGAACGCCGTGATGCTCCGGCGTTCCACGCCCGGTCTTTCCGATGAACCCGGTCGCGTGGGAATCGTCGACCATGACGAGAGCGCGGTAGCGCTCGGCCAGTTCGCAAATCTCGGGGAGCTTCGCGATGTCGCCGTCCATGGAGAAGACGCCGTCCGTGGCGACGAGTCGGACCCGTTGCGCCTGGGCCTTCTTGAGACACTCTTCCAGTTGCGTCATGTCGGCATGGGCATACCGGTACCGCACCGCCTTGCACAGGCGGATCCCGTCGATGATGCTCGCGTGGTTGAGGGCGTCGCTGATCACGGCGTCCGATTCGCCCAAGAGCGTCTCGAACAGTCCGCCGTTGGCGTCGAAGCAACTCGTGTACAGGATCGCGTCGTCGGTGCCGAGGAAGCCGGCGAGCGTCCGCTCCAAATTCTGATGGATGTCCTGAGTGCCGCAGATGAATCGAACGGACGAGAGCCCGTATCCGTGCGAGTCGAGGGCGGCGCGCGCCGCGGCGACGATTTCCGGATGGGAGGAGAGACCGAGGTAGTTGTTCGCGTAGAAGTTCAGGACCGGCCCGCGAGGCACTCGAATGCGGGCTCCCTGCGGCCCGAGAATCGTACGCTCCTCCTTGTAGAGGCCCGCCTCGCGGATGGCGCGGAGTTCCTCGTCGAGAATGGGTTTGATCGTATGAGTCATGGGGCGGATTCTACGCCCTCGAGCGGGGGCGTCAATGAAATCTCTTTGCTGTCGGGAGGGAGGGACTATACTGGCCCATCATGGCGGAGCGCGCGGGCCTCCCCTTCGTATTCGGACTCTACGGTATCGAACCTCTTCCGGACACGGTCCAGCTCCTGCGCGATTCGGGGGCCTGCGGCGTCCTGCTCCTGCGCCGAAACATCGAGAGCGGCGAGCAGGTACGAGCGCTGTTGAGGTCCTTGGAGGAGGCCGTCGGCCATCCTCTCCTCGCGGCCGTCGAGCAAGAGGGGGGAATGGCCTCGCTCTTTCCGCGGGACGTGACCCCATTTCCCGGGAATCTCGCTCTCGGTCGGACGGAAACGCCGTCCCTCGCCTACGAGGTGGGGAAGGGGATGGCTCGAGAGCTCCGTCCCTTCGGAATCCACGTCGACCTCGCTCCTGTCCTGGATGCGGACGAGTCTCTGACCCTTCGCGCCTTCGGGGAGAATCCGGAGCTGTGCGCCGTGATGGGAACGGAGATGATCCGGGGAATGCAGGAGGTCGGCCTGTCGGCGGGAGCCAAGTACTTTCCCGGGCGCGGGAAGGGCGGCCACGCGACCGAGCATCTGATGCCTTTTCGCGCCGCCATCGAGAAGGGAGTCGACGTGGTCGTCCCTTCGTCGAGCGCGTGTCCGACGCTCGACGGGAAGCCGGCGGTGTTCTCGCGGAGAATCGTCCACGATCTTCTCCGGATCGAGTGCGGTTTTCGGGGCATCGCTTGGAGTCCGGATCTCGCTTCGCTTCCCGATCGTCCCGCGGAGGAGGCCGCCGTCGAGGCCGCGCGCGCGGGCAACGACATCCTCGTCGTCGCCCACCACACCGAGGTGATGCGCCGGGCCTTCGAAGCCTATCGAACGGCGAGGGACGCGGGCCGCCTCGATCCGACGCACCTGGAGGAATCTCAGGCCCGCATCGAGTCCCTCGTTCGCAAGCACGCCGAGACCTGGACGCCGGCCGGTGCGGACGACGACTCTGATCCGCGCGCCCTTTCGGAGATCATCGCCGGGGCGTCCGTTCGAGTCGAGAAGGACCCGCAGAAACTCGTGCCGATTCCCCGGGGGCGTCGAGTCGGGATCCTGTTTCCGCGTCTGACCGATGTCGGAGACCGGATCGTGATCGACGACGATCTCCGGCATGGGATGGAGCTGTTGCGCTCCTGGGTTCAGGAGGTTTCGAAATCCGTGGATGTCCTCGAGATTCCGATCGAGCCGAAGGCGGATCTTTTCGCGATGACGCTGGAGTGGTGTTGCTCGCTGGAAATCGTCATCGTCTTCGCCTTCGACGCGACGACCCATGCCGGCCATCGGCGGGTGATCCAAGAGGTTCAACGCCAGTGTCCCCGGGTGGTCCTGGTCCCGATCCGAAATCCCGAGGACCGCGCACTGGCGGATGCTAAGAGCACGATCGTCCAGGCGTACGGGTTCCGAATTCCCCAACTCGCGGCGGCGACCGACGTCATCTTCCGGGGAGCGGGAGGATGATCACGGCACCCGTTTCCATCCCTCGGACTCAGGCTGGCCCGGCCAGGCCCTGACGGCCTTTCCCTTCAGATCCTGGCCGTACACCTCGCCGACCGCGTTGATGATCAAGGTGCGCTCTCCGCTGACGCCATGACGCTCGGGGAAGGCGCAGAAGGCGAACGTGGAGAGGTGATGGACCGCCCACCCGCTGCGATCGGTGTCTATCGCAAAGGGCTCGCCGGAGGCTCCCCGGTTCAGAACGGCGAAGAAGTACCCGCGGTGAGGTCGGGCGTGGAGAGGGGGCCCGAGGCGGGCCTCGTCCGATAGCGGCGCCGCATCGGCGCACGCGATCCCTTCCTCGATCAGAGCGAGGGGCGCACCCGCCACCCGGAGGCGATGGAGACCCGACACGTCCCCGGTCCAAAAATCCCGCACGCCGTTCCGGTCGCGATCGTGTTCTTGGAACTCGTATTCGGAACGGAGGAGGGCACGGAGAGCCCCGACCGCCTCGGCTTCGTTGACTCGGCATTCCACGAGAGAGCGGCGAAGACGTCCGGTGGCCGAGGCGACGCGACCGCGACAATCGATCCGCAGATTCTCCAGCCACTCCTCGAATCCTCCCAGAGCGGCCCGAGTCCGCGGTTCGTCGTCTCCCGCACCGTATCCAACGACATAGGAAAAGGCCGCTTCTTCCGGAGAGGTCGACCGAAGACTCGCTCCCGCTCCCTGGGACCCCGCGGGAGCCGAAGCGAGGAGCCCGCGCGTCATCGTCGACATGCGCGTCCGCTCCTCGACTCCCGGCGATTTCGAGAGCCACATCCAATTTCCCCGCGGAAGCCGACCGAGAGTCCTCCTCTGCGCCGGGGTCAGCCCTTGGAGAAAACGCTTTGCGCGACCTTCGCGCGCCTCCAGAGCTTCGAGGACAAGGGGGGGTGGGCCGGAGAGGATTCGGGTCCGAGAAACCCAGACCGCCTCTTCCGATCGCGGGTAGACGTAGAGCCGCTCGACCTTGGACGAGTCGACGACGTACCCGCGCGAGAGAAGATCGCTGCCGATCGAGGGCGGTGTGAAGTCTCCGGCGTGCACGGTCAACGATTTCCCCGCACGGAAGACCGTGGCCGTCTCCTTCGTGTCGCCGAAGGGAAGAGCTTCCGGGGGAAAGAACGAGATGCCCTTGGAGGTGCGATAGACCACGAAGTCTCCATCGGGAAGTTCGCTCACGAGTTCGGGGATCGGGGAGGAGGGGAACAGATAGAACCAGCCGACGATTCCGACGGCGACAACGACGATGCCGGCGGCGACCCGAATTCCGATCTTGCGGCCGAGCCGGCGGCCGGAGGGGCGCGGCGCGAGAAGCGCTCCGAGCGCCTCGGGGTCGGGTTCGCGTTCGACGATCCGGAATCCAGGATCGGAGGACTCGATCGGCGCGATGACCACTTCGGTGCATGCGCGGCATCGGACACGGCGGCCGGCCAGGGCGTCGTCGATCCGGAGTCGCGCGGAGCAGCGGGGACAGGCGAACGCTACGGGCACTGGTAAAAGGTAGCCCGTGCGGCTATCTTTTACCAGTGCGCGCACGCACCATTCGAGGCCGCCTCCTGACTCCCACGTCCCGCGGCCGTTGGCGCGAAGAGAGGGATGCGACGATCCTGGTCGCTCCCGACGGTCGCATCGAGGCGGTGAGGCCGGGGGGAACGTCGGATCACGATTGGCGTCCCCATCTGCTGTTCCCGGGATTGATCGACACCCATGCCCATGTGCCTCAGCACTCGGTATGCGGCGTTCGGCGGGGCCGACTCCTGGATTGGCTGCGCGAGCTGGTCTTTCCGCTCGAGGCGAAGTGCCGGGGAGAGAATGCGGAGGCGTTCTTCCGGGAAGCGCTTCGGAACGGAACCGTTGCGGGGGCGTTCTATTCTTCGGCGTGGCCCGAATCCGCCGACGCGAGCCGAGCGACGATGCGCAAGCTCGGAGTGCGTGGCTGGATCGGGATGCCTCTGATGGACCTTCAGGTGTACCGGGACGATTTGCGAAGCCTCCCTCTCCGCGAGCGCACGAGGAGGGTGATCCGGGAGCTGGAGGAGCAGGTACGGCGCGATGGTTCGATTCGCACCGCGATCACGCCGCGGTTCGCGCTCTCCTGCTCGGACGAGTTGCTGGAGGCGGCGGGATCGTTCTCGCTGCCGGTCCAAACGCATATCGCGGAGCAGCCGGCGGAGGTCCGCCTCGCGCGCCGTAGAGGAAAAGACTATCTCGCCATCTACGAGCGGGCGCGACTGGTTCGTTCGGAGTCGATATTCGCTCACGGAGTGTGGCTCTCTGCTTCGGAGTGGACTCGGTTGCGGCGGGCGGGGGCGACGATCTCTCATTGCCCGACGTCGAATCTCTTCCTGGGGAGCGGAGTAATGGATTGGCGGATCGCCCGGCGGGGACACGTGACGCTGGGATCGGACGTGGGCGCGGGTCCGACGCTGTCGATGTACGAGGTGATGCGATGCGCATGGGCGGCGCAGGCGTCGCGGGGGAGGGAGGCGCCGGCGGCGCGCGAGCTCCTCGAGGCCGCCACCGTCGGAGGCGCGGCCGCCCTGGGAGAACCTCTGGGTTGTCTCGAGCCGGGGTGTCGCGCGACGCTTCAGGTTCTCGATCGAGACGCGCTTCTTCTCTCCGAGGAGGACTCGCTCGACGACGTCTTGTCGCGCATCGTCCACCGCGGCGGACTCCAGGCGATCCGGGCCGTCTACGTCGACGGAAAGCGGCGGTAGTTCTTGGGCGGCGTTCGCCTCCCTGCTATAGTGGGCGCCATGACGGCGACCTTCTCCATCGATGCGACGCCGAATCCCAACGCGAGGAAGATCACCGTCTCCGCTCCGATCTCTCCGGGAACCCCATTGACGTTCAATTCCGCCGTAGAAGCGGAGAAGCATCCCCTGGTTCGCGCACTCTTCGCGATCCCGGGAGTGCGAAGCGTTTTCGTCGTGAACAATTTCGCCACCGTCACCAAGGAACCCGATGCCGATTGGAACGCCATCGAGCCCCGGCTGAGGGACGCCGTGACGCAGCAGCTCCAGGGAAAGGCGCCGTGACGCTCTGGCGGAACATCGCGGGTCGCTCGATCGAAGGACGGTGTCCCACGAGGGACGAAGGGCGCGCCGTTCTCGACTGTTCCGACTCCGAGTTCCTCGGTCTCCTGGACGCGGCCTACCGGGTGCGATTTCGCTTCCACGGAAATCGCGTGAAGGTGCATGTCCTCCTGAATGCCATGAGCGGACTATGTCCGGAGGACTGCGGCTTCTGCTCCCAATCCCGCGTCGCCCACGGAGACATCCCGCGGTATCGGCTCCTCTCGAAGGAGGAAATCGTCTCGGCGGCTCGTCGCGCTAAGGAAGCCAAGGCGTGGAAATTCTGCATCGTCACTTCCACGCGAGGTCCGAACGAGAAGCAGCTCGATGTCCTCTGCGACGCCGTGCGGGAGATCAAGTCCTCGGTCGGGATTCGGGTCTGCACCTCCCTGGGCCTCTTGAACGGCGGGCAGGCGCGGCGACTCAAGGAGGCGGGGGTCGATCGATTCAATCACAATCTGGAAACCAGCCGGCGACACTTTCCCAGGATCTGCACGACGCACGGATACGACGATCGAGTCCGGACCCTGGAGCGGGTGCACGAGGCGGGAATGGAGGCGTGCGCGGGGGGAATCGTCGGGATGGGGGAAGACGACGAGGACGTCCTCGATTGGGCCTTCGCTCTCCGCGAACTCGAAGTCGAGTCGATCCCCGTCAACTTTCTCGATCCGAGGCCGGGAACGCCTTTGGGAGAAGTCCCGCGCCCGGAACCGCGGCGCTGTCTGCGCATCCTGTGCCTCGTCCGATTCGTGAATCCCACCCGAGACATCCGGGCCGCGGGAGGGCGGGAAACGGCGCTTCGGATGCTGCAACCATTGGCGCTGTACCCCTGCAATTCCATCTTCACGAACGGGTATCTGACGACTCCGGGAAATGAGTCCTCCGAGGACATCCGCATGATCGAAGATCTCGGGTTCGAAGTCGAGGTGGAGTCGTGACGAAGGCGCAGGCGGCCGGATTGGCCTTGCTCAATGTGCTCGCGTGCGTCGTCGCCGCGGCCATTTCCTTCCAATTCACCTGGAAAAAATGGTGGCTGCCCCTTCTCCTTGTCGGGGGCGTTTGTGCCCTCGTTTCCTCCCTCCATCTGGAGTTCGTCCAGCGGAAGTTGGAGGAGTCGCCGGAGAAGACGAAGGTCACGTGGGCGGGGTACGTCCTTTTCGCCGTCGGCATTCTTCTCGCCATCGGGGCGTTCCGGATTCAGTGAGCCTCCTGATCGGCGCGCACATGTCGGTCGCGGGCGGATTTCATCTCGCCTGCGAGCGCGCCCGCGAGGTCGACTGCGCCGCAATCCAGGTTTTCACCAAGAGCGAGCGCCAATGGAAATCGAAGCCCATCGCCGACGAGGAGGCGGCCGCGTTTCGCCGCGCCCGGAAGACCCATGGAATCGAAGTCGCCTTCGCGCACGACAGCTACCTCATCAACTTGGCGACGCCGGACGCGGCCCTCCGACGGAAGTCGATCGCGGCGTTCGTCCACGAGCTGGAGCGGTGCGAAACTCTCGGACTCGATTTCCTCGTGACGCATCCGGGTTCGCCCGGCGAGGCGGGCGAAGCGAAGGGGCTTCGTTTCATGTCGAAAGCTCTCGACGAAATCCACCGGAGGACGAAGGGCTTTCGCGCCGGGGTGGTCCTCGAGACGACGGCCGGACAGGGAGCGACGCTGGGATGGAGATTCGAGCAGCTCCGGGCGATCCGCGACGGGCTCCGCGAGCCGGAACGAATCGGAGTCTGCGTCGATACCTGCCACGTGTTCGCCGCGGGATACGACATCTCGACGCGCGAGGGCTGGAATCGAGTCTTCGAGGACTTCGATCGGACGCTCGGAATCGGTACAATCCGGGCCTTTCACGTGAACGATTCCAAGAAGGGATTGGGGTGCCGGGTGGACCGTCATGAACACCTCGGAAGGGGCTGCCTGGGATTGGAAGCGTTCCGCTCTCTGATGAACGATCCCCGCTTTCGGGATGTGCCGAAGGTGCTGGAGACTCCCAAGGACGACGACATGGATGCGGAGAATCTTCGCGTCCTGAGGAGCTTGGTCGGATGAAGGCGCTCGTCAAAAAAGAGGCCGCACCGGGCGCGGTGCTGGAAACGGTGCCGATGCCCGAGTACGGCCCGAGCGACGTTCTCCTCAAGGTCCGGGCCACCTCCATCTGCGGAACCGACCTGCACATCTATAACTGGGATGCGTGGGCGCAGTCGGCGATTCGGCCTCCGCTCGTCTTCGGTCACGAAGTCACGGGAGAAGTCGTCGAAGTGGGAAGCGACGTGAAGACGCTCCGCCGCGGCGACCTCGTCTCCGTCGAGAGCCACTTCCCTTGCGGATCCTGCCACCAGTGCAGGCAGGGGAGGATGCACATCTGCGACCATCTGAAGATCCTGGGGGTGGACCGAAGCGGATGTTTCGCGGAGTTCGTCTCGGTACCGGCGCTGTGCGCGTGGAAGAACCCTGCCTCCATGGCTCCGGAGGTGGCGTCGATACTGGAGCCGATGGGGAATGCGGTCCATGCGGTGAGCGCGGCCAAGGTGCGGGGGAAGACGATCGCGGTGTTCGGATGCGGCCCGACGGGGCTCTTCACGATCGCCGTCGCTCGGGCCCACGAGGCGGCGAAGATCGTCGCCGTAGACATCAATCGGAAACGGCTGGAGCTCGCGCGGAAGTTGGGAGTGTCGGTCCTCTTCGACGGCGCGGATCCGGATCTCGCATCGAAGATCGCCAAGGAAGCCGGAGGATTCGGCGCCGATGTCAGTTTCGAGATGTCCGGGAGTCCGCGTGCGATCGCCGCCGGGCTCCGATGCCTTCAGAACGGCGGCACGATGGTGGCGTTCGGCATTCCCTCGAAGCCCCTGGAGATGGACCTGGCCAACGACGTCATCCTGAAGGGACGCACGATCCTCGGAATCGTCGGGCGGCTCATGTTCGAGACTTGGGAAGAAATGCAGCGGCTCCTCGACAGCGGAAAACTGGATCCCTCGCCGATCGTCACCCACCGGTACCGTCTGGACGAATTCGAGAAGGCCTTCGAGACGATCGCGGCGGGCGAAGCGGGAAAGGTGGTGTTGTTCCCGTGACGCCTCAGGAAAAACTGGAGGCCGCCCGGTCGATTCTCCGGGAAATGGGGAGCGTCGCGGTCGCGTTTTCCGGCGGGGTGGACAGCACGTTTCTCCTGAAAGTGGCCGAGGAGGTTCTCGGCGACCGCGCCGTCGCGTTCACGGCGGTCAGCGAGTCGTTTCCGCGCGCGGAGCTGGAAGAGTCCAGGAAGCTCGCGTCCCACGTGGGAGCGAGGCAGATCTTCATCGAAACGCGCGAGCTCGAGCGCGAGGAGTATCGGGCCAACTCGCCCGATCGTTGCTACTTTTGCAAGAGCGAGCTCTTCGACGCTCTCGTGCCGCTGGCGGAGCGCGAGGGTCTCCGATGGGTGGCCTACGGCGAGATCGCGGACGATCGATCCGACCATCGGCCCGGGGCGCGCGCGGCGAAGGAGAGGAGGGTACGGGCCCCTCTCGCGGAAGTCGGGCTCTCCAAGCTCGAGATTCGCCTCCTGTCCAAAGAGCTGGGACTTCCCACTTGGGACAAGCCCTCGTTCGCGTGTCTCTCGTCTCGAATTCCGTATGGGCGCCCGGTCACCCGGGAAAACCTCTCGCAAATCGAACGGGCCGAGGATGTCTTGCGCTCCCTTGGGATTCGGAACTTCCGAGTGCGGCATCACGACAGTCTCGCGCGCGTCGAGGTCGATCCCGCGGATTTCGACTCGATCCTCGCTCTACGGGAGGCCGTCGTCTCCCGTCTGAAGGAGATCGGATACGCCTACGTTACGCTCGATCTCCAGGGGTTTCGAAGCGGGAGCATGAACGAGGTGCTAGACTCCGGACGCCGGACTCGGTAGGCTGACGCATCGCGTTATGGGACAGATCCTCGACGCTCGTTCTCTCTCGGGAGCCCGCCTGACGGCGGACGTCTGCGTCATCGGCACGGGAGCGGGGGGAGCGGTCGCGGCCAAGGAACTGGCCGAGCGCGGGCTCCGGGTGATCGCGCTCGAGGAGGGGGGACACCACACCCGAGAGGAATTCAATCGCCGTCCTGCCGACATGCTTCCGCTTCTCTACCGGGACGCGGGGCTCACGGGCTCGATCGGCCGGCCGGCCATCGCGATCCCCCTGGGACGGGCCGTGGGGGGAACCACGCTCATCAATTCCGGAACGTGCTTCCGAACGCCGGACGCCATCCTGGAGAAGTGGAGCGCCGAGTTCGGCCTTCCGGACCTCCGCCCCTCGGACATGGTCTCGAGATTCGAGCGAGTCGAGCGGATCCTGAACGTGACGCCGGTGGCGCCGGAGATTCTCGGACGCAACGGGACGCTCATGAAGCGGGCGACGGAGATGCTCGGCCTTCGAGGCCGGCCGATTCCGAGAAACGCCAAGGATTGCCGAGGCAGCGGCGTCTGCTGTTTCGGATGTCCGACGGGTGCCAAGCAATCCACCGATCGATCGTATGTCCCGCTCGCGCTCGAACATGGAGCCGACGTCTACGTCCACGCCCGGGCGAACGAGATTCTCGTCGAAAACCGGCGCGCGGTGGGAGTGCGGTTCGAGCAGGGCGAAGTGCGGGCGAAGGCGGTCGTATTGTCGGCGGGCGCGATCCTCACTCCGGCGTTTCTCCAGCGGCAAAAGTTGGCCCTCTCGAGCGGGCAAGTCGGCCGGAATCTGACGGTCCATCCGACCGCGCGCATGCTGGGCGTGTTCTCGGAAATCGTCGACGGCTGGAATGGGGTACCGCAGGGATTCTATGTCGACGACCTGAGCGAGGAGGGAATCATCCTCGAGGGAATTCACGGGCCCCCGCCCCTGATCGCGACGGGAGTGCCGTTCCTCGGACAGCGCATGCTCGACTTCCTCGCGCAATCGAGATATCTCGGGGCCTTCGGGATTCTGATCGAGGACGAATCGACCGGGCGAGTCAACTACTCGCGTCTTTTCCGGACGCCGATCGTCACGTACTCGCTCGGGGCCCTGGAGATCGAGCGGCTCCGGAAGGGGATTGCGCTGGCGGGGAAGGCCTTCTTGGCCGCCGGTGCCGAGAAGCTCCATTTCCCCGTCCACGGCTGGGACGAACTGACGAGCCGGTCCGACGTCGAGCGGTTTCTCTCGGCTCCGCTGACGGCCACCGATTTCGAGGTTGCCGCGTTCCATCCCCTCGGCACGTGTCGGATGGGAGTGGATCCGAAATCGAGCGTCGTGGACCCGTGGGGGGAGACGCACGAGGTGCCGGGTCTCTGGATCCTGGACGGGAGCATTCTCCCGAGCGCCGTGGCCGTAAATCCGCAAGTGTCGATCATGGCCGTGGTCACGCGGGGGGCGGAGGAGCTTGCGAAACGATTGGGGGAGAAATGAACCGGCTGGCATGGCTGTTTTTCCTGTGCGCCTATCAGGACGATCCGCGCAGGCCGGAGGCCATTCGAACTCGGAACGTGCCGCAGGTATCCGAGGAGGTGTGGAACAGGCTGTCGCAGTACCAGAGCGTGCGTTCAGCCTCCTTTGAGGCGTTTCTCCCGGATGGGAGTCTCCTGATCACGACGCGGTTCGGCAATACGGCTCAACTCCATGTGGTTCCCTCGCCGGGAGGTCGGCGCGAGCAGATTACCTTCCGGGAGGAACCGGTCGCCGATGGCGAAGTAATGCCCGCGACGGGAGCGATCCTCTATGCGGCTTCCCGAGGAGGAAGCGAGAGCGACCAGATCTATCGGCTGGACCGCTCCTCCGGTCGGAGCGTCTTGCTGACCGAGGGAAAGTCGAAAAACGACTTGGGGGCGGTACAGAAATCGGGGCGGAGGGTCACGCTCCAGAGCAACCGTCGCAACGGCCGCGATACCGATACGTATCTGCTCGATCCGGCGACCGGAGAGACGACGCTCCTGCTGGAGACAAAGGGAGAGTACTGGTACGTTGCCGATTGGTCGCCCGACGACTCCAAGGCTCTCCTTGTCCGGTACGTGTCGGTCAACGAATCGTATCCACACCTGCTGGACCCGAAGAGCGGCGGACGAATACCCATCCCGATTCCCGGGAGCGGGAAGGCGGCTCACTCCGCCCTCGCTTTCGACAGCGACGGGCGACACGCGTACGTCGTCAGTGACGCGATCGGGGAATTCAAACACCTCGCGCGGGTCGACCTGAAGACGATGGAGTACGATTGGCTGACTCGGGATATTCCTTGGGACGTCACCGATCTGGAAGTTCGGGGCCCTCGGGTTGCCTTCGTCGTGAACGAGGACGGTCGCTCGCGTTTGTACGTGATGGAAGAGGGGAAGCGCCGCGAACTCCCTCTCCCCCTGGGGACGATCAGCGGGCTTCGTTTCTCCGGCGATGGGGCGCGTCTGGGGTTCTCCTTGGCCCGTCCCGACGCGCCTCGTGACGCGTACACCTTCGAACTCGCCAAGAACGAGCTTGTCCGATGGACCTATAGCGAAGTCGGAGGGCTCGATCCCTCGCGCTTCGTCGTCCCCGAACGCCTCCGAGTGAAATCCTTCGACGGAGCGGAGATTCCCGCGTATATCTTCCGCTCGCAACGGTCGGGGCGATCGCCGGTGATCATCGCTTTCCACGGCGGGCCGGAAGGACAGTATCGTCCGGACTTTTCGAGCCTCCTCCAGTTCTACGTGAACGAACTCGGATGCGCGGTCCTTTGTCCGAACGTTCGCGGATCGACCGGATATGGCAAGACATTCGTCACGCTCGACAACGGGGTCAAGCGCGAGGACTCGGTCCGAGACGTGGGGGCGATCCTCGATTGGATCGCAACCCAGCGAGATCTGGATGCGGATCGAGTCGGCGTCGTGGGAGGCTCGTACGGAGGCTACATGGTCCTCGCCACTCTGGTGAATTATCCCGATCGTATTCGGGCCGGGGTGGACATCGTCGGGATCGCCAATTTCGTCACCTTTCTCGAGAAGACGGCCGCGTATCGACAGGACTTGCGGCGCGCGGAATACGGGGACGAAAGGGATCCGGAGGTCCGCAAGGTTCTCGAAAAGATCTCTCCGATACACCGCGCGGATCGGATTCGCGCACAACTCCTTGTGATCCACGGGAAGAACGACCCCCGCGTGCCGGTGGGGGAAGCGGAGCAGATTGCACAGAAAGTCCCGGGAGCGTGGCTGTTGATTGCGGAGAACGAAGGGCACGGATTTGCGAAGAAGGAGAACCAGAATTACTCCAGCGCAGTGACCGTGTCCTTCTTCCGAAAGCACCTTCTCCCGTAGCGTATCCGATCGGATACGGTTCCCTTGGAAATCCGTCCGGCGCAAGTTGGCCGATCCCTTGCCCGTCTCGTTGGCATCCAAGGAGGCACGGGATGAGACGAGCGATCGGCGCGATGATCTTGGCGGTATCGGCGTGCTCCTCCCCGAAGCCGATCGATCGGCTGCGTGGAGACGAAAGGACCGCGAACGAGGCCATCGCTCAATTTGTTGCGCGAGGCGAGGCTGCGATTCCGGAGCTCCGGGAGGGTCTCGGGGATTCCGATCCTACGGTGCGGAGAAGGGCGCGAACGGGCCTGGCCCGGATCACCGGCCAGTGGGGTTCGAGCGACGGAATCGTTTGGAAACGTTCGATGTCGGAGGCCGTCGGAAAGGACCGTCCCATCTTGGCGCTCCATCTCTTCGGGAAGTTCGACGAGGAATTCTGCTGAGCCAACGGAAAATTCGCGAGAACCGTGACGTTCTCGGACGCGCGGGTGGTGGATCTCGTGAAACGGAACTTCGTACCGGTGTGGGAGAGCGTCGCGCCCGTCTCGGTGGCCGTCTTCGATTTGGGCGGGGGGCGAAGCGTGCGCGGGACGATGGGAGGAGAGATCGCGCTCTACTTCTGCCGACCCGACGGCAAGGTCTTCGACGTCCTCCCGGCCCTTCACTCTCCTCACGCGACGTACTGGGCGATCCAGGAGGCGCTCGCCTTCTATCGAAAGACGGGAGCCACCGACGAAGCCATCGCAAAGCATCACCGACTCCGATTCGCCCAGATGCAAGCCGAAGAGGCGGGTCTCCCAACCCCCTCCGTCGAGAAGTGGAAGCGGTGGCGGAAGTTGAAGACGCGCTCGACGGATCCCGGGACGCGCGCCTTGGGCGAGCTCAGCTACTCGAAATCGGGCTTCGTCATGGATTCGGAGTCGATCGTCGTCATCGAGCCTGGAGGGATGCAGCTCTTCAAGCGTCAAGTGCACCAGGCGCTGGGCTCCGCACCTCCGAAAACTCCCGAGGAATGGAAGAGACACGTGTTCCTCGACATCTTGGATCAAGAACTCAAGGGGGGAGAGTTCCGGTACGACGTAGATACGTTGGCCCCGATCTCGGTGATCGAAGAGGATTGAGGGTTAGTCCCGGAACCGGGCCTTGACGCTCGGACGCAACAGCACGATCAGGGAGAACACTCCGAGCGCCGTTCCGAACGGCACGAAGACACAGCTGATGGCGGCCATCGTGAAGCAGAAGTTGTACTTCACGCGCTCTTTGAGGTAGTTCCCGGCCTT
>Ga0114945_10001479_pt1 | contig 14581 bp, 10 predicted proteins | sample OV2TP3_FD_87194 | JGI IMG/M metagenome (GOLD analysis project Ga0114945, IMG submission 87194) | Hot spring microbial communities from Beatty, Nevada to study Microbial Dark Matter (Phase II) - OV2 TP3 | ecosystem: Environmental > Aquatic > Thermal springs > Hot (42-90C) | place: USA: Beatty... | reverse complement strand
TACCGTCACCCTGACGCTCGAGCTCATCAGCCCGGTCGCGCTGGAGAAGGGCCAGCGCTTTGCGATTCGCGAGGGCGGCCATACGGTCGGCGCGGGCACCATCACTGAGATCACGAAGTGAGCCACGAGACAGGGCGAGCCAGTGCGCTCGCCCGTGGTGTTCGTAGTGGGCTGCGATGCCACGCGAGATGATTACCTTGGAGTGCAAGGACTGCCGTCGGCGAAACTATCACACGTACCGGAATAAACGCGCAGGCAGCGAGCGATTGACGTTGCGGAAATTCTGCTGCTGGTGCCGACGCCACACGGCGCATCACGAGACGAAAGCGTAAGGGCCAGGTCTCGCCGTGCTCAGGCGACGCAGTGCATCGGCGAGTATCCTCAGCGGCGTTGCAGGGTCGTCGAGGAGCGTCGGTTAACGGTAAACCACCGGTCTCCAAAACCGGGACTGCAGGTTCGACTCCTGCCGCTCCTGTATTTTTACTGTGCGTTGAGCAGGAGTCGCAGGCCTACGGCTCATCGAGGAACCCGAGCCTAGCTGCATGTGGGGCCACCCCGACCGAAGATCGTGGCAGCAGGGTAGGACGTGAGGAGTGAGATTCATTGCGCGTGTCCGCCAATTTGTGTCTGAGGTGCGTGCGGAGATGACGAAAGTCTCCTGGCCCACCCGTCAGCAACTCGTGGAGTCAACGCGGCTCGTCCTCATCATGACCGGTCTGTTGGCCGCGTTCCTGAGCATCTGGGATCTGGCGGCCTCGCAGCTCATTCGGTGGATGTTACGGTAGCGACGCATGGCCGACACCAAGTGGTATGTGATCCATACGCAGACTGGGCAAGAAGAGAAAGTCCGCAATAGTCTCTCGCGTCGCCGCGAACAGCAGACGGGCGGCCAGCGCATCACCCAGGTGCTCATTCCGACGGAACGGGTCTCGGAGATCCGCGAAGGCAAGAAGCGCATCACCGAGCGTAAATTTTTCCCCGGCTACGTCCTCGTCTCAATGGAGCTGGATGAGGAGACGTGGCATGTGGTGCGCGCCACGCCAGGGGTGACCGGCTTCATCGGTGCCGGACGCAATCCGGTCGCGCTCAGCGATGAGGAAGTCCAGCAGATTTTGCAACAGACGGAAGAACGGCAAGAACGGCCCAGTCCTAAAGTGATCTTTGAGAAAGGGGAAGGGGTGCGGGTGATCGAGGGGCCGTTTACCAACTTTAGTGGTTTGATCGAGGAGGTCAACCCAGACCGCGGGAAACTCAAAGTCGCAGTGTCCATCTTCGGTCGCTCCACACCGGTCGAGCTCGAGTACTGGCAAGTCGAAAAACTCTAAAGCCCATGGCCAAGAAAATCAAAACCCACATTAAACTCCAATGTTCCGCGGGACAGGCCACCCCGGCGCCACCGGTCGGCCCGGCGTTGGGACAGCACGGCGTCAACATCATGGAGTTCTGCAAGCAGTTCAATGAGAAGACGCGCGGCAGGGAGGGCGTGATTCTGCCCGTCGTTCTTACGGTCTTTGAGGATCGGACGTTTACGTTCATCATCAAGAGTCCACCAGCGGCGGTGCTCCTCAAGCAGTGCTGCGGATTGGCGAAGGCCTCGGGGACACCGAGTCGCGAGCGCGTGGGGAGCGTCACCCGCCTGCAGGTGCTCGAGATCGCCCGCACCAAGATGGTGGATCTCAACACCGAGGATCTCGAGGCGGCGATTCGCATGGTGGCGGGGACCGCGCGCAGCATGGGCATTACGGTGACCGAGGAGGCCGCGGTCTCATGAGCACGGCCCTCGCGAGCAAACGTTTTCGAGCCGCCACGCAGCAGGTGGATCGGACCCAACGCTACACCATCAGTGCAGGGGTGGCCCTGCTCAAGCAGCTCCCGACGGTCAAGTTTGATGAGACCGTCGAGCTCGCACTGGGCTTGAGCGTGGATCCGAAACGCACCGATCAAGTGGTGCGCGGCACGGTGCTCTTACCCCATGGGACGGGCAAGACCGCGCGTATCGCGGTCTTCTGTCAGGGCGAACAGGTGACCCAAGCGTTGGCCGCTGGCGCGGATGTGGCCGGGGGGAGCGAGCTCATTGCCAAAGTCAACAGCGGATGGGCGGAATTTGATGTGGCGGTTGCCACGCCACGCATGATGCCTGAGCTGGCCAAGGTGGGAAAAATTTTAGGGCCGCGGGGCCTGATGCCCAGCCCGAAAGCTGGGACCGTGACCGACGATCTCACGAAGGCCATCATGGAAGTGAAGCGCGGCAAGGTGGAGTTTAAGCAAGATAAGCAGGGCAATCTGCACTTGGTGATTGGCAAGCGCTCCTTTAGCGAGCAGGCCTTGACAGAAAACGCCCAGGCCCTGTGCGAGGCCGTGCGCCACGCGCGTCCAGCGGCGCTGAAGGGGTCGCTCGTCCGCACCGCCACGTTATCGGCGACGATGAGTCCGGGCATCCCCCTGGATGCGACGGCCCTGTTTGCGGAGGAGGCAGAGTAGGCGATGGACCGCGTCGGCGTAGGGCAGTACACGAAAACGCGTCTGACGGAGACGATTCGGGCACGGTTAGACGCCTCGCGGCATCTCATCGTCACGCGGTTCCAGCAGCTCAATCCCGAGGCGAGCGGTCAGCTGCGACGACACCTCAGGCGCGCCCAGGCGAGTTGCGTGGTGACGAAACGGACGCTCCTGCTGCGCGCGTTGGGCGCCTCCTCCTTTGCCGAAGCGGCCCAGTGGGTGGAGGGGCCCACGGCCCTGGTGCTGACCGGCGCTGATCCCGTGCGTGTTGCGAAAGTGCTGGTCGAGTTCATCAAGGCCCACGACACCGCGCTGGAGCTCAAGGGCGGCGTCATCGAGGGGCAGTCACTCTCCGCGCATGACGTGACCGCGTTGGCGCACATCCCCTCGCGGGAACAACTCTTGGCCGAGATCCTCGGGTATGCCGAGGCGCCGATGACCGATGTGGTGCTCACGGTGGAAGGTGTGTTGCAGGCGGTGGTGTCGGTGGTGGAAGCGCTCAGCCAGCAACGGCTCAGCGCGCCAACACCTGAGTCGGTGGCGCCCGGTGTGTCATGACGGTGTGGAGTCTTCAACAGGGAGGTAGGGAGCAGCGATGGCAGAAGCCGTAGTGACGAAGTTGTCCAAACGTGTCGAAGAGGCGCTGACGTTGACCGACGAGATGACAGCGCTGGAATTGTCGAGTTACGCCAAGGCGATGCGCGAGAAGTACGGGATCACCGCGACACCGGTGGCGGTGGCGGCCGGGCCAGCGCTGGCGGGGAGTGGGGCAACCGCTGCGCCAGAAGAGGAGAAGGCCACCGTGGATGTGATCCTCGCGAACAGCGGGGCCAACAAGATCCAAGTCATCAAAGAAATCCGCGCGGTGACCACCCTGGGCTTGAAAGAAGCCAAAGACTTGGTGGAGTCGGCGCCGAAACCGGTCAAGACCGGTGTGGCGAAGGAGGAAGCCGCGGAGATCAAGAAGAAACTGGAAGCCGTGGGCGCGAAGGTGGAATTGAAGTAACCCGTCTACACCAGCTGAGGCGCGATGATTAAACGACGCAGCTTTGCCAAGATCGCCGAGTCCATGGCGGCCCCCAATCTGGTGGAGGTCCAGACCGCCTCCTACGAGACCTTCCTGCAGCGGGAGGCCCCCAAGACGAAACGCGAGCCTCGCGGCCTCCAGGCCGCCTTTCAGGAGATCTTTCCGATCGAGAGCTACGACGGGCGGCATCGCCTCGAATTTCTGTGGTACGCCTTGGGCCATCCGAAGTACAACATTGAGGAATGCCTCTATCGTGGGATGACCTACGCTGCGCCGCTGAAAGTCAAACTCCGCTTGGTCTCAGACAAGGAAGCGAAGGAACAAGAGGTGTTCCTGGGCGACATCCCGCTCATGACGGAGACCGGCACGCTCCTCATCAATGGGGATGAGCGCGTCATCGTCAGCCAGATGCATCGCTCGCCCGGGGTCTTCTTCGAGGAGGCCCTCCATCCGAGCGGCAAACGCCTCTACTCAGCCAGGATCATTCCGTATCGCGGCGCGTGGATTGAGTTTGAGTTTGATCTGAACGATGTGCTCTACGTCTATATTGATCGCCGCCGCAAGATGCTCGCGACCGCGCTGCTGCGCGTCTTGGGATATCCCAACGATGAGGAGATTCTCCAGGCCTTTGCCACGACCGAGACGGTGGAGTGCGCCACGCAGGCCCAGTGGAAGAAAGTGGCCGAGCGGCACACCGCGACCCTGCTCAAAGAGCCCTCCTCAGGGGAAGCGCTCCTGCGTGCCGGCGGCCAGTTGACGGAGGACCTCCTGCAGCGCTTGTGGGAGCTGGGCTTCCGGAAGCTCAAGCTCCTCGTGGATCCGCCGCTCGAAATCCTGCGCACCCTCGAGCGGGATCCGACCCACTCCCGCGAAGATGCGCTGATGGATATCTACCGACGTGTGCGGCCAGGCGACATGCCCAATTTGCAGAGCGCGCATACGCTCGTCGCACGCCTGTTCACCGATCCGCGACGTTACGACGTGAGCCGTGTCGGGCGGTTCGTGTTGAACCGCAAACTCGGCATGCGCGCGCCGTTGGACGAGCGGGTGCTGACGCGCGAGACGATCGTGGCGGTGATGAAATACCTCGTGGGCCTCCGACATGGCGAGGGGGAGGTGGACGACATTGATCACCTGGGGAACCGCCGCGTGCGCTCGGTGGGTGAGCTGGTCCAGAACCAAGTGCGGATCGGCTTGGAGCGGTTGGAACGCTCCATTCAGGAGCGGATGGCGATCTACGATCTCGCGAAGATGATGCCGCACAACTTGGTGAACTTCAAGCTCGTCTCCTCGGTGGTGCGCGACTTTTTCGCGCGCTCGCAGCTGTCGCAGTTCATGGATCAGACCAATCCGTTAGCCGAGCTGACCCACAAGCGCCGCCTCTCAGCCCTGGGGCCGGGCGGCTTGTCGCGTGAGCGGGCAGGGTTTGAAGTCCGCGACGTGCATCACTCCCACTACGGGCGGATCTGCCCGATTGAGACGCCGGAAGGACCGAACATCGGCTTGATTTCATCGTTGACGACGTACTCGCGGATCAATCAGTACGGCTTCATCGAGACGTCGTATCGTCGTGTCGAGAAGGGCGTGGTGACCACCAAGGTGGACTACCTCACTGCCGATCAGGAGAACCAGTACCTCATTACGCAGGCCAATGCGTTGATGGACAAACAGGGGCGGCTCCTGGGGCCAGAGGTGACCTGTCGGTATCGCGGCAACTTTCCGAAAGTGCCACCGAAGGATGTGCAGTACATTGACGTCTCACCCACGCAGCTCGTCAGTATCGCCGCCAGCCTCATTCCCTTCCTTGAGCATGATGACGCCAACCGCGCGCTCATGGGTTCAAACATGCAACGGCAGGCCGTGCCCTTGCTGACGACGGAAGCCGCGCTGATCGGCACCGGCATGGAATATCGCACCGCGGTGGATTCCGGGGCGTGTGTGCTGGCCGCAGAAGCCGGCGTGGTGCGACACGTCCAGGCCGATGCCATCGTCATTGGCAAGCGGACGTATCGGCTCCGCAAATTCCAGCGGTCGAATGCCAACACCTGCTTGAACCAGCGGCCGCTCGTGCACGTCGGGCAGTCCGTCAAAGCTGGCCAGGTCATCGCGGATGGGCCGGCCACGCACCAGGGTGAGTTGGCGCTGGGCAAAAACATCCTCGTGTGCTTCATGCCGTGGCGAGGCTACAACTTTGAAGACGCGATCCTCATCAGCCAGCGCTTGGTGCGCGAGGACACCTACACCTCCATTTACCTCGAGGAGTTTGAGCTCGAGGCACGCGAAACGCGTTTGGGCAACGAGGACATCACGCGGGATATTCCCAACGTGAGTGAGGAGGCCCTCAAAGATCTCGACGAGCAGGGCATCGTTCGGATCGGCGCCGAGGTCGGGCCCCGCGATCTCCTCGTCGGGAAAGTCACCCCAAAGAGTGAAACCGAGCTCTCGCCGGAGGAGAAACTCCTGCGCGCGATCTTTGGCGAGAAGGCCGGGGATGTGCGCGACGCGAGTCTGCGGGTACCCGCCGGTGTCGAGGGGATCATCGTGGGGGTGAAAGTGTTTGCGCGCAAAGGGGCGCAGCCGCGCACCAAAGAGGACGTGGCCCAGGAACATGCGCAGGTGGAGGCGATTCGGAAACACCATCAAGCCCAGATGCAGCAGCTACGGGAGGAGCGCGTGGAGCGCCTGACGAAGCTGCTGAGCGGCAAACGGCTGGCGGCGAATCTGCTCGAGGCCGAGACGCGCGACGTCGTGCTGCGACAGAACCGCCGGTTGCTCAAGGGCGACATGCACAAACTGATCCGCTGCGATCTGGATGAGATCAAGTTGACCGATGAACCGGAGCTGGAGCATCAGGTGCGGCGGATTGTGGCGTTCTTTGATGAGCAGATCAAGGAACTCTCGTATGAAGAAGAACTGGCGGTGGACAAGATCAAGCGCGGCGATGAGCTGCCGCCGGGCGTGATCAAGCGCGTCGTCGTGCAAGTGGCCTCGAAACGGAAAGTCCAGGTCGGTGACAAAGTGGCCGGCCGCCACGGCAACAAAGGCGTCATTGCCAAGATTCTGCCAGACGCTGACATGCCGTATCTGCCGGACGGAACGCCCGTGGATATGGTCCTCAATCCCCTGGGGGTGCCGTCGCGGATGAACGTGGGGCAAATCTTGGAGACCCACTTGGGGTGGGCCGCCCAGGCCTTAGGGGTCCACTGCGCTAGTCCGGTCTTTAACGGCGCCACCGAAACCGAGATTAAAGCGGAACTCCGACGCGCCGGCCTGCCGGCTGATGGGAAGACCGTCTTGCACGATGGATTTACCGGCGAGCCGTTTGATCAGAAGGTGACGGTCGGCTACCTCTACATGATTAAACTCGCCCACCTGGTGGACGATAAAATTCATGCGCGCTCCATCGGGCCGTACTCGCTCGTCACCCAACAGCCGCTCGGCGGCAAGGCCCAGTTCGGTGGCCAGCGGTTTGGCGAGATGGAAGTGTGGGCGCTCGAGGCGTATGGGGTAGCCTACACGTTGCAGGAACTCTTGACGGTCAAGAGTGACGATGTCATCGGACGCACGCGCATCTACGAGGCGATTGTGAAGGGCGAGATGACGCTGCAGCCCAGTACCCCGGAGTCGTTTAACGTGTTGGTGAAGGAGCTCCAGAGCCTCGTGCTCGATGTCCGCCTGGAGCGGTCACGTGAGGAGACGGTGGATGCCTCAGCGCGGTTCGCCGAGCGGCTCAAGGCCGCAGCCCTGGAAGTGGCGGCGGCCTCGGTGCCGATGGCAGCCACGGCGCAAGAGGGGGATGGGGAGGAGCCGTCATGACGACCGCTGTGACGCCGACCACCAGTATCTTTGATGCCATCTCCATTCGGATTGCCTCGCCCGATGTGGTCCGCTCATGGTCAAAGGGCGAAGTTAAAAAACCTGAGACCATCAACTATCGTACCTTTAAGCCGGAGAAAGAGGGCCTCTTCTGCGAGAAGATTTTTGGGCCGACGCGCGACTGGGAGTGCAACTGCGGTAAGTACAAACGCATCAAGCACAAAGGCATCGTCTGTGACCGCTGTGGCGTCGAAGTCACCCTCTCCAAGGTCCGCCGGGAGCGCATGGGCCACATTGAACTGGCGTGCCCGGTGTCCCACATCTGGTTTTTCAAGGCCGTGCCGTCGCGGATGGGAGCGATCCTGGATTTGAGTCTGCGCGAGCTGGAACGGGTGCTGTACTACGAAGCCTACATCGTGACGGATCCTGGCACCAGTCCCCTGAAACTGAAGGAACTGTTGACGGAGGAGCGCTACCAAGAAGCGCTCAAGCAGCATGGCAAGTCGTTCACGGCCAAGATGGGCGCTGAGGCCATTCGTGAGCTCCTCGCACAGGCGGAGTTGGACCAGCTCATCCAACAACTGCAGAAGGAGCTGACCAAGACCGAATTCGAGCAGAGCCAGCGACGGTTGACCAAGCGACTGCGCATTCTGGATGCCCTGAACAAATCAGGCAACCGGTCGGAGTGGATGATCCTCACGGTGCTCCCGGTCATTCCGCCCGACCTGCGGCCGCTCGTCCCGCTCGATGGGGGACGGTTTGCCACGAGTGACTTGAACGATTTGTACCGCCGTGTCATCAATCGGAATAACCGGCTCAAGAAATTGATGGAGCTCAAAGCCCCGGAGATCATCATCCGCAACGAAAAACGCATGCTCCAAGAAGCGGTGGATGCGCTCTTCGACAACGGGCGCCATGGCCGACCGGTCATAGGGCCGATGAATCGGCCGCTCAAGTCCTTGGCGGATATGCTCAAGGGCAAGCAAGGTCGCTTCCGGCAGAACCTGTTGGGGAAGCGCGTGGACTACTCCGGTCGGAGCGTCATCGTGATTGGTCCGGAACTCAAACTGCATCAGTGCGGCTTGCCCAAGAAGATGGCGCTGGAGCTTTTTGAACCCTTCATCATTCGCAAATTCCGTGAGCGGGGTTTTGCCCACACGATCAAGAGCGCGAAGCGGTTGGTGGAACGCGAACAACTCGAGGTGTGGGATATTCTCGACGAAGTCATCAAAGATCATCCAGTGCTCTTGAACCGCGCGCCGACGCTGCACCGCCTCGGTATCCAGGCCTTCCAACCGGTGCTCATCGAAGGCAAGGCCATTCGCATCCATCCGCTCGTGTGCGCTGCCTTCAACGCCGATTTCGATGGCGATCAGATGGCGGTGCACGTCCCCCTCTCCCTTGAGGCGCAGATGGAATCGCGACTGATCATGTTGTCGTCGAACAACATCTTCTCGCCCTCGAGTGGTCGTCCGATCGTCACCCCCACGCAAGATATCGTGCTGGGCTGCTACTACCTGACCAAGGCGCGCGACGGCGTCAAGGGCGAAGGGCACATCTTTGCCGATCCCGACGAGGTCATTCTGGCCTACCAAGATGGCGAGCTGGGCCTCCATGCGAAGATTACCGTGCGCGTCGGCAGCAAGCGACTGGAGACGACCACAGGACGCGTGTTGTTCAATCAGACATTGCCGCCTGACATCCAATTTGTAAATGAGCTCATGGACAAAGGCCGCTTGGGCGATGTGATCGCCACGTGCTATCGCACCTGCGGCCATCAGCGGACGGTGCAACTCTTAGACGACTTGAAGCAGCTGGGTTTTGAGCAGGCGACTCGCTCGGGTTGTTCCATCGGGGTGGATGATCTGATCATCCCCAAGGGTAAGGCCCAGGGCATTGAGCGCGCGCGGAAGGAAGTCGCCCACGTGGAGCTCCAGTACCAGCGGGGCATCATCACGGAAGGCGAACGCTACAACAAGATCATTGACATCTGGACGCGGACCACGGACGAGGTGTCCGACTTGATCTTCGAGGAGCTCGAGCCGTTCAATCCCATTTTCATGATGGCCGACTCCGGCGCTCGCGGATCAGAGCAACAAGTGCGCCAGCTCGCCGGCATGCGCGGCTTGATGGCCAAGCCCTCAGGGGAGATTATCGAGAATCCGATCGTGGCGAACTTCCGCGAAGGGTTGAACGTCTTGGAGTACTTCATCTCGACGCACGGCGCCCGCAAGGGGCTAGCCGACACAGCGCTCAAGACGGCGGATTCAGGCTACCTCACGCGACGCCTCGTAGACGTCGCGCAGGATGTCATCATCGCCGAACACGATTGTGGCACGCTCAACGGGATCACCATTGGCGCGATTCTCGAGGGGGATGAGGAAGTCGCGAGCCTCGCGGAGCGCATCATCGGCCGCATCGCCTTGGACAACGTCGTCAACATCGTCAGCGATGACGTCATCGTGAAAGCCAATACAGAAATTGCTGAGGAGGCGGCCGACCGCATTCAACAAGCCGGGATTGAGAAAATTCGCATTCGCAGTGTCTTGACGTGTGATGCCTCACGGGGGGCGTGCATCCTCTGCTATGGGCGCAACCTCGCCACGGGTCGTCTCGTCGAGGTGGGTGAAGCCGTCGGCATCATCGCGGCGCAATCCATTGGGGAACCCGGCACCCAGTTGACGATGCGGACGTTTCACATCGGGGGGACCGCCAGTCGTATCATCGAACAGTCCTTCATCAAGGCGAAGAACGCCGGCGTCGTCAAATTTGTCAATCTCAAAACCGTCCAATCCAAGCCCGGTGAACTGCTGGTGTTGAACCGCAATGGCCAGCTCTTGCTCCTCGACGAGGAAGGGCGGGAGCTGGAGCGCTACACCATTCCGCAGGGTGCGGTCCTCGGTGTCAGTGACGGTGGTACCGTTGAGAAACAACAGGTCTTTGTGCAGTGGGATCCCTACGCCTCGCCGATCCTCACCGAGGTGAGCGGGATCGTGCGGCTGGATGACATCACCGTGGGCGTGACGATACGGGACGAGGTGGACGAAGCCACCAAAGTCGTCAACCGCATCATCACGGAGCACAAGGCGGATTACCATCCCCAGGTAATCGTTGAGACCAGAGAGGGCGAGATTCTGGCCGTCTATGGACTCCCCGTCGGAGCGCACCTGCTCGTCAGAGATGGCCAACAGGTCAAGACCGGCGACCTCTTGGCCAAGACCGCCCGCAAGATCACGCAGACCAAAGATATTACCGGCGGGCTCCCGCGAGTCGCGGAGCTCTTTGAAGCGCGTCGGCCGAAAGATCCCGCCATCATCGCTGAGATTGATGGCGTGGTTGAGGTGGGGACTGCCAAGAAGGGGCAGCGACGCATCATCATCACCAGCAGCACCGAGATGCGCAAGGAGTACCTCATCCCGCACGGCAAGCACCTCAACGTCTACAAAGGCGACTACGTGACCGCCGGGCAACCGCTCACCGATGGTCCGGTGGTGCCGCAAGACATCTTGCGCGTGAGTGGTGACAAGAAGCTCCAGGAGTACCTCGTGAATGAAGTGCAGGAGGTGTATCGGCTCCAAGGAGTGAAGATTAACGACAAACACATCGAGATCATCGTCCGGCAGATGCTCCGCAAAGTCCGTATTGATGATCCCGGTGACACCCATTTTCTCATCGGGATGCAGGTGGACAAATTCCTCTTCCAGCAGGAAAACGAGCGGGTCAAGAAGCTCGGCAAACGGCCGGCGAGCGCGACACAACTCTTGTTGGGCATCACGAAAGCCTCGCTCTCAACGGAAAGTTTCATTGCCGCGGCCAGCTTCCAAGAGACGACGCGGATTCTCACCGAAGCGGCCACGAGCGGTCGTCGCGACCATCTCATGGGCCTCAAAGAGAACGTCATCATGGGCCACCTGATTCCTGCCGGGACCGGCTTTGCGGCCCATCGCCAATTGGTCATGGTCAAAACCGCTCTCTCAGAACCGCCACCCGCCGCAGCCGCGAGCGGGATAGCGGTGCGGGAGCGCGCCACGAGTGAGATGGGATCGGCGACCTAGCGACGATGCCCACCATTCGCCAGCTCATTCGCCTCGGACGCCAGGAACGCCGCAAACGGCGGAAGTCGCCGGCCCTCCAGGGCGCGCCGCAGCGACGAGGCGTGTGTCTGCAGGTCAAGACGCAGACGCCGAAGAAACCCAACTCAGCCTTACGTAAAGTCGCGCGCGTCCGACTGACGACCGGGATCGAAGTGACCGCCTACATTCCCGGGGAAGGCCACAACTTGCAGGAGCACTCGATCGTGTTGATCCGTGGCGGGCGGGTCAAGGATCTGCCGGGTGTGCGGTACCACATCGTCCGCGGTATCTTGGATACCTCGGGGGTGAATCAACGCAAGAAATCGCGCTCCAAATATGGAGCGAAGCTCCATCCCGTGGGCAAATGAGCCGACCACGCGTGCAGCGGCCACCGATGAACACGCAGCGCATCACACCATGAGACGACGACGCGCCGAATCTCGGCCGGTCCCAGTGGATCCCCGGTATCACAATCCGTTGCTGGGCCGTTTCACCCGGATCATCATGATGGATGGGAAACTTGCGATTGCGGAGCGCATTGTCTACGGCGCCTTAGCTCGGCTGCAGCAGCAGACGGGCGCGACGGATGTTGTGGGCGCGTTTCAGCAGGCATTGGAGAACGTCCGCCCCTCGCTCGAAGTCAAATCACGACGCGTGGGGGGTGCCACGTATCAAGTACCGATAGAAGTCCGGCATGAGCGGGGTCTGTCGTTGGCCATGCGCTGGGTCCGCGACTTCGCAAGTAGTCGCAAGGGCCGCCCCATGGAGCAGCGCCTCGCCGAGGAGCTCGCCGAGGCGTATCGTGGTCAAGGCGCGGCGGTGAAGAAAAAAGAAGACACGCACAAGATGGCCGAAGCGAATCGGGCATTCGCCCATTATCGCTGGTGAGCGCGATGGCGACGTCTCAGGCAATACAGACCTCTGAAGTGCAACAACCGACCCTCGCGCAGACGAGGAACATCGGCATTGTGGCCCACATTGACGCTGGCAAGACCACCACGACCGAGCGGATCCTCTACTTCACCGGTCGCGTCCACAAAATGGGCGAGGTCCATGAGGGGACCACGGTGATGGATTGGATGGAGCAGGAGCGCGAGCGCGGGATTACGATTACCGCGGCGTGCACCACGTGTTTTTGGCATCAGCATCGCATCAACATCATTGACACCCCTGGCCATGTGGACTTCACCGCGGAAGTGGAGCGGAGCTTAAAGGTCCTCGACGGGGCGGTCGTCGTGTTCTGCGGTGTCGGCGGTGTGGAACCCCAGTCCGAGACGGTGTGGCGGCAAGCGGATCGCTACAAAGTCCCGCGGCTGGCGTTCGTGAACAAACTGGATCGGGTGGGCTCGGGTTTCTTCGAGGTCTTCAAGCAAATTCGTGAACGGTTGGGCGCCCACGCGCATCCCCTCATGATACCCATCGGCACAGAAGAGCACTTTGAGGGGATGATTGATTTAGTGCACCTGCGCGCCTTACGGTATCCCGAGGACGCACTGGAGCCGGTGGAGGAGGACGTGCCGGTCGCGCTCAAGGAGACGGCGGAGCGGTGGCGCCACACGCTCATTGAGGCGGTGGGCGAGGTAGACGAAGCGATCATGGAACGTTATGTCCACGACCAACCGGTCAGTCCTCAAGTGTTGCAAGAAGCGATTCGGCGGGCCACGATCACGCATTCGTTTGTCCCTGTGTTGGGCGGATCCTCCTATAAAAACAAAGGCGTGCAACCGCTCTTGGATGCGGTGTGCTGGTATCTCCCATCGCCGCTGGAACTGCCGCCCGCGACGGGGCATGATCCGAAAACGCACGAGTTGCGTTCCCGTCCACCAACGAATGACGCCCCCTTTGCGGCGTTGGCCTTCAAGGTCGCCTCAGACCCCTTTGTGGGGAAGCTCACCTACATCCGGGTCTATTCCGGCATGATGACGTCCGGGAGTTACGTCTACAACGCGACAAAACATGAGCAGGAGCGGATTGGCAAACTGGTCCGGATGCACTCGAATAAGCAAGAAATCGTCGAGGAGGTCCACGCCGGAGACATCGCGGCGGCGGTGGGATTGAAAAAGACGATCACCGGGGATACGCTGTGTGACCCGAAGGCGCCGATCGTCTTCGAGCGGATTGAATTTCCCGAGCCGGTCATTTCGATGGCGATTGAGCCGAAGACCAAAGCGGATCAGGATAAACTCGCGATGGCCCTGGCGAAGTTCCAGATGGAAGACCCGACCTTTCGCGTCAGTTCGAACGAGGAGACCGGCCAATCCATCATCTCCGGCATGGGTGAGCTCCATTTGGAGATCATCCTGGATCGGATGCGTCGGGAGCAAAAAGTCGAGGCCACTGCTGGGCGGCCGCAGGTGGCGTATCGGGAAACCATCCGTCATGCTGTGGAGGAAGTCGAAGGCAAGCACATTAAGCAGACGGGCGGGCACGGCCAGTATGGGCATGTGGTCATCAACCTGAAGCGCGGCGAGACGAAGAGCGGCGTGCAGTTCATCAGTAAAATTGTCGGGGGCGCGATCCCCAAAGAATTCATTCCCTCCACGGAAAAAGGCATTCGCAATGCGGCCCAGAATGGCCCGCTGGGCGGCTATCCCGTGACCGATCTCGAAGTCACACTCGTTGATGGGTCGTTCCACGATGTGGATTCCTCCGACATCGCGTTTCAGCTAGCAGCCGAGATCGCGTTTAAGGACGGAGTGCGGCAGGGAGCTCCTGTGCTCCTGGAGCCGATCATGAACGTCGAGGTCGTCGTGCCTGAGGAGTCCATGGGCGACATCATCGGTGACCTCAACAGCCGTCGTGCCCAAATTCAGGAACTGGGGCAGCGGGGGAATGTCAAATTCATCCGCGCCTTCGCGCCGTTAGCCGAGATGTTTGGTTATGTGACCACGATTCGCTCCCTCTCGCAGGGCCGCGCGTCGGCCACGATGGAACCCTCGCATTACGCCGAGGTCCCTGATCAGATTGCTCAGAAAGTGTTAAAACCAAAAACCACGACATGAGAATGCACGGTTCACTAATGACTGGCTGGAAGGGAGGTTGACCATGGCCAAAGGCACCTTCACCCGGAGTAAACCCCACTTGAACGTCGGCACCATCGGGCACGTGGACCACGGCAAGACCACCTTGTCTAGCGCCATCACCAAGGTCTTGAGCGCCCAGGGCT
>Ga0114945_10001478_pt1 | contig 14581 bp, 8 predicted proteins | sample OV2TP3_FD_87194 | JGI IMG/M metagenome (GOLD analysis project Ga0114945, IMG submission 87194) | Hot spring microbial communities from Beatty, Nevada to study Microbial Dark Matter (Phase II) - OV2 TP3 | ecosystem: Environmental > Aquatic > Thermal springs > Hot (42-90C) | place: USA: Beatty... | reverse complement strand
CGTGAACGGGGGGAAGATAGCTCCCTCCCCGTCCACGGAGGGCAGGGGTCGCGACCTCATGGGAGCGACAGGTGGGGCGGAGGATGGGGTGGGGGACGGATCACGGATCACGAATCACGGGTTCGTGGTGGTGTGCGTCCGGGACACGGGCAGGGGTATTCCTGCGGAGGATTTGGAACGGATCTTTGATCGTTTTTATCAGGTGAAGGGGGGAGAGGGGCACCATCCTGGGACGGGACTGGGACTGCCGATTGCGAAGGAGTTGGTGGAGTTGCAGGGGGGAAAGATCTGGGCCGAGAGTGGGACAGGAAAAGGGAGCGTGTTCGGGTTCACGCTGCCGGAGGTAAAGACGTGAGACAGGGTGGTGGGTCGGTGACGTTCCCGGCCCTGTTCCACCATCCTGTTTGCCGTTTGTCTCTTGTATCCGATCAGATACAGGGAGGGTTATCTAAAAAGATACTTCTGGAAGATGCTCTGAAATCCGTGTCGGATAAGGGACTTGTGTCTTTTCCGGCCTGTCGAGGATTCGAGGTGTACTCCAAAAGATACGCTGTCCAATCGTCCCTATCGCCCGGAGGGATGCCCTGAGCGCGGCCCTTTGAGAAAAAACATCAGGCATAACCTCTGGTTTATCATCCACCTGAGATATCGGGTGGATTTTTTTGTCCGATGATAGGCGGGCTGGTATGCCGTTTGTTTATGCCATGTCTTATGAAGGGCCTGACGCGGATTTTGGGCTCCATCTCCAAGGAGGGCGCGATGCGCATCGACGAACAGATCCGAGAAGGCGTGGCCGTGTTGAGCGTCAGCAAGGTTCTGACGACGGAGCTGGACGTGGCCCCCTTCTGCGACCGGGTCAAGGGCCTGGTGCAAGACGACATCCGCAAGGTGGTGGTCGATTTCTCACAGGTGCGGTGGTTCGGGAGCGCCATGCTGGGGGCGCTGATCGTCAGCCTGACGACGTTGCGGAACGCCGGAGGGGACCTGAGGCTGGCCGGCCTCACGGAACGGATGGACAGCATCCTGGCGGTGACCCACCTGGCCGGGATTTTCCGGACGCTGGACACGGTGGACCGGGCTGTGGCAAGCTTTGAGGCGTGATCTCAGTTGGAGAGATAGACGGGTCCTGCGCCGCCGGATGGAAAGATTTCCCTTGCTTTGCCGGGAGGAGGGCGTTATCTTGCCGCCGAAACAAGCACATATTTCAAGGTCCGAGATGGGACGGGAGGGAGTCCTTGCAGGACCTGGGTGTAAGGGGCATGCCTCGGACATGAGAGGTATGCCCTGTTTTATTGGGAGGAGTTCGGATTCACGTCTGCCGTCTGCCCCGGCGGGGATGGGTTGCTGGAGGTAGCGGTGTCCAACACGGGGGTCGGCATACCCTTCGATGCCCTGGGCCTCATCTTCGAGGAGTTTCGCCAGGTGGACGGGACGATTACCCGGAATCCAGGAAGCACGGGGTTGGGGTTGTCGATCACGAAACTCTTGACGGAACTTTTTTAGGCAGCCCTACAACGATAAGGGTCTGCCGACAATCCTGGACTGGCAGGCCGTTCAGGTTCCGTTTGAATCATAACAAAATAGTCTGACATCACACGGAAAGGCGAAGTCACCCCTGAGAAGGAGGTCAGCCATGAAGTCGAAGAAGCTGTTAGCCGCCGTCGGTTTTGTGTTCGTGCGATTGGCCGTAACCTTATACGTCGGCGTCATAGTTACCGCGCTGACGGCTGCAGCTTATGCTCAGACAGGTCGCATCATAGGGGTGGTGACGGCAGAAGATCCCCGTGGTCCCCTTGTCGGCGCGACTGTGGAGGTCATCGGCCCAAATCTCACTAAGAAGATGGGCACCGTGAGCAAGGCTGGCGGCCGGTATGCGGTGGAAAACGTGCCCTCGGGCACTTACGCGGTGAAAGCGGTTTTTATCGGCTACCGGAGTGAGACTGTTAGAGACGTGGCGGTGGCGGCAGAGGGGTCTGTGGATCTCCATTTTCAAATGGTGAAAGCACCTTATGAACTGGAGGAGATGGTGGTATCTGCGAGTCGCCGGGCGGAGAACATTGTGGATGCCTCGGTCTCGATCTCCAAGGTGGATGGGAAGGAAATACAAAGGAATACGGTGGGGAATTCATACATTAGTGCGGTCAAAAACGTGAAGGGGATCGATTATTTCCAGGCGGGCATTTTTGAGCAGAGGGTCAGCGCCAGAGGCTTCAATTCGGCTTTGAATCCTCGGACACAGGTGTTCATTGATGGACGCGCTTCCCTTATGGAGGCGTCGGGTGCGGGACTGCCTCTTTACTCGACATCAGAGACCACCGCCAAGGATGATGTCCAGGACATTGAGGTTATCGTCGGGCCTGGTGCTGCATTATACGGCCCGAATGCGGTCTCAGGGGTGATCAGCGTGACGACAAAAGACCCCAGAGACGCTCAGGGGACCACCTTCACCGTCAGTGCCGGCTCTCACGACATATTCAAGGGACGGTTTCGTCATGCGGGGCTGCGCAGCAGATGGGGGTGGAAGGTCTCAGGAGAGGTTCAGCGAGCGCACGATTTTGAACAGGTCAACCATTTTTTCAACGCGGACAGGACGGTCTCAGTGACCGATGATCCCGATTTTAATGCCCGTAATCTACGCGGGGGGTTCGAACTGTTTTATTATCCGGATGATCAATCCAGGGTGGGCTTTGCCGCGGGTGCGAGCCGCGCTAACGGTGTACGTCCTATAAATACAGGACGATATCAGCAAGAAGGTTATGTCTATCATTATCAACAGGTGACTTATACCTCTCCACGTCTGTATCTGAATATCTACCGCACAGGAGAGGATACAGGCGCTTCATATCTCTTGCACACAAAGGCACAGTTTCTTGTAGCCGGTGTTTCACCTGATGATGCCTACCAGAGGGCCAGGAATATTGCCAACGGATCGCTGTGGGGAGCGGAAGGTCGGTACAACTTTGATGTTCCACACCTGAAGAATACCCATTTTAACGTGGGCGCCGACTTTCGACAGACCAGACCGAACAGTAATGCCTTGGATACTACTGAAGGAAAGATTATTGTGAGTCAAATTGGATTTTATGGTCACTCAGAGACAGCCATGAGTGAGAAGTTCAGGGTTGTTTTAGCCTCTCGCATAGATGTTCATGAAACGTATGGTACGAAAATTAGCCCCAAGGCTGCCCTGATATTCAAACCCCGACCTACGACTGCCTTCCGGGCCACGTTCAACCGGGCATTCAAAAGCCCGGCCATCCTGGAACAGAGCATTCTGCTTCGTATCAGCCCCGTTACAGTAGCCAGAGGCAATGGCAAGGGATTCAGGTTTGGGAGCACAACGGGGGGGCCTTTACCTGCTCAATTTGCGAACGGCATTCTGAAGTTGAAACCGGAGGACAACACGACGTTCGAGTTTGGGTTTAAGGGGGTTCTTGCCAACAAGGTGTTTCTGGACGTTAGCGGCTACCGGAGCTTATATGAACACTTCATCAGTCCTTTGCGACCTATCGGGGATCTGGCCAAGGGGATTGTTGTCCTGGACGAAAAAGGGAACCCCCGCAAGGGAGAACAGACCCTCACCTACCTGAACTTTGGGAGACAACCGGTCCTGGGGTTCGATCTGGGGGTGGATGTGTACGCCACAGACCGGCTTGTCCTCAGAGGCAACCTCTCATTTATTGAGGCTGGCAAGTTGGAGGATGCAGGAGGCATCGACCAACCCTTCAACACGCCCCGGACCATTTTCAACCTTGGCCTCTCGACGAGTGATTTCCTTTCCAAAAGGACCTCTCTTGACGTCTCCCTCCGTCGCGTCTCGAGATTTGACTTTCGATCTGGAGTCCACGTGGGTACCGTCCCAGCATACACGGTTGTGGATGTCAATCTCGGCTACCGGACGAGGTATGGCGTGACTTATAAACTCTCGGCCATGAATATCCTGGATAATAATCACCTTGAATTTGTGAGTGGACCCAGGATCGGAAGGGTTGTGGTGGGAGAGGTACAATACGCCTTCTGATGCGAGGAATTGAGAATTGGAAATTGGGCATTGCAAACCTCGCCCCCGGCTCCAGAGGGACCTCGCCCCCGGCCCCTCTCCCACGGGGAGAGGAGAGGTCCCTCCCCGACAAGCGGGAGGGGGAGAAGCCTGCTCCACCTTCCTTTTTGGGGAAGGGGGGATGGGGATTAGGGTTGCTCTTATCGTGATGCTGTTCATCTCAACGAGCTGGACCACCGTAGGGGCGAGGCATGCCTCGCCCCTACGGAACCAACGGACCGTTTCGATATTGGCGCGGCTGTCCTTCTATGTGCCATCAGCCCGCATGGCCGAATTCGAGGCTGCCTACGAGGCGAAGCTTGTCCCCATCCTCAAACAGCACGGCCTGATGGCCTCGTCTCAACGCGGGCGGGTGACCCCCGGCAGCGTGTTTAGCCGGCTGTTTGAGGTGAAGTCGCTGTCTGAGATGGTTTCCCTGTGGCAGACGACCCAGGGGAGCCCGGCATGGCAGACGGGGCTGCAGGAGGTGAATAGAGTTTTTGGGAACACCATAACCTGCATAGGTCTGGAGCTCTATGCGACGCCTGCCACGTCTGGGAAGGTCGTACGGAGTGGGTCCGGCACAGTGGTCCGTGGGAGTCGGGGGCAGGAGCACTGGCGAACCTACGATGTGACGGACGGCCTAGCCAACAATGGAGTGATGTCGATCCTGCAGGATCAGGCAGGGATGCTCTGGTTTGCGACCGCAGGTGGGGGGGTGAGCCGGTATGATGGGCAGACCTGGACCACCTTCACCACCAAAGACGGCCTGGCACACAATATGGTGCCGTCGATGTTCCAGGATCGGTCGGGGGTGCTCTGGTTTGGCACCCTTGGTGGGGGGGTGAGCCGGTATGATGGGCAGACCTGGACCACCTTCACCACCAAAGATGGCCTGGCAAACAATCAGGTATGGTCGATGTTCCAGGATCGGTCGGGGGTGCTCTGGTTTGGCACCCTTGGTGGGGGGGTGAGCCGGTATGATGGGCAGACCTGGACCACCTTCACCATCAAAGACGGCCTGGCAGGCAATGTAGTGTTTTCGATCGGGCAGGATGGGGCAGGAGTGTTCTGGTTTGGTACCGTTGGTGAAGGGGTGAGCCGGTATGATGGGCAGACCTGGACCACCTTCACCACCAAAGATGGCTTGGCAGGCAATATGGTGCGATCGATCTTTCAGGATCGGTCGAAGGTGCTCTGGTTCGGAACGGGAGGTGGCGGCGTGAGCCGGTATGATGGGCAGACCTGGACCACCTTCACCACCAAAGACGGCCTGGCAGGCAATATAGTGCGGTCGATCTTTCAGGATCGGTCGGGGGTGCTCTGGTTCGGAACCGAAGGCGAGGGGGTGAGCCGGTATGATGGGCAGACCTGGACCACCTTCACCACCAAAGACGGCCTAGTGAGCGATCGGGTGTATTCGATCCTGCAGGATCGGGCAGGGATATTCTGGTTTAGTACCCCTGTAGGCGTGAGCCGGTATGATGGGCAGACCTGGACAATCTTCAGCACCAAAGAGGGGCTGGCGAACGTGCGCTCGATGCTGCAAGATCGAGGAGGCATGCTGTGGGTCGGGACTGAAGGCGGCGGGGTGAGCCGGTATGATGGGCAGACCTGGACCACTTTCACCACCAAAGACGGCCTGGCAGGCAATATAGTGCGGTCGATCCTGCAGGATCGGGCCGGGATGCTCTGGTTTGGTACCGTTGGTGGAGGGGTGAGTCGATATGATGGGCAGATCTGGACCACCTTCACCACCAAAGACGGCCTGACAGACAATGTAGTGTACTCGATCTTTGAAGATCGGGCAGGGATGCTCTGGTTTGGCACTTACGGCGGTGGGGTGAGTCGATACGATGGGCAGACCTGGACCACCTTCACCACCAGAGACGGCCTGGCAGGCAATATAGTGTACTCGATCTTTCAGGATCGGACGGGGGTGCTCTGGTTCGGCACCGTTGTCGGGGTGAGCCGGTATGATGGGCAGACCTGGACCACCTTCACCACCAAAGACGGGCTGGGAGGTGATCTGGTGCTGTCGGTCTTTCAGGATCGGACGGAGGTACTCTGGTTCGGGGTCAATGGCGGGGGTGTAAGCCAGTATGATGGGCAGGCCTTTACCACCTTCACCATCAAAGACGGGCTGGCGGGCAATAGTGTGTGGTCAATCTTTCAGGATCGGGAGGGGATGCTCTGGTTTGGGACTGAGGTGGGGGTAAACCGGTATGATGGGCAGGTTTTCCAGAGCTTAACCAGCCAGGACGGATTAGCGGGCAGAAACGTGTGGTCGATCTTGCAGGATCAGACGGGACCGTTTTGGTTTGGCACCATTGGCGGTGTGACGCGCTATCGCCCCCCGGCGCCGTGGCCCCCTTCGGTGTCCATCGACGCGGTAGTGGCGGATCAGCGCTATGAGAAGATATCTCAACTTGCGATTCCATCCATTGTGAAGTTGATCGTCTTTGAGTTCCGAGGAGGGATGAACTTCACAACCCGGCCTGAACAGATGGTCTATCGGTATCGACTGAAAGGATACGATGCGGACTGGAAGATCACGCACGTCCGGCGCGTAGAGTATCAGGACTTGCCGAGGGGGACCTACACATTTGAGGTCGTGGCCGTGGACCGGGACCTGGTCTACTCAAAGACACCTGCGACGGTAATGCTGCGGGTGCATCTGCCCTATGAGCGGATTGGGTGGATCTCTGCCCTGAGCATCGCCCTGGCGCTGATCGCCTGGCAAGCAGGGCGGATTATCCAGCGAGATCGAAAACTGCAGGAGTCCAACCGAAAGTTGGACATCTTCAATCAGGCGCTATCGGAAACGAACCAGCAACTCCATCAAAAGACCGTAGACTTGGAACAGGCGAAGGGCCAGGTGGAGTCCACCTTACAACACCTTCAAGTGACGCAGGCGCAACTGGTCCAGTCCGAGAAGATGGCGGCGCTGGGACAACTGACGGCCGGGGTGGCCCATGAGATCAAGAATCCTCTGAATTTCGTCAACAACTTCGCCCGACTGTCAGCCACCTTAACGCAGGAACTGCGCGACGAGTTGTCCGCCCAAAAGGAGCGGATAGGCGTTGACACGTTCGAGGAAATAGAGGTGATTCTGCAGGACTTACAGCTCAACGTGGAGAAGATCGACGAGCACGGCAGACGGGCTGACAGCATCGTGCGGGGGATGCTGATGCACTCGCGGGGGAAGTCTGGCGAACGTCAGCTGGCAGATCTCAACGGACTTGTGGATGAGGCGGTCCATCTGGCCTGCCACGGGATGCGCGGCCAGGATCAATCGTTCAATATCGCCATCCAGACAGAGTATGATCCGTCTATCGGTCAATTAGAGGTCATCCCACAGGAGGTCAGCCGGGTGTTTCTCAACGTCGTCAACAACGCCTGTTATGCGGTCCACGCCAAGAGGAAGGCCCGGGGAGATGTCTTTTTGTCCACCCTGACGGTCCGCACCGCAAACCTAGACGACCGCGTTGAGGTTCGCATCCGGGATAACGGAACGGGGATTCCGGCGGGGATTCGAGATAAGATATTCGATCCCTTTTTCACGACGAAGCCTACGGGTGAGGGGACCGGGTTAGGGCTATCCATCAGCTACGACATCGTCGTCAAGCAGCACCAGGGCGACATCCGCGTGGAGAGTGAGGAGGGGAGTTACACGGAGTTCATCATCGGCCTGCCCAAGTCACGCAACATTCGTTCGGGGAACTGAACGCTTACCTAAGGAGTAGGGGATGCCGGCCACGATTCTGGTCGTCGATGACGAGCCCGACATGGAGATTCTGGTCCGCCAGCGATTTCGTAAGGAGGTCCAGGCGCAGGAGCTCTCGTTCGTGTTCGCTCACAACGGGATCCAGGCGCTGAAGAAGTTACAGGAGATGGAGGAGATCGACCTCGTGCTGACCGATATTAACATGCCTGAGATGGACGGCCTCACCCTGCTCGCCCACATCAGGAGTCTGAATGTCCCCCTCAAGACCGTGATTGTATCCGCCTATGACGACATGGAAAACATTCGAACAGCCATGAACCGGGGGGCCTCCGACTTTCTGACCAAGCCCATCGACTTCGTCGATCTCGAAGCAACGCTCCACAAGACCCTGCAGGAAGCCCTGGCCTTCAAATGGGCCTTGTTCGAGCGCCAGCGTGCGGAGGAGGCGCTGCGCGAGAGCGAGCGCAGGCTGACCCAGTTCCTGGAGGCAGTCCCGGTGGGCGTGTTCGTGATGGATGCTGGCGGAAAACCCTATTACGCGAATCAGGCTGCGCAGCAGATACTTGGAAAAGGCATCGCGCCGGATGCCACGCCTGATCAATTGGCAGAGGTCTATCAGGCGTATCTCGCTGGCACGGATCGGAAATACCCGACCGACCAGATGCCTATCGTGCAGGCTTTGAGGAGGGAAAGTTCGACTGTCGATGATATGGAGATTCATACACCTGACAGGATTATCCCTCTGGAAGTGTGGGCGAGGCCCATTTTTGATAAAGATGGTACTGTTGTCTACGCCATCGCCGCCTTTCAGGACATCACTGGGCGTAGGCGGGCAGAGCAGATATCGGCGGAGTACAACCGCACCCTGGAGCGTGAGGTGGCCCAGAGAACACAGGAGTTGCAGGAGGCCACCCGGCGCAAGTCGGCGTTCCTGGCCTCGATGTCCCACGAGTTGCGCACGCCGATGAACGCGATCAAGGGGTTCACCAGCCTAGTGTTGCGCCGGGAGCCGAGCCTGACAGACCGCGGGAAGCAGAACCTGGAGAAGGTGGGCCAGGCGTCCGACCATCTGCTGGCGATGATCAACGACCTGCTGGACCTGTCGAAGATCGAGGCGGGCAAGATGGACGTGAATGTGGAGCGGTTCGACGTGAAGGCGCTGGTGGCCTCGTGCTGCGACACGGTCAGCCCGCTGGTCCTGACGAAAGACGGTCTGGAGCTGAGACAGGAGATCTCCGCGGACGCGAGTCAGGCGCACACGGATCAGGTCCGGCTGCGGCAGATGGTGATCAACCTCCTGAGCAACGCCATCAAGTTCACCGATGCCGGAAGTGTGACCGTCCGTGCGAGGCAGGCGGACGGGCAACTCATGCTGGCGGTAACGGACACGGGCAGGGGGATACCGGCTGAGGACCTGCCGGCGATTTTCGACGAATACCGGCAGGTGAGGGGTCATTCGGAGAGCGCGGTGCAGCGGGGAACGGGGCTGGGGCTATCGATCACAAAGCGATTTGCAGAACTGCTCGGTGGGACGATCAGCGCGGAGAGCCAGGTGGGAAAGGGGAGTACGTTCACGGTTCGTATTCCTGTCATTTTTCAAAAAGAGCAAAAGCGATCTTAGGATGCGGTGTGCTGGAAGGTGCGGCAGATGCCGTGCCCGAGATGGCCGAGGGGGATCTTCCGCAGTTTAAGGTTCTGACGGAAGGGATGTGGCCGAAGGGAGGAAGCGGTTCATCGTGTGGAAGAGATAACACGGGAGATGGAAAATCGAGTGCGACGATGACTTCGTTACGCTCGGCTAACTGGTCTACGTGCTCATAGCACCATAGAATGCGGATTGCACGCTCCTGAAATTCGGCATTGAGCGTGGGCGTCTTCCAGTAGCGACTTCGATGCGGCTGTAAATCGGCGTTGCGCAGGATTAAGGAAACAGTCGAATGAGCAATCTTGGGACGAATGTGTCGCTCTGCCGCGATCCGAGCCAGGCTACGCGTTGACCTTCTATCGGCAGGAGAGATCGACCGGTCCCTTCGTGGCCTGGCTGTCCCCCAGGCTTGCGACCCGAAGGCTTGTGTTCCCGTTTGGGCGCATTGAGCGGGTCGCTGGAGGGAGGACGTGATGAATTCTGCGAATTCTGACCCAAACGTTCCTCCAACGTCGTCACACGTGCTTCCAGCCTCACCACTTTCGCACGCAGCAGTTGGACTTCCACCCACAGCATAAGCACCACCGCCTGAACCGCCGCAGGAGTGCGTGCCCAATCCTCAGGTGAGATGGGAAGCTCTGGAGGAAGACTACGGAACATCTGAAACTCCGATCTTACGTCGATTGGAATTCCGATACGATCAGGTCCTTCATCTTCAATAATCGGCCAAAGACATCCTGAAATGCAGTCAAACCAGAGAAATCCTACTCAACCCACCTGAACGGTTACGTTTTATTTACCGGCATTTACAGATGGTGGGGCAGAACAGGGGGCGTTCTTTGAGACCGAGCTTGGAGGAGGTCATCCGGGCGGCTAAAATCTATGGAGACCGCCACGTCTGGGGCAAGGCCGACCCGAAGCGCCGGGGAGGACCCGAACCGGATGGGAGTTTGAGGGCGCGCGATCTGTTTACTTACGCCCTCGTCATTTGCGAGGCGAACGAGGATCTGGGCCGGCTGAAGACCCTCTTCACGCTGGCCAGGAGGATGCAGGATCGGAATGGGGAGATCAGATGGGCCTGGGACCCCAGGATCGCGGTGATCAACGGCGTGGAGTTTTGCGTGCGGGGGGCGGCCCTCCTGGTGCAACGACACCCCGAAAGGGTCCCGTCGAATGCGAGGGATATTCTGGACATCATCCTGAAAGATGCCATCCAGGCCTGCTTGAAACGCAGGGTATCGGCCAGTTATACGAACATCGCCCTGATGAATGCGATGAATCTCATTTTGCTCGGGGAGGGCCTGAACAGGCCGGAGGTGGCCGGGGAGGGCTATCGACGCCTGGAAGGATTTTTTAAGTACACGTCGGCGTATGGCATTCACGAATATTGCAGTCCCACCTACACCGGCATCAGCCTGTATTGCCTGGGACTGATCGAAATGTACTGCAAGCGGGAGCGGGGACAGGAGCAGGCCCGCGCCCTGCTCAGGTTTTTCTGGACCGGCGTCGCCGTGAACCGGCTTTCGTCCTCCAGCCGGCTGGGCGGGGCTTACAGTCGCAAGCTGGGCACTTACCTTCAGCGAGAAGCCTTTAAAGGGGATTTTCTCAACGAGGTCTTGTGCGTGAACGGCTGGCTGCCAAAGCCGATGGGGGAATGTCTGAACGTCTTCTACCCGGCCCTCGTCCGGTGGCAGCCCCCTGAGGACCTTCTGCGTTTGAGCGACCAGTTCCCGCGCCTGGTGCGGGAGCGCTGGGGGAAGGGGGAGAACCAGGCGCGGACGCACTATCTGTGCGAGGATGTCTCGTTGAGCAGCGCAAGTTCGGGATACGATTACCCTCCCACCGAAGACCTTCCGCTCACCGTGGACCTGTCCTCGTCTCTGCGATGCTACTTCCTTCCGGACACGGAAGGGGACCCCTACGGCGAGAACGAGACTCACCACGTTCCGTGGCTGTGGGCCGCGGCGCAGCGCAGGGGCGACGCGCTCGGCCTTGCGCTTTACCGCCCTGCGGAGCGGCGTTCGCTGGAATCCCACTTTGTGATGCCGTGGCCCGTGGATGAGGTCTGGGTCGGGGACCGGCCTGTGGACATGGCCCGCACGGGGACCGCCCTTCTCCCCCCCGGCGAGACGCTCGTGCTGCGCGAGGGCACGGCGGCTGTGGGGGTGCGCGTGGTGTGGGAGAGCACCCGCAGGGATCGGCCGGCGCCTGCCGTCTTTCACTACGAAAAGGTCCGGCCAGGGCATCCATCCACCTCACAACAGAACCTGGCCGTGCGGTTGGCGGTCCAGCATCACTTCGAGTGGGGAGGGGCGGGCGAAAAGGGGCCTCTGACTGTCTCCGGCGCGGCCTTCTGGGTGCGCATCGGGAGCGGTCTGAAGACCGACGACGATTTTCGAGGGTGGCGCGAGGCCTTTGCAACGGCCAGGGCAGGGGCGCCGGAGGCGGTCTGGGACGAGGCCGGTCTCAGGCTCAGGCGTCTGAGGCTCGCAGTTGAAGGGGTTGAAGGCCCCCTGTCCGTGGAGGCAGCCTTGCGCGGGGGGGACTCCCCGGTCGCCCGGATCGACCCGCCGCCCACCGGGGCCCTGCTGGAGGTGAACGGGACGGAGATCGGCAGGCCCATTCTGAATGGTCTCGGAAACGGGTAGTCCATGGGGTATTTTTTGGCGTTATCCTTCCTGCCTGAGAGGTCCCGATGCGGGTGACGATGGTCAACGCGGAATGGCTCCCCATTCCGCCGGTCCTGGGCGGCGCCGTCGAACAGACGCTCTACGAGACGGCGACCGCCGTCCGGGACCCCGTGTTGTCCGTGATCTCTCCCTGGAGCAGGGCATTGAACGGGGAAGGGGGCGGCCCTTCGGCTATCTTCCACCACGTCCATATTTCCGAGCAGGCGCTGAGGGTGAGGGAGGCCCTGGAGGGGGAGATGCCGTCGATCCTGGACTATCGCGGGGCCGCCAGGTGCTTTTATTATCTCAACGGGGTGACCGATCTTCTGAAGGACCTGGACCCGGACGTCATCCAGGTCCACAACCGCCCGGTGTTTGTGCCCTATCTGCTGAGGCAGTTTCCGGAGAAGCGGATGGTCCTCTACATGCACAACGAGCCGGACTATGCCGATCCCCGGCTGGACGAGGCGGCCGAGGGGCTCCACCATCTGGTCTTTGTGAGCCGGTTTCTGGCAGATCGGTTCGTCTCCCGGTTTCCGGGGTGCGCGTCCAGGGTCTCGGTCATTCACAACGGCGTGGACGTGGACGTGTGGCATCCCGGCCTGAAGCAGGGCCCCGAGACGGAGGAGATCCGGGAGCGGCACGGGTTGAGGCCGGGGCGGACGGCGCTGTTCGTGGGGCGGACGGTCGTGGAGAAGGGCATCCATCACCTGCTGGAGGCGATGGAGGTCGTGCGCCGCAGGCTGCCGGGGGCGAAGCTGATGGTGGTGGGGAGCCCGTTTTACGGGGCGGTGAAGGCGGGTCCTTTTCTGGAGAGGCTGCGACAGCGGGCGGCGCAGATGGGCGACGCCGTGGTGTTCACCGGCTACGTGGACCGCGACCGGACGCCTTACTATTACGCCGCCGCCGACGTGACGGCCGTGCCGTCCACCTGGGGGGAGCCTTTCGGGAAGGTGGTCATCGAGTCCATGGCGTCGGGGACGCCGGTGGTGGGCAGCCGGCGCGGCGCGATTCCGGAGATCGTGGACCACGGCGTGGACGGGCTCCTGGTGGACGACCCGAAGGACGCGGGGGCGCTGGCGAGGTCCATCGTGGAGCTGATGGAGGATTCCGAACGGCGGCGGGAGATGGGGGACGCGGCCCGCCGGAAGGTGGTCAGGCGGTTCACCAGGGCCAACCGGCTCAGACGCCTTCAGGCGTTCTACAGGGCTTTTGAGGCGCGGTTTTTCTGACCCGGAGAGGGGGGCCGGGGATATGGAAAGAGGTAGCGCCGGGGCAGGTGAAGAGGGGATGAAGAGGAGACGAGGTCGACGCCTTCGGGGCGTCATCAGATGTGAACGAGAGGAGGGCGTGTCATGTCGAAGAGGGCCGTGCGACTGCGAGAGGCAGAAATCCTCCGGGACCGGCTGCGCGATTTCGGCGCTGAGGAGGGCGGCGATTACGGGTATGGCTATGGCTACGGATATGGCTACGGGTATGGGGGAGGTGACGGCTTCAACCTCTCCCGCCCCAGGGCCGTGACCGGCCCGCCGGTCTACGCGATCGGCCGGGTCGAGTGGAAGTATCCCTCCACCGGGGTAAAGATGGAAGTGGCCCAGGCGATCAAGCGAACAGCAAATCCACTGTTGCCTGATCCAGTGTTGAGGGATGCAGAGAACAAGCCTGGAGATGTCTCGATCGAGCTGAGTAAGGGTCACTACTACCTTATGCGTCAGTTCTGCTGGGTGCTGACCCTCAACAGAGTGGAGATCTACATCCTCCAGCCTCGCGACTCTGCGGGCTTCGAGATGATCGCGGATGCGGTGCAGAAAAATGTTGGATCTAAAGATCGGTACCTCAACGTGGTGGTCGGTGTGCGAGGTCCCGTGGCCCCACCTCAGATGTGCAGAGGACTCCGGCTCCCCATCGTCACGTGCGATCAGATCTTTTCCATCGACATAGATGGTTCCCTCCCTAAGATTGGAGATGCCGTAAAAAGTAAACTGGCGGGTAAGACTCCATCAATTACTCCACCAACTGATCTCGATGAGCGCATAAAGCATATTTACGAAAGGACGACCCAGGTTGCACACAACACGGGGGTATCCGACCGACACCGCGCCCTGAACTACCTGGCTGTCCGATATGGAGACCTCTATACCGAGGCGGTTTCATATTGTGCTGATGACAAAGCGTTTCTATCGGGCGTGGAGGTGCGCCGCTCCCGCCAGAGCGGGGTCCGTCGGATTGTCGATGTGGTTTTTGCTTTTACGAACAGTACCTCGAATGTGATGAGGAAATTCTTCGTCCGCGTGGATGTGACCGAGAGGTTCCCGTTCTTAGTCACGCCGTGGTCTGAGTATTCGGAGTATTACGACCGCTCATGAACGCGCCACTCGTATCGGTCGTGATGCCATCATTGCGCGGGAATGAAGTTCCCGCGCTACTTTGGATGCGCCCGATGAATCGGGCTTTTTCAGCCCGGCGCAGCCGGGCGCGTGCCAGGTAGGTCGGAGATTCAT
>Ga0114945_10001477_pt1 | contig 14582 bp, 10 predicted proteins | sample OV2TP3_FD_87194 | JGI IMG/M metagenome (GOLD analysis project Ga0114945, IMG submission 87194) | Hot spring microbial communities from Beatty, Nevada to study Microbial Dark Matter (Phase II) - OV2 TP3 | ecosystem: Environmental > Aquatic > Thermal springs > Hot (42-90C) | place: USA: Beatty... | reverse complement strand
GTAATCGCCGAACTCATCGGGCGAAAGCGAAAGCCCCTCCGAGGACAGCACGTAGCGTCCGTCGCGGAAGAATTCGGAACTGGCGCAGTCGAGAGCAAGGACCACGTCCCGGCCCGCGGTGTACCCCGCCGAATTCACCGCCTCGAGGATGAGCTCGAGCGCCGCCCCGTGCGAGGGCAGGTCCGGGGCGAAGCCGCCCTCGTCTCCGACCGCGGTCGACATCTTGCGGCCGTGAACGAGCTTCCTGAGCGCCTGGAATACCTCGGCTCCGCAGCGCAGCGCCTCGCGGAACGAAAGCGCGCCCACCGGGACGATCATGAACTCCTGCAGATCGAGGCGGTTATTGGCATGCACCCCGCCATTCACCACGTTCATCATCGGCACCGGCATGCGCATTGGTCCGGCGCCGCCGAAATAACGGTACAGAGGCAGTCCCGACTCCTCCGCCGCCGCCTTGGCGACCGCCATGGAGACCGCAAGCAGTGCGTTGGCGCCCAGCCGGGACTTGTTCTCGGTGCCATCGAGGTCGATCAAGGTGCGATCGACGAAGCTCTGCTCCGAGGCGTCCAGCCCGACGATCGCCTCGGAGATCTCGGTGTTGATCGACTCGACCGCCTTGAGCACCCCCTTGCCGCCGTAGCGCTGGACGTCGCCGTCGCGAAGCTCGATCGCTTCGCGGGTGCCGGTTGACGCGCCCGAAGGCACGGCCGCCCGCCCCATCACGCCCGATTCCAGCAACACGTCCGTCTCCACGGTCGGATTGCCGCGCGAATCGAGGATCTCCCTTGCGACCACATCGACGATCGAGCTCATGTCTTCTTCCCGACGTTGGCGTTACGCCTTTTCCGCCGCCGCGCCACGCGCGGCGGTGCTTTCCCGAGCAGATTTTCCGCAAGATCGCGCCGTTTGACCTCGCGGTCAAGTTCGAGCAGCGTTTCGAGCAGCGGCTCAAGCAGCGCGAGCGGCCAGGCATTGGGCCCGTCCGAGAGCGCGCGCTCGGGTGCCGGGTGCGTTTCCAGGAACAGCCCGGAAATGCCGCATGCCACTGCGGCGCGCGCCAGCACCGGAACGAACTCGCGCTGCCCGCCCGAGGCGGTGCCGAGCCCGCCCGGAAGCTGCACCGAGTGCGTGGCGTCGAAGACCACCGGGCAGCCGGTGCGCCGCAGGATCGCGAGCGAGCGCATGTCGGAAACGAGGTTGCCGTAGCCGAACGCATAGCCGCGCTCGCAGACCATGATGTTGTCGCCTCCGCTCGCCTCGCGCGCCTTGTCGACCACGTTCATCATTTCCTGCGGCGACAGGAACTGGCCCTTCTTGATGTTGACCGGGCGGCCGGCCGACGCGACGGCGCGGATGAAATCGGTCTGCCGGCACAGAAACGCAGGGGTCTGCAGCACGTCGACCGCCTCGGCCGCCGGCTTCACTTCCTCGATCGCGTGGACGTCGGTGAGCACCGGCACGCCGACCTTCTTCCGGACTTCGGCAAGGATCGCCAGCCCGCGTTCCATGCCAAGCCCGCGGAACGACTTGCCCGAGCTGCGGTTCGCCTTGTCGTACGACGACTTGAAGATCAGGCGTACCCCGAGCCGCCGGCAAATCTCCCTCAGCCGCCCGGCCGTTTCGACCTGGAGTTCGCGCGACTCGACGACACAAGGGCCCGCGATCAGGAAGAGCGGCCTGTCTAAGCCCGCTTCAAAACCGCACAGCTTCATGCCGCCACCACACTCAGCGTCCCGCCCGAGGAGGAACGCTTCGCGCGGAAGCGGTACTTGAGCCCGGCCATGACGAACGCCCTGAACAGCGGGTGGCCGTTGCGCGGCGTGGAGGTGAACTCCGGATGGAACTGCACGCCGACGAACCACGGATGTTCGGGCAGTTCGACCATCTCGGCGAGATGCTCGCTCAACGACATACCGGAAAAGCGCATCCCGGCGGCCGAAAGCTGCGGCAAATACGTGCTGTTGACCTCGTAGCGGTGGCGGTGGCGCTCGATGATCTGGTCCTGGCCGTAGATCTCGCGCGCCAGGCTTCCCGGCTCGATGCGGCATTGCTGGCCGCCGAGGCGCATCGTGCCGCCAAGGTCGGACTTCTCGTCGCGCTTCTGCACCGCGCCGTGCGCGTCCTGCCATTCCGTGATCAGGGCGATCACCGGGTGTGGCGTGGATTTCTCGAATTCGGTCGAATGCGCCTCGGCGAGGCCGGCAACGCTGCGCGCGAATTCGATCACCGCGCACTGCATGCCCAGGCAAATGCCGAGGTACGGGATCCGGTTCTCGCGCGCAAAGCGGATCGCGGCGATCTTGCCTTCGATGCCCCGTTTGCCGAAGCCGCCGGGAACGAGGATCGCGTCCATCGCCGCAAGGACCCCGGCGCCGTCGCGCTCGAGGGTCTCGGAATCGATGTAATGGATGTTGAGACGCGAACGGGTATGGATTCCGGCGTGGATCAGCGCCTCCGAGAGCGACTTGTACGAATCCGTCAGGTCGACGTACTTGCCCACCAGCGCGATGTCCACCTCCTGCTCCGGATGCTCGAGCGCGTCCACGATCTTGCGCCACACCGAAAGGTCCGCGGCGCGCGCCAGCACACCGAGCTTGTGGCACACGATCTCGTCGAGCATCTGCTCGTGCAGCATCATCGGGATCTTGTAGATCGAGTCGACGTCCCAGGCCGAGATCACCGCCTCCTTCTGCACGTTGCAGAACAGCGCGATCTTGCGCCGCTCCTCGTCCGGCAGCGGACGGACCGTCCGGCAGAGCACGACGTCGGCCGAGATCCCGATCTCGCGCAGCTCCTTCACCGAGTGCTGCGTCGGCTTGGTCTTGATCTCGCCCGCGGAGGCGATGTACGGCACCAGCGTGAGGTGGATGTAGCACACGTTGCTGCGCCCCAGCTCCAGCCCCATCTGCCGGATCGCCTCGAGAAACGGCAGCGACTCGATGTCGCCGACCGTGCCGCCGATTTCGACGATGGCGATTTCGGCGTCTCCCGCACCGCGCTTGATGAACAGCTTGATCTCGTCGGTGATGTGCGGAATGACCTGCACCGTTCCGCCGAGGTAATCGCCCCGGCGCTCCTTCTTGATGACCGACTCGTAGATCTGCCCGGTCGTGAAGTTGTTCCAGCGGTGCATCTTCGAGCTCTGGAAGCGCTCGTAATGCCCCAGATCGAGGTCGGTTTCCGCGCCGTCCTCGGTGACGAAGACCTCGCCGTGCTGGAACGGCGACATCGTGCCCGGATCGACGTTGATGTACGGATCCAGCTTGATGTTGGTGACCCGGATGCCGCGCGATTCGAGGATCGCGGCGAGGGACGCGGCGGCGATACCCTTCCCCAGACTGGAGACGACGCCGCCGGTTACAAAAACATACTTCGTCATGAACGCCCGGATGAGGCGTGGATGGCGGAGTTTACACGGATCCCGCGGCGGCCTCAAATCTCAATGCACGCGAGCCCGCTCTTCGCCGCGGTCGCGCGTGCGCCAGCCGATATCCCGCACGCCCGGCACGCCGACCACCACCTCGACCACCGCAAGGCGCTCGTTTGTCTTGAGGTGCGTGCTCGAGAGGATGGCGCGCCCCGATTCGCAGGAGACGCGCACCTTCTTGTCCCGGGTCTCGGGCGAAATGCGCAGGGCGGCGCGAACCTTGGCGGCCAGCGCGAGATCGTCCAGCCGCTGCCGCGCGGCGCCGGTCTCGGCGAATTTCGGCAGGCGAACCAGGTTGAGCAACTCGTCGACGCACTCCTCGACGCTGACCCGCTTGGTGTTGAACACCACGTCGTAGTGCTCCGGATCGGTCCACTGGATGCCGAAATGGCGCCGCATGATCGCCCCGTGCGCCTCGTCGTTGCTCTGGATTTCGGCTTCGATCGTGGCGTCGTCGTCGGTGTCGTAGCGCTCCATCATGCGGTGCTTGCGCACCTCGAGCGGCGCGCACACCCGGATGCAGATGGCGTGCGGCACGTCGCGCAGCAGGTGCGTCGCGCCCCAGCCGCGGATGATCGCCCCCTTGCCCTGCCGCGCGTAGTCGATCACTTCATCGGCGGAATGGAGAAACAGGCTGGTCTGGTCGGCGGTGAGCCGCTCCAGCAGCCCCGCCTTGCCATCCAGCAGGCGGACCACATGACTGCGGCGTACCCGCATGCGGTCGGCGAGATTGTCGATGATCTCGTGGTAGATGACCGGCAGCCCGAGTGCCTCGCCCAGGCCGGTTGCCACGTCCTTTCCCAGGGTGCCCATTTCCCGGGTGATCGCCACAATCGTCACGCACCCCCTCCTCGCGAGAAACGTGAAATCTAGTTTAGACTTTTGCCACCAAAGGGCAATAGCGAAAAAGGATGAGGCGCAATGAACGATAGTGTTGCCCAGCTCCGCGCGCGCTGGACGCCCGAACTCACCGAAGCGGCGATTCGCTTTCTGCAGCGCAACCCGACCGGCGTCGATATTCCGACAATGGAGCTCGACGGCGAAATTTATCTCGACCTGCGGGGCATCAGGATCGAGCAGACCCAGCTCGACGGAATGCTCATCCGCAACGTCAACCTGCGCTGGTCCACGATCCGCGATGTCGGCTTCAAGGGCGCCAGGCTCGTCAACTGCAACCTGAGCCAGGCGATGTTCTCGGAGTGCTACTTCCGTCGCGCCGTGTTCCAGGAATGCGATATCGTCAACTCCAAGTTCGATGCCTGCGAATTCTCCAGCGCGCGCCTCGAAGCGAGTCGACTGGACTTCGCCGCGTTCCGCGGCTGCGAGATCGGCATTGCGAATATCGCCTTCCGCGACGACACGAGCCCGCAGGTTCTGGCGCGCGTATGCCGCAACTTGAAGCTGAACGCGATGTCGATGGGCCATTACGACGACGCGAGCGAGCTCACGTTCCTGGAAAAGTCCTACGAACGCCGGGTGATGTTCCAGCAGGCGTTCTCCGGGGAACGCGACAGCACCGCCAAGCGCTTCAAGGCGTTCGCGATGTGGCTCGACGCGGCGATTCTCAACTGGCTCTGGGGATACGGGGAAAAACCCTGGCGGCTGCTGGCCTCGATGGTTGCGGCGATCGTCGCGTTCGGAACGATTCAGTTCTGGCTGGACGGCATCCCGGGCGAAGGCTGGTGGGAGCACCAGTATTTCAGCGGTATCACGTTCTTCACCATCGGCTATGGCGATCTGCGGCCGGTAGAGCCGCTTCCACGGCTGCTGGCGGTTGCCGAGGGATTCGTTGGCATCACCTTCATCGGCATGCTGATCGCCTCGGTCACCAAGAAGATCATGCATCGCTGACTGCCCGAGGGGCGTTAGAGGCGTTACGTCCGGGCATCGGGCCCTGCGCAGCGCGCCACCAATTCTTCATCGCGGCCCCGGTCCGGCGAATTGGCGTAAAGTAGACCGCTATCGCGGCGCGTTCGTCGCGCCGCTCCAGCCGCCGACCGCGTCAGGGAAACGTATGGCGATTCCTCGCCGGCTCCGCAGTGCGCCGCATCGGCCCGCGATTCGCGCGTCGGCACTGCTCGGCCTGCAGAAAGTCGATGTCTTCAAAGGGCTCGACCCACCCACGCTCAGGGCGATCGCCGACCAGTGCAAATGGACGCGCTGCAAACGCAACCAATACGTGATCCGGCGCGACGGGACGGATCGCGACGTTTACTTCGTCATCGCGGGCATGGTACGCGTGACCGCGGAAGCGGCGCGCGGGCGCCGGATCATCCTGCGGGATGTTCCGGCGGGAGAATTGTTCGGCGAGCATTCCGCGATTGACGGCCGAGCCCGCTTCGCCGACGTCGTGGCGGTGCACGAGTCGCTGCTCGCATCGATGCCACCGGAGGCGTTCCGGGCGCTCCTTGCCAACCACGCGTCGGTGCGTGAGCGCGTGCTGCGCCGTCTGTCGGGATCGGTGCGCGAACTGGCCGATCGGGTCCTCGACCTGGGCGCCCAGCGCGTGCCGTGGCGCATCTGGGCCGAATTGCTGCGTCTTGCGCGGCTTGCCGGCGTGCAGGCCAACGTGGCACGCATCGAGCGTCCGCCCACCCATCACGAGATCGCCAGCCACGTCGGGACATCGCGCGAGCAAGTGACGCGGGAGTTCTCCCGGCTGGACCGGGAAGGACTTCTCACGCGCGAAGGCCGTACTCTCGTGCTGCGCGATGTCGCCGCACTGGAACGGCTCATTGCGGATTCGCGCAGCGGGCAGCCGGCCGCCGAGGAGGTGGCGGCGGACGAGACGCGCGCGTTCGTCAGCGTCCCTTCCCCACGCCAGCGCCGCGCCGTACTCGTCGCGCTCGCGCTCGGCGCGGTAGGGATGATGGAGCGCGATGAGGAACGGACGGTGAAGCGATGGCGGGCGTTTCTTGCGCACGCTACTACGGAGACGATTCCCACCTACGCTGGTCGCAGTTTCTCGAGAGCCTTGGAGCATGGATTCGTCGCCGAATTTACGGACGGCGTTCATGCGCTCAGGTGCGGCTTCGAGTTGCACCGCGCGCTCGCAAGATTCAACGCAGAGGTCAGGTCGCCGCCGCTCGGCATGCGCGTCGGCATCCATGTCGCGGACGTCATCGTCGAGGAGTTCAACGTGGTCGGCGACGGCGTGAACGTCGCCGCCGGGCTCGCCGAGCTTGCGAATTCCGGAGAGACTGTCGTGTCGGTGCAGGTTCGCGATCAGCTGACCGGCGGGCTCGACGGCTCGATCGAGGACCTCGGCGAGCAGCGGCTTCGCAATCGCGAGCGCGCCGTGCGGGCGTTCCGCGTATGGCCGCAGGCGGAAGGCGTGAAGCTGGCCCCCAGTGCGGCAGTGATGGCGCACGGCCGTCCGTCGGTCGCGGTGATTCCGTTCCAGTTGCGGTCGGACGATCCCCGCTTCGAGTTTGTCAGCGATGGTCTGGCCGAGGAAACGATCGGTGCGCTTTCACGGGTTGCCGATTTGTTTGTTGTCTCGCGCCTCTCGTCGATGGCGTTTCGCCGGGCGCCGCTCAGTCTGCAAACCATCGGTGAAATGCTTGGTGTGCGATATGTACTTTCGGGCAGCATCCAGACGGCGCAGACGCGTGCGCTGCTCGTGGCGGAACTCGCGGACGCGCGTGACGGCCGGATCTTGTGGAGCGATCGGTTCCAGTGCGACCTCGTGGACGCGTTTGCCTTGCAGGCGGATCTGGCGCGGAAGGTTGTTGCGAGCGTGGCGCCGTTCCTGCGTTCGTTCGAATTGCGACGCGCACGAATTGCGAACCTCGAGCAGCTCGACGCCTACGCGATTACCCTCCGCGGAATCGGGTTGATGTACAAGCTGTCGAGCGACGATTTCCTGACTGCGCGCCGGGCGTTCGAGACGGCAATCGAGCGAGACCCCGTTTCCCCCACGCCGCATGCATGTCTCGCGAATTGGCATCTCATACGGATCGCGATCGGTGCCAGCGAGAGCCCGCTCCGGGACAGCAATGCGGCGGCCGTGTGTGCCGAGAACGCGCTTGCCTGTGATCCGAGGGACGCACTCGCCCTTGCGGTGGACGGACTCGTCTCGGCCTGGTCGCGGCACGATCTGGACGCCGCCGAACGGCGACTGGCACAGGCGCTGGCGGCCAATCCGAACGAACCGCTTGCTTGGCTCTGGAACGCAATGGTGCATGCGTGGCGCGGACGCGGCGCCGAGGCGATCCAGTCCGCCGACCGGGCGCTGTCGCTTTCACCGCTCGACCCGATGATCTTCTACTTCAATTCGCTTGCCAGCACGGCCAATCTCATCGGCGATTGTTACCAGCGCGCGATCGAACTGGCGACGCAGTCGTTGCGCGAAAATCGCTTGCACACGCCGACCCTTCGCACGCTCACGGCGGCGCTGGTGTTCTCCGGGCGGCTCAACGAGGCGCGGGAGACGGTGCACAGGCTGCGCCAGCTCGAGCCCGATCTGACTGTCGGCGCGTTCCGGGAACGCTATCCCGGACGGGACAGCGCGCAAGCCGCCCGTTTTGCCGGCGCGCTGCTTGCTGCAGGACTGCCTCCGTAGCCACAGGATGCGCCGATCGAGACACCGGCCGAGATCGCAAGAATGGCGATGATCTCTGCAGTGGATGGAATCTCGCCCAGGAAAAAGTGCCCCAGAGCCGCGCTCAGTGCGGGCACCAACGCGACCAGCGCACCCGAACGCTCGGCGCCGAGCCGCGCGATGGCATGATTCAGCGCGACGAGCGCGATGCAGCCGATCAGTACGCCCTGCCACAGGACTTGCCAGAGCAGTTCGAACGGCGCGACCTGCCAAAGCGCGCCGGACGTTGACCAGAGGTGCCATGGAACGACCAGCAAAGCCGAATAGAGGGTCACAATGGCGGCGCCCTGGATGGCGCCAATTCCCCAGTTGCGCAGCTGCAGCACGTAGAGCGATCCGAGCGCGGACGCTGCGACGAACATGGCGTCTCCGGCGAGAATGGTCGAACTCGGTGCCGAGACGCTCCATGAGCCGAGCGTTATGACACCGATCATGCACAGTGCAGCCCCGACGACCATTCGGGTGGAGGGCCGCCTGGAGAACACCAGGAACCCGAACAGGGCGATCCAGGCGGGCGCGATGCCAGGGCCAAGAGCGGCGGCATGGTTGGCCGGCGCGAACTGCAGGCCGCAGATCACGAGCGCTGCCATCCCCGCGCCCTGAAACACGCTGAGCGGAACACCCTGCAGCCAGGCGTCACGCCGAATGGCGTGAAATTGCAGCGCCACATACGGCAGAAAAAGCAAAGCACCGACACCAAAGCGGAGGAACATCAGGTCTTGGGGCTCAAACGAACCGGTGACGCCTGCTCGGGTTGCCACGGGATACGAAGCCCAGATGAGCACCGCAAGTGCCGCGGCGCCGTAGCCGCTCAACAGCCCGGCGCGCGTCCTGAGTGCCGCAAACCGGGTCACCCGGACTGTCCGCCCGTACTCATCGGGCAGCCGTTCCTGCGCCGGCGCCGCACGAAAGTCGCGTACGCCGCGATCGGCCGCCGCGCGTCCAGGTTCGGCTTGACGATTGTCTGCTCGTAGCGCGACCACGCCTCCTCCGAGATTCCGGCCGGATTCGCAACGAGTCCGAAGTCGTTTGAAACCTCGTCGGCGTAGGCGCTCCGGTGCAGAGGCTGAACCTGTACCAGCGGGATCTCGGTGCTGAATCGAATCGGAACGTCGGTCTTGACGAGCCGGATATTGGTGAACAGGGGGCCGAACCAGCGGTCTGTCTCGATGATTCCCTCGTACTGGTCGAAGGCGAGGCTACGCGGCAGGTTGGCCGGAGGCCTCACCAGCACGCTCCAGTCCTCGGCCGAACCGATCATCAATCCCGTCCAGACCTGGATAATCCCCGGCTCCGTCACCGCAGTCAGAAATGGCGGAGAAAACCCTCGCAGGCGGCTGGGCGCGACGCGGTCGAATACTGTCTGGTAGCCGGGAAACTGCGCGCTGCCGAGCGGGTACCACGCGCTGGCGCCGTGATAGGTCCAGATGACCTGCGAACCATCCCATTGCAGCGTGAAGTCGATCGGCGGAAACACATACCAGCCAAACGAAGAAGCGGCTCGGAGCGCCTCGCAGTATTGAAAGCCACGCGCAGGCAAAGTGCCGAGCACCGATGGGTCGGCGCGCATGGGCGCCCGGCACCCTGGAATCGCCGTGTAAAAGGTTACTGCGGGGACCGGCTGGCCGATCGCATTCATGGAAGTGCGCTCCTGGAGGGCAGGCGGCGAAGCGAGCGCGCCGACCCGCAGCGCGCTCGTCTCACCGAGATGTCATCGTCGCCTTACTTTCTCAGACTCGCGGGCGCGCATCCGTTGCCAAAACGAACTGCGCCTGAATCGGAAGTCATCGCATCGGCAGATCGGACCACGATCGCCGGCGCACACCCGTTGCCATAGCGAACACGGCGTGAATCTGCAATTTTCTGCGACGGCTTGCGGACGATGGGTTGATTTTTCCGTTTGCTGGCCATGTACTTCTCCTCGATAAAGTGGGTGGATAAGGATTGACGCCCTCCGCCGGTGCGGGGGAGCGAACGTCATTAACGCAAATGCATACCGGCTTTATGAATCACCATCGAGTGGGAAAGAATGAAAGATTTCCCTCACGGCAGAAGAAACGGCGCGATTGCGGAGATTTCTGCGGGAAAACGATGCGCATACGTGCTCAGGGCGCGCATCTCCGAGCGAACCGCCGCCGGATACCGGCCGATTAGTTCAAAACATGTGCGTAAACGCACATGTGCGACACGAATCTGTCCGGCGGCTCATGCGGCATAAAGAAACCGGTTTAACTTGGATCGCGTTCAGATTGATATGTCGCGGGATATTGTGGCAATGACCCGGTTCGAAACGATGCCAGACCGACGCGGAACGATGGGTTCTCGCCGCGACCGATGCACGCATGAGCCGACGTCTCGATGACATCCGGGGCGAGTCGCTTGCCGATCGCAAGCCGGCATCGAATCGATCTCCCCCCGCCCCCTGGCGAGCGAAAGAGCAATCCCAGTCGAGCCGTTCAAGCCGCCTAGCGAACGCGGGATTCGCACGGATCCTTGCCCGTGCAAGCCCCGGGGCGCTCGTAGTCGTCGTCGGCATTGTCGCCGCGCTGTTTGCCCTCATGGCCCTCAACGCGTACCGCGCTGTCGAACGCGAGCTCAGCGACGCCGTGATGCTGCTCGCGTTCTGCGCCCTTGCGATCTTCCTGGCGACGCGGCTTTTCATGCAACGGCACTGGGCGGAGGCCGACCGGCGGGCCAGGGCCGAACTGGAACGCCGTGTCGCCGAACGGACCGAGCAGCTTCGCGCGCTCAACCGTGAACTCGAGAGTTCCAGTTACCCGGTGTCGCACGATCTGCGCGTCCCGCTGCGCGCGATCGACGGGTTCGCGCGCATGGTCGAAGAGGACCACGCCGCGCTCCTCGACGACGAAGGCCGCCGGCTGCTCGCCGTGGTGCGCCAGAGCGCGGCGCAAATGAGTCGCCTGATCGACGAGCTGCTGCGATTCTCGCACCTTGGCCAGCAGGCGCTCGCAGTGGTGCCGCTCGACATGGAGGCCTTGGCGCGCGAAGCGCTCGCCCAGGTCTCGGGCACCTTCCCCTCGGCATGCATTGAGCTGTACCCGCTCCCGCCCGCGACCGGTGACCGCACTCTGCTCGGGCAGGTGTGGGTGAATCTCATCGGCAACGCGCTCAAGTACAGCGCGCAACGCGATCACCCGGCGGTCAAGATCGGTGCGCGCCGCAGCGGCCGCGAGACTGTGTACTGGGTGCGCGACAACGGCGTCGGATTCGACATGCGCCACTACAACAAGCTGTTCGGCGTATTCCCGCGCCTGCACGATGCCGGGCAGTTCGAGGGTACGGGTGTCGGCCTGGCGATCGTGCAACGGATCGTCACGCGCCACGGCGGACGCGTGTGGGCCGAGGGCAAGAGCGGCGAAGGGGCATGTTTCAGCTTCGCCCTGCCGCGGCTGCCATGATTCCGGCGCCGCTGCGCATCCTGCTGATCGAGGACGTCGCGACGGACGCGCAGCTGGCGCTGCGCGAACTCAGGCGCGCCGGGCTGGCGCTGGAATTCCGCCTCGTGGAGTCCGAGGAAGCGTTCCGCCGCGAGCTGGCCGGATTTTCGCCCCACGTGGTCCTTTCGGATTTCTCGATGCCGGCCTTCGACGGCATGGCGGCACTTGCGCTTGCCCGCGAGCTTGCGCCCGGCACCCCGTTCCTGTTCGTTTCCGGAACCCTCGGGGAGGAATATGCGATCCGGGCGCTCAAGAACGGCGCCAGCGATTACGTGCTCAAGTCGAACCTCGTGCGCCTGCCGCCGGCGGTCGAGCGCGCGGTGCAGGAAGCGAGCGGGCGGGCCGCGCGCAGCGCGGCCGAACGCGCGCTCGGCGAGGAACGCGCGAAGATCGCCGCTATCGTCGAATCGCTTCCGGACGTCGTATGGTCGGCGGAACTGCCGAGTCAGCGGCCGCTCTACGTCAGTCCCAAGGCGGGCGAAATCTACGGCCGCACGCCGGAGGAATTCCTGGCCTCCAACGACCTGTGGATCAAGGTGATTCATGGCGAGGACAAGCCCGCGGTGCTCGACGCGTGGCAGGCCCTGCTCGCCGGCGGCGCATTCGACCTCGAGTACCGCATCGTACTTCCGCACGGCGGCGTGCGCTGGATCAACGACCGCGGGCGCGTGATCCGGAACGCCTGCGGTGCGGCCGAGCGCGTCGATCGCCTGGCACGCGATGTTACCGACCAGGTCGAGCAGCGCAGGCGGATCGCGCGCCTGTCGCGGGTCCGGGACCTGATCGGCAGCGTCAACGCGGCCCTGATCCGTATTCGCGAGCGCGATGCGCTGTTCGGCGAAGTCTGTCGCATCGCGGTCTCGGTAGGCGGGCTGCGCGCCGCCCGGATCGGTCTGCTCGATCCCGCGTCCGAAGGCGTTGCCTGGGTTGCCGCCGACGGCACTGCGTCGGGAGCGGCAACGGTCGGCCGCCTGCTGCAGTTCGGTGCGCCCGCCGTCTGGAACGATGTAAGCGAGGAATCCGACCCGGAACTGCGTGCGGCACTGGGCGCCGGCGGCGCCCGGTCGGCGGCAACCTTTCCGCTCCAGGTCGAAGGGCGCGCAGTCGGGCTGCTTGCACTCTATTCGGGCGAGGCCGCCTTTTTCGACGACGACGAAATCCTTCTGTTCCGCGAGGTCATGGCGAACATCGGGCTCGCACTCGAGCTGATCGGCAAGCAGGAAAGGCTCGATTACCTCGCGCTCTACGATGCGCTGACCGGGCTTCCCAATCGCACCCTGTTCCGCGATCGGCTGACGCAGGCTCTGGCGGGGGAACGCCGGAGTCATTCCAAGCTCGCGCTGATGCTGTTCGACGTCGAGCGCTTCAAGGCGGTCAATGATTCTTTCGGACAGCACGCTGGCGATCGGCTGCTGCAGCAGATCGCCGAAGCCCTTCGCGGCGCCGCGGGCGGTGTCAATCGGGTGGCGCATCTGGGCGGCGACGTCTTCGCCATCATGATTCCCGCGTTGCAGGATGCCGCCAACGTCGCGACGGTGCTGCGTGAGCGCGCAGCGCGCATGTTCGACGAGCCGTTCCGGGTCGAGGGGCGTGAGTTGCGTCTGACAATCAAGGCTGGAATCGCCGTTTTTCCCGAGGACGGGGAGGATGCCGATGCGCTTTTCCGCAACGCCGAGGCCGCGCTCAAGCGTGCCAAGGAGACTGGCGAGCGCTATCTGTTCTACGCGCCGCAGATCAACGCCCGCGTGGCGGAGCGCCTGGAACTGGAGCACGGCCTGCGCAAGGCGATCGGAAATCGCGAATTCGTGCTCCATTTCCAGCCCAAGGTCGAGCTGGAAACGCGCCGTGTCCTCGGCGTCGAGGCGCTCATCCGCTGGGATCGCCCAGGCGAAGGCCTCGTTCCCCCGGGGAGGCTGATTCCGGTGCTGGAGCAAACCGGAATGATCCTGGAGCTCGGACAGTGGGTGATCGAGCAGGCGATCGCCACGCATCGCGACTGGTGCAGTCGCGGGCTGCGGGCACCGCGGATCGCCGTCAACGTGTCCGCGGTGCAGCTTCGGCAGCCCGATTTCGGCGCCGCGCTGCGCTCCGCGCTCGACGCCGGAGCACAGCCGTGCGGTCTGGACCTCGAGGTCACGGAAAGTCTGCTGATGGACAATATGGAGGAGGCCAATCGCAAGCTGCGCGCGGCGCGAGACCTCGGCATCGGCGTGTCGCTCGACGACTTCGGCACCGGTTACTCGTCCCTGTCCCGTCTCGCGCGGCTGCCGGTGGACACGCTCAAGATCGACCGTGTCTTTATCCAGGGGATGACCGACAACCCGGACGACACCAGCATCGTGGCCACGATCATCTCGCTCGGTCGTACCCTGAACCGAAAGGTGATCGCAGAAGGCGTCGAGACCGAGGATCAGGCGCGATTGCTGCGGCTGCTGCGGTGCGACCAGATGCAGGGCAACATCTTCAGCCCGCCGGTGCCGCGTGAGCAGATCGAATCCCTGATCGCCGCCGGATCAGCAAGTGACCGTGGGCAGATGGGCCGCATGAACCCCTACTAGGGCGAAGCAAGCTCGGGCCGGCCGCGGAAATGGTCCAGCGCCTCCGGGTTGGCGAGCGCCTCGACATTGCGGACCGGCCGCCCGTGAACCACGTCGCGCACCGCGAGCTCGACGATTTTGCCGCTCTTGGTGCGCGGGATGTCTTCCACCTGCAGGATCTTTTCGGGGACATGCCGGGGGGTGGTGTTGTCGCGGATCTTGCGCTGGATCTTCGCCACGAGCCCGTTTTCCAGCTTCAGGCCCTCTTTCAGCTTCACGAAGAGGACTACACGGACGTCGCGCTCCCAGTCCTGCCCGATGACGATCGATTCGAGCACCTCGTCGAGCTGCTCGACCTGGCGGTAGATCTCGGCCGTTCCGATCCGCACGCCGCCCGGGTTGAGCACGGTGTCCGAACGCCCGTAAATGATCACGCCGCCGTGCGACGTCTCCTCGCACCAGTCGCCGTGTCGCCAGACATTCGGGTAGCGGTCGAAATAGGCGCTGCGGTATTTTTCGCCGTCCGCGTCGTTCCAGAAGCCGACCGGCATCGAGGG
>Ga0114945_10001475_pt1 | contig 14596 bp, 14 predicted proteins | sample OV2TP3_FD_87194 | JGI IMG/M metagenome (GOLD analysis project Ga0114945, IMG submission 87194) | Hot spring microbial communities from Beatty, Nevada to study Microbial Dark Matter (Phase II) - OV2 TP3 | ecosystem: Environmental > Aquatic > Thermal springs > Hot (42-90C) | place: USA: Beatty... | reverse complement strand
GTGAGCAAGGAGGACAGGCCGAAAGGCTCAGCCCCTCACGCGACGAATAGCATGGCAGGGTTGGAGCTGACAAAGCGCGACCGGAACGGAACCCCGGCAACCCGGAGGCCAGGCGGACAGGGACGGACAACGACAGGCAGGGACGCCTACCAAATAGAATCGGCCCATCGGATCGCCCGCAAAGCTAACCCGATAGGCCGAAAACAATCACCTTCCATAGTGGAGGGCTATCTTTATGATAGGCAATTCTTCCCCCCAAGTCAAGCCCGTTTCCTTCAACCCCGGTGACGCCTCCGACAAGCTGGCGCTGGCCTTTGCGGTTGAGCAGGGGTATCAATTCCGCCTGGACAGCGACGGCAGCGCCGAAGTGAACAAGCCGGACGGGACGGCCTACTACGTCGTGGACTTCCTGTGTGACTGCCCGGACGCCCACAGGCGCGACGGCGGCAGCCACGCCGGACGGTGCAAGCATGCATGGTGGGTTGCTCAACTTCGCCCCTGCGAGTGCTGCGGCGGGACAATGGCGCTGGGTACGTTCAAGACGGCGTTTGGCGAAGTCCTGAGACGGTTCGAGTGCCCGGACTGCGGCAATGCGCGAGACTACGACCTGGTGAAAGGTGAGCGCCGGGAGCGCCGAAGGGAGGCCGTCCATGCCTGACCTGTATGGGCCTGACCCGGAACCTTACGAGGCCGACGACTACGAGCCGCCCCACTGTGACGCCTGCGGGACCGTTCACGACGATTGGGACCGCTACTGCGACAACTGCGGCGCTCTGGTCGGGATGTATTCCTGGTTGAAGGAGATGGGACAGCTTGAGGCGTATCTGGCGCAGGTGGTGGACCCGGCAACCGCGCCGTTCTGAACCGGACAACCGGAGGGGGGACGCAGGACGCGACCCCCTTCACCTTGACAGGGGAGAAACGACGATGGAGCAGACGACACTTGACACGTTGACCCGTCCTTTCACGCCTGAGCAGATACGGCAGCGGGAAGGACGCGGGGGCAAACTCCTTGACTACGTGGAGGCCCACAGCGTCATCACCCGGCTGAATGAGGCGTTCAACGGCGCTTGGAGTTTCGAGGCCGTCGAGTACAAGACCCTTGAGGGCGAGATCGTCGTCAAGGGGCGGCTTACGGCGCAGGGCATCACCAAAGAGCAGTTTGGCAGCAGCGAGGTCCACCGCCTGAAGGGGCAGGACGGCGAGAAGGGCGCGCCGGTCAGCATCGGCGACGACCTGAAGGCCGCAGCGTCGGACGCCCTGAAGAAGTGCGCCACCCTGTTCGGCGTCGGACTCCACCTTTACGAGAAGCCCCAGGCCGCACAGAGTGGGCCCCGGGTCGACCGGAGGACGCCCCAGGAGCGCCCGGCGGCGGGAGGGCGCCCGACGTCCACCAGCCCCGGGCCCGCGCGCTCGGGTTCCGGACCGGCGCAGCAGGCCGACCGGAGGCCGGGGCAGGGACAGAACGGCCAGCAGAGGCCCGTCAGCGGCAACGGCAGGCCGGTCAACGAGGGGTATCACAGGTAGCACCACCACGGGGAGAGCGCCCGGCCTGGCACACAGGACGTGAGCGGCGCCGGCGCTCCCCCGTAACAAGGAGGGTAGAGCGATGACTCATGAACAGGTCAACCTCAACATTGAGAGGTGGAAGGAACTGCTCGGCTACAACGACGCCGAGTCGGGCGGGATTGTCAGCAGAATCGCCGAACTCCAGGCGCTGGCGGATCTCCTTCATGTCTACACCACCAGGTCCGGGGATGTCCCCAATGGGGACACCATCTCAACATGCCATATCGCCCAGCAGCTGGGCCGGGCGATTAAGATGATGGAGGAGGACCTGGACTCGATCATCAAGCGCAACATCGCCGAGATCAAGGCCGAGGCAACCGAGATCGAGGACGACGACGAGGGCGAGGACGAGGAGTGGTCGAAGAACTGAGCGCCACCGCCAGGGCCAGGGACGGCACAGGCGGACAGCAGGGCCGGGAGAGCCAGGGAAGGCAACCCCGGCCCTTTCACGTTCACGATGGAGGACCACCTATGGCAGTCAGAAAGGATGAGAAGTCCGGCAAGTGGCTGATGGACGTGTGGATCGGGGTCCACCGGGTCAGACGGCTGTTGCCGGACAAGCGCACGGCTGAACTCGTGGAGAAGGACCTGAAGCTGAAGGAGGCGCGGGGCGAGTATCTTGGTATCCGGGAAGTGAAGGCCGTCACGTTCGAGGCGTTCAGCGTGGACTATCTCAAGTACGTGGAGACGAACCTGAGCGCCGGGCGGGTCGAACAGGTGGAAAAGGTCAATCGGACGGCCCTGGTTCCGTTCTTCGGTACTCGATACCTGAAGGACATCACCTTGAAGACGGTGGAGGATTTCAAGGCGGAGCAGGCCAAAAGGCTCAAGGCGTCGTCCGTCAACGAACACCTGTCCGTCCTATCGGCGATGCTCAACCTCGCCGTCAAGTGGGGGAACGTCAAGGACAGTCCCTTGAGAGGGATCAAGCGCCTGAAGGTGGACAAGGTAGAGCCTCCGCACCTGTCCGTTGAGGAGAGCAACCGGCTGTTGGACGCTTGCCGGGAGGACCGGGACCTGTTCACCTTCACGGCGCTGGGGCTGAACACCGGCATGCGCGTCGGGGAGATCGTCAACCTGACGTGGGCAGACGTGGACCTCCGGCGCAGGATCGTAAAGGTGAGGCCCAAGACGGAGGCCGAGGGCGTCAAGGCGTGGCGGGTCAAGACGGGGGACCTCCGGGACATCCCCGTCAACGACTTTCTGGACGGGGTTCTGAGCAGGCATCCCCGGCACATCGCCAGCCCCTACGTCCTGCATCACACGGACGGAAGCCCCTACGTCGGAGGGGTCATACGTCAGAAGATGGAGAGGGGCGGTAAGCTGGCCGGGCTGTCCATCCGTGCCCATCCCCACCTGCTGCGCCATACGTTCGGGACGGCGCTGGCGGCCAACGGCGTGGACGTGGTGACGATTCAAAAGCTGATGGGTCATGCCGATGTCAAGATGACCATGCGCTACCTGCACGCGGCCCCGGACCGGATGAAAGGGGCGGTCGAAACGCTGGCCTTCGGGCGTCCGATTGCACAGGATTTGGACAGTCGGGCAGATGGGCGGAATCAGCCGTAACCGTAGGGTGTTGCGTCGCAGGCCGTTACAGAGACGACGGCCTTGAACATTCGATTTGTGCTCAAAACAGTACGCTTGACTTCGGGCCTCTGCGGACGTAGATTCTACGCTATGGAATCCGGCATCGACGCGCCTGTCTCTGGCCTGCGGCTCGTCTGCGACGAGCCGTTCCGCATCTTCTTCCCCCTCGGCATCGCCTGCGGCCTAATCGGGGTGTCCCACTGGATGTTCTACCAGGTGGGGTGGACCGAGCAGTATTCGTGCTTCTACCACGGCCTGGTCCAGATCCAGGGGTTTCAGACCTGCTTCGTCGTCGGGTTTCTGATGACGGCCCTGCCGAAGTTCCTGGAGACGTCGGGCGCCCGCCCCTACGAACTCTTTCTCAATTTCGGCCTTGTGTTGAGCAGCCTCATCGGCCTGATGATCGGGAACTGGACGGTCGCGGAGCTCAGTTTCGTGGCCCTGATCCTGCACACCGTCCTGTTTGCGGCCAGGCGGTTCAGGAGGCGGAAGGACATGCCTCCCGACGAGTTCGTGTTCATCCCGTTCGGGCTCCTCTGCGCCCTGGCAGGGGGAACGATGCTGCTCGGCCGGGCGGCCGTGGAGACGGGGCGGCGTCTGGTGGAGCAGGGGATGATGCTGTTTCTGATCATGGCCGTCGGAGGGTTTCTGGCCCCCCGGCTTCTTGGGTGGCCCAGAGCGCCGGAGGGGCAGGCGCGGCGCACGCGGATGATTCTCTATCTGCTGACAGGGGGGCTCCTGCTCCTGAGCTTCGCCGTGGAATCCGTGGCATCCGGCCCGGCAGGGAGGCTGCTCCGCGCCGGCGTGATGAGCCTCTATTTTTTCGGCGCGCTCCGGGTCCACCGGCTGCCCCGGCGAAAGATGTGGCACGTTCGTCTCCTTTACCTCTCCCTCTACCTCGTCCTGTCCGGCCTCTGGCTCTCCGGCCTGTTCCCCGACTATGAGGTTGTGGCGCTGCACGTGACCTTCGTGGGCGGGTTCAGCCTGCTGACTCTGTGCATCGGCGCCAGGGTGGTGGTGAGCCACTGCGGGTTCGAGTCGCTCTGGGAGCGGAACATAGCCGCCGTGGTGATCCTGGGGGTCTGCTTCCTGGCCGCACTGGGGCTGCGCGTGGGCGCGGATCTGTATCCGGACGCCTATTTCCTGTTGCTGGCGCTCGCCGCCGGGTTCTGGGTGGCCGGGGCGGCCGTCTGGGGGGGGTATTTCGCGCCGAAGATGAGGGGCGTGGGCACGTCGGAGTCATAATGGCGGAAGCGAAACGGATTGAATACCGAGACCTCGTCCAGTTTTTCAAGGACGCGCTGACGGCCGCGGGCGTTCCGGGGCGCGTGGCGGAGGTCGAGGCGGAGATCGGGGCGGAGGTGGACCTGTGCGGGGTGCACTCGCACGGGGCGCAGCTTCTGCGAATGACGGTCCAATATGTCCGGGGCGGTCTGGTCCATCCGGACCCGCAGATGAGGGTCGTGGCGGAGTATCCGGCGTCGGTCCTGATGGAGACGGACCGGGGGATCGGGCGTTATACCTCCGCTCTGGGCATGGACACGGCCGTGCGGCGGGCGGAGGCCTTCGGGATCGGGTGCGCGGCCATCCGGGGCGTGGCACACTGGGGGCGGGGGCACTCCTACGCCCTGCGGGCGGCGCGGGCCGGGATGATCGGGCTGGCGTTCACGAACGCCTTCGCCAACTTCCCGGCGTGGGGGACGCGCGTCCCCTCGCTGGGGAACAACCCGATGGCCGTGGGCATTCCGGCGGGGGCGGGGGAGGAGCCGGTGGCGCTGGACATGGCCATGACGCAGGCGGCCATCGGGAAGGTGCGGGACATCGCGGCTGAAGGGGGGCGCGTTCCCCTGGGGTGGGGGCTGGACGGGCAGGGGAATCCGACGGACGACCCGAAGGCGATCCTGGCCTCCGGGCGCTTTCTGCCGATGGGCGGGCACAAGGGGTCCGGCCTGGCGTTCGTGATCGACCTGCTGACGGGGGGCCTGGCCGGGGGGCTGCTCTGCTACGAACAGGGGACAGGGGGGCGGCCCTCGGACTCGGAGGGGGGATCGACGAAGATGTTCATCGCGATCCGGCCCTATGGGGACTGGCTGCACGAGCGGGTCGCGTCGCTCAAGGCGCACCTGAAGGCCGCGCCTCCGGCCCCGGAGCAGGGGGAGGCGCAGTGGCCGGGCGAGGGGAGCTTCCGCCGCCGGGCCGAGTACCTGGCGCGGGGGATTTTGATCCCTCCCAGGCTGGTGACGGATATGGAGGCGCTGGCGAGGGAACTGTTCGTGCCGTTAAAGTGGAGGGTTTGATGGGCACAGATGCCGCTGAATCCTCGCCGGACGCAAGACCTCGCCTGCTGCGCAGCCTCCGGGGTGGCCTGGCCCTGCTGGGGCCGGGCATCGCCGTGGCCGCTAAGGGGGTGGGCGCGGGGGATATGATCTCCGGCACGGTGGCGGGCGCGCAGTTCGGGATGGCGCTGCTCTGGGCCGCGCTCTACAGCGCGGTCCTCAAGTTCGTCCTGAACGAGGGGATCGCGCGCTGGCAGCTCGCCACGGGCAGCACGCTCCTGGAGGGGTGGGTGGAGCGGCTGGGGAGGCCTTTACAGTATTACTTTCTGATCTACCTGATCGGGTGGTCGTTCCTGGTGGGGGGCGGCCTGATCTCGGCGTGCGGCATCGCCGGGCACACGATGTTCCCCGCCCTGTCCGTGAGTGTCTGGGCGATTCTGCACTCGGTGGCCGGGGCGGCGCTGGTGCTGTGGGGGCGCTACAGCGCCTTCGAGGGCGCGATGAAGGCGCTGATCGGGGTCATGTTCGTCTCCATCATCGGGAGCGCGTGCGTCCTGCTGCCGGACCTCCCTGCGCTGCTGCGCGGCCTGGCCGTGCCGTCCGTGCCCTCCGGGTCTGTGAAGTCGATCCTGAGTGTGATCGGGGGCGTGGGGGGGAGTCTGACGATCCTCTGCTACGGCTACTGGATCCGGGAGTCGGGCCGGACGGGGCCGGCGTGGATGCGGGGGACGCGCATCGACCTGGGATCTGCGTATGCCGTGACGGGGCTGTTCGGCATCGCCGTCATCATCCTGGCCTCTCAGGTGCACCCTGAGACGGCAAAGGGGGCGGGCATCGTGCTGGGCATGGCGGACCGTCTGGAGGCCGTCCTGGGGCCTGCGGGGAGATGGGCGCTCTACCTGGGGTTCTGGGGCGCGGTGGCCAGCTCGCTGCTGGGCGTCTGGCAGGGGGTGCCGTATCTGTTTGCGGACTTCGTGGCCCTGCTCAAACGTCTGGGACCGGAGGAGCGCGCGGCGGTGGTGAGCGCGAGATCCCCGTACTACCGGGCGTTTCTGGGGTTCCTGACGTTCCCTCCCATGCTGCTGCTGACGCTCCAGAAGCCGGTGGCGGTCGTGCTGGCCTACGCGGTCGTGGGGGCGCTGTTCATGCCGTTTCTGGCCGGGACGCTGCTCTACATGAACACGAGGCGCGCCTGGATGGGGGACCTGCGCAGCGGGTGGGTGACGAATGTCCTGCTGGTGTTTGCCCTGCTGGTGTTTCTCTATCTGGGAGTGAACGGCGTGGTGGAGGGGGTGGGGGGATAATAAACGCAGAATGATGAACGATGAACGCAGAACGATGAACAAAACCATCTTATGCCCAAACTCATTCTCGTAAAACACTCGCTGCCGGAGGTTGTGTCCGATGTGGCAGTTAGCCGGTGGCGTCTGTCGGAGGAGGGACGGCGTCGGTGCAGGGTTCTAACTGAGAAGCTGGCTGTTTACGGCCCCGGCGTCATTGTGACCAGCGTTGAGCCGAAAGCGGTGGAGACCGCGGAGATCATTGCCGATGCGCTTGGGAGGCCCTTTGAAGTGGTCGAGGGGTTGCACGAACACGAAAGGAGCAATGTCGGATTTCTGGAAAAGGAGCGGTTTGAGGGGGCAGTTGCCGAATTCTTCAGGAGGCCTCAGGAGCTGGTCTTTGGAAAAGAGACCGCCGATCAGGCGCATGAGCGGTTCGCCGGGGCGATCACGGAAGTGCTGGAGAAGCATTCAATCGAGTCTGTAGCCGTGGTCGCGCACGGGACCGTGATGGCGCTGTTTGTCGCGCGGGCCAATGGGCTGGACCCCTTTCCTCTTTGGAAACGGCTCGGCCTGCCGTCGTTTATCGTGTTGTCCAGGCCGGAGATGGGGTTGATGAGCGTTGTTGAGGAGGTAATGGGATGAAAAGGAATAAGAAACCAAAATTACTTGGGCGTTATATCGTTGCTGACCCTCGAATTTGTCACGGAAAGCCCACTTTTCGCGGCACACGCATTTTTGTCGCCGACGTGTTGGAGCAGGTTGCCAGCGGCATGGCCTGGGAGGCGATTATTGAGGAATGGAATGGCAACATTACCAAGAAGGCCATCGCCGAGGCTGTACTGTTAAAAGCTCACGAGGTGAAAACATGAAAGAAAGAATCTCAATCAACCCCACCATTCACTTTGGGAAGCCTTGCGTGGCTGGTACTCGGATCACCGTTCAGAATGTCCTTGAACTGGTAAGGGAAGGTATACCGTTTACACAGATCATCCAGGATTACTACCCTGACTTGAAGGTCGAGGACATCCGCGCCTGCATCCAGTATGCGATTGATGTCATAACCGTTGAAGATATTCATGTCGGGACAACGCCAACATGAAATTTCTTCTTGATCAAGATGTTTACGCAATAACTGCTCGGTTTCTGAGCGGATTAGGGCATGACGTTGTTACGGTTACCAAGATAGGGTTCTCTCAAGCAGACGACTCTGAATTGCTCCGTATCGCTCAAGGGCAAGGCCGCATTTTCGTCACAAGAGACAGGGACTTCGGTGGACTGGTCTTCGTCAAAAGGATGGGGATAGGCGTCCTCTATCTTCGCATCTCCCCTTCAACTCAGAATTCGGTCCACGAAGAACTGAAAAAGGTTTTGGAAATCTACCCGGAGGACGAACTGACGAAAGCCTTTGTCGTAGTCGAGCCTGCAAGACATAGATTCAGAAAAATAAGGACGACGCCATGAATGTAAATCTTCTTAAAAACTCTGACGGCGCCTGGTCCACCTGGACGCCCATGCCGAGCCTGTCCCCGGCCTTCTCGGCGGAGAACGGGCATCTGCGCGTGGCCGGGAACGGCAACCGGCACTGCTTCGGGGCGTGGACGCAGCGGGTCCCGGCGCAGCCGGGGAAGGCCTACCGCCTGCGCGTGGCCCTGCGCTGCGAGGGGGTGGAGGACCTGTTCCTGCACGTGACGCCGCACGTGGTCTGGAGGAGGGGGGAGTTGCCGGAGTCGAGCTGCGCGGAGGACGCGGTCCGGGGCTTCCGGCGGGAGGGGGGCCGGGTCGTGGGGGAGGATGTCTTTGTCGCGCCCGGCAACTGTGACGGGGCCGAAGTCCGGCTGCTGCTCCGCTACGCGCCGGAGGGGGTGGTTCTGTTCGAGGAGGTCTCGCTGTCCGAGGCGGAGCCGCCCGCGCCGCGCAGGGTGCGCGTGGGGACGATGAAGTTCCGGCCGCCGAGGCCCGCCAGCCCGGCGGACCACGTCCGGCTCTACGGCGAGCAGATCGACCGGCTGGGGCTGGCGCGGCCGGACCTGGTCCTGCTGCCGGAGTTCGCGAACACGGCGTCGCTCCCTCCGTGCCGGGGCGTTGACCTGTGGGAGTTCGCGGAGCCGATTCCGGGGCCGTTCTGCGCGATGCTGGCGGAGAAGGCGCGGGCCTACTGCGCCTACGTCTGCGCGGGGGTGGTGGAGCGGGACGGGGATTTCATGTTCAACGCCGCCGTGCTCTACGACCGGGAGGGGAAGCTGATCGGCAAGCAGCGCAAGGTGCACCCCTACTGGCCGGAGGAGCCGATGGGGATTCTGCCGGGGGACAGCTTCGAGGTCTTTCATACGGACTTCGGGACGGTGGGGATCATGATCTGCTACGACAGCTGGTGGCCGGAGTCCGCGCGCCTGCTGGCGCTCAAGGGGGCGGAGGTGATCCTGTTCCCGAACGCGGGGTATGAGGAGAAGATCCTGCCGGCCAGGGCGATTGACAACAACGTCTACATCGTGGCGTCCACGCTGAACTCCCCGGCGGCCATCGTCACGCCGCGCGGGGATTTGCTGGCCGTGTCGGCGGTGAACAACACGCTGACGGCGGAGATCGACCTGAACGACCGGCCCAAGTGCCACCCCAACGCCGGGGGGAACCTGAACCCGGGGCCGGGCGGGGCGCGGTGGGCGCGTAACGCGAATTCGACGCGGGTCTACGAGGAGATCCTGGCGGAGGTGCAGAGTAGCTATTCATAAGGAAAGGCCATGAAACCGGTCGGACAACTCCAGTACTTCCGGTCAAACGTGGACGGCGGGCTCCACCCCTGCGCCGTCTGCGCCACGGACACGACAGGTGAGCCCAAGCCTCTGATCCTGGAGGTGAGTCCGGGCGCGCTGGGCAACCTCCCGGGGGCCGTTTCGATGACGGAGGAGATCGCCGGGATCGCCGCCCGGCACGGGCGCGCCTGCGTCGTCCTCCGCCCGACCGGGCGGGGGTCCGGGTCCGTGTACCAGAACTACGGCGAGGTGGACGTCCTGGAGGCGATTGAACACGTGGCGTCTCACTACGCTATCGACCGGGACCGGATCACCCTCACCGGGTCGTCAATGGGCGGGGCTGCGGTCTGGTACCTGATCTCGCACTATCCCGACCTCTTTGCGGGCGCGGCCCCGTTCTGCGGCTACTGCGATTACAGGCTGTGGGAGAAGCCGGGGGGATTGACGTTTCACACGCACGCGTGGGAGGAGGCGTCCTGGAGGTCCCGATCCGCCGCCTTTCTGGTCGGGAACCTTGAACATACGCCTGTCTGGATGGTCCACGGGGAGTGGGACCGGGCCGTGGGGGGCGGAGTTTCGGTGGAACACTCGCGCCAGATGGCCCGGCTGATGGAGGAGAAAGGATATTCGCACAGGTATACGGAGGTCCCCAGGACAGGGCACGGGTGCCGGGTGCCTGAGGTCTGGGAGAAGGTAATCCTCTGGTTGTTGGAACAGAAAAAACGGAGGAACCCCGATCACGTGTCGCTGGCCTCCTATGGCTTGCGCCACAACCGGTCCTACTGGGTGGCGATCGAGCAGCTTGCGCGTTACGGCGATCGGGGCGCGATTGACGCCGGGTTCGCCGGAGACAGCCGGGCGGTCGTCCGCACGGACGGGGTCCGCGCCTTTTCGCTGGGTCCGGTAGAGGGCCGTGGGGCTGTCCCGGTCGTGGTGGACGGCCAGGGTCTGGGTGAGGTCGATCTGAGCCGGCGGCAGACCTTTCGGCGCGGTGAGGACGGCGTCTGGAGGGCCGGCGTTTTTGATCTGTCGAAGGAGAAGCGGCATCGCTCCTCGGGGCCTGTCGGAGACCTGTTTTATGACGGGTTGATCCTGACTCCGGGAACCGCCGGGTCGGAGGAGGAGGCGTTTTTTACCTCCTGGGCGGCCAGGGACGCAAAGGTGTACTATCGCAACCGGAACGGAGGGGTGCATCGCGGGGGCATCATGGGGGACAATGCGGTGGACCTTCCGGTCGTGAACGACAACGACCTTCAGGAGGACGCGCTGGTCAACAACAACCTGCTTCTGTACGGGACGCATGCCTCGAGTTCCGTACTGGCGAGGTTTGAAGGGGAGTTGCCCCTTGCCTTTGAGGGGACAACGGTTCGCCTTGCAGATAAGACCTATACCGCAAAACGCGTCGCCGTTTTCGCCGTTTTTCCTCATCCCCTGAATTCAGAGCGTTATGTCGCCGTCCACGGCGGCGTGACGCCCGATGCGATCTGCTGGGGGAGCCATCTGGACATGCACCTGTTGCCCGACTATATGGTCTACTCCGAGGGTGAGGCGCTGGATTGGGGGTTCTGGGGGAACGACTGGAGGTCTCAGAGGCAGTCTTAAGAATGGAGCGTGTCATGGCGATCAACCTTGAGCCGTCGAAAAGCGGACTGCAGGCCGAGCAGCGGCGGCTGGACGCCTCCGCCCACAACGTGGCGAATGTGAGCACGGACGGGTTCCGGAGGCAGGTCGCGACGGCGCAGGAGCGTCCGTCCGGCGGGGTGGATGTGCGGGTGGATAGCGTGCAGGTGTCGGAGGAGGCGCAGCGGGCGCTGGCGGAGGCGAAGGCCGAGGGGCTGGCGTCGCAGCCGGAGAACGACGTCAGCGTCGTGGACGAGACGGTGAATCAGGTCGCGGCGAAGGCGGCGTTCCAGGCGAACGCGAAGGCCCTCAAGACGCAGGACAGGATGATCGGGGCGCTGCTGGACGCGACAGGTTGACGGGAGGGATACATGTCAGACATCACGCAGCTCAAGGATCTCTGTCTGGAGACGGTCCTGGCCAGCGAGGGTCAGGCGCGCTGCAAGATCGCCGTGCCGGACGGGGAGGGGTGGGCCGGGCTGGGGGCACAGGTCCAGGGGCGCATCCGGGAGGTGTCGGGTGCGACACCAGAGGTCGTCCGGGCGGCGACGGTCTCGGAGGAGGACTGGCGCGGTTTTCACCTGATCGTCCTCGGGAGCATGCTGAACAACGCCGCGATCTTCCGGCTCTACACGAACCACTACGCCTTCACGGACGACGCGTATCCGGGCGAGGGGGGGTGGGAGGCGCGCACGATCCACAACCCGTTCGGGCACGGGCGCAACGTCGTGCTGCTGGGAGGGAGCGACCTGGAGGGAGCGCAGGAAGCGGTGAGGCAGTTGATGGGCCTGCTAAGAGATGATGGGGTTCTGGGGCGCGTGAACCTGTCCCGGTCGGCCCACAACGGCGTGGATGCGCCGGACGTCAGGCGGGCGGCGGAGGTCGTGGCGGACGCGGACGAGGGCTACGCCCGGCCGGCGGGGAAGTACTATTCGCCGTGGACGGGGATGACCCGCGCGTGCGACTACGGGATGCGCTACCACCAGACCGGGGAGCGGGTCTTCGGGGAGATCGCCCGCGACCTGACGCTCCACTACATCGACATCGCGGAGCGGGAGAACGACTGGAAGCTGACGGGCTACGGGTACGGAGACCCCTACTTCTGGCCGTGGCGGTTCGCGATTGCCTGGGACCTGATCGAGGAGGGGGATGTCTTCTCGGACGAGGACCGGCTGCGGATCACGAACATGGTCCTCCAGACGGCGCGATGGGTGGCGGACCTGGGCTACTTCTCGATGGAGGGGAGCCCGGAGGGGATGATCCGGCAGAACCACTGCACGTTCGCGGCGCTGAGCCTGAACCTCTGCGCGGGCTATCTGAAGAAGTATTACGGGATCGGGGAGTTCGACGGGCGGCTCCGGGACGTGGAGCGGGTCTTCCGGGGGCAGGCGACCTCCTCCCGGTCGAACGATGACGCGGGGTTCGGTTACTGCTGGCTGGTGCCGCGCCACATTTTGCAGTACTTCCTGGAGCGGGGCGAGACGGACTACATGGAGAAGGGGTTCCTGCGGGCGATGGGGGACTTCGCGATCCTGACGACGGACAACCGGCGGGATGAGTGCACGTACGGGGACGTGGGGACGTACGCGCGGGGGTTCGGGTGGAGCCGGGCGTATTCGGTCCTGCTCAAGGCGGCGTGGTTCCACGACGACGGGCGCTACCGGTGGGCCTACGACTGGTTGACGGCGGGGAAGCCGACGGACACGCTGGACAGCTGGTTCGACGGGGCATACCACCGGCGCACCACGCCGGTGGAGCCGAAGGACCTGCTGGGCATCTCCGTGGCCCGGATGGACGAGGGGATGTACCGCTGGGTTCTGAAGAATTCCTACGGGCCGTTCGCGCCGCGCGAGGCGGCGTTCGACAAGATGTCGTTCCGGAAGGACTTCGACCCGAACGGGGAGTACATGCTGATCGAGGGGAGTTCCACGTTCGCGCACGGGCACGAGGATGGGAACTCCATCGCGCGGCTGACGTGGGACGACCGGCTCTGGCTGGCGGACCTTCACTACATTCGAAAATACCCGAAGCATCACAACAGCGTGTTCATCATCCGGGACGGGGAGAGCACGAACATTCCGAAGCTGGCGGAGGTGGACCGCGGGGAGCCGCTGATTCCGCTGTCCAACTCGTCGCCGGGGAGCCGCATCCCGGTTCTGGCGAGCCTGGACCTGAGGGCCGATTTCCCGGACGGGGGGTTCACGCGGACGTGTGTGGCGCCTTACGCCGGGGCGCGGTGGGGCCGGAATGTAGCCTGGAAGAAGGGGAGGTTCTTCCTGGTGATCGACGAGGTGACGGCGCTCCAGAGCGGGGACTACCACCTCCAGTGCTTCTGGCGCGGGCTGGGGGATGTGCGGCTGGACGGGGAGGATATGATCCTGTCGCAGGGGGGGGTCTCGTTCCAGGTCCGGAGCGGGGACGGGTCGTCGAAGGAGACGCTGGAGGAGGGGCTGAACTTCCTCCATAACTGGAAGAACTATGAATACAGCCCGGACGGGGTCGTGAAGATCGTCATCCAGCGGCAGCATCTGTATATGGCCGAGGGGCAGCGGGCGTTCTATTTCAACCTGCTGACTCCGCAGAAGGAGGCGGGGCTGAGGATACAGAGGATCGGGGAGAGCGTTGTCAAGATCAAGGCGGAGGTCGGAAGGCGGAAGGCGAAAGGCAGGAATCGGAGTGTGGAGCATAAGCGACACGTGCCTTTCGAGGCGTTGATCGGCGTCGGAGACGGCGGGTGCAGGGTCGGGGGGCTGGAGGTCGACGCGGGGCTGTTTTGTGTGGAGCGGGATGCGGCGTCCTTCGTTGGGATGCGGCGGGTGAAGGCGGGGCGGTTTGCGATGGCGAGCAGCGCAACGGATGGAAAATTCGTTGCGCCGGTCTCGGTCGATCTCGATTTCAAGACGGGAGAAGGGACTCTGATCGCAGAGGGCGCGGCGGAGGTGCGGATGTCGGCGCAGCGCGTCGCGCTCAACGGGAGGGCCGCCGGAAGGAAGGGAAAGGACGGGCTGATCGCGTTTTCGGTCGCGGGGGGGACGCACCGGCTGAAGGTCACGGGGCTGAAGGGGGACGCCTTTAGGCAGGCGATTGAGCAGCGGCACGCGGGCTATGCGGACGCCCGGCTCAGGCGGAGGCCGGCGCTGGCCCGGAAGGATATGAAGGCCGTCTGGACGTTCCGGGGCGAGGGGGGCATCCGGTCGATCTTCGCGGGGGACGTGCACGGCGACGGGCGCGGCGAGGTGGTGGCCGGGTCGGGGGCCGGGGACGTGCATCTGCTGGGGTCGGACGGAAAGGAGCGATGGCGGCAACGGGCGGAGGGCGCTGTCAGCTCGGTGCACGCGTTCAAGGGCACGGGGAGGCGGATGAGCGTGGTGGCCGGGTCGGAGGACTGTGGGGTCTACCTGTTCGACGCGGCCGGGCGGCGGAGGTGGGTCTTCCGCCGGGGGAGGCACCACGGCCGGGACAGCAGGGTCGTGGCCGTGTCGTCGGCGGACCTGAACGGGGACGGGAG
>Ga0114945_10001474_pt1 | contig 14609 bp, 23 predicted proteins | sample OV2TP3_FD_87194 | JGI IMG/M metagenome (GOLD analysis project Ga0114945, IMG submission 87194) | Hot spring microbial communities from Beatty, Nevada to study Microbial Dark Matter (Phase II) - OV2 TP3 | ecosystem: Environmental > Aquatic > Thermal springs > Hot (42-90C) | place: USA: Beatty... | reverse complement strand
TAAGACTCTGCGGATTGGTTCTTGACTCTCTGAATTGTTTCTGCAATTCTTTTGATTCTTCCCTTAATCTCTTCATCAAATTCTGGTCTGTCACATATTTCGTGATTATGGTGATGCTAATTGAGACAATGAAGGATACTATCAAAATAGCCCACACAGTAGGCAACTTCAACAAAGGCGCAAATGCTATATTCAAGAAATCATAGTAAGCCATTTTTACCTCTTTTGCCCACCCATAAACTTTCTTAGCATAGGATTCATGTCCATCATATGCTGTCTTGCAATATCCTCATATAATCTATAAACGATCATGACAGTAAGCAGAAGTCCTGTTCCGCTTGTCAGAGCTCCTGTGAGATCAGCCAACGCTGCTAAAAAGCCTATTGCAATGCCACCCATTATTGTCAACGGCCATATGTACCTGTTCAATAGCCTTTCCAACACTCTCTCGTCTTTTCTGAATCCTGGAATTTGCAAACCACTGGAAATCATTTGCTTGGCTTGACTTTTTGCATCCATGCCTGCTGTTTGAACCCAAAAAATACTAAAAATAACACTGCCGATGATAAAGAACAACATATAAACCAGTGCTTGCAAATAAGGTTGAATTCCTATGAACAATGTATGCTGCTGTATTATACTTCTTACAATATCTGGACCTTGCAGCCAGTAAACAAATCCTGAAATTGGCTGCCCTGTCGAAGTGCTGAATATGCCGAGCCATGGATGTCCAGTATTTTGCAATAGCCTTCCCCATAACTGAAAATTGGCTATCAAGGCAGCAACTAGGATTACTGGTATGTTTGAGGTATACATAAAAGATAATGGCCATCTTATGCCGTGACCTCTAATCATACCAAAAGACAGCGGAATTTCAACCTTCATGGATTGTGCATAAACTGCAATTGCAAATACAATTATTGTTGAGAGAATTGCCGATATCATAATGAGCGCTGTTGTGACATCACCAGCTACTAAGCTCTGAAAGAATGCAGGTAAAGCTCCTGCAGAATAAGTTACGCCAGCTAAACCACTAGGGCCTGGAAGCCAGTTAAATGCCCTTATGAACAGACTTTTGCTAACACCAGCTGCTATAAATAGGCTTATTCCTGAGCCAAAACCCCATTTGCTCACCACTTCATCCAAGAACAATATTAACACACCACCTAAAAATAGTTGGAAGATTAAGATCAACTGCAGTTGAAAGTAAAAACCTGTGCCTCTAAACTGTTCATGCGGCGCCAAGCCACCAAGAAACACGTAAATTGCACTCTCAAATATAATGAAGAACAATGACAAAAATTTCTGAGTGCCTTGAAAGTTTTTCTTGCCTTCAGGCGTTGTCAAATCAAACTTCCAAATACCTGAACCATTCAGCAGCTGAAGTACTATCGATGCTGTGACTATTGGGCCAATGCCTAAGGAAATGATGGAGCCAAACTCTGCTCCTAGAATTATTGAAACCAGCTCAAACCTCTGCAAAGCATTTACGCCAAGTCCAAACAAAGGCATAAGCCCCAAAACAAAGAAAATAACTAGCACTATGCCGGTCCATTTCAGCTTCTCCCGAAAAGAAAGCATTTTTTGAGTAGGTCCTTCAACTTCAGGGAGATTTGAGATGATTGTTTGCCAAAGCGACATTTTTTATTATTGATATTGATATTATAATTTTTATCCTAGATAAACAATGTTGTTTATGCCCTACTTTTCTCCTATATTTACCAAACCTGTGACTTCACCGCCTGCTTCTTTTATCCTTTCAATTGCTGTCTTCGACGCGTAAGGTGTTTTGATTTTGAACTTGGATGAGACTTTACCATTCCCAAGTAATTTGTTAAAGCCTAGCTTATCCAGTTCCACAAAATAAAAATCATTTTCTTTTTTTATGATGTTACCTAAGATATACTTGTCCAGATGCTGCTCAATATAACTCACATTTACTGCGTTAATATCAACTTTTGGTGTCTTGCTTACAAAGCCATGCTTTCCGAAATAATCTTTGTCTTTCCAGATGCTCGGCTTTTTGCTGTCAGCTCTCTTGCCAGTACCTGCCATTCCGGCTCCTCCCTGATGCCCTTTTCCCCTGTGCTTCTTCTTTGCGCCCCAGCCATGAGTTTTTGAGCCGCGCTGTCTGGTGTTTTTCTTGCGCTTGTTGACTGTCATTATACCATCCTCTTGATCAATTCATTTATTGCAGTACCCCTGTAACCAAGAGCACCTCCTTCAGAATACGAATGCTTTATTCCCTTTCTTCCAAAACCTTTTCTTGGTGGTTTTAATCTAAAATATTTTTTTATTTTTTTGTTGTCAATAGAGATAAAATCATTATATTTCATTTTGCCTTTTGTATCTGTTTGTCTGCCTTTAAAGTTTTCCGCTTTTTTTTCAACTAGTATTTTATAAGTTCCATCATCAATCTCTCCCCAGGTTATATGATCTTTTGCTTTTTTGAGCATGCCTATATAATTAGGATTGTTGGGTATCACAACGCAATAATTGTTTTTATAAAGGTTTAGCATTTTTAGTGTACTTTCTATTTTGCTCTTTATTTTAATGGTGCCCTTGATCCTTATTGCAACCAACTTCTCGTTTTCACCACTTTGATTTTCTCGTTCCATTTCACACACTCGCTTTTGATGAACCCTCAATTATATTTAGTCTTTCTGCCTGGGCTTGGTTTATTTTAACTTGCATCAGTTTTTGTAATGCATCTAAACACGCATAAAGAAGATTAAGTTTGCTTCTTGTTTGACCCTCAGTTCTAGACCAAACATCTTTAATACCTGCCAATTTTAGTATCTTTTGGCATTCTTTTTCTACTTTCAAGCCTGTCCCCTTTGGCGCAGGTATTAATGTGATTCTTACTGAGCTTACCTTTCCACTCACCTTAAAAGGAACTGTATGAGGGTCACCGCAACCGCAGCCCCAATCACCACATCCTCTTCTTATCTTTATAATGTTTAATTTTGCTTTCCTTATTGCTTTCTCTCTTGCTGGTACTGTTTCTTTTGATTTACCATATCCTAGCCCTAAATGACCATCTTCATCACCGATAACAGCAATTGTAGCAAACTTAGGCTTGTTGCCTTCTTGAGTCTTTTTTTGAGTTTGTTTGAATATTCTTTTTTGACCACCGCCAAATTTTCCCTTTGACTGTCCAACCATCAGCAAGTCTGTTGTTAAGTTAGGCAACAAAGCATCGACGATCTCTGGTTCCAAAATTTTAGCTCTCATATCTAATATAGTATTAACGTTGTTTATTTCTCCATTTTTGACCATAAGTCCTAAAGAGGTTTTTGGTTTCCAAGCCTCTTTCTCAAAAGTTCCTTTTTTCTTGACCTCTTCTACTATGACCTCTTCTAGCTCTTTTACCTCACCTAGTTCTGTTGCTAAACCCTCCTTTGGTTTTTCTAGCAATGGTTCTTCTTCTGTTATTTGTTCTTCTTTATTTTCCACTTTATCTTCTATTTTTATTTCTATTTTTTTCTTACCCATTTACCTTGCCTTTTACTTCCATGAAATGTTTTACAATGTCTTCTGGATTTAAACCTCTCTTTAAGTAACTTGAGAATTGCTTATTATACATTGATTTATCATCCTTTAAAATAAGGGCATATTTAACAATATGCTCTCCTGAGATTCTTTCTTTTTGGGGCAAGATTTCTTGGTTTAATGGTATTTTCAATCCTGCATCAATTGCTCCTGAAACTGCAGCGTACGATCTTGAACCTTTTACCGAATCGTTAAATCCCAGGTCCAAAATTGCTTCTTTTATACCTTTTTCCACTGCCTTTTTGCCAGCAAACAAGCCCGTTAGATACGCGCTTGGAAGGTTTCCAGTATCACCTTTCCAACCAATCTTACTTAGTACATGTGAATTGACAGCTATAATTGCCCTATCGCCTTTTGGATGATACTCTATAATTGAGGTCTGGGTATTTCTCAAAGATTTCCTAACCACAAATCTGAACTTTTTTGACATCAGAGCCTTCAACCTCTTCTTGTAATACGTTTTTCCTTGCCTCTTTCTTCTAAAAGCGACTGTGAATACATTATATTTTTTCATTCTTCAAATATCCTCCTTCAGTTGTATACAGCTTCAAATGTCTTATACTTCTGAAAAAACCTCCTTTGCTTTTCGCGTAAAGTTCGTGGTAAATACTTGTTGGGATTATATTTTTATCTCTCAATGATTTTAAGAACCGTCTTTGAAGTCGAATTTTGTTAATCCATTTTCTTTTTGGATCTAGTCTTGCTGTCTTTTTACCTTTCCTTGAACCAAAACCTTTTTGCTTACCACGGCTTTTTTGCTCTTTTCTTAATTTAGCATGAAATCTTGATTGACCCAACATCCTATTTTTGGTGATAGCCCCATCATTTATAAGCGATCTTATGTCTGTTTTGGTTATAGCCTCTTTAATATCATCCAATCTGCTCGGGTTAAATTTAATCCTATTCTTTCCGCATTTTAGGATTTGGGCTGAAAGCCTTTTTTGTACATTGAGCATTTTAAGTCCTCTTAATCAAAAGTTTGTCTTTTTCTAATTTCTCTATAGATTTTTTCCCTTCATCAGTTAATTTTAAATCCAGCTCTTTTTGGTTCTCTGATTTTTCTTCCTTTGGAATTTTTTGGTCTTTGGTTTCTTCTTTTTTTGCTTCACGTTTCTTTCTCAAATTTATTTTATCTTCTATGTTTCTGATATTTTCATCAACATTTAAATTCATGACCTTTACGTTTAATTCTTTTGCCTTTCTCAGAATATCCAATCTTTTTTTCATTCCTACATTTTTTGAGATTATTGCACCTTCGCTATCTTGTTTTATTTTGCTAATATGGATTGGAGAAAACACCCTAACAACCTTCAGTCCAGAGAAATGCAACCATCTAGTCTTGATTGGTGATTTATATCCAGGCGAGGGCATTTTTCTTCTTCCCTTAAAATGATGTCTTATCTTTGAATGTATGCCTTTGGGCTTTCTCCATTTGTCGTTGAGCTTCGGCCTTTTGGGATTGTCCTGTCTGATAAAATCAGGCTTTCTGCTTTTAATCTTGCTTCTTAATTCCAATAGTGTGCTAATTTGTGTCATTTTATTGTTTAGTTAATAGCTCATTTAGTTAATTTTATTTTAGCTCTTTACCATCTTTCGAAATAATATAACAACCGTCTTGGAAAACGCGCGTATCAAAACCAGGCCTTCTTGTTAATTGTTCTATGTCCGCACTCATTTGGCCTACAATTTCTTTGCTTGCGCTTGTTATACTTATTATGTCTCCTTCTACCTTTATATCCGCACCTTTTTTTAACTGAAGTGTCCTTGGTATTTTCTCTCCTAGAAAATTCTTTACAATAAACATGTTGTTGCTAATACTCACTGTCATTGGAAAGTGTCCTGAACATATCTTCAGTTTGTACACGTAGGCTTGCTGACTACCTTTAATCATACCCCTGATATGGGCAGTTAATGAACCTATAGTTTTCTTGCTCTCTTTTGTAGTTCTGTTTGCCTCCAGCAATATTTTCTTATCTTCAACATTTATACCAACTCCATGATGTTTGAATTCCCTGCTTACTTCGCCATTGGGACCTTTAATTAGCAAAGTTTTGTTGTTGTATACAGCGCTAACTGTATCTGGTATGTTTATAACAGCAGTTATCTTGTCGTTCTTATTCTTCCTTACACTGGTTTTCTTAATCATTTCAATAACAATAGGCCAAAAGCCTTCCTCCTAATCTTTTTGATTTGGCATCAATATGTGTCATTATTCCTCTGGGTGTCGACACAAACAATATACCAAAATCCTTAGCAGGTAAATATCTTTTCTCAAATTTTTCAAATTCTTTATGATTTACACTATACCTTGGTTTTATAACGCCGCATTTGTTTATATTTCCATTCAATGCTAGTTTGATATAATTTCCCCTATTGTCCTCAATTTCTTTAAAATCTTGTATGTAGTTATTTTCTTTCATAACTTTCAACAGTTCTTTTATTATTTTTGACACTGGTTTTATCAAACACTCTTTTTTGCCTATTGAATCGTAACTTAATACCAATGACATTGCATTTGCTAGTGGATCATTTAGCATATAGACACCTAACTGAATTTTTTAAATTCTAAGTTTATTGCAATTTCTCTAAAGCAGGTTCGACAGATATTTAAACCATACTTTCTAATATGTCCTCCCGGTCTTCCGCACCGTCTACATTTTTTGGTAGTTCTTCCAAATTTTCGTGGTATCGGAGCATTATGCTTGATATATTTCTGCAACTTGGTTGGTTTTGATTTAAGTTGCCTGAAAACTTTTCTGTAATCACTGTATGTCATTTATTCAACCCCAACTTTAACATTAAAATTTTTATTCATGAAATCTATTGCCTCCTGCTTGGCTATTCTGTGCTTAAATGGTATTTTCCGCGTAAGTATCTTTCTTCTCTTTATCCTGTAGCCCGGTCTTTCAAGGGTCACACAGACTTGTAAACCCATTATTCCTATTCTTGGATCATATTTAACCTCGGGTATTTCAATGTACTCATGTATACCAAAAGCTATGTTTCCGTCGTTGTCAAAATTTTGATCTCTTAGCGTATTATCGACTGCTTCCAACAGCCTTGGAAGTATCTTTGCTGCTTTGTCTTTACGTAGAGTAAGCTTGCAACCAATTGGCAATCCAGGTCTCAGCCCCCATTCCTGTATTCTTTTTTTTGTTATTGTTTTTACTGGCGTCATATTTGCTATGGTGCTTAGTAACATTATACCCTTATCTAGTCTTGCTTGGTCCTTACCTGCGCCGATATTCAAGGTAACTTTCTCTATTCTTATCTCTCTCATTTGGTTCATATTTACGTAATCGTAATTACTGGTTTATCTTCACCTATGACAAATGCATATTGCTTTGAGGTCTCTATCAATTCACCATCTTTGTCTTTGTAAATTATTTTATTCTTGACTATGTCTTCCACAGCACCCATTTCACCTATATGTTTACCTCCGATCAGGAATATCATTGATTTTTTATCCAATCTTAGATGTTTGTTAATTGCCTGGTTTGGTAATGACAGCAAGAGAGTATCACCAACTTTATATTCTCCTTTGCCTACAAGAATGTTCCTACCATCAAAAAGATTTAACTGTGTTTTTCCCTTTGTTTCTGTTTTCCCTGTTATCTTGCATGGCTTGACATCTATTTCTTCTTTATTTATCTTTACTAAGCTTATTTTTCCCTTGCTGTTTAATGTCACCCTAAAGTATTGATTTAGACCTGCTAACTCCACTGTGTCAAAAATGCCTACTGGAAATTTTGGGTCCTTTCTAACCTTCCCGTCAATTCTAATATTGCTTGAATTTATTATTACTTTTATTTCTCTGTTGGTATTCGCAAAATCCATGATGTCCTTGAGCAATACGCTTAACGCCAGTCCAAGGGATGATCTATTGCCAGGAAATGGTTCTGTTATGAACATTGAGTTTTTTCTCTTTATATTCCAAGTGCCTGGTGCTGCTAATCTTTTTCGATGCCTGCTCATTTTATTTCCTTCCAAAAATTTTGCTCCTAAATTTATCATCCAGATTTAGTTCCGTGATAACAAGATTTGACGGATGCAAAGCAAAGGGCCTCTTAGTTCCGTCCCTCTTTGTAACTTCAATGCCAGTAACAAACACCTTTATCTTTCTTAGATTAATAGATTGGACTGTGCCTTCACGCTTCTTGAAAATGCCTCTCATGATTTTTACTTTATCCCCCTTCCTTAGGCCAATGCCTCTTTTTTCATACTTTTTCATAAGTTCTTTTGAAAGATGAGAATGTGCAAGTTTCTGCTTAATGTGAAAAGGAGCCCAGTACCTGTATTTCCGCTGCTTTCTTTGTTTCTTGCTTCCCTTCCAACTGCTCGAAAAATTTTTCATTCTGACTACTCAGACTATAACGCTTGCTATTTTTGCTATGCCTGGCCATCTCTCACAAGCCTCTTTGGCAATGGCTCCTTTGAAGATTGTGCCTTTTGGGTTTCCTTTATCATCCTTTAATACTACCGCTGAATTATCCTCAAACTTAATCCTAGTTCCATCGGGTCTTCTGTATTCTTTCCTCTGCCTTACTATTATTGCAAAAACAACCTGCTTTCTCATATCCGGTCTGCCACTTTGCACCGATGCTTGCACCAAATCACCAATACCACAACTTCCAGATCTTCCTTTAACAGTCTTTAGACCCACTACTGTGAAAATTCTGATAGCTTTGGCTCCTGAATTATCACATGTTTCAACAACACTTCCAACTGGAAGTGCTCTTGTAATATGAGATTTCAATGGCTGCATTTAATTTTCCACCGTCATTACTTCCTTCTTTGGTTGATCTGCTTTTGCTGCTTCAATCGCTTCAATCTTTTCCTTAAACCCCTTCTCTATACCAAGCTTCTGCACTATGACAAAAGTCTTGGTTTTGCTTATTGGTCTGCATTCTGCAATTCTTACTATATCACCATCTCTTGCATTTATGCATTCGGGATTATGCGCTTTAATACTTGTCTTCCTTTTTTCATATCTCTCAAATTTTCCTAAGAAATGCAATCTTTCAAATTCTATAACCGCAGTCTTTCTCATTTTTGCGGATATAATTGTTCCGGTGAATATTCTGCCTCTAACTGATAATTTCCCATGAAATGGGCATTTTACATCATTACAACTTTGTTTCGGTGATTCCGAAACTATTCCAACAATTCTTATTTCAGTTTTCATCATTTCCAATATCTGTTCTGTGCTCTAGCATTCGTGAAGAACCAAACTTAGATTATAGTGTTATTTTATTTCTACACTGCTTGCTGCAAACCCATAGTCAATCAAAATCTTCTTAACTTTTTGCTTGTGCTCGCCTTGCAACTCTATTTTGCCTTCTTTTATTGTTCCTCCACATGCTAGCGCTGACTTGAGTTTCTTAGCCAAATCTTTAAGGTCTATTTCCTTTGAGTCTATACCGTCAATAATAGTGTAGTTCTTATTGAACTTCTTTCTCTCGATGTAAACCAAAATTTTTTGGCTTTCTTTTGCTATAGTCTCACAAACACACAGCTCTTTCACCAAGCCGCATACCGCGCATATTTCACTCATTCCTTTTTTCTTCCTCCATCAATTTTTTGCTGTTTTATTGTAAGTATCTTTGCAATGTGCCTTCTTATTTCTCTAACTTTACCAGGACTCTTGGGCATAGTTCCTATGGCAATCTGCGAATTAATTTTCATCAATTCCTTTCTTAATTCCACCATCTTATTATCTAAATCAAATTCATTCATCAGTTTCATTTCTTTGGCTTTCATCTTTCTTCTTCCTTCTTCTGGTTTTCCCTATTTTTTCAATTTTATCCTTTTTGTCATCTTCCTTACTCTCTTCCTTTACTTCAGTGGTATCTGCCTGTTTTTCTTCCAGCAATTCTATATCATCAGGTAATTTAAGGCCTGGTGGCATTATGCTTACCTTTACTCCTATAACGCCTGTTTTTAAATGGGCTTGTGCATCTGCTTTTCTAACACCAGTAATAGCTATATTTCCACATTTTTTTAAGTATCCAGTGTAGAATCTCCATGATTTTGCCCTGGCGCTAGGAACTTTGCCACTAATGACTATTTCTATTCCGAGGGCCCCTGCCTTCATCACATCTGTCATTATTTTATGGCCTATTGCCTTGAATTTTTCTGAACCAAATTTTTCTAAAGCATCTACTATTTTCTCAGCTACTATTTCTACATCCAAATTCGGATTTTCCACCTCGCTTATTTCTATTTGTGGATTCTCTAAAGCAAACTTTTTCCTCAAAGTCTTGGTTAGCTGCTTAATATTTTGCCCTTTTCTGCCGACAATCAATCCAGGCCTTGAAGCATAAATTATTATCTTTTCTCCTAGAGGTGTTTTTACCATTTTTGTATGGCTATGACCTACATTTTTCAAATTTTGGGTGATGTATTCTTCAATCTGAAACTCTTTAATTTTTTGAGCGACAAATTTTCTTTCTATCATCGTTTTTTTTGTTTTGTTTTTTGTTATTTTTGATTTGATTCGTTCAACTTCTTCTCTTGAACCACAATTTCTATATGGGTTCGTTTCATTTTTCTACGTGAAAACCTTCCATAATGCCACGTTTTTGCCGCTTTATGGGCTGATATATGTGAAATAACTAGATTCGATGTGTTAAGACCTTTGAATTGTGCGTTAGCTTCTACAGCGTCCAATAATCTGATGATCTCTCCTGAGGTTTTTTGTGGATACCGTCCTGGACCTATTTTCTTTTTATGTCCTACATCGAAATTAAATCTTCTGAAAGGTACTGCTAATTTTTTATCTATGATATCTTGCAACATTCTCTTTGCATCATTAATCCTTTTATTTTTTATGAAGTTGCATACCTCAATACTCTGCTTAAAGGAAACTGGCAAAGACAATCCAAGTGCTCTTGCCATACGTTCTTTGTTGAAATCTTGAAATGAATATTCTCTCATTTTTACTTCACTGATAAGCTAGCGCTAGACTTTGTTGCACCTATTCCAGGTGCGCTATGCGCAACTTTCTTTCTGGTCAATGCAAATTCTCCAAGATAGCGCCCTATCATTTCAGGTTCTATTAATATTTGGACAAATTCCTTGCCTCGATGAATTCTGATATTTGTCCCTATCATTTCTGGTAAGATTACTATGTCTCTGCAATGTGTTTCTATATTTTTTTTATTGCTCCTGAGTTTTTTCAGTAGTATTTTTTGTTGGTCTGTGAATCCTCTGTTGATTGTTCTTCGTTGCCTGGCTGTTACTAACTGCGAGAACTCTTTCAAACTCATCTTTTTTAATTCGTCTATTGTTTTACCCTTAAATGTAAATTCCTTCCTTGCCATTTTATCTATCTCTTCCTTCTTCCTGTTCTTTTTGGGGCAATCTTGCCAACCTTTCTTCCTGGAGGTGCATTTCTTGATGATTGGGTTGGTATACCTTTAGCATGCGAGCTTCTACCACCAAATGGGTGGCTTACTGAATTCATCGATGTTCCGCTGACATTAGGCCACATCTTGTTTTTCGCTTTCATCTTGAAGTATTTGTTTCCTGCTTTTAAAAATGGTTTTTCTGTCCTGCCTCCACCCGCTGCAACTCCCACAATTGCCCTGCATTCTGGTAAAAACATCCTTCTTTTGCTCGATGGTAGCTCTACAACAATTCTGTCTTCCATTTTCGTAATTACTTTTGCAAATGCCCCGCTTGATCTTACAAATTTACCCCCATCACCTGGATTTGATTCTATGTTGTAAATTACTGTTCCTTCTGGAATATTTCTGAGGGCCAAAATATTCCCAGCTTTTGTTTCAGCATTTTCTCCAGACTCTATTTTATCGCCAACTTTCACACCTTCCGGTGCCTGCAACACACCAATTTTCCCATTATTGTACTTCAGCTCCATTAAAGGCGCACTATGACCGCTACTGTGCAAGATGTCAGTAATCTCAGCGTTAACTATTTCATTGTCATTGTAAGCGACAAATTTTGCCCTTCCATGATACCTAAAGCTCGGTGCTCTGTACCTTGGGCTTCCCTTTCCGCGCTTTTGTTGGATTAAGCTCTTTCCCATCTTTATCACTTATTCTAAATCTTAAGGACTGTGATTTGGTTTCTAATTGATATATCTTAGACTTTATTTACATAAAGCCCATTTGGGTCGCTATGTCTATGGCAGGGTTTTTTGCTGAAAACTTAATATACGCTCTTTTTTCACCTGCCTGAGTTATGAATGTATTCACATGTTCAACCTCAACCTTAAACATTTCCTCTATAGCTTTTTTAATGTCTTGCTTTGTTGCTTTTTTGTTTACAACAAATATAAGCTTGTTTTCTGCCTCCATTAGTCTTACTGATTTTTCAGTTGATAGTGGATATTTTATAATATTATAAGGGTTCATTTTACATAAATAGTCTTTCTTCCTTTAAAGTTTTAATTGAAGTGCTTGTCCATAGAGTCAGTCTTCCTGGTCTTGCACCAGGCGCTAGTAATTCTGCGTTAAGGTCTTTGACTTTAACTACATCTACGCCTGGCGGGTTTGGTATAGTTTTGTTCGTGTCACTAATATTCGACACAATAATAAGCGGTCCTCTTTTGCTTATGTATTTCCTCCCCCTTGATTTTCCTTTTCCAGCCCTTATTTTCTTACCTTCAACTCGTATTAGTTCATCCCGCAAACCTAATTTTTTGAGGGTTTCAATCATCACTTTTGTTTTATCAATTAATTCAAATTTATCATCTAAGACAAATGGGTAGTTATCTGGTAATTTGTGGCCTCTCTGCGCTACAATTTCTCTTGACATATTTGCAGCTATTGCACTCCTTATTGCTTTTGCCCTTTCTTTTTTGTTGATTTTTCTCCACCATATTTTTTCAGATTTTGGCGGATGTGCCCTCCTTCCACCTACAGTGCCAGGTGCAAATGCACCCACCCAATTCATCCTCGTTCCGCTTCGTGATAAAATCTTTCTTGGAACCCTTGAAATACCAAGACCGTATGAACCCCTATAATCTCTCCTTCTTTTTGATAGCTTGGCAGACACCCTTTTTCCTGCATATTTGCTTGCAGCATATTTTTGTCTTTTGTGGCTTTGAATTGCTAAAACAGCTCGATGTATCAGGTCTGGTCTGAATTCTTCATCAAATTGTGGAGGTGAATCAATTTCTCCTATTTTATTTTTTGATATGTCCAAAATGTCTAGTTTCATCTTCCTTGCTTTGAGAGTGTGCTCACATATGTTATCTGTGGAGCCACATTTAATATGTTTTTAGTTGGTCTGACAGGATTTGTAAATTTGACCAGCCCTTTTTGCGTGCCTGCAATAGACCCTTTTATTAAGATATATATATTCTTAACATTACCATAACTCAAAAATCCACCTTTCGTGTTTATTTCGTCCGTTTTGTTTCCTATCTTAATAATGAGTTTATTATATTCTGTCCTCAAATGATATCCCATCTTCCCTGCGTGTGCTGTTCTCCACATTATATGACCCTGGGCTCGCCACGCGCCTAAGGTGCCTGGATTTCTTCTGCTTTTCTCTGATTTGTGGTGCCGTAATGTGATACCAAACCTTTTTACAGCGCCTTGAAATCCTTTTCCTTTGGTTATAGAATGCACATCAACCTGCTGTCCTTCTTTAAAGATTTCACTAACAATTATTTCTGCCCCTAGTTTTTCTTTTGCATATGAAATTTGTTGTTCCTTGTTTCCCCCAATTGCGATTTCGAAAGTGTCTGGCTGTTTTTTTCCTATATTGGTTAATTTTGGTTGTGTATAACAAAACAGTCTCACAAAATCAAAGTCTGTTGTTTCTTTACCCTTTTTTTTATGTGTAAGAATTTTTCTTTCCAGCTCCTGGTCTAGGGTGTTGGCAAAAAGCTCAGAAACAAGTTTTGGTCCGTTTTGGGTATTTTTATAAAATCTTATAGAAGCAGCCTTAATTGGTGCACACTCAACAACTGTAATCGGACAGAAGATATCTGTCCCTTTGGTTAAGGAATGTTGTTGGTTATCTGTGATTAGTAGGTGGCTCATACCGACCTTATAGCCCGCAAACCCCATTAGTTTTGGTTCATTACTACAAACCCAGTTTCTTATCCTAGGTTGGCTGGTCTTAGACCTTACTCTGGGCCAAAATTGCAAACTTCCTGCTCTTGGGCTTCTTGTTCTCGGCATTGCGATAAAATAAGATAGACTAGTTTATCTATTGATTCTCATTGGAAAAGCCTTTTATTGAATGCCTTTAATAGAAAACAGTTTACAACTGTACTGAAAAGGCAATCTTTTCAGGCTGTTTTTTGTGATGAACACCACTTAAACACTAAACACTACACTATTAAGAAATTGTCGTAGATTTATAAAGGTTTTGCATTTCTGCTGCGAACAATTTTAGTATTGATTTAGTTGAGGTTTTCCAAATCTTTTGCTAAAGGCGCAACCACCCAAATTCCCACATCATAGTTTGGATGAACCCCATTATCATCTAGAACCATAAATATCGTTTCTTTTCCGTCAACAATACACATCCTTGATTTGTTTTTTCTGTTTTTTATTTCTACAATACTCTTAATTTCTCGGCTAAGCTTCTTGGTTTTGTTGTTAAGTTGTGTGAAAATCCTAACACTAATATTTTTACTCCTTAATTTACTGAATAAGGATTTGAAGTGAGAAACCAGACCAACAAATTCACTTTGAGTTGTAGATATGGTAACTGATTTTGAAGCGTTTTTGATCATATATTCAAGATGGTGATATATGTTGGTTCTACCACGCAGCACCCCACCAATGTCTGATTGGGTTTTGGTTTTTAATCCTTCTGTGTGGAGTGAATTGAGTTCTTCTAATGTATCTGTGCCTCTAAATCTGCTTAATTGTATTGCGGCCTCTTTTGTTGTCTCTTGTATTCTGAGTTTCACCCTTTCTATCGCTTCTTCTGGCGGAACAGCAATGTATTTCATAGGTTTACCAAGCTTCATCACAACGAAACCTTTCTTTTCTAACGATTCAAGAACGTCATAGCTCCTTGACCTTGGAACGTTTGCTATATCACTTAATTCTCCAGCTGTAGAAACTCCCCTG
>Ga0114945_10001472_pt1 | contig 14620 bp, 17 predicted proteins | sample OV2TP3_FD_87194 | JGI IMG/M metagenome (GOLD analysis project Ga0114945, IMG submission 87194) | Hot spring microbial communities from Beatty, Nevada to study Microbial Dark Matter (Phase II) - OV2 TP3 | ecosystem: Environmental > Aquatic > Thermal springs > Hot (42-90C) | place: USA: Beatty... | reverse complement strand
GACCGGCGGTGGCACGGCTCCTTCCCCGCCTGAACATTCCAGCCGCCACCCGGAGATTCCTTGAGCTCGTTTGCCGCTAGAACGCAAGCGCTGGCGTTTCCTCGCCTGCTGACTAAAGGCCAGCGCGCTCTCCTGCGGACGATTGCTGAGAGCCCGTTGCAGCGACACGTGATTTTCACGGGCGGCACCGCGTTAGCGACTGTGTACTACGGGCATCGCTACTCAGAGGATCTTGACTTTTTTGCACAGCGCTCGCTGGACGCGGGGCTGCTGTTGCCGTGGCAGCGTTCCATCGCACGGCGAGGGTTTCGTGTCCAACGTGAAATCATCGGCGTGCGTCATCGTTACTTTGCGATCCCTCCACGAGCGCGGACAGCGGTCCGGATCGACTTCGTGGAATTCCCGTTTGAGCCGATCGAGCCACCCAAGCTCTTATCTGCACTGACGTTGCGCGTCGACTCACCCCTGGACATTGCGGTCAACAAAGTTCACGCGCTCACAGATCGGACGGAGTCGAAAGACTTCGTGGATCTCTACGTCCTGTTCCGCCACCATCCTGCGTGGCGTTGGGAAGCGTTGTTGGAGTGGGTGCGGCTCAAGTTTGACCTCCACATTGACCCACTCTCCTTTGCCCATCGACTCAGCCACGTGGGTACGCTCACCGTCTGGCCACGTGTTACGCGCCCGCTGTCCCGCAAGCAGCTCCGTAACTTTTTCCAAGAAGCGGCTCGGCACTTGGGCCGATCAGCCTGGTCATCTGGTGATTCCGGCCGATCTTGACCTCGTCTTCACCTCCGGCGTAACTCGACGTTCCCCCTTGGGTCCCTTGCGGGGCTGGCGCTTCAGCCGATCCATCAGTTCCTGAGGCGTCGCCACCGCAACCCCGAGCTTTCCCACGACGATCCCGGCGGCGTGGTTAGCCAGGCGCGCGGCCTGCTCCATGCTCGCCCCGCTGGCCAGCGCCAGCGTGAACGCCGCGATGACGGTGTCGCCGGCGCCGGCGACGTCGAAGACCTCCTGCGCCACCGTCGGGATGCGGGTCTCCTCCCCGCCCCGCTCGAACAGGCGCATCCCGTCCTCGCCGAGCGTGATGAGCACCCCGTCGCAGTCCAGCCGCCTCACGAGCTCCTGCCCGGCCCGCGCCACCTCCCCGTCGGTCGCCAGGTCCCGCCCGACCGCCTCGCCCGCCTCCATCCGATTGGGGGTGAGCGCCGTCACGCGGCGATAGAGGTCGAAGTGCTCCTGCTTGGGGTCCACCGTGATGAGCTTCCGGTGCCGGCGCGCAAGCGGGATCACCGCCTCGAGCAGCGCGCGGGTGATGACCCCCTTGCCGTAATCCTCGATGATGACCGCGTCCGCCGCGGGCAGCCGCTCCGTCACCTCGCGGATCAGCCGCCCGACCAGCGCGTCGGCCAGCAGACGGCCGCCCTCCCGGTCCACCCGGACGACCTGCTGGTGGTGGGCGATGACCCGGGTCTTCACCGTTGTGGGACGGGGCGCCGCGAGCACGCCGCCCGCGTCGATCCGGCGGGAGGACAGCTCCTCGCGCAGCGAAGAGCCCCACCGGTCCTCGCCGACGACGCCCGCCACGGCGACCGTCCCCCCGAGCGCGCGGATGTTGTTCGCCACGTTGGCCGCCCCGCCGGGCATGACCGACTCCGACTGGACCCATACCACCGGCACCGGCGCCTCGGGGCTGATGCGGCTGACCTTGCCCCACACGAACTCATCCAGCATCAGGTCCCCGACCACCAGCACCTTGGCCCGGCGGAAGCGCGGGATGAAGCCGGCGAGCGAATCGGTCGATGGCATCAGAGCCGCTCCAGGACGGCGCGCGCCAAGAGCGGAATCATCAGCTCGTGGTGGCCGGTGATGTGGACCGCCCGTCCGCCGAGGAGCGTCGGGCGCTTCAGGACGTTTTCCGAGGGCCGGTAGTGGCGGATCATGTCGAAGTCGCAGGCGGTGAAGTCCTTGACCGCATGCCCCAGGTTGCGCGCGATGGAGACCGCCTTCAGGAATACCTCAGGCAGGATGACGGCGGAGCCCAGGTTGGCGACCACGCCGCCGCGGCCCAGCGTCGAGACGACCTCGACGAGCCGCCGGAAGTCGGCCAGCGACGTCCGGCCGATCGCGGCGCCGTCTGCGGTGGTCTGCTGATGGATGATGTCGGTGCCGATCGCCACGTGCACCGTCGCCGGCACCCTGAGCTGGTGGCAGGTCGCTAGAAGGCTCAGGGCCCGGTACGGCAGCCGGCGCTTCGCGATCATGGCGCCGACCGACTGCCCAAGGCCCCACCCCCGCTTGGCCCCGTCCCGGATCGCGCCGTTGATGAACTGGTGCGTCTCCTCCGCCATCCCGAAGGAGCCGTCAGCCAGCGCCGCCGCCACGTCCTCCGACGTGGAGCCCATGAACGCCAGCTCGAAGTCGTGGATGACCCCGGCCCCGTTCATCGCCATGGCGGTGATGACCTTCCGCTTGATGAGGTCGATGAGCAGGGGGCTCAACCCCACCTTGATGACATGCGCCCCGAACATCCACAGGACCGTCTTGCGCCTGGCGTGGGCGGCCACGATCGCGTCCACGACCGCGCTAAACTCCTTGACCGCCAAGATGTTCGGGAGGGAATCGTAGAATTGACGGAAGGAGCCGCCTTTCCGGCAGGTCCGCGCAAAGGCGCTGAAGTTGACCTTGCTTGTGCGGGAGCCGGCGGGGTAGGTCTTAAGCTTGGTCAAATCCAGGGTCGGCACGGTGAAATTCTAGCAGAGGCCGTCGGGGGTGTCAACGCGAGGCGCCACGCGAGGCGCCACCGGCGCGCTCGCACGTTTCCAAAAACTCGCGGGCCGCCTGGAGCATGACCATCCGCTCCACCACCAGCAGGAGCCCCATCGGCACCGGGCGGTTGGGCAACAGCCATGTCGCCAGCTCGACGCCGGTCCCGGCCGGGTGGTCCTCGCCCGCGGCCTCCCCCTCGGTGAACACCGAGACGCCCCGGTATTCGCCCAGCGTCTCGTGGACCAGCCGGAACCGCATGACCCGCGGCGGCTCCTTCTCCACCTCGAAGGTGAGCGTGAGCTGCTTCCACAGCACCTGCACGTCAAGCTGGATGACCTCGCGGGTCTCGGAGCGCTCCAGGTACCGCACCGCCCTCACGCCGGGGGTGATGTGGCCGATGTCCTGGTAGTCATTGGCCAAGTCCCACACCGCCTGCTGCGGAAGCGGCGCCGTGAACTGCACGCCGGCGAAGAGGCCGTCCCGTTTGCTCGCGCGCTGCCGCCAGCGCACCGGGTGGCGCCCCACCTCGAATTCGCGCACCCACTGCTTGGGCCACGGCCGCTCGAGGAAGTCGGTGTCGATGGTGCCGGCGAGCAGGCACGGGGCGACAACCGTAAGACCCGCGAGGCCGAGCGCGAGGGCGCGGAGCGGGGCTGGCCCGCCGGTCATGGCAGGCTGACGAGACGACAACGGGGGGCGAGGGAGAACAACTTACGGGAGGAGAACCGCCGGGAACGGGACGCCGCGAAGAGGCGGCTCATGCGCCCACCCGCCACGCCGGAGCCTCGGGACGTCCCGAAGCGGGTGCTCCCGAAGCGGCGCGAGCCGAACCGCGGGCTCCCGAACTGGCGCCTGCCAAACTGCGACCGCTGGGAGCCGGACCGCGTCCTGCGGCTCTGGGCGAAGAGCTGGGCCATCCGCGACTGGCCAAAGCCGCTCAGGATTCGCCGCGAACGCGGCACGGCGCACGCGGCTTCCACCAGGGCCGGTGTCGCCACAAGTCCCAGCCACGCCCCCATCAGGCCAGCGAGCAGGCTCAACCGTCGAGGCGCCATGTCAGCGGTGCCGCGGCGGGCTGGCCCAGCGGCTTTTCGAGGAACAGCGCCCCCAGGAACGCCTCCGGGCCATACGCATCGGTCCAGTCCGCCGGACCGTGGAGGCGCAGCCCCGACGGGCGGATGACGTCGCGGTCCAGCTTGCCGCGGTAGGCGAAGCGCAGCCCCTTGTCGGTGAGCAGGACCGGCCGGCTGTGGTCGTAGTCCATCGTGAAGGCGGCGATCCCGCCCGGCTTGAGCACCCGGCCGATCTCCCGCAGGAGGCCCTGGCGCACCCGCGGCGGCAGGTGCTCAAGGACGCAGAGGGAGAAGACCCGGTCGAACGTTTCATCCGCGAAGGGGAGCGGGCGTGACACATCGCGGTCCAGCGCCGATAGCCGCCAGCCCATCCGCTTGGCGACATGGCGCGCGTTCAGCAGGATGCCGCAGTTGGCCCAGTCGTTGTCCAGAACCGTCACGCGGCAGCCGCGGCTCGCGAGGTAGAAGGAGAAGAGCGTGGAGGCCCCGCCGATGTCCAGCACCGCATGGGTCGGCGCCACGCGGGAATGGAGGATGGTCCAGGCCCCCTCCCACAGCTTGCCGGACTCAAACCGCGGATGGTACTCCCGGGCCAGGAAGGTGCCCTCCGTGTTGGTGAACCGCAGCCGCTTCGCGGTCAGATCGGCCCGCAACGCATTCAGCTGGTCGACGACCGCCTGGAGGTCGGGCCGCTGCAGGTCCTCTTCGTGCCAGCGGGCGCACTTGGTGAGCGCCTCGCTGGGGTTGGGCGCGAAGGCCCGCTCGCCAATCGGCTCCACCGGCTCCCCGTTGTCCAGCAGCGGGTCCAGCGGGCGGCGGGCGGCGGTGTGCTCCTGCCATCGCGCCAGGCTCTGCCGGCACACCTTGCGAAGCTGCAGGAGCAGGCGCCACCGCCACGGGATGCACGATGGAAACCGATCCCGCCAAGGATCCTTCATGCGCTGAGCGCGGTCACTTCTCGGCTGGCGTCAGGGGGGTGGCGGAGCTTGTCTTTGTGAACGGGCAGAACCACTGCTTCCCCATGCCCGTGGCGCCCGGCGGACACGTGGCGTAGCCCCAGACGCGGCAGACGACGCCGATGAGGCTGGAGACGATGATGAGCCAGCCGAGCACTTTCCCGACCCGGCGCAGGTCCCCCTTGTGCGTCTCGGCGCGCTCCAGGACCCAGTACCCCGCCGCCGCCGTGACCAACAGCAACCCGATCCCGTGACCGATCATGCCCACCTCCTGTTGCGACGATGCGTGACGGCACGCCGTCTATCGACGGCTCAGCCGGTCCGCGGCATAGGCCAGCCACCCGGAGAGCCCCAGCGCCGCCCAACTGACCCACATCGGCACGCGCCATCCCCCGATGACCGCGTCCCATCCCAGGACGAGCCGCGCCAGATGCAGGAGCGCCACCAGGGAAAAGATGACGCCCGAGATTCCCACAAAGGTTTTCTCGCGCATCACCGCTCCTCCTCGTGAATCCACTACCGCTCATGCCGTAATTGTACCGCAAACCGGATGACTGTGGATGGGAGGTGGCGCATGTCGAGTTTGACGCTCGCCATTCCGGATGACCTCAGGGCCAGATGGAGCTCGTGGTGGACGCGAACGTGCTCGTTGCCGGTTTCCTCCGGTCGGCCACGACTCGCGAGTTGCTGCTCGATGAACGGCTTGGCCTCTGGGTACCAGAGCACGGCCTGACTGAGGCGTCGGCATATCAACGCCACCTCTCACGGGCGCAGCACGTGGCCCCTCACGCGGAGGATGCCCCTACCTGCTGAGGCTGTTATTGTACCGCTGGAGGCAGGGTGATCTCTTTCCTAACGATTTCAGTAACAGTCAGATACCCAACCACGCCCTGCCAAATAGTCTCACGCAGCTGTGGGTGCGGCCGATGACGCCTTGGGCTCCCGCGCCGGGCGGAGCCGCGCCAGCTCGCTGACGAGATCAGCCGCCCAGCGATAGACGTTCCGCTCGTAGATCGTCTGCCGCATGCGCCCCATCCTGGCTCGCTGCTCGGCCTCATCCATGGTCAGCGCCGCATGAATGGCATCGGCTGTCTGCTCAATATCGTACGGGTTCACGATGAGGGCATCGTGCAGTTCGCGGGAGGCTCCGGTCAGCCCGCTCAGAATCAGCACCCCCTGCGCATCCGCCCGCGCGGCGACAAATTCCTTGGCGACCAGGTTCATGCCGTCATGGAGCGAGGTGACCAGGCAAAGATTTGCAGCCTGATAGAAGGGGGCGATCTCGGCGTGGCTGTGGTGCTTCTTCAGGAAGATGATCGGCTTCCACGTCCTGGTCTGAAACCGCCGGTTGATGCGCTCCGCCTCAGCGTCCAATTCGGCGCCCAGATCGTGGTAGCGTTTGATCAGCGTCCGGCTTGGAGCGCCCAACTCGACAAACGTGAATTGGCCCTGGAACTCCTTGTGCTGCTCCAAGAACCGCTCGATGGCGCGGAAGCGCTCGCCGATGCCCTTCGTGTAGTCGATCCGGTCCACGCCAACCCCCAGATAGGTCGCTGCGATGCCCAGCCCTTTCAGCAGGTGTTGCCTGACGGTGGAGGCGGCGGGGCGCGTTCCTCCCGCCTGCGACCCATTCATCTCCTCCGAGGCGATGCTGATCGGAAACGGCTTCACGAACGTCGTCTGCTCATGCCGGTTGACCGCAAACCGCTCCCAGTCGATGCGCGACTCCACGAGCCGATCCACCGTATCGAGGAAGTTGTTACAGTGGAACTGGATGTGGAAGCCGAGCAAATCCGCCCCCAGCATGCCGTCGAGAAGCTCGCGTGACCACGGACAGATGGCGAAGGCTTCCGGGTTCGGCCAGGGGATGTGCCAGAACAGGGCGACCATCGCGTCGGGTCGCTTGGCCTTGATCAGGCGCGGCAGCAGGGCAAAATGGTAGTCCTGGATCAGCACGCAGGGGCGCTCGGTGCCCTCCAGTTCCTCCACGACGGCCTCCGCGAATTTGGCATTGACCCGCTGGTACTGCGCCCAGGCATCGGCCTGGAAGACCGGTCGGGTATGCGCGATGTGGCACAACGGCCACAAGCCTTCATTCGCAAAGCAGTAGTAATACCCGTCCTCTTCTGCCTTGGTCAGCCAGACCCGTTTGAGGGTATAGGATGGAGTCTCCGGCGGCACCCTGAGCTTCCCATGGGCATCGGCGGTTTCACGGTCCGCATCGCCTGAGCCATGGGCAACCCACGTTCCACCGCACGCCCTCAGGACCGGCTCGACCGCCGTGACCAGACCGCTGGCCGGCATCAACCAGCGAATCTGGCGGCCCTCGCGGACATGCAGGTAGGGCTCGCGATTCGCCACGACGACCAGCGTGCGGCTCTGCAGAACGGACTTGACGTGCTCCTTCAGCCGCTCCGCCGTCCAGTGCGCCTCCCCGGCATGACGCAGTTTCGCTTCCTCCTCCGCAGCGGCCTTGGCGGCTGCCAGGCTCTTGGCCATGTGCGTGACTTCCCGAGCCAGAGGCCCGAACAGGCCCTCCCTGGGAAGCGTCCCCTCGGCTGGCTCCCCCGTCCGCAGGCGCCTGATCCACTCAACGGTGCGACTCATCGGCCGAATCAAACTCCACTGCACGATCAGCAGCGTCACCAGCGCGATGAACATGACATGAAAGAAGAGGCGGATGAAACTCTGGCGCCAGAGCTGGGTGGCATGGGTCTCGATGTAGCTGGCATCGTGGAACAGGACCAGCGCCCCAAGAAGGCTGGCCTCGCGGCGCATGGGCAGCGCGAACACATGCCAGCGCTTCTGACCAACCTCGAGCAGGCCGTTCCGGGCATCATCCGCCTGGACGGCCTCCTCCGCCAGCGGCGGCAACGTCCGGAATGGCTGTGGGAGGCCCTGCGTGAAGGCGAGCGGTTGCCCATCTGTGGCGTACAGCGCGATGCCGGCCAGCCGCTCCCGATTGCCGAACCGATCGACGAGCCGCTGCAGGTCTCCGCGCCGCTCGTCACCCTCGAGCAGCGGTTCGGCGAGCTCCTGCAATGTGTCGGCCAGGACCGCCGCCCGTCGCTCGAGCTCCTCTTGGAGGCGCAGCCGTTCCTGCCGGGCTTGGTAGCCTGCGGAGATGAAGACGACCGCGGAGGAGGTAACAATCAGCGAGAGGATGAGCCGCAGTGTAATCCGCATCGATCAGGTAGGCATCAATAGGAGCTGCGCGAGCAGCAAGAGGGGGAGGACGACACCGGCGAGATACCCCAGCCAGTCCCGCTTCGCCAAGACCAGGTCACCGATCATGGCGGTCTTGCTGATCCTTCCGCTCTCCCTGGCGGCTCTTGATGACCACGCAGGCGAAGAATGACAGCACGCCGCCCACGAGGATGAGCACGACCCAATCTGCCGGGTCACGCATCCGTTCAATTACCGGGAGCCGGAAGAGGCGGGAGCCGCGAGCAGGTAGCGGAGCAGCTCCGACTCGGAGGAGAGGATGAGCTGGCCCTCCTGCGGCAGCACCGCTTCGTAGGCCTCCAGGCTGCGGGTGAACCGGTAGAACTCCGCGTCTTGTCCGAAGGCCTCGGCGGTGATGCGGGTCGCCTGCGCATCGCCGGCCCCCCGGAGCTTCTGGCTCTCCTCGTAGGCCTTGGCGAGGATGATCGTGCGCTGCTTGTCGGTCTCGGCGCGGATCTTCGCCGCCTCCTCTTCCCCCTCCGAGCGGTAGCGCTTGGCGATGCGCTCGCGCTCGGCCACCATGCGGGCAAAGACGCTCTGCTGGACCTCCGGCGGCAGGTCCGCGCGCTTGATCCGCACGTCGACCACCTCAATGCCGAACTGCTTGGCTTGGGCGGCCGCGCTCTTGGCGACCGCTTCCATCACCGGCTCGCGTTTCGAGGAGATCAGATTGGCGAATTCCCGCTCGGCGATGGCCCGGCGCAGCTCGGAGAAGACGACGTCATCCAGCCGCGCCCTCGCGCCGTAGAGGTCGCGCACGGTCTTGAAGAACAGCAGGGGATCGGTGATCCGCCAGCGGGTGACGTGGTCGACCACCATCCGTTTCTTATCCACGGTGAGGTACTCCGCGGGGGTGGCGTCGCTCGAGAGGATCCGCCGCTCGAAGCGGTGGACGGTCTGGATGACCGGCTGCTTGAAGTACAGCCCGGGCTGCTGGACCGTCCGCTTGTACTCGCCGAACTGCGTGATGATGACGTGGTCGGTTTCATTGACGAGGAAGCACACCTGCGGCACCAGCAGGATCGCCAGCACCAGCAGGGTGGGAAGCAGGGCCCGCAGCCATCGCATCGTGGATCTCCTCCCGTCGGTTACTTGATCTCGCCGATCTGCAGGGGCGCAAGCGGCAGCAGCGGCGCGATCCCGCCCGTCGCTCGCGGATCGATGATGATTTTCTTGATCGGCCGCAGGGTCCGCTCCAGGGCCTCGAGGTAGAGGCGCGTGCGCGTGACCTCCTTGGCCTTGCGGTACTCCTCGAGGAGCGCCACGAAGCGCGCCGCATCGCCCTGGGCGCGCAGGACGCGCTCCTCCTGGAACGCTTCGGCCTCGCGGATCATCTGCTGCGCGCGGCCGCGGGCCTTGGGGATAATGTCCTCCTGATAGCCTTGGGCCTGGTTGATGAGCTTCTCGCGGTCCTCCCGCGCCCGCACCACTTCGTGGAACGCATCCTTGACCTGATCGGGCGGATCGACCACCTGCAGGCGCACCTCGGTCACCCGCAGCCCGGTGCTGTACGCGTCGAGCAGCCGCTGGAGGAAGTCGCGCGTCTCCACCTGCACCTTCTCCCGCCCGACGGTCAAGAGGTCGTCGATCGTGGCGTTGCCCACCATGCTGCGCAGGGCGACTTCGGTGGAGGAGCGCAGGACTTCATCGGGGTTGTGCACGCGAAACAGGTAGAGCGAGGGGTCCTTCACCTGGTACTGGACGATGAGCTGCGCCTCGACGATGTTCTCGTCGCCGGTGAGCATGAGCGCCTCCTGGGAGACGCGCCGGGGCCCCGACCGGCCAGTCTGATCGTCCGTCCGGAATCCGACCTCCGCGCGCCGGATGCGCTCGACGTTGACGATGTTGACCCGCTCGATGGGCAGCGGCAGGCGGTAGCGCAGCCCCGGCTCGGTGCGCCGCACCTCCTTGCCGAACTGACGGACCACGCCGACCTCGCCGGGGCCGACCATGTAGAACCCGGTCGCCAGCCACAGGCCCGCCGCCACCACGAGCGCCGGGATGAGCGTCTTCGGCAGCCAGCGCATCAGTTGGCTGCCCTGGCGGAGGATGTCCTCTGGAGACTCAAACGCCATACCGCACCTCCTTTAAGGAACAACCGCCATCTAGCAGCGCTGCTAGATGGCGGCCCGACCACTAGGAGAATCCTCCGGGCGGAACGCCCGGACCCTTCTATGGCACAGTGAATTGTTGCTTCATTCTACAGGGAACGCTACGGGAGGGTCAAGCGCGAGTTCACAAACGCATTCCCACGCGAACGGTGACGCCGATGTGGTCCGTCTCGTTGGTTAATCCGACGGGAAGGCCCAGCCCAACCCACACATCCCGCCTTCCAGGGTCCGCAGCCCAGATGACCCCTGGCGTCGCGGTGAGCTGACTCTGATGGATCCGACGGTTCAAGCGGATGGTGTCAGCGATGCGGCCAGCCAGCTCTAGATTGACCTGCCAGCGTGCACTGGCGGGATACGCCATCCCAATGCCGTATGCCAGCGTTCGCAGGTCATGCCCTTTGCTGTATGGCGTGGCGCTGAAAATTGGATCGGCTGGCTGGTCATGGTTGTCGCATGTCACCGAAAACCCGGCCATGGCTCCCACCCGCACTTCCCCGAGGCGCTTGCCTAATGCGGCAAGCGCCTCGAGGCCGAGCTCCTGCCCGATCCCTTCATTCTCCGCGCGATTCGGAAACCGCATCCCGCCGCGAAGCCGCACGGCCGGCCGCGTGGCCGATTCCCGTAACGCCTGATACGACAGCCCCGCGAAGTACCGCTCGAAATCCCCGTCGTCATTGCGGTCATGCTCGTCGCCATCGCTGTGGGTATGCTGGCGGTAGGCCTGATACATGATCTCCGCGTCTGCCTCGAGACACTCCCTTAGGCCATAGCGCAGCCGCCATTCAGCGAGGTGCGTCTTGCGGTGGTGGCGCCGTGTGCCGATCAGGCTCTGGTCCGCGTTGAACACCTGATCGTACCGGTTCCCGCGCAGGAAAGTATAGTTCCAATCCAGGCGCATTCGTCCGAGGGCCTGCACTTCGCTCTCTTGGAGGGCAAACCACACAACCTCTCGCTCCGCCGTCGACCCATCGCCAGCCGTGGCCAGACACGGCCAGGTGAGGCTCAAGGTCGCCGCCAGCAACCAGCATTGACTGCGCAAAATGGAAACATGCGATGGAGGCGAGTCCTGATGAGGCCCGGTTCCCATCAGCAGCTATTTGACCGTATCATTTGGCAAGTATGGGGCCAGCTTCGCCCACGTCCGCTTGCCGACAATCCCATCCGCCTGCAGCCCGTTGGCGCTCTGGAAGTCCCGGATGGACCGGCGGGTTCGAGGCCCGAGCTTACCATCAACGGGGCCTGGGTCGAAGCCGGCGTTCTTCAGGGCTCGCTGAACATGTCTCGTGGAGGGTTGGGCCGACCCCGTTGAAGCTCTGGCCGGCGTTCGACCTGTTGGGCCTGACGGCTGCCTCCACGACTCGCCTGACCAGCGTTGCGGCGTGCGAAGGCCGGCCTGCTCTAGCTGATTCACTCGCTGGTCGAGGAGCCCCACATCGGACTTGAGCCGCGTGACCTCCCGCGCATAGCGGGAACCCGCGCATCCGCTGAGGAGGGCCGACCCGATTGCCAATGTCAGGAGGCCGTCAATCCGCATCGTCTCTCCTTGACACATCCTTCATCAACTGCGTTCATTCAATCGACAGATACTGCGCAAGCTGCATCCAGGTCTTCGGCCCGACTTTCCCATCGACTGCGAGCCTGTGCGTGCGCTGGAACTCTTTGATGGCTTGCTTGGTCTGTGGACCCACCTTCCCGTCTACACTCCCCGCGTAGTACCCGGCGTTCTTCAATGCCGTCTGGATCCGCCTGGGCGTTGGCTTCGTGGTTGTGGCGCTGGCCGAAGCGCCAAAGTTCGACTGCATGCCCTCCACCCGGCCCCGGAGGTAGGAGACGTCCTCCCGCTGGTTCCAGGCCTTGCCCTCGATGAGCCCCAGGTGGTTCTCCAGTATGCTGATGCGGCCATCGAGCTGGGCCATCTGCATATGCAGATTCTGCGTCTGCGCTGCCCGATGGCCGGCGCATCCCGTGAGGGTGATTGCCACCAGGCCGAGCAACCCCATGTACCGTCCGTTCATGCCCTCTCACCTCCTTTATAGTTCACTTCATCCATCCGTAACCATCGTGGCTCTTGACAGGCTGTTCGTGGAGCGCCGCCATCGCTGGCATCGGGGGGCGATCCAGGAAGAGCCGCACGCTGTAGGCCATGCCGTCCCAGACCGGCAGCACGCATTCCCGCAGGAGCTCGGCCTCGTGCCTCGGCGGCAGTTTCGTCATCGTATTGAGCAGGGTCGTCACGTCATTGCGGCGTTCGAGAGCGCGCTGCCAGCGCACCGCCTGAGCGGGGGGCTCGACGATCGAGCAGCTCAGCGCGGCTTCCTGCTTGACCTGTGTGGGATAGCGCCGCCGGATGGTGTATCCCAGGTGGCGGACGGTGCATGCGAGTACGTAATCGGTGGGTCCGGCGCTCGTGTCCGATGTGACGGCACGAACGCCTTTCGACCGGAGCTGATGAACCAGGAACTGGGTCCATTCTTCCGAGCTCAGGTGGCTGGTCTGGCCGATCGGGAGATCAGCCATCACGGGCTTGACCAAGACGGTCGGGGCCGCTTCACCAGAAAAGGGCGCCTCGCCTGATCGCCTCGTGCCCGCGCTGGTGCTGCACCCGACAATCCCCGCAAGGCCGATAACCAATGACCACCTCAACGGGCTCATCAGATTCTTCGTCTATCGCCTCGCCTTCTTGGTGGAGGTCGTCTTAGGCTTGGCCGCGGGCTTGCTGGCCCGAGGCACCTCAACCGTCACCAGTTTGGCGATGTTCTGTTTCCCCTTCGCTTCATACTCAACATTGACCCGGTTACCGACTTTGATATCCCTGCTCATGATCGCCGGCTTCGTGCCTTTTTTGATGCTGGTCTTGCGGCCGAGCTGAAATACCAGGTCTTTGCCCTGGTCGGTTCTCACGGTCATCGTCATGTTCGCCCCGTCTTTGACCTTTGCAGCCGTCACCTTGCCGCTTGCCTTGAGAGTCACCGGAGGACGCTTGTCCATCGCCGAGGCGATTCCGGCCAGGCTCAAGACGACGGCAACAAGGATGCCGATCACTACCGCGAACTGTCTCTGCATGACTCCTCCGCTTTAGTCTCTTCCTGCGAGGGTGCCAATTCGACCTTGTTCCGTCACCGATGTCAGTACATCGCTGAGCGCGGCCCACGTTTTCACTCCGACGATGCCGTCCGGTTCCAGGCCGTTGGCTCGCTGAAACGATCGCAGCGCCTGGTCGGTCCGGGGGCCGATCTCGCCATCAACCGGTCCCGGGTCGAAGCCGGCCTGCTTCAGGGCGAACTGGACTTTCTTGATCCGTTCCGGAGAGCGCAGGCGGGATTCGAGGATCGCGGAACGTACCTCCTGCTTCTGACCCGCTGAAGGGAACGCCTCATCCGACTCAGTCGCTTTGATAACTTCGGCAGCATGAGATCCCTGCTCTTCCTGTAGGACGCCCCATGTTTGGGCGTTGACCTCGCCCGTCGGCTTTAGATCATTGGCAGACTGGAACGCCTTGAGCGCGCTTCGCGTCCGGCGCCCCATCCGGCCATCAATCGGTCCTGGATCAAATCCGGCTGCTTGTAACGCACGCTGGACGTCGGCCACCGGTGGAGGGAACGACGGCTTCGATGTCGGTCGTTCTGGTGAAGCGTTCATGGTCTGTTGAACGAACTGCCCGATGCCTTCGTGAAGCGGTCCCACCAGCCACAGGACAACGGCCCCGATGCCGAGCATGATCAGCAGCCGCTTCATCGTTGACGACTACGCGCCTTGCCGGCGGAACGTGAGCAGGGCGTTGGCAAGGCGCCGCGCAATCTCCTCACGCACCGCAGGATCGTTGAGCAGCGACTCATCCCTTGAGTTGGTGAGAAAGCCCGTCTCCACCAGGACCGCGGGGATGGGCGTATGCTTCAGGACATGAAACCGCGCCTGCTTGATGCCGCGGTCCCGGAGCGGCCAGTCCCGCCGAAACTCGCGCTGAATGAGGCGCGCCAGCCGATAGCTCGCATCGGGCAGTGAGCGGGTGCTGGCGTATGCGACGCCTCGGCCATACCGCGCGGCATCAGGCAGGTAGTACACTTCAAAACCTGAGGCAGCGGCGTTCTTTGCGGCATTGGCGTGGATGCTCAGGAAGGCCCACGCGCCTGAGCGTTTTCCGATCTCGCTTCGCTGAGCCAGCGGAACGGTTTGATCTCCGGTTCGCGTCAGCATCACGCGCAAGCCCGCTTGCTCTAAGTAGCGCGTGAGGCGTCGAGCGATATCCAGCGTGACCGCTTTCTCCGCGGTGCCGCGCCTGCCCCGTGCGCCGAACTGCTGGCCGCCATGGCCAGGGTCAAGAACCACATCCCAGCCGGCGGGCCTGGTCGGTACACGCGCAGGCGGCCTGCGAGGCGGCGCATAGACCTCCGGCGTGGCGCAGCCGGCAACGACCACCACGAGGGCCAGAGCGCCCCATTGCACGTCCCTCATCACACCGATCGGTTGGATGGCATGCTCCCGT
>Ga0114945_10001465_pt1 | contig 14635 bp, 15 predicted proteins | sample OV2TP3_FD_87194 | JGI IMG/M metagenome (GOLD analysis project Ga0114945, IMG submission 87194) | Hot spring microbial communities from Beatty, Nevada to study Microbial Dark Matter (Phase II) - OV2 TP3 | ecosystem: Environmental > Aquatic > Thermal springs > Hot (42-90C) | place: USA: Beatty... | reverse complement strand
GTGCGCCGATGCCATCGTCGCGGTCCGAAGTGGCCGTTGCGGAGGTTGGCGGCAAGATCTATGTGGTCGGCGGATTTGGCGGCGGCACCGGGCTCGAAGTCTACGATCCGGCGGCCGATCGCTGGCGCTCGCTCGCCGCGCTGCCGACGCCGCGCGGCGCGCTTGCAGCCGCGGCGCTCGGCGGGCGCATCCATGCGGTGGGCGGCGCCGGCCGCGACCGGCGCAACACCCCAGCGCACGAGATCTACGATCCCGCCACCGGGCGCTGGCGCGCGGCTGCGCCGCTGCCAACGCCGCGCGATCATCTGGCGGCTGCGGCGCTCGACGGCCGCCTCTACGCCATCGGCGGCCGCGTCGACGGCAGCTACGCGCGCAACCTGGATGCGAACGAGGCGTACGACCCGGCAGCAGAGCGCTGGCAGCGCCTGCCTCCGCTGCCCACGGCGCGCAGCGGTATCGCTGCCGCCGTCCTCGACGGGCGGATCTTCGTCTTCGGCGGCGAGGCGCCCGCGGGCACCTTCGGCGAGGTCGAGGCCTACGACCCGAAGAAGAACGCCTGGTCGTCGCATGCGCGCATGCCCACGCCGCGCCACGGCCTCGGCGCGGCGGTGGTAGGCTCGCAGATATTCGTCATCGCCGGCGGCCCGACGCCGGGCGGCTCGGCGTCGCCGGCGAACGAGATATTCAGGGTGAGCCCATGACTTCCTCGCACCGCCGCCGCCTGCTCGGCGCCGCGCTTCTCCTGCCCCTCGAAGGCCTTGCCCAGACCTGCGGCCGGATCACGCCGCGCCAGACCGAAGGGCCGTTCTTCACGCCGAATTCACCACAAAGGATTTCTCTTCTTGAAGGAAACGAAAAATCCCGACTGGTGGTGACCGGCACGGTGCTCTCGGCGCAGTGCAAGCCGGTGCCGAACGCGCTGCTCGACTTCTGGCACTCGGACGAGGAGGGCGCTTACGACAACCGCGGCTTCCGTTACCGCGGCCACCAGTTCGCCGATGCGCAGGGCCGCTACCGCCTCGAGACCATCGTGCCCGCCGAGTATCCCGGCCGCACGCGCCACATCCACGTCAAGGTGCAGGCGCCGGGCAGGCGCATCCTCACCACGCAGCTGTACTTTCCCGGCGATCCCGGCAACAGTCGCGACTTCCTCTACCGGCCCGAGCTCGAGATGCGCGCGCCGCGCGCGGGCGAGGGCATGTTCGACTTCGTGGTCGACGCCTAGTTACTGCAGCTTGAAGAGCTTCACGGCGTTGGTGCGGCCGATCTTCAGCCGGTCGGCCTCGCTGATGCTGCACTCATCGAACCACAGCGCCGCGTGGTCGACGTTCTCGAACGGCCAGTCGGTCGAGAACATGATGCGGTCGGCGCCGATCTCGAGGATGGCGTCGATCAGCGTCTGGGTGCGGAAATTTCCCGACGTGGTGAGGTGGAAATTGGCCTGGAAGTACTCGCCGAGGCGGCGTTTCGCCGGGTAGCGCGGCGGCTGCTTGGTCCAGGCGTTGCGGTTGTCCACGCGCCAGATGCTGTAGGGCAGCCCCTCGCCCAGGTGGCCGAGGATGATCTGCAGGCGCGGGTGCGCGTCGAACAGTCCCGAGGCCATCAGCCGCAGCGCGTGCACCGCGGTCTCCTGACCGAACGCCCAGGTCGGGCCGAGCAGCCACGGATGCCCCTCGTAGATCTGCGCCGCGCTCGGCAGCGGATTGCGCGGGTGCAGGTAGAACGGCACGTCGAGCTCCTCCACCGCCGCCCAGAAGGGGCGGTACTGCGGCAGATCCAGATACACCATGGATTCGGCAGCGCCGACCTGGGAGAAGCCGTTGACCAGCGCGCCCCTGAATTTCAGGTCCCTGATGCAGCGCTCGAGCTCGCGGCTGGCTGCGTCGACATCCTGCATCGGCAGCGCGGCGAGCCCCTGGAAGCGCGCGGGGCGCTTTCTCACTTCCTCGGCGAGGAAATCGTTGGCGCGGCACGCGAGCTCGACCGCGCGCCGTGGATCGGGGATCGCCTGGATCGCCGGGGCATTGAGCGACAGGATCATCATCTCCATGCCGTGCGCGTCCATCTGCCGCAGGCGGTATTCCTGGATATCGAGCAGCCGCCGCTCGAGCTCGGGCCAGACCGCGTCGCCCAGAAATCCCTTCGAGTCGTTGAGCGTGGCGGGAATCGCGAAGTGCTCTTCGAGACCGATCTTTCCGTGCATGGCGCCTCCCGGTGAGGTTTGACATGATAGATTCAACCGCGAGGAGGCTCGATGGAGCTCGCCATCATCGGCGGCGGCATCGGCGGTCTCACCTGAAAGTGCTGGACAAGTACAAGCAGGTGTCGGGATCCGACCTGGACAGCGTCGGCAGGAGGAGCGCATGAAGCCAAACCCGCCCTTTCCCCCGACCGCGCGGCCGCTTCCGGAGGGCGCGCGCGCCACCCGCGTGCCGTCGAAGCACGTTCCGCAGCTTTCGCTGAAGGAGCGCGACCGCCGCTGGGGCCGCGCGCGAAAGGCGATGCTGATGGCGGGCCTGGACGCCTTCGTGCTGCTCGGGAACGACATCTACTGGGGCATGGGCATGGCCAACATGCGCTACCTGCTCCAGGTGGACACGCAGCTCGGCGCCGAGGCGATCTTCCCGCTGTCGGGCGACCCCGTGGTGTGGAACGGCGTGCCGCACATGAACCGGCCGACGAATCCGTACCTCTCGCTCAACACCTGGCTCACGGACTTCCGCACCCGCGGCGGCATGGCCGCCGTGGCGGACGAGCTGCGCAGCCGCGGCCTCGAGCGCGCGCGCCTCGGCCTCGTCGGTTTCTCCTCGACGATCCAGGTCACGCCCACCCTGCTTCACCAGGACGTCGTGAGCCTGAAGAAGCTCCTGCCCGAGGCGGAGCTGGTCGACGCGAGCCACATCCTCCAGGACATGCGCGTGGTGAAGAGCGAGGAGGAGATCGAGATCCTGCGCGGCGCCGGGCGCATCGCGCGCAAGGTGGTCGACGCGATGATCGAGAGCGCCCGGCCCGGCGTGCCCGAAGCCGTGGTGTACGCCGAGATGATCAGGACCCAGATCGCCAACGGCGGCGAGCCCAACATCTTCAACCTGTTCAGCTCGGGCCCGGTCGAGCACCCGCGCGAGGAGCTGTGGCACATGCTGCACGGCTCGGAGCAGCCGATCGTGCCGACGATGCGGCCGCTCGCCGAAGGCGACCTGATCGCCGCCGAATGGCACACGAAGTACGGCGGCTACCGCTGCCACACCGAGTTCTCGGTGTACCTCGGCAGGCGCGCGCCCAAGGAGCTCCTCAACATCTGGGCGGTTTCCGTCGAATGCCTCGAAGCGAGCAAGGAAGCGCTGCTCGCCGGCCGCACCATCGGCGAGGCGCTCGCGATCATCCGCAAGCCCGCGGACCGGGCGGGCCTCGACTGGGTCGAGCTCGGCTTCCACGCCATGGGCACCGCGTCTCCCGAGTTTCCCACCGTGGTCTACAAGGAGGGCTACGGAGCCAATACGCTGAACGGGTACCGCATCATGGACATGGTGCTGGAGGAGGGCATGACCTTCGGCAACAACATCGACTTGCACGATTCGCGCTGGAAGCCCGATGTCGGCACCATGCTTTCGGATTTCATGGTCGTGCGGCCGAAACGCGCCGAGTGTCTGATCGGCACGCCGACCGAGCTGCCGCAAATCGGCTGAGGAGGCAGAAGTCATGAAAATCATCCCGATCGTGGGGTTGTATCGCGCCTCGTTCTTCATCGCGGGCTTATCGCCGGCGCCAAAGCCAATCCGGGCAAGCTTTCCTACGGCACGCGCTGGCCTCGACGCGCGGCACCCCGCAGGACGTCGTGCGCAGGCAAGGCCGGCTGAGCTAGCGCCGGCCGTCGTACCAGACGTAGCAGGCGTTGCGGTCGCGCAGCGTGCGGCCGCCGAGGGCGAGCGTCTTCAGCAGGAACGCGAAGTGCTCGCGCTTGGTGTACAGGCGCGCCTTGCGGTCGCTCGTGCGCAGCGGATGGCGGTGCAGGATGACGACGCTGCGTCCGGTCTTGCGCGCGAGGCGCTTGAGCCTGCGGCAGAGGTCGATCTCCTCGCCGGCGTAGAGCGCCTCGCTGAAGCCGCCGAGCGCGCGGAAGGACGCCGCTTCGCAGAAGATGAACGAGCCGGCCGCCCATCGCGTCGCCCTGCTGATCGCATTCCAAAGTGCAAGCCACGCGCGCACCATGGCATCGCGAGTTTGGAAAGCGACGGTCGCACCCCCGCCGAGGCAGCGGCCGCTGCGCATGGCCGAGGCCGCTTCGCGAAACAATTCCTCGTCCGGGTACGAGTCGGCGTCGACGAAGACGAGCCATTCGCCGCTCGCGCGCGCGGCGCCCGTGTTGCGCGCGCGGGCGATCTGGTTCACGGGCTCGAACACCACCTCGGCGCCCGCGGCGCGCGCGATCTCGGCGGTGCGGTCGGTGGAATTGTTGTCGCAGACGATAAGGTCGGATTCTTCAAAAACGGCCATGGCGGCCCGGGTGGCGGCGAGCGAGCCGGCGAGCAGGCGCTCTTCGTTGAACGCCGGCACCACCACCGAAACCTTCACGGGCGCTCCGCCCACTTCGCGATGTAGGCGCCGAGAAGCGACGCCGCGACGCTGCCGAGCGCGGCCCACAGCCAGACCCAGAAGAATTCCCCGATGCTGGCGAGCGCGGCGAACATCACCACGCCGAGCAGGCAAAGCGGCATGGAGACGATGAGCGCGATCGGCAGCCAGTGGCGCGGCGCGACGGCGGCGAGCAGGCCCGAAACGATGGCCAGGGCGAAAACCACCGACGCTCCGGCGAACGAGGGGTCGGTTCCGACCGGGGTGCTGCGCCCGACCCACAGCACGAGAATCGGCGTCGCCAGCCCGATGATCACGGTGGCGGCGTAGGTAGCCCAAGTCTTCACGCGACCCTGATTGTTACATCCCCTGCCTAGGGGCGGAACTCGGATGAAGCCGATGTGCTACCGATCCAGGCGCGCAAAGGCGATCGGCGCGAAGACCTGGAGAGCGATCAGGGTAAAGGCGAGCCAGGGGACAACGACCATCAGCATGGCGAGGGGCAGGAGCAGGAATATCGCCGCCAGCGCCCACGGCACGGGCGGCATGCGCCCCATGTCGATTCCCAGCTTGCGCAGCCTGGCGGCGAGCGGACCGGGTGCCGCGGGACGGCGGTGCAGCGCTTTCGCCAGGGCGCGGCCTTCGAGCCAGGAGAAGAACGTGTACGCCTGGACGAACAGGCTGCCCAGCAGGACGAAAGGCACGAGGAGGATGGCGAGGAGCACGAGCAGCGGCCGCGTTCCGCCGAGAAAGAGCACCGTCGCCGCCGCGCAGCCGATGCTGGTGACGAGCATGAGGAGCCCTATGGGGACGATGAGGCCCATCCGCGCCAGCACGTAGGCCCGCAGACCCGGCGCGTCCTGGACCCTCTGGGCGAGGCTCTGGGCCGCGTTCAGGGGCCCGAGCAGCAGGGATTGGGCGATCGGATGCTGGGCTCTGCTCATGGCCCAGCATACAAAGCCGCGGCCGGAAGTCCCGGGCATATTTCCGGTTACGCGTTATCCAGACGGGAGGCGATGCGCTTTCCCTCGAGAATCTCGATGCCGCAAACCCGCCCGCTGGTGTCGGTATCCACGTTGACCCCGAGCTCGTCGTAGAGCGACAGCCGCTCGACGTGCATCATGTCGACGGGCGCCGCCGTCAACTGCAGGTAGGTCGTGTCCGAGAACTCGTCGTAGCTCCAGCGCGCGAGGGTCGCATCCTTCAGCTGCGCCACCAGATCCCTGCGCCCAAGGCTGACCAGCGCGATCTCCATGTCGGAGACCAGGTCGGGCAGCAGTTGCTCGAGCTTCAAGCGGCGCGGCGCGCGCGCAGGAACGGCTCGACCTCGTCGGCGGCGCGCGCCGGCGCGAACAGCTCGCCCTGGCAGATGCGGCAGCCGGCATCGGCGAGGAATTCGCGCTGCGCCTGGGTCTCGACGCCCTTGGCGACGACCTCGAGCTCGAGGCCGCGGGCGAGCGCGATCAGGGCGCGGGCGACGCCGGCGCGCTCGTTGTCGTGCGGCACCCCGGCGATCAGGCTGCGGTCGATGCACACTGCGCTCGCGCGCAGCCGCTGCAGCATGGGCAGCGAGGCGTAGCCGGTGCCGAAGTCGTCGACGCTCAGGCCGGCGCCGCTCGCGGTGACCTCGGCGAGGGTCTGCTCGATCGGCTCGGCGAGCTGGCGCACCGAGGTCTCGGGCACTTCGACGAGGAGCGACGCCGCGGGCAGCCCGCTCGCCTTGAGCGCCTCGCGCACCTGCGCGGCGAGGCCGCCGTTTCGCAGCTGGCGCGCGGTCATGTTGACCACCACCGAGAACGGGCGGATGCCGGCGTCGATCCAGCGGCGGCCCTGGACGCAGGCCTCGCGCAGGATCCAGCCTCCGAGCGCGAGAAGGAGCCCGGTGTCGTCGGCGAGGGGCAGGAACGCTTCGGGGCCGAGCACCCCGTGGCGCGGATGGCGCCAGCGCAGCAGCGCCTCGGCGCCGACAGCCTTGCGCGTGGCGATGTCGACGCGCGGCTGGTAGACGAGGAACAGCTCGCCGCGCTCCACCCCGGCGCGCAGGTCCTCGGCGAGCTCGGCGGCGGCCGCGGCGTCGTCGTTCAGGATGCCGGAGAAGAACTGGTAGCCGTTGCGGCCGAGCTCCTTGGCGCGGTACATGGCGTGGTCGGCGAGCCGCAGCAGCGTGCCGACCTCGTCGCCGTCCTGCGGCACGCAGGCGATGCCGATGCTCGCGCCGCAGACGACCTCGTAGGCTCCGGCGCGGTAGGGCTTGCCGAGCTCGTGCAGCAGTTTCTGCGCCACCGCCGCCGCCTCGCGCGGCTCGGCGATGTCCTGCAGCAGCACGCAGAACTCGTCGCCGCCGATGCGCGCGATGAAGTCGTCGCCGCGCACGCTCGCGCGCAGGCGCGAGGCCACGAGCCGCAGCAGGTCGTCGCCGACCTCGTGGCCGAGGGTGTCGTTCACGTGCTTGAAGTTGTCCATGTCGAGGAACAGGAACGCCGCGGTCTTGTCGTGCCGCCGGGCGTGCGCCACCGCCTCGCGCGCGCGGTCGGCGAACATCGCGCGGTTGGGAAGCCCGGTGAGCGTGTCGTGGTGGGCGAGGAACTCGAGGCGGCGCGCGTCGTCCCGGAGCTGGACGGCGGCGTAGCGCAGGTCCTCCTGCGCGCGCTTGAGCGCGGTGACGTCGTTGCCGAGCATGTAGAAGCCAAGCACCTCACCTTCGCGTCCCAGGTGGGGCACGCAGGCAACCTGGAGGGTGCGCGGCTTGCCGCCGCCGGCGGTAGTGAACTCGAACTCCACGGCTGCGCCCGCCATGCAGCGCTCGATGTAATCGCGCATGCTGGCGTAGGCCTCCTCGCCGAAGACCTCGGCGACGGTGTGCCCGTGCATGCGGTCCTGGGCGATGCCGAACCAGTCGTCGTAGGTGCGGTTGCTGAAGCGATAGCGCTGCTCGCGGTCGACGTAGGAGATGAGCGCCGGCACGTTGTTCGCCACGAGGCGCAGCCGCTCCTCGCTCTCGCGCAGCGCCGCCTCGGCCGCGGCGGTGCGCTGCACCGAGCGCCGCGTCATCAGGACGGCGGCCGCGAGAAGCAGCGCGGCCCCGGCCACCAGCGCGTGCAGGATCAGCTCCTTCGGCAGCGGGCCTTCGCCCGCCAGCCAGACGCGCGTCGCGGCGACGATTTCCGCGCCGGCGGTAAGGATAAGCAGCGCCGCGCCGACGATGATGAGCAGCGGTGCCAGCAAACCCGGGCGGGCCATCGCCTATCATCGCGCCGCGCGCAATGTCGGGCAATGGCTTTGGCTGTAACAGATTCCATGATCGTCGCGTCGCGGCTTCTCTACGCGGCCTTATAATCCGCTCCCATGACTTACGTCGTCACCGAAGACTGCATCAAGTGCAAGCACATGGACTGCGTCGAGGTCTGCCCCGTCGACTGCTTCTACGAGGGAGAGAACATGCTCGTCATCCACCCCGACGAGTGCATCGACTGCGGCGTGTGCGAGCCCGAGTGCCCGCCCAAGGCGATCCTGCCCGACTCCGATCCCAAGGCCGGGAAGTGGCTCAAGCTGAACACCGAGTTCTCGGTCAAGTGGCCCAACATCACGCGCAAGGGCAGCCCGCCGCCGGACGCCGACGCCTGGAAGGAAGTTCCGGGCAAGTTCGAGAAGTACTTTTCCCCGGAGCCCGGCAAGGGCGAATAGACCGTTGGACCTGAGCGCCGAGGAGCGCGAGATCCTCGCCGGCTCCCGCGGCGAGGCGCCGCGCCGGGCGCTCGAATACCAGATCGAGGTCGGCCGCTTCTGGGGCGCGAAGCGCCTCGTCCCGGTCACCAACGTCCACCTGATGGGCGACATCGAGGTGATGGGCGACGCCGGGTTGGAATTTCTCAGGAATGAAGTGAAGAGCGCGGCGCGTTGCGCGGTCCCTACGACCACCAATGCCCGTTGCATGGACTTCGCGCACTGCGAGCGCCTGGGACAGGACGCCGCCGAGGCGGCGAAGGAGCGCGAGCTGATCCAGTGCCTGCGGCGCATGGACGTCGTCACCACCGACACCTGCATCAACTACCAGACCGTGTACCAGCCGCACCTCGGCGAGCACGTCGCCTGGGGCGACACCGGCACCGTGATCTACGCCAACTCGGTGTTCGGCGCGCGCTCGAACTTCGAGTCCGGCCCGGCGGCGCTCGCCGCCGCGCTCACCGGCAGGACTCCCGAATATGGTTTTCATCTTGCGGAAAACCGGCGCGGCAGCTTCACGGTTCAGCTGGATGCAAGGCTCGATGACCTCGCCGACTGGGGAGCGGTAGGCAAGCTCGTCGGCGAAGCGCACCAGGACTACTTCGCCGTCCCGGTCTTCCACGGCTACCACCGCGCGCCGTCCGCGGACGAGCTCAAGCATCTCGGCGCCGCGCTCGCGAGCTACGGCTCGATGGGCATGTTCCATTTCGTCGGCGTCACCCCCGAGGCGCGTTCCGTTGAAGCGGCAATGGGGGGCCGCAAGCCGGCCGGAGCTCTCACCGTGACCGATGCAGATATCTCCCGTGTTTACGAAGCCTACAGTCTGGGAGACGGCGACGCGCGGCTGGTCGTGTTCTCCGGGCCGCAGCAATCGCTCCTCGAGATGAAGCGCCTGGCAGGCCTGTTCGATGGCAGGACAGTCAAACCGGGCTCGAGCTGCTTCGTGACCACGAACGGCGCAGTGCTCGCCCAATCGAGGGCGCTCGGCTATGCCGGGACGCTGGAGGAGGCCGGCGTCACGATCCTGGAAGGCGTGTGCTTCTACATCCTGCAGAACCTTTCGCCGATGCGGCAGGCAAACCGCTGGACGAACCTGGTGTCCAACTCGGCGAAGATCGTGAACATCATCGGCGCGCACCGCTTCAACACCATCCTGCGGCGCACGAGAGATTGCGTAGACATCGCCTGTACAGGTTCCCTGAGATGAAGCAAATCCGGGTCAACCAGGCGTACGGCCCGGTCGTGGAAGGCGAGGCCCTGCTCTCCGACGAGGGCTTCTCGCCGCGCTACGACCTCGACCGCTGGTCCGGCGTGATCACCAAGCCCGGCCACAAGCTGGAAGGCAGGAGCATCGTCGACAAGGTGTGCTTCTTCCCCACCGCCAAGGGCGGCATCGCCGCGGGCTGGGCGTTCTACGACATCAAGTGGAAGAGACTCGCGCCGAAAGCGTTCGTCTTCGGCGTGACCAATCCGGTGATGGTTCAGGGCGCGGTGTTCGCCGGGATCCCGATCACCGCGGGCTGGACGCCGCATCCGCGCGAGGTGCTGAAGACCGGCGACTGGGTGCGGGTCGACCCCGGGCGTAGGATCATAGAAGTGCTATGAGAAAAATCCCCGTCCTTGTGCTGGCAGCGCTCATCGCCGGCTGCGCGAGCTTCGCGGGCAGCGGGCTCGTGCCGGGCCGATCGACCGCGGCCGAGGTCGAAGCGCTGATGGGCCCGGCCGCGGACAAGCGCCCGGCGGCCGGCGGCGAGACCGTGTACTACTTTCCGCGCCTGCCGTGGGGCTACGCCACCTACGCCGCGCGCATTGCCGCGGACGGAACGCTCGTCGCGCTGGAGCAGCGGCTGACGCTGGAGAACGTCGAGAAGCTGAAACCCGGCGTGACGCGCGCCGAGGAGGTGCGCGACCTGCTCGGGCCGCCGTTCGAGCCGATGAAGCAGGCGTCGAGCGGCAACGAGATCTGGACCTACCCGATGCGCATCCCGGGCTACCCGACGCCGAAATGGTTCCTCGCCCACGTCTCCCCCGACGGCGTGCTGCGCGAGACCTACGTCATCGACGATCCTCACTGGGTGCAGCACGATGCGCCGCGGCGGAGATTGCCGTGAATCCCGACCCGTTCGAGGATCTGCGCCGGCAGATGATCGCGGTGATCGCCGCCCAGGCGGTGTTCGCCAGCGGCGAAATCGGCAAGGCGGCGCTTGCGCCGCGCGTGCTCGAAGCCATGGCCAAGGTGCCGAGGCACGAGTTCGTGCCGGCCGAGGTGCGCGCCTATGCCTACGCCGACAGCCCGCTTCCGATCGGCTGCAGCAAGACCATTTCGCAGCCGTTCATCGTCGCGCTGATGACCGATCTGCTCGATCTCAAGCCGCAGGACGCGGTGCTCGAGGTCGGCACCGGCCTCGGCTACCAGGCGGCGATCCTCTCGGCGCTGGTGCAGAGGGTCTACAGCGTCGAGATCATCGAGGAGCTCGCCCGGCAGGCAAGACAGCGCCTCGCGCGGCAGGGCTGCGCGAACGTCGAGCTGCGGCTGGGAAACGGCTACCACGGCTGGCCCGAGCACGCGCCCTACGACAAGGTGATCGTGACCGCCGGCGCCGACCTCGTCCCGGCGCCGCTGCTTCACCAGCTGAAGCCCGGCGGCAGGATGGTGATCCCGACGGGGCTGCCCGACTCGCAGCAGCTCGTCCTGGTCGAGAAGGACGCCGGCGGCCGGATCAAGGTGAAGGAGATCCTGCGCGTGCGCTTCTCGCTGCTGGAGGGAGCCGAGTCCTAGGCCAGCAGCTTCCGCAGCTCGGTCTTCAGCACCTTGCCGTAGTTGTTCTTGGGCAGCGCCTCGACGAAGCGGTATTCGCGCGGCCGCTTGAAGCGGGCGATGTTCTCGAGGCACAGCGAATCGAGCTCGGCGGTTTGCACCTCGGCCGTCTTCACGACAAAGGCAACCACTTCCTCCCCCCATTCCGGATGCGGCCGGCCGACGACCGAGCATTCGGCGACCGCCGGGTGGCGCAGCAGCACTTCCTCGATCTCGCGAGGATAGATGTTGGCGCCGCCGGAGATGATCATGTCCTTCGAGCGGTCCTTGATGGTGAGGAAGCCCTCGGCGTCGAGGGCTCCGAGATCGCCGGTATGCAGCCAGCCGCCGCGCAGCGCCTTCGCCGTCGCCTCGGGGTTCGCCCAGTAGCCGGCCATCACGCAGTCGGAGCGCGTGACGATCTCGCCGACCTCGCCGGCAGGCAGCTCCCGGTCGTCGTCATCAAGAATCCTGACCTCCACCCCGGTGCGCGCCAGGCCGCAGCTCTCGAGATGCTGCTTTTTCTCATGAAAAAACTGAGGCAGGCCGGTGATCGTCATGGGCGCTTCGCCCTGGCCGAAAAGCTGGTACAGGCGCGGCCCGAAGAGCTCGATCGCGCGCAGGCAGTCGGCGACGTACATCGGCGCGCCGCCGTAGACGAGGGTCTTCAGGTTGCGCGGCGCTCGCGCGGCCGGGCTGGCGAGCAATCGCACGATCATGGTCGGCGCGGCGAAGAACGAGGCGTTCGGCCAGTGCTCGAGCAGCGCGAAGATCTCCTCGGCGTCGAAGCTGCCGCTTTCCGGGATCACGTTGACCGCGCCGGCGGCAAAGTGCGGCAGCGCGTAGCACCCCGAGCCGTGCGAGAGCGGCGCCGGGTGCAGGATCGAGTCGCCCGGCGCGAGCTTGTCGATGTCGGCGAAGTAGGCGTGCGTCTGGAACAGCATGTTGCGATGCGTGAGCATCGCGCCTTTCGGCACCCCGGTCGTGCCGCTCGTGTAGAAGAGCCAGGCGACGTCGTCGGGTTTCACCTCCGCCGGGGCTTGCGCTTCTCCCAGCAGTTCCCGAACCCTTTCAACTGAAAATCCGCGCGGCACCGCGGCTTCGAGATCGGGCGTGACGAAGCAGGCCTTGGCCCCCGAGTTTTCCAGGATGTAGGCGAACTCCTTCGCATGCAGCTTCGCGTTCATCGGCACCGCGGTGAGCCCGGCGTGCCAGCAGGCGAACAGGATCTCGTAGTACTCGGGGCAGTTCTTCGCCGCGAGGGCCACGCGATCGCCCCTGCTGAGAGAAAGTTTCTGAGTAAGCCCAGAAGCGAGCTTGGCGACGCGCGAAGCCATCTCGCCGTAGCTCCGCACGGCGCGCTTGCCGAGCGCGAGCGCTGGGCGCTCAGGCTGCCAGCGGGCGTTGCGCAGCAGCAGATGAGCGAGATTCATGCAGCGAGAAGAGCTCTTCCGCGTTGCGCGCGGTCTCGGCGGCGAGCTCCTCCGCCGGCCGCCCGAGCGCGCGCGCCACGGCCTTGAGGATATGCGGCAGGAAGGCGGGCTCGTTGCGCCGCGCCTTCGGCTGCGGCTTCAGGTCGCGGGGCGTGAGATAGGGCGCGTCGGTCTCGAGGAGCAGCCGGTCCCTGGGAATTTCCCGGACCAGCTCGGCGAGATGCCTTCCCCGGCGCTCGTCGCAGATCCAGCCGGTGATGCCGACGTAGAGGCCGAGCTCGAGATAGGCCCGCAACTCTTCTCTTTGTCCGGTGAAGCAGTGCGCCACGGCCTTTTTTACGTGATGGTGCCTGAGAATTTCTGCAAATCGGGGGTGCGCATCGCGCGAGTGCAGGAAGAGCGGCTTGCCGAGGGACAGGCCCAGCTCCAGCTGCGCGACGAACCACTTCTCCTGGTCCGGATGCGGCGAGTAGTTGCGGTTGAAGTCCAGGCCGCACTCGCCGATCGCCACGCAACGAGGATTCTGCGAAAGTGTTCTCAGCCGAGGAATCGTCTCGGGCCCGCATTCGCGAGCATGGTGCGGATGAACGCCGGCGGTCGCGAAGAGCATGTCGGGATGGGAAGCGGCAAGCGCAGCCGCGTCTCCCGATTCCCGAGCCGTCGTCCCCGTGACGATGATCGTCCCGACTCCCGCCAGCCGGGCGCGCGCCAGCACTTCGTCGAGGTCATCGCGAAACGCAGGGTGCGTGAGATTGGCGCCGATATCGATCAAGGGACAGACCCGGGTCCGTCCCTGATTTTAGCTTTGGCCGAACAGCTCCTGCGCGAGGCGCCCGACCTCGCGCAGCGCGCGCTCGTGCCGCTCGGCCCAGGCCTGGCCGACGCTCAGGCGCACGCAGTTGCGGTAGCGCTGCGAGGCGGAGAACATCGGGCCGGGGGCGATGGTGATGCCGCGCTCGAGGAGCCGCTCGAACAGCAGCACCGAATCGCAGCCCTTGGGCAGCTCGACCCAGACGATGTAGGCCCCGGCGGGCCGCGTCACGCGCGTGCCGCGGGGGAAGGACTCGGCGATGATGCCGCGCGCGCCGTCGACCTGCGACTCGAAGCGCCGCCGCAGCTGGCGCAGCGAGCGTTCGTAGCCGCCGGACTCGAGGAGCTCGGCGACCGCCAGCTCGACCAGCTCGTTCTGCCCGCCGCTCGACATGAATTTGAGCATGCGGATGCGGTCGCGCCAGCGGCCGGGCTCGACCCAGCCCACCTTGAGGCCGGGCGCGAGCGTCTTGGAGAACGAGCTGCACAGCATCACGTTGCCGCTGCGGTCGAACGCCTTCGCCGGCCGCGGCGCGGGTGGCTCGAACTGCAGCTCGGCGTAGATGTGGTCCTCGATCAGCGGCACGTTGCTTGCGGCGAGCAGCTCGACCAGGCGCTTCTTGTGCGCGTCGGACATCGAGGCGCCGATCGGGTTGGAGACGTTCGGCATTACCAGCACCGCCTTCACCGGGTGCTCGGCGAGCGCGAGCTCGAGCGCCTCGAGCGAGATGCCGCTCCGCGGATGGGTCGGGATCTCGAGCGCGCGCAGGCCGAGGCTCTGCAGGATCTGCAGGAAGCCGTAGAAGGTCGGCGATTCGAGCGCCACCAGGTCGCCCGGCTTGGTGACCGCGCGCAGGCAGAGGTTGATCGCCTCGATGCAGCCGGTGGTGGTGACGAGATCGCGGTGATCGATGCGGCAGCCCCATTCGAGGGCGCGGCGCGCGACCGCGCGGCGCAGCTTTTCGGTTCCCGGCGGCAGGCCGTAGCGGCCGAGCGCGTTGCGGTCGCGCCGGGCGAGCGAGGAGAGCACGCGGCGCACGCGCTCGAGCTGGAACAGCTCCGGCGCCGCGCACGCCGAGCCGAACGCCACCACGTCCGGGTCGCCGGCGTAGGCGAGCACCGCGTCGGTGAGGTCGTTCACCTCGACGTTGAGCGCGCGCTTCGGCGGGCGCGAGGGCTCGGGCTCCTGCACCGCGGCCGCGAGCCGGCGCACGTAGTAGCCCGACTGCGGGCGCGCCTCGATGACGCCGATGTCCTCGAGGCGCTGGTAGGCCTGCAGCACGGTCGAGACGCTGACGCG
>Ga0114945_10001464_pt1 | contig 14638 bp, 14 predicted proteins | sample OV2TP3_FD_87194 | JGI IMG/M metagenome (GOLD analysis project Ga0114945, IMG submission 87194) | Hot spring microbial communities from Beatty, Nevada to study Microbial Dark Matter (Phase II) - OV2 TP3 | ecosystem: Environmental > Aquatic > Thermal springs > Hot (42-90C) | place: USA: Beatty... | reverse complement strand
TTACCCAGCCTTACGCCTGGCATGCGCTCAAGCGGGCGCTGCGCTCGCGCGAGATCCGCACCGAGTCGCTCGGACGCTCGCGCGGCCTCATCAGCACCGTCTCGCTCGAGCCCGAGCCGATCCCGCTCGAAGTCAAGGTGGTGCCGGTCGGCGAGCGCCTGCTCTACTACCTGCTGCACGCCTACGATCCGGAGTTCCCGGGGCTCTACAAGGGGGCGGCCGACTTCGACGAGGACATGCCGCGCGGCGCCGGGTACGACCTGCTCTATGCGCGCGTAATCGCCACTTTCGCCCGCAGCGAAGGGTTGCGGCCGCTCGAGCGCGCGGCGGTGGCCTGCGTCATCGACCAGCAGTCGCGCGACACCGGCGATGCCGAGAAGGTCTCGGCGAGCATGCAGGCCCTCGTCGACCTGTTGCGCGAGTCCGACTACTGGGCCCGGGCTGCCGGAGCCGAAACCATCGGCGCGCAGCACGTGCGCCGCGCCATCGAAGCGCAGATCGGCCGCTCGGACCGCATCCGGCAAAGGCTGCTCGAGGACGTGCTGCGCGGCAGCCGCCTCATCGACACCTCCGGCGAGCGGGTCGCCCAGGTCAACGGCCTCGCCGTCGTGCAGCTGGGCGACTTCGCGTTCGGCACGCCGCACCGGATCACGGCGCGCGTGCGCCTCGGCAGCGGCCGCGTCGTCGACATCGAGCGCGAGTCCGAGCTCGGCGGCCCGATCCATTCCAAGGGCGTGCTGATCCTGTCGGGATTCCTTGCCGGGCGCTACGCAGCGAACAAGCCGCTCTCGCTCGCCGCGAGCCTGGTGTTCGAGCAGAGCTACGGCGGCATCGAAGGCGACAGCGCCTCGTCGGCGGAGCTGTACGCGCTGCTCTCGGCGCTCGCCGATGCGCACGTGCGCCAGAGCCTCGCGGTCACCGGCTCGGTAAATCAGCACGGCGACATCCAGGCGATCGGCGGCGCCAACGAGAAGATCGAGGGCTTCTTCGACCTGTGCCGCTCCCGCGGCCTCACCGGCGAGCAGGGCGTGCTGATCCCCGAGTCGAACGTGAAGAACCTGATGCTGCGCCAGGACGTGGTCGACGCCGTCGCGCAAGGCCGCTTCGCCGTCTATCCGGTGCGAACGGCCGACGAGGGCATCGCCCTCCTCACCGGGCTGCCGGCGGACGCGATCAACGCGCGCGTCGAGCGGCGGCTGACGGATTTCGCCGAGCGGGCGCGGACCTTCGCCGCCGAGGCGAAGAAGAGCCCGTGGCGCGCGCGGCCGCCGCACAAATGAGGGTGCGCCGCATCGTCGCCGCGCTTCACCCGCAAGCCGGCGCGCCCGCGGATCTCGATGCGATCGTCGAGCTGGCCCGCAGCATGGACGCGGAGCTGCTCGGCCTGTTCATCGAGGACATTGCGCTGCTGCACTTCGCGGCGCTGCCCTTCGCGCGCGAAGTCTGCGCCGCCTCGGCGGTGCGGCGCGAGGTGGATGTCGCGGCCATGGAGCGCTCCATGCGCAACCGCGCGGAAGAGCTGCGCGGCGAGCTCGCGGCAGCGCTCGGAGCCGATCCGCTGCCGTGGTCGTTCCGCATCGCGCGCGGCACCATGTCCCAGCAGCTGCTTGCGGCCTGCGCCGGGCAGCCCGGGCCGACGCTGATCCTGCCTCCGGGCAGCGACGCCGACGACGAGCCGCAGGTGCTGGCGCTTGCCGAGCTCAACGAGGCGCGCTTGCGCCAGCTGCTGGAAAGCGGCAAGCCGATCCTGGTCCTCGCGTCCTGATCGCGCTAGGCGGCCATGCCGTAGAGGGTGAGCAGGATCTCCACCGCGATGAGGGCGACGATGTACCACTCGACGCGCAGCGAGTGCCTGGTGCTGATCAGATCGACCAGCGTTCGCTCGGTGCGCGCCACCAGCTCGAGCTTGCGGTCGAGCGCGGCGAGCCGCTCGCGGATCTCGAACTCGTCTTCGAGCACCGCATTGAGCCGCTCCAGCCTGGGATGGTCCCAGAGCAGCTCGGGCTTGTCGCCGATCTCGGCACGCCCGACCATGCGGCTCTCGATGAGGAGCAGCGCGCCGATGCGCTTCAGGTGCTCGCGCGTGCCGCCGCGCATCCGTCCGCCGCGCTCGAGCGCGAGCGCGAGCGGCTCGATGCGGTCGAAGTCCCCGGAAAGCCGCGTCTCGTAGTGCCCGAGCAGCACGCTTTTCGACAGCGCCTCGGCGACCAGCTGCAGCCGCTCGAGGCTTGCCGATTGCACCAGCAGCGCGCCCTCCTGCAGCCCTTCCGGGCGGCCGCTGTCGACGCGCACCTCGAGCTCCTCGATCTCGGGGCTGCGGTAGCGGTGCTCCATCAGCGGCGCCAGCCGCTCGCGTAGCGCGCGCTCGGCCTCCGCCGCAGCGGCGAAGAGCACCGCAACGCCGTAGCGAAACAGCACCGCGATGCCGCCGCCGTGCAGCCTTATGGCGAGCGGCGCGCGGGCGAGCGTTTCGCCTTCCGGCCAGTTGCGCAGGTCGAGCCGCGCTCCGAGCAGCAGGGCGCGCGCGCGAAACGCTTCTGCGGCGAGCAGCTTATCGGCGGGCAAGGACAGGTTGCGCGCACTCCACGCGATCACGCTACGCGCTTCGCGCGCGAGCCTCTTGATCCACGTCAACGGCTCAGCGCTCGCTGCGACCGGCGCGCTCGCGTGCCTGCGCGATGATTCGCCGATTCTCGGCCTGCAATCGGCTGTCACCGCCGACCCAGGAGTTGGAGCGCGCCGCCATGCTTTCGGCCTGCGCATAGTCGCCTTGCTGCAGCCGCACGCGCGCCAGCTCGTGCCACAGGCGGGGATTGCGCGGCTCGATGCGCAGCGCCCGCTCGAGGGAAGCCGCGGCGTTCGCCAGCCGGCCCGCCCCGGCATCCGCGCGCGCGCTTTCCATGAGGCCGGCGACGGCCAGGTTCTGCGACGCGGGAGCGCCCGCGCGGTCGGGCGCGACGCCGGCGCAGCCGGCGACGAGCACGGCAAGGAAGACGGCGACTCTCATCGGTTGAAGAGCCGCTCGAGCCAGCCCTTGATGCGCGCGGGAACGTTGCCGGCGCAGGGCGCATGCTGCGCCGGCGCCGTTCCGGCGACGAAAGGCAGCTCGAGCGCGCCGGCGCAGCCGCTGTCGGCGAGCAGCCCGGTCTGCGGGTCGATCCACGCGTGCTCGACGGACTCGGGCTTGGGCAGCGCCAGCGCCTCCACGTCGAGCTGGGCCATCGTCTCGCCCCACACCGGAAGCGCCGCGGCGGCGCCGGTCAGGCGCGCCGCACGATTGTCGTCGTAGCCGACCCAGACGACGGCCAGCCTATCGCCGGTGAACCCCGCGAACCAGCTGTCGCGCTGATCGTTGGTGGTGCCGGTCTTGCCGGCGACCGCCGTCTCCGGCGGCAGCCAGCTCTTCAGCCCTCGCGCGGTCCCCTCGCGCACGACGGACTGCATCGCCGCGGTAAGCAGGTACACGGGCTCGGGCGCGAACGCCTGCTCCGCCGCAAGCGGATAGCGCCGCAGCGGCCGGCCGTCTTGCGTCAGCACCTCGCGGATCGCGCGCAAAGGCGCGCGGAAACCGCCGCCGGCGATGGTCTGGTACATCTGCGCGACCTCGAAGGGGCTCAGCTCCACCGCGCCGAGCAGCGTCGAGGCATAAGGCCGAAGCGGGCGCTCCACGCCCAGCCGGCGCACGTTGGCGAGCACGCGCTCGATGCCCAGCTCGGTGCCCAGGCGCGCCGCTGCAACGTTGTAGGACTGCGCGAGCGCCACGCGCAGCGGCACCGCGCCGTGGAACTGCTTGTCGTAATTCGCCGGTCTCCAATCCGGAGCGCCCCGGCTCTTCCACACGAATGGCCCGTCATCGACCGGCGTGACCAGCGTATAGCGCGAAGGCTCGCTCAAGGCGGTGAGGTAGATCGCCGGCTTGAGCAGCGATCCCACCGGCCGGCCGGCGTCGAGCGCGCGGTTGTAGCCGCGATAGCGCGCGTCGCGGCCCCCGACGAGCGCCTGCACCTCTCCGGCCTGGCTGTCGGTCACTACGATCGCGCCCTCGAGCCCCGGCTCGCCGAAGCGCCGCTGCCGGTCGAACTCTCCGAGGCGCCGCGCCAGCGCGCGCTCCGCCACTGCCTGCACCCGCGGGTCGAGCGTGGTGAATATCCGCAGGCCCTCCGAGCGCAGGTCGGCTTCGTCGTAATCGCGCCGCAGCTGCCGGTGCACGAGCTGCAGGAACGCCGGGTGCGGCGAGGTGCCCATCGCGGGCTTCGGGCTCACCGCGGCCGGCGCCGCGCGCGCGGCAGCGTACTGCTCCATCGAGATGAAGCCCTGGTTCTTCGCCTCGCGCAGGACGAGATTGCGCCGCTCGAGCGCACGCTGGGGGTGGCGATGCGGGTCGAAATAAGCCGGACCTTTCGCCATCCCGACCAGCAGCGCCGCCTCCGCGATGCCGAGCTCCGCGACCTGCTTGCCGAAATAGAACTGCGCGGCGAGCCCGATGCCGTGGATGGCGCGATCTCGGTCCTGGCCGAGGTAGATCTCGTTCAGGTAGGTCTCGAGGATCTCCTCCTTGCCGTAATGCAGCTCGAGCAGCAGCGCCATGACGAGCTCGGTGAACTTGCGGCGCAGCGTGCGCTCCGGCGTCAGGAAGAAATTCTTCACGAGCTGCTGCGTGAGGGTGCTGCCGCCCTGCACCTCGCCCGAGAGCAGGCTCACCGCGGCGCGCGCCAGCCCGCGCGGATCGACGCCCGGGTGCGAGAAGAATTTCCGGTCCTCGATCGCGATCAGCGCCTGCACCAGGTGCTGCGGCACCTCCGCGAGCCTGACCAGCAACCGGTCCTCGTTCCCCGCGGGGTAGATGCCGCCGACCAGCAGCGGATCGAGGCGCGCCAGCGGCAGGTCGCGGCCCTGCGCATCGCGCAATGCCGCAACCTGGCCGCGCTCGAACGTGACCCGAAGCCGCTGCGCGGCCTGGGCTCCATCCCAGAACACGAAAGGCCGCAGCGCGATCTCGAGGCCGTCGCGGCCGCGCACGAACCAGCCGGATTCGCCCTCTCGCGCCGCCTCGCGGTAGCCGAGGCTCCGCAGCTCCTGCTCGAGCGCCGCCTGCGGGATGCGCGACCCGGCGTGCAGCTCCAGCGGCCGCGCGTAGACGCGCGCGGGCAGCGCGAAGCGGCGGCCCTCGAACTCGCTGCGCACGCGCAAGTCAAGGTACAGCGTGAACGCGGCCACCGGAAGCGCGACCGCGAGCAGGGCGATCCAGAGGTAACGGCTGAGGCGGGGCATCCCTCCCTACTGACCCGCGGGAGGGCGGTTAGTTCTATACGAGGTAATGGATGCGCGGCCGGGTGCCGGCGTCGGGCTTGAGCACCTGGTGCGTGCGCGTGCGCAGCAGCTCGCTCACCCTGCTCTTGGGGTCGTCGAGGTCGCCAAAGGCCATCGCGCGAGTGGGGCACACCGCGACGCAGGCGGGCTCCTTTCCTTCCTTGAGGCGGTGCGCGCAGAACGTGCACTTGTCAGCCTTGCCTTCGTTCAGCTCGTTCATGAAGCGCGCTTCATAGGGGCAGGCCTTCAGGCACAGCCGGCACTTGATGCACTTCGCATAGTCGATCTGCACCGTGCTTCCGAGCTCGCTCACGTGGCTCGCGCCGGTAGGGCACACCGCGACGCACGGCGGGGTGTCGCAGTGATTGCAGCGCTCGGAGAAAAAAGTCAGCGTCAGGTTCGGGAACCGTCCTTGCACCTCGGCGCGCACGCGATCGCGCCGCTTCCCGGGCGGCACGTTGTTCTCCACATTGCAGGCGACGACGCAGTCCTCGCAGCCGATGCACTGCCGGGTATCGATCACCATTCCGAAGCGCGCCACGGCGTCTCCCTAGGCCGCCTTCTCGAGCGTGACGAAGTTGCCGTGAATGCTCGTCGCGCCCATCAAGGGATCGACCTTGAATCGGGTGGTGAGCTGCGCGGTGCTGGCGCCTTTGCGATACGCGCTCTTCCACGCCCGGGATTCGCTGCCGAAGCCGTGCACGAGATATACGCATTCCGGCCGGATGCGCTCCGTGGCCATGACGCGCACCGGGTTGCTTAGCACCTCGTCCTGGTTGCGCAGGCGGACGTGCATGCCGTTTTCCAGGCCGAGCCTGGCGGCTTCTCCGGCGTTGACCCACACCTCGTTCTCGGGCATCAGCTCGGCGAGCCGCGGATTGCCGACCGTGCGGCTGAAAGTGTGCGCCGGCGCGCGCCCGGTGATGAGCCGGTAGGCGCCCGGCGGCCCGGCTTCGGGACGCTTGTATCGCGGCACCGGATCGAAGCCCTTGTCGGCGAGCTGCCGCGACCAGAATTCGACCTTGCCCGAGGGCGTTTCGTACGCGACCTCGGCGCCCTGGTCGATATAGATCGGCTCCTGCTTGCCCATCAGGACGCCCTTGGCCTTGATCTCGGCCCAGTCGTAGCCGCCTTTGGTGACGCGCGTGCGCAGGTACTCCTCGGCGTCCTTCCAGGGGAAGTAATTCCCGACACCGAGCCGCAGCCCGAGCTCGCGGCCGATCCACCATCCGGGCTGCTGGTCGTGCGGCGGCGCGACCACGGGCTGGCGCAGCGCAAGGAACGGCACGCGCAGGCAGTCGTCGTTGAGCGTGTCGTGGCGTTCCAGGTAGACCGCCTCGGGCAGGACGACGTCGGCGTAGGCGGCGATTTCGCTCGGCACCGTGTCGATCACCACGAGCAGGTCGAGGGCGTCGATCGCCTGCAGCGTGCGATTGCGATCCGGCATCGCCTGCAGCAGGTTGGTGCCATCGATCAGCCACGCCCTGACCGGGTAGGGCTTCCCGGTGATGGTGGCTTCGCGCAGTCCCGTGGTCACGGTCTGATCGGCGAACGGCCATTTCTTGCCGGGGTTGTCCGCCTTGCCGCGGGCCGATTTCGGATAGGGCGGGATCCCGGGATACTCGGGCAGGTCGATATAGCTGGGCATGTAGAAACCGCCCTTGCGGCCCCAGTTGCCCATGAGGGCGTTGAGCAGCGCCATCGCGCGGGCGCGCTGCACATCGTCGCCATACCATGCGCTCCTGCGGCCGGGATGAATGAGCGTCGCAGGCCTGTGCTTTGCCATCTCGCGCGCGGAAGCGCGGATGAGCTGCGCGCCGACGCCGGTCTCCGCAGCCGCCCATTCCGGCGTATTGGCCGCGATCGCTTTGGCAAACTGCTCGAAGCCCGCGCCATGCTGGGCCACGAATTTCCGGTCGTAGCGGCGTTCGCGCACGATCACGTTCATCCAGGCAAGCAGCAGCGCGATGTCCGTGCCCGGCTTCACCGGCAGCCAGTACTTCGCCTTGCTGGCGGCGGTGGAAAACCGCGGATCCGCTACGATGATCGAGGCGCCGTTGCGAATGGCGTCCGCAAATTCCTGTACCTGCGTGTTGTGCAGGTTCTCGCCGAGGTGCGAGCCGACCAGGACCAGGCAGTGCGTGTTGGCGAGATCGGTGTTCTCGGGCGTGCCGGGATTCGTGCCGAAAGTCAGGTTGAAGCCGACATCGCGCGGTCCACGGCACTGCGCGAAGGATGGCGCCGCTGTGTTCGGCGTGCCGAACGCCTTCAGCGCGTGCTCGACGAAATAGGCTCCGATGCCGTGCTTGAACATCGCGATCGACTCGGGCCCGTGCGCCGCCGCGATCTTCTTCAGCCGCCCGGCCGTGAAGTCGAGCGCCTCGCCCCAGGTCACGGCCTTCCATTGCTCCTCGCCGCGCTTGCCGATGCGGATGAGCGGCTTGCGCAGGCGGTCCGGATCGAAGTGCGCGCCGACGCCGCCGGTGCCGCGCGTGCACAGCCGGCCGCGCGACAGCGGGTCGAGCGGATTGCCCTCGATCTTCCACAGCTTGCCGTCGCGGACGTAGGCAATCGCGCCGCACTTCCAGAAGCAGATGTCGCAGGTGGTCGGGATCGCCTGCACGCCGGCAGCGTCGCTGGCGATCCTGCTGGCGAAAGAAATCTGCGGCGCGGCCGCTGCCCCGAACGTCGCGGCGCTGATCTGCAGGAACCGACGCCGGGAGAGCCGTTGCATCGCGCCCTCTACTTCGGCTTGCGGCCGCCCGTCAGCTGCGGGTCCCCGGCGTATCCCAGCGCCTTCCAGTCCAGCCGGTTGGCGGTGGCGCCGTGGCAGTCGCTGCATTTCAGCGCCTGCGCCTTGGGCACCACTTCGTGGAAGATCCCCATCCAGCGATCCACCTCCACGTAGCTCACGTCCTTGGCGGTGAGCTCCTTGCCGAGGAAGCCCTTGGCACCGCCCAGGGCGCTCGCCATGGTGTTGCCGGTACGGAACGTCGGTCCGACCTGCACCGGGATCATCAAGCCCGACGCGGTCTCGATCGGCAGCTTGCCGGTGTGATACTTGAACGGCGAGATCCTCGAGGCTGCGTCGTCGATCGAGCCCTCCGGCCTGTACATCGAGACTTTGCCGTTCGCGCCCGGCTTGACCGGCTGGTCGAGCAGCGCCACGGCGCCCTTGCCGTTCCACCAGGCATACGCCGGCTTCACGTCCCTGGCGAACTCGATGTGCGGCTCGAAGCGGCCCTGGCCCTTCACTTCCTCGGACCTCGACCAGTCGCGGCGCATGTCCGTCGGGTCTTTCTTGGCGAAGCTCGGGATATGGCAGGTCGTGCAGGCCACGGCCGACAGGTGGCGGTCGAGCACCGCGTTGCGATGCGGCGCGCTCTGGTGGCAGCTCTCGCATTGCGGCCGCTGCTCGTTCGTCGGCCAGTCCATGCCGCTCATCTGCGTGCCGGCGCCCTCGACCTTGTGGTCCTTGAACTTGTGGCACTGGATGCACTGCATGCCGCTACCCACGTGCACGTCGAACTCGCGTGTCGGCTTCAAGTGCGCGGTCTCGAGATCGCCGCGCTTGAAGTTCAGGCCGCCGCCCGAGCCGACGTGGCAGGCGAGGCAATTGAGGTTGGTAGGCTTGCCGACGTTCTGCGCGATGTTCGCCATCAGCTCGGGGTTCGCGCGCGCGACCGGCATCCAGGCAAGCGCGCCGCCCTCCTTCTTCGCCACTTCGCGCTTGTAGTTGGAGGCATGGCAGACCAGGCAGTCGATGTTCTCGAGCTGCGCGCGGCTCATCGTCTCGGAGGGCTTCAGGCCGAGGCCTGCGTGGCACTTCGAGCAGCCGTTGCCGATGACCTTGCCCTGGTCGTTGGTGAGAATCGCGATCCACTGGAACGACGGGTTGGTGCAGAAGTCGTTGGTCGAGTTGATCTTGCCGATCCTCCGGCCTGCGCCGTTGACGAGGTTCGGCGCCGGCGCCTTCCACTGGTAATGGATCGAGCCGAAGGCGTGCTTCGCCTGCTCCTCGTGGCAGGCGAGGCAGGTCTTCGTGCCCTCGTAGGCCTGGACGAAATTCTGGTGCGGGTTGACGAGCAGCGTGCCTTCTCCCTGCGGCTGCGGCTGCCCCTGTCCATGCGCCAGAGAGACGGCGGCGAGCAGGATTGCAGCGCTGATCAGGACTTTCGGCTTGTTGCTCACGTTCATCTCCCCGACTCGATGGGCATATCCACCTTGACCGCGACGGGAATGCCGCGGCGGATGCTTTCCGTGACGATGCAGAAATCCTCGAACTGCTCGAGGCAGCGGTCGAGATGCGGCAATGCCCCGGCGCCTTCGGGCAGCGCGATGGAAACGTCGATGCCGGCGATGCGGTAGCGGCCGCGCTCGTTGCGCTCGAGACGGCCGGTTGCCGTGGCCCGCACCCGCCCCGGATTGCCGCGGAACTTGTTGCGCAGGCAGAAGACCAGGCTCGCGGCGAGGCAGTTCCCGACCGCTGCAGCGACCAGGCGCGCGGCGTTCGGGCCGCTTCCCTTGCCGAGCGGCGCGGGCTCATCGAGCAGCAGCTCGGCTCCCGCCGGAGAATCGAAACGCACCCGGAACTCCAGCCCCGAGAGCTGCTCCAGCTCGACGCTGAAGGTGTCGCCGCTCATGCCACGAACCTTAGCCCCGATGCCGCGACGGGATTTTGACCTGGGTCAAAGACATATGAGTGCATGCGCATATTGGCATCCGCTTGGCACGCTTGACCTAGATCAAAAGGCTCGGCCCGAGGAAGAGGATGCTCGGCCGATGAAGCGAGCCTTCCTGACCCTGATTGCCCTGTCGGCAGCGGCGCTCGCGGCTCTCGGATGGCAGCGCTCCGAGCCTGCAGAGACGGTCGCGGTATCCCAGGGCGAGGTCGAAGTGCGCGTCGGCGGGCCGGGCACCGTCCAGGCCCGCATACCGGTCACGGTCGGCGCGCGCCTGTCGGCGCAGGTGGTCGCGCTGTACGCCGATCACGGCGAGCGGGTGGCGCGGGGCCAGCTGCTCGCCATGCTCGACGACCGGGACGTCGCGGCGAAGCGCGCCGCGGCGGCCGCGCTCCGCGAGACCGTCGAGCGCAACGTCGCCGCCGCGCAGGCGACGCTCGCCAAGGCGAACGCCGACCTCGAACTTGCCCGCAACCGCCAGCGCCGCGAGCTCGATCTGGAGCGCGCCGGCTTCATCTCCCAATCGGCGTACGACGCCTCCAGCCTCGGCATGAAGGCGGCGGCCGCCGCCGCCGACAACGCCGCCGCGCTGCTCGCAGCGCGCCGCGCCGAGGCGCGCGCCACGGTGGAGGAATCGCGCTATGCAGATGCCTTGTGGTCGCATACGCGCATCTCGTCGCCGCTCGACGCGCTGGTGATCCGGCGCGCCGTCGAGGTCGGCAGCATGGTGGCTCCGGGCACGCCGCTGTTCAGGCTGGTGGACCCGGCCACGCTGTGGGTCGCGGCGCGCATCGACGAAGCGCTGGTCGGCCGGCTCGCCGAAGGCATGCCCACCGTCATCCGGCTGCGCAGCGGCGAGCAGCACGCCGGCCGCGTGGCGCGCATCTCGCGGCAGTCCGACCCGGCGACGCGCGAGCTCGAAGTAAACGTCGCTTTCGACGTGCCGCCGGAGCGCTTCGCCATCGACCAGGAAGCCGAGGTGAGCATACTCGCAGCCGTGGAGACGGGGCCGGTGGTGCCGGTCGCGGCGCTGACGCGCTCGAAAGGCGTGCAGGGCGTCATGGTGATGCGGGACGGGCGGGCGCAATTCCAGCCGGTGCGTGTCGGCGCCACCGACGGCAGGCTTGCGCTCATCGCTTCCGGCCTGGAGGAAGGCACGAGGCTCGCCGCATGGACCTCGCGCTGAAGGACATCCGCCGCCATCTCGGCAAGTTCTTCGCCACCATCGCGGGCGTCGGCATGCTGCTCGCCATCGTTCTGGTGATGAACGGCATTTACCAGGGCAACATCTTCGACGGCGTCTGGCTGATCGAGAACACCGCCGCCGACCTGTGGGTGGTCGAGCACGGGCGAGGCGGCCCGTTCAACGAGTCGTCGCGCCTGGCCGGCGACGCCTACAAGAGCGTCGCCGCGACCCCCGGAGTCGAGCGCGCCAGCCCGTTCATCGTGTACCCGGCGCAGCGCGACATCGCCGGCGCGAGCCAGCAATTCACCATCGTCGGCTACGACGTCTTCGGCGGGCTCGGCGGCCCGGGCCGGCTCGCCGCGGGACGCGCCATCGCGGCCCCGCACTGGGAAGCGCTCGCCGATGCGCGGCTCGGGCTGCACCCCGGGGAGCGCCTGCGGCTCGGGGCGCGCGATTACACGGTGGTCGGAATCACGCGCGGCGCCGTGGACCCGGCCGGAAACCCGGTGGTCTACCTTTCGCTGCCCGACGCCCAGGAGGTGCTCTATCGGCAGGACAGCGGCGCGCTGGTCGCCGCGCGCGCCGCCAATGCCAAGCGCCTGGAGCGCGCCGGCTACGCTCCGGCCGAGGCGGCGCGCGTGGCGCCGCTGCTGGCCGCCTCGACCGATACGGTGAATGCCGTTCTCGTAAAAGTGAGAACCGGCGCGGAAGTGCAAGGCGTGCGCCGGAGCATCGAGCGCTGGCTGCACTACAGCGCCTACACCTCGGCCGAGGAGCGCGACCTGATGCTCGAGGGAAGGCTGAAGAAGATGTCCGCCGTGCTCGGCATGTTCCGATCGCTCCTGGTGGTCGTCTCGATCGTCATCATCTCGCTCATCGTGTATGTCCTCACCATCGAGAAGATCCGGCCGATCGCGACGCTCAAGCTGATCGGCGCGCCGAACCGCGTGATCGTGCGCATGATCATGGAGCAGTCCCTGCTCCTGACGCTCGGCAGCTTCGCCGTGGCTTTCGCGCTGATGAGCGCGGTGCGTGACCGCTTCCCGCGCACCCTCGTGATCCTGCCGGAGGAGATCCTCCTCACTTTCGCCGTGATGCTGGCGGGCGGCGTCATCGCCAGCCTGATGGCCATCTGGCACGCGCTGCGCACGCCTCCCGCGCTCGCCCTCGGAAGCTGACGTGACGGTGCTCCAGGTCGAGAAGCTTTCCAAGACCTTCGGCTCCGGCGAGCTGGCGGTGCCGGCGCTGCGCGAGGCGAGCTTCTCGGTCGATGCGGGCGAGCTGGTCGCGCTGCTCGGGCCGAGCGGCTCGGGCAAGAGCACCCTCCTCCTGTGCCTCGGCCTGATCGAGGAACCGAGCGCCGGCCGCATCGCCGTGAACGGCCGCGACGCCTGGTGCAACGGCCCGGTCGGCCTCGACGCGCGCCGCTTCCGCCGCGAGAACATCGGCTTCATTTTCCAGGGACACAACCTGATTCCCTTCCTCACCGCGCAGGAGAACATCGCGCTCGCCGTGCAGTTGAACGGCGCGCGCCGGCGCGAGGCCGCGCGGCGCTCGCGCGAGCTGCTCGACTATCTCGAGATCGGGCACCGCGCAGGCGCGCTGCCGCCGACCCTGTCCGGCGGCGAGCGCCAGCGCGTCGCCATCGGCCGCGCGCTCGCCAACGAGCCGCCGATCGTATTCGCCGACGAGCCGACGGCGGCGCTCGATACCGAGCGCGGCACGAAAGTCATGGCGCTGCTGCGACGCGTGGCGCGCGAAAAGCACACGGCGGTGATCGCGGTGACCCACGACCGGCGCATGGTCGAGGGCTTCGACAGCGCCTACGTCATGAACGACGGCCGCCTGGCGGCCGAATCCTCCCGGGTATCGAGGTGAACGAGCTCGATCCTGTTTTCAGCACCGTCGCGGGCTATTTTGCGGTGCTCGCCGAGCCGGCGCGCCTCAAGATCATGCACGCCATCTGCGAGGGCGAGCGAACCGTCAACCAGATCGTCGCCGACACCGCCATGACCCAGACCAACGTGTCGCGCCACCTCGGGCTCATGTACCGGCACGGCGTGGTCACGCGGCGCAAGGACGGCAACCAGGTCTACTACCGCATTGCAGACGAGACCATGCTCGAGCTCTGCCGTGCGGTGTGCACGCGCATCGCCAACTCGATGGACGAGCGCCGCCCTCTGAAGCGCCAGCTGCTGAAGCTCATCCCCGCGCCGAAAAAGCACGCGGCTTAGGACTGGAGGCGGGGGTCGGAATCGAACCGGCGTCCACGGCTTTGCAGGTCGAAAAAGCCTCCAGCGCCGTCAACAGCTTACAACACGATTCCTGAGAAAACAGGGCGTTGCGATTTCTGGTGATTTCCTGCAATAAGCCTTTGTGCCCGGTTTTTCCCGCCAACTGTCCCAAATTGTCCCAAAATTCTCCGGCCCTCCGCGGCGCTCACGCGATGACCGCTTCGAGGCGAATCTCGCCCGCGACCGCGCTCACTTTCTTCATGCGCCCATGCCCTGGATGCACCGCCTCGGCAACGCGCACCAGCCCGAAGCGTTCCAACTGAGCGACTTCCCGCGTCACCGCGCTGCGATCACGTCCCAGCCGCGATGCGAGAGAGCCGATCGAGCCGGGGTGCGCCTTCACTGCCCGTAACAGCTTGAGCTTTGCCGGGCTGAGGATCCGCATCATGTCTTCCGGGTCCTCGAAGCTGATCAGCCGCGATTCCGGCAGGCGCGCGCCCGCGCGGGCGCGCCTTGCGTAGCTGCGTCCCCGCTCGAAGAACTCGCGCGCGGTGCCTACCCTTACCGTCGTTCGCTTCATGGCCGTTCGCTCCTCAAGTAGCGATGTACGCCAAGTTGAAGCGCACGACCCTCCCTTCGGCGTCCACCCAGATTTCCCGGCGCAGCTTCCCGTTTCCGCGGCGTTTCGATATTTCGTGGGTTTCGTCCACGACCTTCACCAGCCGCCGAGCAGCCATGACGAATTATATCACGTCTGGAATCTGGCCCCTGAAATCGCGTTCGCCTCGTTCAACGCTCGGCGCTTGCGCGAAGCCGCAGACCAAGCGCCTTCACGACTTTCAGCACCGTGGAAAACTCGGGATTGCCCTCCGGCGAGAGCGCCTTGTAGAGGCTCTCGCGCCCGAGACCCGTTTTGCGCGCGATGTTAGTCATGCCTTTCGCGCGCGCGATGTCTCCCAGTGCTGCCGACACGACGGCGGGATCGCCCTCTTCCAGGGCCGCTTCGAGATACGCGGCTATGTCTTCGTCCGATCTCAGATGTTCCGCCGCGTCCCACCGTTTCGTCTTGGTCTTCGCCATAACGCGCCTTGTCTCGATAGCAGCTTATTGTAGTTCATAGGATACAACTAGGCAACGGCTGCGCTCCTTGCCCAGGGCGGGCCATGATCCGTACATCTTCCGTACGTGCTAGAATCGCCGCGGAGGTAATCACATATGCCACTTTC
>Ga0114945_10001462_pt1 | contig 14645 bp, 17 predicted proteins | sample OV2TP3_FD_87194 | JGI IMG/M metagenome (GOLD analysis project Ga0114945, IMG submission 87194) | Hot spring microbial communities from Beatty, Nevada to study Microbial Dark Matter (Phase II) - OV2 TP3 | ecosystem: Environmental > Aquatic > Thermal springs > Hot (42-90C) | place: USA: Beatty... | reverse complement strand
TTTAATTTTTATTGAATAAATATTATTGTTGGGAAAGATAAATTTATTGTTACCTTTTTATTATTAACGTGTTTGTGAACTTCATTGTATTATTCATTCTTTAAGCAATATCTCAATTACCCTTACAAACACCGGCCTTGTGATAAAGACTCCAATGGAAGCTCCTATTATGGTTGTTATTGCAAACCCTTTCAGCAGGCCCGCGCCTGCAAAAAGCAATGGCACCATGGCAACAACAATGGTAAAGTAAGCAGTCATTATTATAAAAAATGCGTTTTTTATCCTTTGCTTCCAGTCATAAACAACTCTTCCCCCCCTTAATGTTTCGTCAGTAATCACAATTTGGTCATTTACTCCAGTCCCTATTGCAATTATTATTCCTGCCACAGCAGCTAAGTCCATATTCCAGCCAATCAGCGCAGCAATCGCAAGCAATAATATTAATTCTGATACTGAGATAAGCACCATGGGTATTGCTATGGCTAATTTCCTATACCTTGCAAAGATAACTACAACTATGGAAGCCAAAGCCAAAGCGCCAAGAAGCAGCGCATTGCTTAAGAATTCTTTTCCAAGCAATGGGCTTATGTTGTCTATCTTAACAATATTCAATTTGACTGGCAATGAGCCTGTAATAAGGACTGTCTGCAGCCTCTTCATGTTGCTAAACGTGTTAAGAACCGCTTCCTGCTCGCTAAGGCCAACACCGCTTCCGGAAATTTGTATGTCTGTTGTTGTGCTGCCTTTTAATTCTGCGCCTATGCTTAGCTCATCTACTTTTACATCATCAAGGTAAAGCTCCAAAGGCTCGGATAAGTACAATCCGCTTGAGCTTGCTTTGTCCCCTATAACCTCTAAATTGCTTGTTGCATTTGCCTGTTTTTTTGCAGCTTCCGGAGTTATTGATATTGAAAACCTGAACCTGCATATATTTTGTCTTCCTGAAGCAGAACAGCCGTAATTAGGGTCTAAACCTGCGCAATTTGCGCTCCTGCATACAAATACTATGTCTTTGCCCCCAATAAATACAGTTTGATTAGCTATTTTTGCCTCAAATTTGCCCTGCTTTTCAAGCAGATTCCTTATGTCTTCTTCATTTGCGCCTGCTATCTCAACTAATATGTACTGGTTCCCAGTAAGGTCATTTGACTGCCTTATTATTAGGTCGCTCAATCCATAAACATTAAGCCTTTCCTGCATTGTGTCCATTAAGGATTGTAAATCCTCTTTTGATAATTTTTTTTCAGGCTGCAATAATACCCTTGTTCCTCCCTGCAGGTCAAGGCCCTTCTTGATGTTTGTTTTTTGGGCATCCGAAACTTTAAGCCCTATCCCATTTTCTTTCGCTCTTAATCTATAAAGCTGTTTTGTAGTTTTAATCTGAATTGATTGGTTTAGCTCAAGCGCATTTACATGGCTATAATACTCTTCAATATTGACTATTGGCTTGTTGTCTATTGCAAGCAGCCTTTCCCTGTTAACAGGCTTTATGCTTGGCGTTGGCTTCTGTATTCCAGCTTCTGCAGCCGAGCTGTTTGTTTCAACATTATTTATTGCAACACCCTTTATCCATGGCTTTGGGTTGATTGCTGCAACAGCCAGAACTAAAAGTATCAGCAATATTATTACCCTTACATTTGTAAATATTTTTTTTAGCTTGTAGTTCATTGTATAAAAAATATGGAATATTTTTTATTGTACAACCTTTTTTGCCTTTTTTTCCAGGTAAAGCCTTAATATGCCTACATTCTGTATCCATGTATTTACCAAATCAGCAATCAGGCCAATAAACAGTATTATCATTATCTGCCTTATAACCTCGGATTGCGTGAATATCAGCCCGATTGTTACTGCAACCAATGTGGTTAAGGTCATCATAATTCCCGTTCTTATTGCTCCATACACCCTTTCCATTTCGGTGCCTTCTTTTCGCTTTAGGACTCTTGTGGAGAGCAAAATATCCGTATCAACAGAATATCCTATAAGCATTAAAAATGCTGCTATCCCGGCTGCGCTTATCTTTACCCCTAAAATGTTTACTATTGCCAGGGTTACGACCATATCTGAAAATGCTGCAAGTATGACCGCTGCTGACGGCACAAATGTCCTAAAGTAAAGAAAAACTACGATAGCCATGAAAACGAATGCAATGCCAAGCGCTCTTACAGTTTCCCTAAAGAAAGATGCTCCTAATGAAGAGCCTACAATCTCAACTGAATAGTCTACCCCCCCCTTTATATCCACTCCGATATTTTTTTTAATGGCATCCACAAGCTCGTTTGCTTCCTCCTGGCTTATATCCGCTTCAACTATAACTCCTGTTTGGATTCCAAACTGGCTTATTGACTTTACACCTATATCATTGTTTGGAAACTCCAAAGATACTGCGTTTTCAAGTGTCAGAATGTCTATTTCCTTCTCTATTGGTATTGTGACTGTAACTCCTCCTTTGAGGCTCACATCTCTATGGATAAAATCCCCGGTTGCTGCCAGCTGGTATCCAATCTGAACAAATGCAAGCAAAAGAATAGCGAATGGGATTATAAGCAGCTTTTTGTATTGGTTTTCGTAGATGTTTTTAATAGAAGAAAAATTGAGCTTTATTTTAGGCATATTTATTTTATTTTTAATTGAATTATTTTCTATTGTAACTGTCTTATTTTCTATACTTTTAGATGCATCTTGTGCTGTATTCTGCTCGCTACTTTCCTTATTTTCTTCCATAACAACTTACAGAGAAAAATGGTGTTTTTATAAACGTTTTGCTTTGGCTCACACCAAATTATTCTGATAGTTTTAAAAATGCATAATGATTACCCTCTACTCAAAAAATGCCTGCAAACCAAGCAACTATTCAAACATACGCAACTTCTGCAAATTTATGCCCTCTTTTTGACATGGCTGGAGCTAAGCTGGATGGATTGTATATGACAACTTCCGGGGCATTGACAGCCGCCCTTGGACTGACCATAGTCAAAAGTGATGGCATGTATCCGGTTCCAACAGACCAAAGCAACCTTGCTCATAAAGTTGCAGGAAGGATATTCAATGACTATAAAATTAAGGTATGACGATAGAGCAAAAACTAGACTATGCTTTGGAAGGTGAATCGGGAAGGCATCCTGATAATGTCGTCCCGTGCATGATTGGAGGAGTTGTACTTGCTGCAAAGGTAAGAGAAGCGATTGTAACCCCAAAGAGGTTTATCATTCAAATGGAAAACGGGCAAATGGATTTGTCGCATCAATTAGAAATCAGGAATCAAAGGACTATTTATATAATAATTCTATTTCGCACAAGCCTTAACAAACCCATAAAACAAAGGAGAAGGATTCCCTAACCTGCTCTTGAACTCAGGATGCGCTTGGGTGGCAAAAAAGCTCTTATGTTTTGGCAACTCAATATATTCCATTAATTTTGTCCCGTCTTCCCTTAAATGGTAGCCTGAAAAAACCAATCCTTTGCTTTCAAGCTCATCAATAAATTTTGGATTGACTTCATATCTATGCCTATGCCTCTCCAAGACAACATTTTTGCTCTTGTCCAAAACCCCCAGCCTAAACGCCTGGCCGTTGTCTTTCTTCAAAGCCTCAATCCTTTTCGCATCTTCCTTCAGCCTTCCGGTTTTCTTATATAGCTCCAAAACCCTGCTTTTATCTTTCAGAACAGCTGCATAAGCCCCTAATCGCATTGTTCCTCCATACTCGCTTTTCTCCATTATTTCTTTTTGCGTCGGCAATATATCGATTATAGGAAATTTTGTTTTTTCATTTACCTCTGTTGTATGTGCATCCTTCATTCCGCAGACATTCCTTGCATATTCAACCACAGCCAGCTGCAATCCGTAGCATAATCCCAAATAAGGCTTGTTATGCGTTCTTGCAAAATTTATGGCCTTTATTTTTCCTTCAACTCCGGAGCTTCCAAAGCCCCCAGGGACAATAATCCCATTGTATTTGTCCAGCTCTTTGATTTTATCATCATTGCCCTCAAACATCTTGGCATCAATCCAGCTGATGTCCACACCAGCGTCCAATGAAGCGCCTGCATGCAATAATGATTGGTTAATGCTTACATAGCTGTCTGCCAAATTATAGTCCCCAATGTCTATATACTTTCCGACGATAGCAACCTTAATGGCTTTCTTCGGGCTTTTTATCTTGTCAACAAGCTTTTTCCATTCTGCCCAGTTTGGGGCCCTTTTTGGCTTTAGCTTCAGCTCATTCAGTATTTTAATTCCAAACTTTTCCTTTTCAAGGTCCAATGGTATGGAATAAACTGTCTCAATATCAGGCTCAGAAATCACATTCTCAGAGGGTATATTGGCATAAATCTCTATTTTTTTCTTTCTTATGCTATCCAAAGCCCTTTTTGCCCTGCATATTATGAAATCAGGAAAAATTCCTGTCTCTCCAAGCAGCCTTATCGCTTGTTGCGTTGGCTTCGTTTTCATCTCCTCAATATGGGAAGGTATCGGCAGATAGGTAATAAGGATATAAGCAACATTTTCCTTTCCAATTTCTCTTTCCAAACCCTTCATCGCAAACAAATAGGGGATATTCTCATAATCCCCTATTGTACCCCCGATTTCCACAATCGCTATGTCATGCTCCTTGCTTGCTTCCTTTATCCTTTTCTTTATCTCGTCAGGCACATGGGGTATAAACTGTACTGTTTCTCCTAAAAATTTGCCTTTCCTTTCCTTGTCAATTATTGTCTTGTAAACCTTGCCTGTCGTTAGATTATTTTCTTTTGGAATATCCACATCAAGGAACCTTTCATATGTTCCCAAATCCTGGTCTATTTCTCCGCCATCATCAGTAACCCATACTTCCCCATGCTCCGTAGGCCTTAAAGTTCCGGCATCATAATTTATGTAAGGATCTATTTTTATGGCCGTTACCTTATAGCCATACTCCTGCAATATTTTTGCGATAGAAGCGGTTGTAACTCCTTTGCCTACTCCGGACATTACACCCCCTGCTACGACAATATATTTAGTCATGGACACTCTCCTCTAAAAAACTTTAGAATAAAAATTTTACAATTATTTATTAGCTGCATCAATGAGAAATGTAAGCATTACTATAAATATTTTGCGATTTTAGGGGTGTAAATTTACCTTTCATGTCCATTGAGTTGGCCATGCAAGACGCTTCGTGGTGCAAACCGGCGGGAAATCAAAGAGATTTCCGAGGTTTGCTATCTCAAACCAAAGATAAAAAACCATCCATCTTTGATGGGTGGTTTTTTATAGCAATTTATTGAGGTTGTTGTAATCTGCTTAGGTATATTGTTTCAAATAGCACCTTAACTCCATCTTCAAGGCTCATGCCTTTAATTGATTGTAAGGAAGCAAGTTGATCTCCTACATCATTATCAATTTTCACTTCTTCGACTCTGTCATTGTACAAATCAAAAAGTACTCTCAAAAGTACATTTCCATCGCCAGACTCGTATTGTAGAGGTATTTGTGGACTAGAGGACGCTGCACCACGCATTCTATTAGCATACTCTATACCAAAAACAATAACATCTCCAGATTTTTTCGGTGTAGCTGGCATATGGACAACAGTATAGGTAGTAGTTATACCGTGCCTATCGGGACTTAAAGTATCTCCTAGGTTTAATTTATTCCTGTTGGATTTACTCTCAATTAATCCATGCTTCCCAATTTCATCTCTTATTCTCATATACGCATTAGGGGGATTCCATATCATTTTTCAGAAGAAAAAAAGATTACTTTTTAAATAATACTGTTTCAAAGTAACAGCAGCAAAGCACTGCACACCGTTGCCCTTGCCAAACTCTGTAAGCTCTTCCCCGGATGTTGCTGCTATTCCGATGTTTTCTTGTTTTATTTTTAGTATTTTTGATAATGCGTTTTTAATTTTATCAATATGCTCGTCTATATTTGGCTTTTTACCTTCCAGCATTATGGCAACATTGCTTATTCTGTAATTTCTTTCCTTCATTTTATTTAAAATGAATTCGACATATTTTTTGCTATCTGTAATGCCATCTTCGCACATCTTGTCTGCATAAAAGCCCAGTGATTTTTCCCCGATAGCCGTGCTTAATGCGTTGAATAAGGCATGCAATATAACATCCCCGTCGGAATTTGCCTTGAAACCAATCTCACCCTCAATTTCCAAACCACCTAATGTCAATTTTTTATTTTTGTCATCAGAAAACTTATGGGAATCCAAACCAATCCCTATCTTAGAGGCATTAATCATCTTGTTTGCATAAGCCAAATCATAAGGCTCTGTTATTTTTATGTTTTCCCTGGGGCAGTAAACAACCTTGATGCTGCCGCCTAATCTTTCAACCAAACTGACATCATCGGTTCCGTAGAATTTATCTGCATATGCCCTCTCAAAAGCCCTTTTTGCAAGAAAGTATTTAATTGCCTGCGGCGTCTGCACCTGCCATATCAAGCTGCGATCAATAGTTTGCCTTACTAAACCGTCTTCAACAACCTTAATTGTGTCTTTTGCCGGAAAGCCAACTACTGCAGCGCCATATTTTTTTGCTGCGGAAATGCAGCTGTTTATCGTAGCCTCGTCAACAAAAGGATTAACTGCATTATGAATCAATATTATGTCATCGCTATTTGCTTTTCCTATTGCTTTTATTCCATTATAGACGGAATCCTGCCTTTCAATGCCCCCATCAACAATTCTTATAATTTTATTAAAATTATTTTTCTTTATTATTGCCTTGAACTTATCTTTGTCTTCCGGCCTTACAACCAGAATCATTTTGTTTATGTTTTTGCATTCTTGAAATGTTTTTAATGTATGCCAGATTATGGGCTCTTTGTTCAATAAGAGAAATAATTTGTTTATTCTTTTGTGCATCCGCTTTCCTTTTCCGCCTGCGACAATTATTGCGTAGTTCATTTTTTTATATTCTTTATTTTGATATATTATTGTTTCATTATTTAAATTATTTATTGAATTTTGATGGAAAAATTGCAAAACACTTTTTATAATAGTAACTATTTTATAGTACTCTTGATATACACCTACTTATTTATAGTAAATACTAATCTGAAAATATCTTAAAAATGGCACCTTTGAAGCAGTTTGCGATTAAATGGTTCTATGGGAAAAGCAGAATACACATTGCAGTATTGATTTTACTTGGGATATTGTTTGCTGCGCTTGCAGCGAGACCAGCTATAATGGGCTATGCAACATACCAGAAAATCGTGGATTTAAATTATACCATAGAGGATTATGGGGAGGATATAAGCAAATTAAAATCGGAGCTTTTGATTTCCAATACAAACCTTTCTTCATGCAATGAATTTAACAAAAAAATATTTGTTGAGATAGAAAAGCAGTTAGACAAATTTTCTGAATGCAAAAGCGAGTTAAGCGCTATAAATGTAAACTTTAATTTTTCCAAGAGCAGATACGAAGAAATTATAAAATATCTGGAAGCTGATTTGGATAAGAAGAACAGTCAAATCGACGAACTAGAGGGACAAAAAAGGAGGGAAATTGACGATTTAAGAGCCCATTATATCCTTCTTGCACAAAATGCAGCAAATAATATATGTTGCAAAGCAAAAGTTGATAACCCCGATATAAACTATTATGAATTTGAGGATGGTAAAAATGTATGCCTTGAAGAAGGCACATTAAATATAAAATGCTAAAATGCTGAAGCCTAATGTTTGTTTATTGCCTCTATCTCCCTCATCAAAGTCTCGACAATCTTGTCTTTTTCCAGTTTAGCTACAATCTTCCCGTCTTTATATAGTAAATTGGTGTTTCCTGCGCCACCTACAATGCCTAAATCAACTTTCTTGCTCTCTCCTGGGCCATTGACAGCACAGCCCATTATAGCTATATGGATTGGTTTTTTTATTTTCTCTGTTCTATTTTCAATTTCCTCAACCATTTTTATTACATCAACATGGGTTCTTGCGCATGTCGGGCAGCTTGTAACCTCAACCCCATCCTTTCTTAATCCCAGTGAGCGCAGAATTAGTTTTCCGACTTTCACTTCATCTTTTGGATCTTCAGAAAGAGAAACCCTTATTGTATCTCCAATTCCTTCAGAAAGCAATATTCCCATTCCCATTGATGATTTCACTGATCCTGGAATTTTGCTGCCTGCTTCTGTAACTCCTAAATGCAATGGGTAATCAGTTTTTTGTACAAACAACCTATAGGCTTGCACCATTCTCGGAACATCCGAAGCTTTCAATGAGACAACAGTATCATAAAAGCCAAGGTCTTCAAGAATTTTTAAATTATTCAATGCGCTCTCGACCATTGCTTCCGGACTATAGCCATATTTGTCAAATAATTTTTTTTCTAATGAACCAAGATTTACACCAACCCTCATAGGGATTCCATTGTCTTTTGCAGCCTGCACAACCAATCTTACTTTTTCCTCATTTCCTATATTTCCCGGGTTTATTCTTAATTTATCTACGTATTTTACTGCTTCCAGTGCAATCCTGTAGTCAAAATGGATGTCTGCAACCAAAGGAATGCCTATATTTGCTTTGATATCTTTTAATGCCTTTGCAGCTTCCATTGTTGGTGCGGAAACCCTTATTATGTCGCAGCCGATTTCTTCCAGACCATGAATTTGATTTACTGTAGCATCTACATCTGTCGTGTCCGTGGTAGTCATTGACTGTACGGTTATTGGGGAATCTCCGCCAATGTACAATTTTCCTACTTTTACTTTTCTTGAGCTTCTTCTTTGGAGCATTTTACAATATCCTCAACCATAATGGAGGAATTTAATATCCTATTGTTATTTATGCCTTGCCAAATCCACAATCGGCTTTCTTCCAATATAGCCAGCATCTATTTCATGCCAGAACCTAATGCCTTTTTCCCCAAATCTCCAGCATAGGAATATGTCACGATTTTCAAACCTGCAATAGAAATCCACAATCCCGAGCTCAAGGTCCTTTACCAGGCATCCCACGCTTTCCATCTTCTCAAGGTTATCATAAAACTCATAAGAAAGCTTGTGGAACTGCTTGTTTGCTTTGGTTATTCTGCCAAGGTCATCATAATTATCATCATAAACCTCTATCTCAATGGACTCAAGGAGCTCAAGGGCCTTGTTCAGCTTTATCGTTCTGCTTAATATTTTTTCAATTTGAGGCAGCAACCTTTCAGCCTCTTGTATTGTAAAATATTTTTTTAAGAACTGCTGCTCTGTATGCTTAGCTTTTGCCATGCGATAACACCAATTTCATTCGCAATTTATAAACTTTTTGAATAAAATTTTTCCGAAAAATTTTACAAATATTTAAATAATGGGGAAAAAATTAAATTATATAATGAAGCATACTTTCAAAGTTACTTTGCTGCTGGCTATGATTTTCTTTGTTGCGCAGATAGTCGGGCTTGCCATAACCAAGGAATACATTTCTACCGAGGAATACATCGATCCGGAAACAAAAGCGGTTGTAAAGAAAGTTATTTCTGGGGATCTGCCTTATAATCTGGAAAGGCCTGAGATAGAGCAATCAACATCATACATCTGGATAACAATAGCTGTAATAATCGGGACTTTGCTGCTTTTGCTGATAATAAGGTTCAAAAAAATGAGCTTGTGGAAATTATGGTTTTTCTTTGCTGTTTTCTTCACCATTGCAATTGCATTTGCGCCTTTTGTCGGGCAGGTTATTGCGGCTATTATTTCATTTATTTTTGCTTTGATGAAAATCTACAGGCCAACGGCGGCATTTAATAACTTTACAGAGATTTTTATTTATGGCGGCTTAGCTGCTATTTTTGTGCCAATAATTAATGTCTTTGCAGCGTTTGCTTTATTGTTTTTAATTTCTATCTATGATATTATTGCAGTGAGGTACACAAAGCACATGGTTAAGCTTGCAAAGTTCCAGGCAAAAAGCAAGATTTTTGCAGGCTTATTGCTGCCGTATGGAAAAGGGAAAGGCATTGCAGCAGAAGGAAAGGGCATTATCCAAGACAAGGAGAAAGGAAGAATCGCTGTTCTTGGCGGCGGAGACATTGGCTTTCCGTTGCTGTTTGCTGGCGCTGTGATGAAAGAGCTGATGCTAACCAATCCAGAACCTATTGGATTTTTGAAGACTTTGATAATTCCTGTTTTTGTTACCCTTGCATTGCTTTATCTTCTGATTAAGGGAGAAAAAGACAAGTTTTACCCTGCAATGCCTTATCTTGCTGTTGGATGCGTTGTTGGGTATTTTGCAGTTTTACTCTTGTTCTAGGAATAAAAACCAAAAAGGTTATATACTTATTACATTAATAATAAGTATAAATTAGTTAAAAATACATTAATAATAGGTTTAAATTAATAAAATTAGTTAGTTTATGCTTATAATACATATATAATAAGTACAATGGTAAAAGAAGTTAAAAAAATTCTGCATAAGGGAAATTTCAATGATGATAAAGAGCTAATGGAAGTCCTTTCTGAAGTAAAATTAAAAGATCTTCTTAAAATATTCGTTAAGCATCTAAAACATGAGCATAAGCTTGATTACGAACAAATTGCAGAATTGTTTGGTAAACAAATCACTAAAAAAACCTTATTGCCTGTTTCTATATTTGATAATCTGGAATTAAGCTGTTTAGAGGCTATTGTAAAGTACCTGAAAGAAGAACTCAAACTTAGATTTCATGAAATTGCATTGCTGCTTAACAGAAATGACAGGACTATATGGGCAACTTACAATAACGCTGCAAAGAAACGGAAACAAAGATTGCCAGTAACAGAATCCAAATTCTCTATTCCAATTTCGATTTTCAAAGACAGGAAGTTCAGTGTTCTCGAATGTGTTGCAAGCTATCTGAAAGATAGTTACAAGCTGCGCTACAGCGAGATTGCTGTTTTGCTAAGACGAGACGAGAGGAACATATGGTCTGTATACAGCCGCTTTAGGAAAAAGAAAAATGGACGATAAGGAAAAGCTGGAAATTTGGAAGAGAAAAGCAGCTGAGATAGAAGGTAAAGCCAAGAAATTGGATGGTTATAGTAATATTCTGCTTAATCTGCTCAACGAAGTAAGGGCAAATAAGAATGTAAAACTAAATAATTCATTGAAAGACCTTGATTTGGAAGAAGATATTTCCCATATAAAAGACTGGATAGAATTCCACGAAAAAGAAATTTTGGCATATGAAGATAGGATAAAGATTCTGGAAAAGGAAGTTTCTGAGCAAAAATCTGAAGCGGCAAAAAAAGAAGCGGAGTTGAAAGAATCATTAGAAGAAATAGAAAACGATGAACTCGAATATGAAAAGAAACGGCTGCAAGAAGCGTGGGAAGGGGCAAAAGAAGGGCCGGATGACGAAATTCTCGAGCACGAGCTGGAAGATCTAGATAAAGAATCAAAAGATATAGGGGAAAAAGAGCCGGAGCATAAGGACGAGCTTGAAAAAACTCCTGAAATAGAAATACCCAGCAAAGAGGAAATAGAAAGAGAGTGGGAAAAAGAGCAGTTTGAGAAAGAAGCTGAGGAACTGGAATTAGAGGCTAGGGAAGCAGCGAAATCAACTGATGCAGAGAAATCAGAAGAAAAGGAAAAAGAGATAGAAAAACCTGAAATAGGGATTAAGGAGAAAGAAGAGACTAGAGTTAAGGAAGAGCAGCAAGAAGCAACCGGGGAACAGACTAAAAAGCTACTTAAAGAAAGAAAACCCAAGCTAAAAGAAAAGTTAGCCTTACTTAAGGAGTCTATAAGGAATGCCTTTGCTGGAAAGAAAATACATAACAAAAAATTAGTAAACTACACTTTCCTTATAATATTGCTTTTGCTGATAACAAGCATTTTATTCATATATAAACCGGAAATTACTGGCTATGTTATTTTAACAAAGGAAAAAACATACATAGATAATTTAAATTTGGTGATTAATGAAAGCAGGAATTACACATGGATGCCAGACAATATAGGGGACATACAATCCATCAAGGCTGCCGGCAGGATTAAGGGCAACTGCACGATAAGGGTTTATATAGAAAAAGATGGGAAAAAATACCTGATGTACGACAACAAAAAAGGTTAGCGATTTGACCTAAAAAATAACAAATTTTATTAACTTAATTTTAAATTAAGCATGGTAAAGGTAAATATGCATAGAAATAACAAAAAAAGAGGAAGCAAGAATAAAAAGCTTAATATAGCTATTGTCTTGGCAGTTGCGGTACTTGTTGCTTTGATTCTATTTGTATCAGAGAAGCCTTCTATTACGGGCCTTGTTGTTGTGACAAAAGAGAGCAGCCATAGCGATAGCTTAAATTTAATTGTGAATGAAAGCAAAGATGTTATCTGGAATGTAAGGAATCCTGGAAATTTGCAGTCCATAAAGGCTAATGGAAAAATCAGCAGGAATGGCACTGCAAAAGTTTACCTTGAGAAAGACAATGAAAAATTTTTGATATTTGACAGCACTAAGCAGCTGTTTGATGTAAATGTGGAGGTTCTGCCAGACTATAAAAAGATATTCCAGGGAGAAGAGCTTCTGATACAAATTGTTTTGTTTAATTTAAGGGGCTTTGGAAGGGCTGATGTTAATGTTGAATATTCAATAAAAGATCCTAATGGAAACTTAATAGCCACTCAAGAAGAGGTTGTGACGGTAGAGACACAAGCAAAGTTTGTCAGGAAGCTATTAATCCCTTCTGATTTAAAGCCAGGGACGTATGTTGCGTTTGTGGAAGTCACCACTCCAGACGGCCTTGTGGGAACAAGCTCTGATTCGTTTGAGGTCTCAACAAAGTTTGAGGAATTAGATGAAAAGCAAATTAAATATTATATTTTGGGCATTATATTTCTACCTTTATTAGTAATCATCGTTATCTCCTTATTACAATTATATAAGATATTAAATAAAGGTAGAAAATTAAAGGATATAAAAGAAAAAACACTGAAAGAAAAAATACAGAAGCTGGAGAAAGAATTAGCAGCCCTGGAAAGCGCATATAACTCCAAATTTATTTCTGAAGAGTCCTATAAAAAGGATGAGGAAAGGCTCGAGAACAAATTGCAAGGATTGAGAGGCCAGACTAATGGGGAAAAGGCGCAAGAAAAAGTTAAAGAAGAAAAAACCGCAGAAGAGATTGTTAAGGAAGCAATAAAAGAGGATAAGGAAAGCTTAAATGAACAAAAATAATATTTTCATTTTTTTGCTTTTAGTATTTTTGACCTCCTGCACTAAATATGAGACTATTCTTATTGACAACGGCATAGAGGAGATAAAAGTTAAGGCAGAAGTTGCTGATACGCAGGAGAAAAAGGAAAGAGGCTTGATGTTCCGCGAGCGTCTTGGCGAAAATAAGGGAATGTTTTTTGCTTTTGACGCTGATGGAACTTATGCCTTCTGGATGAAAAACACACTAATACCTTTGGATATTATTTTCATTTCTAGCGATTTTAAAATTTTGGAAATTTTTCATGCAGAGCCATGCGAGGAAGAGCCTTGCAAAAGCTACCAGACAACAAAATACGCGAAATATATTTTAGAGGTTAATGGCAATTTTACAACAAGGAATGGCATTGATGTTGGTGATGAGGTAGTGATTGAATGAAAATATACATTTGATACCTACAAAATATATATTTATACTTATATAATATATAATTATCTATAGGAAAATTTTTTAGTTATATCGGTGTTTTTTGTATCGCTCATATTGATTGCTAATGCTACTGAAGAGAATACAAGCGAGAGCGCGGAAAATGTTGCACAAAATAACTTAAGCAATGTAAAATGGAATCTATCTTTCCCTTGAGGCAGATTTTTTAATCTTGCTGAGGTCTAGAAGGATATCCTCGATCAGTTCAACTGGTATCCCTATGCCCTTGCAGACCTTATAGTTGCCCAGCCTGTTCTGCCTTTTTTCATGTATGCATACAAACTTTCCATCAATATTTTCCTCTGTGCTTAGTATATAGCGGGCATGGTCTTTTGCATTGAGATATTCTTTTATTATGCTGTTCTTTCCATTGGGATAATAAACATCCAGGAAGCCTCTTGAAATCTTACGGGCCAGGGAAACGCAGCTTAATATTTCCAGGTGGTGCCAGATTGTGGAGTAAGTAAGGCCTGTATATTCCCTTATCTGGGAGATTGTAACCCCATCCGGGTTTAGCTCTAATATCCTTATTAGCAAATTGCTTATGTACTCCTCTTTCTCTTTAGCAGGGAGCATCTTAAAAGCTTCTTTTTCCAGACCTTCTTCAGGCAAATTAATCTTGGCCATATTTTCGTGGCTATATCACTATATCATTTGAATGGTTACTATATAAATCTTTTTGTTAAGCAAGCATGTTCGTTGAAAAATTTCATAAAACCAAAAAATAATTATAGTGGTTATCATACTTATAAGAATTATGGCAGACACAACATTATCAGTAAGCAAGGAATTTCATGAGTGGCTGAAGAGCAAGGGCAGGAAAGGAGAAAGCTATGAAGACATTATAAAGAAGATGCTTAAACCTGAATATGCTCAGGAACTGGAAAGCAATCAAGCATCTTCTGATGATTGAGCCTTTTGAGCATTTACTGGGTGCGTCATACAACCGAAGTTGCAGTATTTGGACCTTTCTTGCTTCAATTTAACTATTTTTAACTATATATTTCACAAATGTTTATCATCTAATAGCTAAG
>Ga0114945_10001455_pt1 | contig 14678 bp, 13 predicted proteins | sample OV2TP3_FD_87194 | JGI IMG/M metagenome (GOLD analysis project Ga0114945, IMG submission 87194) | Hot spring microbial communities from Beatty, Nevada to study Microbial Dark Matter (Phase II) - OV2 TP3 | ecosystem: Environmental > Aquatic > Thermal springs > Hot (42-90C) | place: USA: Beatty... | reverse complement strand
CGCGGGAGAATCTTGGTCCGCTATTCGGGCACAGAGCCTCTGGCACGGGTCATGTTGGAAGGGGAAGACGAAGATAAGATCCGTCAGATGGCCGAAGAGATAGCGCATCAAATCCGTGTGGAGTTAGGGAGCAACAAGTAGTTTGTTGACGTTCGAGTCGTTCAAGCAGTTCAAATCGTTCAACGATTTGAACGATTTAAACGTTTTGAACAGATTTTCTAACGGATAAGCATGCAGTTAAACATGATACGTCTGGGCGTCAATGTCGATCACGTGGCGACCGTGCGCCAGGCCAGGCGGATCGATATCCCCGACCCGGTCGAGGCCGCGCTTTTGGCCGAAGCGGGAGGTGCCGAAGGGATTACGGTTCACCTGAGAGAGGATCGCCGCCATATCCAGGAGAGAGACGTGGAACTCTTGCGAAAGAGGGTGAAGACCAAGCTCAACCTGGAAATGGCGGTGACCCCGGAGATGGTCAGGCTGGCCGAGAAGCTTGGTCCTGATGACGCCTGTTTTGTTCCTGAGCGCCGGGAGGAGCTAACCACGGAGGGCGGCCTCGATGTGCTGGCCCATAGGGTCAAGGTCCGAGAGGCGGTGAGGAGGCTTCAGGAAAAGGGGATCCGGGTCAGCCTCTTTGTCGACCCGCAAAGCGACCAGATCGAGGTCAGCCGAGAAGTCGACGCTCACGGCGTGGAGCTTCACACCGGCTTGTACTGCAATGCCTGCGGGGATCGAATCAAGGAGCTTGAAGAGGTTTCGGCCGCTGCCTCCTTGGCCCGCCGTTTAGGGCTTGAGGTTCACGCGGGCCACGGGCTGAACTATGCGAACGTTCTTCCGATCGCGCGCATCCCTGAGATCGTCGAGCTCAACATCGGGCACAGCATTGTCGCCCGCGCCATCATGGTGGGCATGGAGCGGGCAGTCAAAGAAATGAAGGCCCTCTTAAGAAAAGCAAGGGAATAACACGTTCAAGTCGTTCGAGCTGTTTAAGCCGTTCGAATAGTTAAACGATTTGAACGGATCGAACGATTTAAACGTTTTGAACCTGTGTTTGTTGTAACGGCACAAGAGATGCGGGAGCTGGATCGCTTGACGATCGAAAAGTACGGCGTTCCTAGCCTGCTCTTGATGGAGCGCGCGGGGGAAGGGGTCGCTAGAGCCTTGCTGGGCCGCTTCAAACGGGCCGCACGGGGAGGCGTCCTCGTCGTTGCAGGAAAAGGCAACAACGGCGGAGATGGGCTGGTGGTTGCGCGCCTTCTCAAGAAACAAAGGATCCCGTGCGAGGTCGTTCTGCTAGCGCGCAAAGAGGAGCTTTCTCCTGACGCGGCTGAGAATCTCAGCGCTTATCTCAAGGCCAAGGGAAAGATCTTCGAGGTCGGCCAGGGGTCACTGGAGCTGCTCCGTCAGCGTTTGAAGGGGAAAAGAGTGCTGGTGGACACCATCTTGGGGACCGGGCTTAAGGAAGAGGTGCGCGGCCTTTACGCCGAGAGTATCACCCTCATAAACGCCTGCGGTCTTCCCGTTGTGGCTGTGGATCTTCCTTCGGGGTTAGACGCGGACCACGGCAAGCCTCTTGGGACGGCGATCATGGCAGAGATGACTGTTGCCTTAGGCTATCCCAAATTAGGACAGGTCATCCATCCCGGGCCATCCTATGTGGGGGAATTGGTGGTGGCAGATATCGGGATCCATCCCAAGGCGGTCGAGGAGGTGAATCCTCAGACAGAGCTCTTGGAGCAAAGGAATATCCGTTGGCTCGTCCCTGATAGAGAGCCAGACACGCATAAGGGAACCTACGGCCATCTTTTGGCGCTGGCGGGCTCCAGAGGGAAGACAGGGGCAGCTATCCTAGCCTGCAGGGCGGCCATGCGCGTGGGAACAGGCCTGGTGACCTTGGCGGCTCCTCGCTCGCTTAACGATATTTTTGCTAGCTCCATGGTGGAGGTCATGACCGAACCGCTGAAGGATGATGCGGGCGGGCTGGAGCCGCTGAACGACCAGGGCTGGCAGCGTCTGCTGGATAAAAAGAATGCGTTGCTTTTCGGTCCGGGAATGGGGATCAAGGATTGGGCGCGTGGCGCGCTCAGGTGGCTCCTTAGAAATCTGAGTATTCCCTGGGTGATCGACGCCGATGGGCTCAACAATCTAGCAGAAGAGGTGGAGCGACTTCGAAGTGCGAAAACCCCTCCGGTCCTCACCCCTCACCCCGGCGAGATGGCGCGGCTTATAGGATCGGATAGCGCGGCGATCAACCGCGACCGGGTTGGCCTTGCCCGCTCCTTTGCCCGAGATCATCGCTGTTATGTCATCCTGAAGGGGGCCAGGACGGTGATCGCTACTCCGCAGGGGAAGGTGTTCATCAATCCGAGCGGGAATCCGGGCATGGCGAGTGGGGGAATGGGGGACGTGCTTGCGGGAATTTTGGCTGGGCTCTTAGCCCAGGGCTTCAACATTGAGGATGCTCTCAAGCTAGGGGTTTTCCTCCACGGTTTTGTCGGCGACCAAGTAGCGCGGGCGAGAGGGGAGATAGGGATGATTGCCTCGGATGTTATTGAGGCACTGCCGCGAGGGATGAAAACGCTGAAGGAGGGCCGTTGATCGTGCTCGTGACTCGTGCTCGTCAGATCAATCACGAACACGAACTACGAACACGAATCACGATGGAGTCTTTTAGTGCCGTTACGCGCTCAGCAGCGCAGACTCGAAGCTGGGGAACAAAGTTGGGAAAGCTGTTAAAGGGAGGCGAGATCATCGGGCTTACTGGGGAGTTGGGCAGCGGAAAGACCTGTTTTGTGCGTGGGATGACCGAAGGGCTGGAAGTAGGTCCGCAGGCGTGGGTCCGCAGCCCCTCCTTTACCCTGATCAACGAGTACAAAGGACGGTTGGCGGTATATCATATCGACCTATACCGGGTCGGGGGTTCCAGAGAGATAGAGGAGTTGTATCTCCGAGAATATCTTTTCTCGGAGGGGGTCAGTGTGGTTGAGTGGTTCGAGCGGCTACCCCCACAAGAGGTCGAAGACTATTTGAGCATTCATTTTGAACACGGCAGCGCTAACGAACGGAAGTTGACCTTCGCCGCTCATGGCACACGCTACGAGAAGATCATAGAGCGGCTAAGGGTCAAAAGGTTGAGGGGATTTTAGATTTTCGATTGCCGATTTTCGATTAATCGTTCGACTGAGCTCACGACAAAGTCTAAAATCCAAAATCTAAAATCGAAAATAGAGGATGGCATTGATCGTGCAGAAATATGGTGGGACGGTGGCTGGCAGTCCAAAGAGGATCAAGGATATCGCAGAAAGAGTTATTGCGACGCACGAGATGGGCCATCAGGTGGTTGCGGTGATATCGGCGATGGAGGGGGAAACTGATCGTTTGCTGGGGCTGGCCAGGTCCATGGCCGGAGTGCCGGATGGGAGAGAACAAGATGTTCTTCTGTCCACCGGAGAACAGGTTTCAGCTGCCATGCTGGCCATAGCGGTTAGAGGAATGGGGCACAAGGCTCGTTCCTGGTTGGGCCATCAGTTGATCCGGACAGATAATGCCTTTGGTCGCGCTCGCATCAAACGCGTGGAGACGGAGAACCTCGAACGCTCGCTCAAAGAGGGGGAAATAGCCGTAGTAGCCGGCTTCCAAGGAGTGGATGAAGAGGGGAACATTACGACTCTGGGCCGTGGGGGGTCGGATACGACCGCAGTCGCTCTGGCGGCTGCCTTGAAGGCGGATGAATGTGAGATATATACTCAGGTTGATGGCATTTACACGGCGGACCCGAAGATATGCCCCACAGCTAACAAATTGAGGTATTTATCCTACGAGGAGATGATGGAGATGATCAGCTTAGGGGTCAGAGCTTTGCACATCGATGCAATTAACTTTGCAATGACGGGCAACGTTCAGCTGCACCTGCGGTCTGGATTCACACCATGGGAGGGAACTCGGGTGGTCAAAGAAAGGCGAGATTTGGAGCTGATAGTGGCGAGGGTAACCAGCGATAAGGAGCAGGCCAAGATTACGATCAGCCGGGTTCCGGATAAGCCTGGCTTAGCGGCCAAGATCTTCGGCCCCTTAGCCGAAGCAGGTATCGTTGTGGACATGATTGTTCAAAACGTCAGCGAGGGCGACTATACGGACGTGAGTTTCACCGTTCCCCGGGATGTGTATAAAAGGGCTGAGGCGTTGGTGGAGGAAGTTAAATCGTTGATAGGAGCGGCAGGGGTCAAAGCCGATCCTGAGATCGCCAAGGTATCGATCATAGGGCGTGGGATGAGGACTCATGCGGGGGTGGCGGCGAAGATGTTCCAGGCGCTTGCGGAGGAAGGGATCAATATCGAAATGATTTCGACTTCTGAGATCACGATATCCGTGGTGATGCGTGAGAAACATGCCAACAAGGCAGTTCGGGTGTTACACCATGCGTTTGTAGAGAAACGGGAGACCGTATGAAAGACGTTTTGATCTATGACACGACACTCAGAGATGGCTGTCAGGCAGAGGACATTTCCTTCACGCTGGAAGACAAGCTCCGCATCGTGGAGAGACTTGCGGAGCTGGGCATCGATTATATTGAGGGCGGCTTCCCGGGGTCCAATCCGAGAGATACGGATTTTTTCAAGGAGGTTAAGAAGCTAAGGCTGAAGCAGACTAAGATCGCCGCCTTCGGTATGACCCGAAGGCCGAGTGCGAGACCTTCTCAGGATCTCAGCCTAAAAGCCGTTTTGGATGCCGACACGCCGGTGGTTACGCTCGTGGGGAAAGCTTGGGATCTCCACGTGCGCGACGACCTTAGGATCAGCAAGAAAGCAAACCTGGAGATCATCGCGGATTCTATAGCCTTTATGAAGCAGCGCGTGGACGAGGTGATCTTTGACGCGGAACATTTCTTTGACGGCTACCGCTCAAACCCCGAATATGCCCTGGAGTGTCTTGAGGCGGCTGAGGAGGCCGGGGCGAACTGGATTGTTCTCTGCGACACTAATGGAGGCCGCCTTCCCAGCGATATCCGCGCGGCCATCGCCAGCCTCAAAGGCTCATTGACCGGTCACTTGGGGATCCACTGTCATAACGACGGGGAATTGGCTGTGGCCAACACCATGGCTGCCGTGGAGATGGGAGTGCGTCAGGTGCAGGGGACGATCAACGGATTCGGCGAGCGCTGCGGAAACCTGAACCTCTGCTCGATCATCCCGAACCTGCAGCTGAAGATGGGAAAGAAATGCATCGAGCCCGAGCAGCTAAACAAGGTGCGTGAGGTGTCTCATTTCTTGTACGAGCTTGCGAATATCCAACCCAACAAGCATCAGCCCTATGTGGGCGATAGCGCCTTCGCACACAAGGGGGGGATGCACGTGGCGGGCATTCTCAAGAACCGTGAAACCTACGAGCATATCGACCCCGAGCTTGTGGGCAACCGGCAGAGGGTCTTGGTCTCAGACCTCGCGGGTCGGAGCAACATCGTTTACAAGGCCAAGGAGTACGGCATTGAGCTCAAGAGCGAAGACCACGCGGCGATTCTGCGCCGGATTAAGGATCTCGAGAGCCGGGGATACGAGTTCGAGGCGGCCGAGGCCTCCTTTGAGCTGCTGATCCAGGAGGCGCTGGGAAGGAAAAAGAAGAATTTCCGTCTGGTGGGTTTCCGCGTGATCGATGAGAAGAGAAAGGAGGGCGAGCCTCCGATCTCCGAGGCGACGATTATGGTGGAAGTGGATGGCGTCATAGAGCATGCGGCGGCCATGGGCAACGGGCCTGTAAACGCCTTGGACGTGGCCCTGAGAAAGGCCTTAACCAAATTCTATCCTTCCCTTAAGGAGATGGAGCTGCTGGACTATAAGGTCCGCGTCCTGTCGTCCGGCGAGGGGACAGCCTCTTCCGTGCGGGTGCTGATCGAGTCCGGAGACAAGAGGGACCGCTGGGGAACCGTGGGGGTCTCCCATAATGTCATCGAAGCCAGTTGGCAGGCCGTAGTGGATAGCATCGACTATAAGCTCTATAAAGACTCCAAAGCAGGCGTTAGGCAGTAGGCGTTAGGCTTTAGGCAAAGAGTTCTTTAGCTGTCGGCTACAGCCTACCGCCTATCGCCTTCTTCGTTATGTGGAACACCCTTAAAGAAGACATCCAGGTCGTTTTTCAACGCGATCCGGCGGCGCGGTCGGTTTGGGAGGTCGTGCTTGCTTATCCCGGCTTCCACGCGATCCTGATCCACCGGCTGGCGCACTGGCTCTGGCAGCGGCGGCTCACCACGCTCGGGCGGTTCGTGAGCCACGTCGGCCGCTTCCTCACCGGTATCGAAATCCACCCGGCGGCAAAGATCGGCCGTCGCTTTTTCATCGACCACGGCATGGGCGTGGTCATCGGGGAGACCGCCGAGATCGGCGACGACGTGACGATCTACCAGGGCGTTACGCTCGGCGGCACGTCGACGGAGCGCATCAAGCGCCACCCCACGATCGAGGACTCGGTCACGATCTTCAGCGGCGCGACGGTTCTCGGGGCGGTGACCGTCGGCCGCCACAGCCGGGTGGGCGCGGGATCCGTCCTGGTGACCTCGGTGCCGGCGCACTCCACGGTGGTCGGCATCCCGGGCAAGGTCGTGAAGACCGACGCGAAGCACACGCCGACCGGCAAGGCGATCATCGACCTCAACTCGGCCGACCTGCCCGATCCGGTGCAGCGCGCGCTCACGACCGCGCTCGAGCAGGTCGAGCGGCTGGAGAAGGAGGTTAACGAATTGAGCGCCAGGCAAGGAAATCTGGAGGAGCGCCAAGCCGAGGAAAACGAAGTCCTGCGCAAGGTCAGAGAGTTGCTGAGAAACCAAGAGGCAGAAAGCAGAAAACAGTAGGCAGTAAGCAGTCGAAGGCGCTGATTACTTGCTGCCTACTGGAACGAAGTTTCATGCTCACGAGTCGAAAGAAAGTGGTAGTAGCCATGAGCGGGGGAGTCGATAGCTCCGTTAGTGCTGGCCTTCTCCTGGAGCAGGGGCATGACGTGGCGGGGGTCTCGCTCCGCCTTTGGGAAGGCGAACACCGAGGAAGGCGAAACTGCTCGGATCATTTGGGTGCTAAGGCCGTGGCAGACCTTCTCGGCATACCCCACACTCTCCTGGATCTGCGTCCCGAGTTCGTTGAGTCCGTAGTCCGGCCCTTTGCCCAAAGCTACCTTGGGGGCCGCACGCCCAACCCTTGCGTAGCCTGCAACCGCGATTTCAAGCTCGGGGCTTTGCTTCGATGGGCAAGACGGCGGGGGGCCGATTATGTGGCGACGGGACACTACGCCCGGATTGTCCGTGACCCCGGGGGCGGGCGTTGGTCTCTCTCGCGTGGGACCGATCGGGCAAAAGACCAATCCTACTTTCTCTTTGCCCTTTCGCAGGAGCAGCTGGCCCATACGCTCTTCCCCTTGGGTCACATGACTAAGGATGAGGTACGTCTGAGAGCGAGCCTTCTCGGGCTGCCTGTTGCCGATCGTCCGGAGAGCCAGGACATCTGTTTCGGTGACTATAGGGCCTTGGTGGAATCCTTCGCTGAAAGCGCCGATCTCAGTGGTGGCGAGATTATTGACCGGTCAGGGAAGGTGCTGGGCCACCATCGTGGGATTCATCATCTCACCATTGGACAGAGAAGGGGATTGGGCCTCTCGGCGGCTGATCCCCTCTATGTTCTGGAGATCGATCCGAGTCAGAAGCGGGTAGTGGTGGGAAAGAGAGAGGAGCTGGGTTGTGAGGGGCTGGTTGTCCGCTCCGTCAATTGGATTGAACCTCTTGAGAACGAAGAGATCTCGGCCGAGGTGCAGGTCCGATACCGATCGCCGTCGGTTCCTTGCCGGATACGCGCCGATAGAGAGGGAAATTTCGAGGTCCGCTTTCAAGAGATCTTCCCCGCGGCAACTCCTGGTCAGGCCGCAGTCTTCTACCGGGGGGAGCAGGTCTTGGGTGGGGGGTGGATCGAAAGAGGAATCAATTCCTGAAAAACGGCTATGATTTCCGTTTTTATAGACTGTAAAGGGCCATTTCCACAAACCTACCAAAAAGGTAACTTTGTGGAGGACACCTCTCAGCCCTCGAAAATTTCATTTTTCAGCCTAGAGAGCAGGCGTAACACCCTTTGCTGGACTGGGTCTTTTTCGGTCACTTGTTTCTATTTTCCCACCTCCTTACAAAGCACAGCAGCCGTGCGAGAAATTGCGCAAGCGGAGAGTCGGTGACCAGTTCTAAGCATTCTTCATGGATAGTGCCGGGATTGATTCTCTGGCTGGCCGGCGCGGTCCTCAGCACCGCCCAGGCCCAGACGTTGCAGGAGCTCTTTAATCAATTCGGAGCAGGCACCAGGGCCCTTGAAAAGTCCCACGGCGCCTACTGGTCGCCGCACATTCAAAGGAGCCGTCGCGCCATTCTCGAGGCGATCGAGGCGGCTCCGCAACGCCGGTCCGCGCTGGTTCTGGGCGCAGGACAGTGCCGGGAGATCCCGCTCCAGGAACTGGCTCGTCAATTTCAGCGCATCGTCCTTGCCGACCTCGACCATGACAGCATGGCGGAGGCCGTGAAAACTTTGCCGCAGGAACTGCGGGCTAAGGTCGAAATTCGGGTCACCGACGTCACGTCTTTCGCGACCCGCATGATGCTCCAGATGAAGCAGGCCGTGCGCGAGAGTGAATCCGCCTCCGAAGCGTACCAGGCGATCCGGCGGATTTACGCCAGCCTTCCGGAGGCCGAAAGGCAGACGCCCGACCTGCCGAAAGTTGATTTCCTGATCTCTTCGCTGGTGCTTTCCGAGTTGCATCACTATCCAAGGTATTACGCGGATAAACTGATCCAGGACAAGTTCGGGTTCCGAGCGCAGAGCCGCGTCGAATTGGACCAGGTACAGGAACAGCTCAGACGGTTCGCGATCAGTGATCATGTCGCCTTGCTCTCCGGTTTGTCCAACGCCGGCGCCTTCGTCTATTTTGCCGATACCATCGCCCGGGGACCAATTTACGCCAACATCGTTAGAAGCCAGAAGCAAAGAGTCCTGGTGGAACTGCTTCCGGACCTGGCTCGTCTCGGTTTCTTCCAAGCCATACAGGATCACGTTTTCGCCAGGGAAACGTTCTTGGCTACTTTCGGCGTGATGCGGGCGCAGTACGATCCGTCACCGTTAAAGCCGGAACAGATGGCCGTATTGCTGAAGCGCCTGTCGGCATCGGAAAAACCGGAAAACGTGGCGGATTCCGCGGCCGCCTCGGAAGCGGCACTCCAAACGATGGGTCGCGGCCTGCTGCCAACAACTTCGGAAATTGAGGTGCTGGAACGGCTTATCGAAGGCTATCACCTAAACGCGAATGCGATGGAAAGCTTGCTCTCTATAGACGTGCTCGAAACCGAGTGGAGCCGCTATGGGCTGGCTCAGGCGGGACGGACGGCTGAGTGGTGGTGGCTGGCCTACCCTTACGCGATCCCGCAAAACTGGGGAGCATTCCGCGTCCGGCATTGGACCCTGCGAAAAAACCCCTAACTGCAAATCAAGCTCCCTATTACGACGCGCCCAGTGAAAACCTGAAAGTTCCCCCGCCGGCCTTTAGTCTCGGCTACGTAACAGCAGGGGGGGGGCACCTATTTGGTCCCTTGACACAACTACTCCGTCGTAGTAGGTTGCTGTCATTGCTTGCCATGCGGGAGCTTTCGCGATGGGAATCCCATTCACCCGCTTCTCGGTTCTACTTGCAATCGCCTTGATTCTTCCCTTTCCCGCTATTGTAGCCGCATCGCCGGAGTCCCGGCAGTTGATAACGCAGGGTGCTGCAGACTTAAAGGGGGAAAAATACGACGAGGGGCTCAAAAAATTCGAAGCTGCGTCGAAGGCTGATCCGAAAGATACAGAGGCACTCTATTTCCAAGGGGCGGCCCTTAACCGGCTTGGACGATTTCAAGAGGCTCTTCCCCGGCTGGAAAAAGCCTCTGCGATGGGCTTTAAGGGTCCAGGGCTCACTTTTGACACGGGCTGGGCTCTTCTTCGTCTTGGGCGCTGGATAGACGCAATCGTGCAGTTAGAGCAGTTCGAGAAGGCTGTTCCTGGCCGTGGCAAGACCAGCGAGTTTCTGGGCCAGGCCTATTTCGGCTTGAAGCAGTACGACCGGGCGGAAGTCAAATTGCAGGAGGCGATGCGCCGCGACTCTGAGCTCAAACCTACAGTGCTCTTTTACCTAGCGGTGCTCGAGCAGGAACGGAAAAACCCGGCCGCAGCGGAGCGCTATCTTGAAACACTTCTAAAAGAGGCGCCGGAATCCCCCATCGCCCAGACCCTCAAGAAACAAGCCGAACAGACGCCGCGACCGGCAGGAAAATAAAGGAGGATTAAGATGAAGATCACTTTAGGCCGTTCACGCAAGATAACTTTGGGTTCGGCGATGGCCCTGATGTTAATGCTTGTTTTTCCGGTTCCGTCAATAGCGCAGGGGTTCCACCCGGGTCTTTCGGGGCTTATGACCTGCACGGCCAGCGCGGTGCCGGCAACGTCGCGGGCGGAAGGCATCGCCGAGTTGCTGGGCGACGTCATTGCCCAATGCACGCTAAGCTCAACTGTCGGGGTCCCTCCGTCAGTTCAAGCCAACATCGGCGTCACGCTTAACGTGAACGTCACCAACAATCGGAATTTCGGTCTTGGAGGTGAGGTCACTGACGCGGTCCTGATCGTCAACGACACGGTCGGGACTCCGACTGCGAGTAGCACTCCATCTTTCGTCCCTAACACTCCGATACCGCAGTACGGCACCCGGGTTGCCCCCAACAGGTTGGAGTGGAACGGCGCAATCCTCCCGACGCCTAGCGTCGCAGCCAATCCCGCCACTCTCATCATCCGGATCACCAACCTCCGGGGTAATGTCTCGCAGCTCGGTATCCCCTCCGGGAGCCAGGTAACCGCATACATATCAATCTCCACTTCACAAACTGTCATACCAGTCAGCAATAACGTCCTTAACTTAAATATTGGTATTCCTGAGCCTAGATTTGTCGATACAGGGTCGTCGAACCAAAGACCGATGTATTCGATTGCGCGGTGTAACACCACTATCCTCTTTCCTTTCGTCACCAACCAAGCCGGCTTCGATACAGGATTATCGATCTCCAACACCAGCCGCGACCCCTTCGGCACCGGCGACGACTCGTGCAAGAACATCCTGATGGACATCCTGAAAGCCGACGCCGGCACGGTAGGCACGCCGCGACTCAGCGCCGAACCTCAGGTCGAGGAGCAAAAGCCGAGCTTTTGGGAGAGCTTGGTTCCCGCCCTGATTCCGTCGATCGGTGTAGGCATTGGAGGCGATAGGGAACGCAGAGAAAGAAGGTACCCGGGTAATCCCTGCTCGCCAAAGTAGCTGTCTCATAACAGGGCTGAGCAGTTATCCTCTGCTCAGCCTCTATTTCCTCGCATTGACATCTCATTCCCCTGGCGCGTATATAAAAAGCAATCAGCGAAGAAGCTGTCAGCACTCAGTTTGGGAATCTTGGCTGAAAGCTGATCGCTGACGGCTATTTTATGCGTATTGCCATAGCCACACTTGGCTGCAAGGTCAACCAGTACGATTCCGCGGTGATCCAGGCGCGCCTGGAGAGCGAACGACACTCTTTCGTGCCCTTTGATGAGAAGGCCGATTTTTACATTATCAATACCTGTACGGTAACCGATCGGGCGGATTGGGAGGCGCGCCAGTTGGCGAGGCGGGCCAAGCGGTTAAGCCCGGAGGCCAGAATTCTGGTCACGGGCTGCTACGCTCAGGTCAATCCGCAAGAGGTGGCTCGGCTGCCTGAAGTGGATTTCGTCGTCGGGCTGAACCGGTTGGACGATTTGCTCCGCTTCGTTGGGCAACCCGGTCAGCTTGATGGGAAGGAAGTATCCGTCGGGGATGTTAAGAGGGAGAGAAGGGTTGGGGTCCTGGGCACAAGCGGGCTTCCCGGTCACACCCGGGCCTTCCTCAAGATCCAGGAAGGTTGCAACTATTCCTGCACCTACTGCATTATCCCGGCGGCTCGGGGACTGAGCAGGAGCGTTCCTCCCGGAGCAGTCATCGATCAAATCCGCTCGCTTGCGCAAAGGGGTTTTGTTGAAGTCGTCCTGACCGGGATTCACCTTGGCGGCTACGGGCACGACCTCAGACCCAAAACGGATCTCGCCTCCTTATTGGAAAGTATTGTGGAGAGCCGGTTGATTCCCCGCTTGCGCTTAAGTTCTCTTGACCCGCGCGAAGTGCCCGATCGCCTGCTCCAGCTCATGGCCCAGTCCGACGTCCTCTGTCCTCATCTGCATGTTTGCGCGCAGGCCGGCGAGGACAGGATCCTTAAACGGATGCGCCGCAACTATGACACCGCCTACTATCATGACCTCATGGCCAAGGCGCGGGAGAGGCTTCCGGACGCCGCGCTGGGCAGCGATATCATCGTCGGATTTCCGGGCGAGAGCGAAGACGACTTCTGCCGCTCTATGGAGTTTCTCGATTCGCTTCCGTTGACCTATTTCCACGTCTTTCCTTACTCCGTGCGAACTGGGACCGTGGCGGCTGGGCTTCCCGCCCAAGTGCCGTCTCCGATAAAGAAAGAGCGGGCGCGGAAGATGCGCGAACTCGGAGCGAAGAAAAAAAGGGAATTTTACAGTCGTTTTATCGGGCGCAGAGCCCGCGTCCTGTTGGAACAAGTCGTGGACACGGCGACTGGAGCCTATAAAGGCTATAGCAGGAACTACCTGCCGGTACGGGTTCGCGCCCGGGAGAGTCAGGTCAACCACGAAGTCGAGGTTGTCGTCGAGGGGTTGGAAAATGGCTGGTTAAAGGGTTCAAGGGTTGAAGAGTTCAAGGGTTAAAAGGTTTAAAGGTTCAAAGGTTTAATCCAAAATCCAAAATCTAAAATCGATGGTGGGAGATCCATGGGAGCGGTGGAAAAGGAGGCGCAATTACTTCTCTTGCAAAGAGAGCTTGGGTACTCCTTTTCTGACCCAGCTCTTCTTTTGCGCTGTCTCACCCATGTCTCCTACGGCGGAGGAAAGGGCGGCGAACATAACGAGGTCCTTGAGCTCCTAGGCGATGCGGTCTTGAGTCTCGCCATCACCGATCTCCTGATGCGCCGTTTCCCAGCGAAGAGCGAGGGCGATCTGTCAAAGATGCGCGCCTCCCTCGTCAACGCCGATACGTTGGCGAGAAAAGCGATCAAGCTCAACTTGGGCGCGCTGCTGCGCATGGGAAAGGGCGAGGAGCGCAGCGGCGGGAGGGGAAAGGGGTCCATCCTTGCGGGCGCCTTTGAAGCCTTCCTGGGCGGGATCTATTGGGACGGAGGCTATGAGGTGACGCGCCGTATCGTAGAGCGGTACTTCACGTCGGATATCGGAGAGAGGAAATTAGGACTGCAGGATTATAAGACGCGGCTTCAGGAGATCAGCCAGATGCTCTTTCATGCTCCCCCTGCCTACAGGCTGGTGGCCGAGACCGGGCCGGACCACGAAAAGCGCTTTGTCACCGAGATTCTCATTGCCGGGAGGGTTATGGGGCGCGGCGAGGGTAGGAGCAAGAAGCAGGCCGAGCAAGAGGCGGCCAAGAGGGCCTTGGAGGAGCTTCAACGAAGCGAAGAGACCGGCAGTGACTAACCCGCCTGGCTACGATCAAGGGCCGGCACCGAGCCCCCCGAGCTCTTGACCTGCGAGGCAACCCGCACCATCTCGGCATGGATCAGTCCGTTGGATGCCAGAGTCTCTTCTCTCCAAATAGAGAATTCTTTTCCGTCGAAGTCTGTAAAGCTCCCGCCGGCCTCCCGCACGATGAGACACCCTGCGGCGGTATCCCAGGGATGCAATTTTAGCTCCCAGAACCCATCGACGCGACCGCAGGCGAGGTAACACAAATCGAGGGCCGCCGAACCGGTCCTTCGGATCCCCTGACACCGAACCATAAACGCCTTGAAGAACCCGAGATAGAAGTCGGCCCTCTCCCGGCGGTCGTATGGAAAGCCGGTCGCAAGCAGGGCCTTGTCCAGTTCTGCGACCCTGGATGTGCGAACCGGCGTTCCATTGAGAAAGGCCCCCCGCCTTCTTGTTGCCTTAAATGTTTCGTCACGCATGGGATCGTGAACGACACCCAGGATGACCTCGCCTTGTTGCTCGAGGGCGACTGATACGCAGAAGTGGGGATAGGCATGGGCAAAATTGGTTGTGCCATCGAGCGGATCGATGATCCACCGATAGTTGCTCTGAGATCCGACAATCGCTGTCTGTTCCTCGGCGAGGAAGGAGTGGTCGGGAAACTCCCGGCGGAGGATGTGGACGATGCGCTCTTCCGCTTGGCGATCAACTGTGGTGACGAGGTCTATGGCGGACTTGTAGCGGATCTCTTTGGATTTCTGCCAGCTCCCCAGGATCAGCGAGCCTGCGGCGCGGGCCGCCTCCTCTGCGGCTGCAAGGAAGTTATTCAGTTTCACATCTATAGCATGCTCAGGCTCTGAACAGTTCTCCCATGCGGCGGCCGTAGAACCGGCCAGCCACAAATAAACTGCCCGCCAACAGGACCAAACCCAGCATCCCCATAGCACTGGCAACATAAGGACCGTCAGCGATGCGTCCCAGAAGGGCGTATATGGCCTTGGTGATAGGATAGTATTGTTCTTTCGACGCCAGGATCAGGCTGTCGCTCACCTCCAACATGGCGAACGAAAAGCACAGAAT